>Ga0207686_10000154_pt1 | contig 52544 bp, 72 predicted proteins | sample KBSM24metaG_FD_184396 | JGI IMG/M metagenome (GOLD analysis project Ga0207686, IMG submission 184396) | Miscanthus rhizosphere microbial communities from Kellogg Biological Station, Michigan, USA - KBS M2-4 metaG (SPAdes) (version 2) | ecosystem: Host-associated > Plants > Roots > Rhizosphere >...
CGGGGAACCATTCAATCGCGTCCTCGGATTCGGCGGCTGCCTTGGCTACCTCATCCCAATCCTTGAATTGCTTGATATCTTCCTGCGCCTTGGCGCTCATGGCGCGCAGATGCGCTTCCCACTGCTCGCGCTGCTCTTTGGCCGTCGCATCCTCGCGGACCTTACTTACTTCTTTCTTGGCTTCCTGGCGGGCATCCCAGCGCCCCAGCGCACGGTTGTAGTCCGCGTCCGAGGAATACGCCGTGCGCAAGGGCTCGGGATCGTCCTGACCGCTCGGAGGTGCGGCTTCGGATTTATTGCCCCCTAGTCTATCAACAATCGACTGAAGGGCTTCGGCTTTGCCTTTCCACTCAGCGGCTTCCTCGAACGCTTTGAGCCTACGCCTGTCAGAGCGCGAGATGCGGCGCTCCTTTTCGGTATCCGATTCCTCCGCTGCGGCCTCTTTGGGCTTTTCCGACTCTTTGGGCTTTTCGGCAACGGGCGGCTCGAGCGGCTTTCCGTTACGGTGCGCCTGCTCCTGCTCGTTGGCCTGCTGCTGGTAGGCAATTGGATCGAATTTAGGTGTTTCGGTTTGCGTTTCAGCCATTTTCTTCCCCCTGTGATGCTTCGGCCTGCTGCGCCTGTGCCGCTTGGTCGCTTACCTGACTGGCGGCTTCGTGTTCCTGCTGCGCTTGCTGCGTTAGTTGCGCGTGGTCGTGTTCTTCCTTCTGCATTCCATGCTCATGCGCCATCCCGAGCAAGGTTTCGAGCAATTCCGCCTCGCGGTTCGCCGCCTCATTATCCAGGTCCTTCGAGGCCGAAATCTCGGCCACGCGGATCTGTGTCGCGGCCTTGAGCATGTCGGACCACTTTTTGTACTCGATTTCGGGCAGTTTCGATTTCAGTTCGTTCGCCAGCCGTTGCGCCGCCTGCATCAATTGCTGATTCTGCTGCTGCAGCTGCATCAATTGCTGCCGTTGCTGCTGCGGCGTAACATCGGCCCCCGGTTTCGGGTCGAGGATATCGGCAATTGCCTCAATTTGCGGATTCCCCTGCCCGATCCAGCGCAGGGCTTTCCCGGCAACGCCGGGAGCCTGCACGATCTGCGGGTCGATCTTCATGAACTCGGTGAACTGCGCGATAGCCTGTTCGTTGCGGGTTTCATAACTCGGCCCGACCGTCACGCGCACGGAATATTCCCCGATACAGATATTGTTGGCTTTGCCCTTTTTGCCGGTTTTCGGGTCAATGCCATCGGCGGGGAAATCCCGGTTGATTTCGACCAATTCATGCTGCGTATCGGGCTTGACGATGGTTACGACGCGCTGCCCGTCGAGAATCTTGGGGAAAATGCAGCACATCTCGCCATACATGACCTCGACGGCGCGATGCAGGTTATCGGAATAGCTAAAGTTGCCAACGTTAGACTCAGATCGTAACTGCTCGATGGCCTTTCCAGACTGATCGCCTTTTTGCTGGCCGAGCGAAGGATCGTAGATATTGGTGGTTGCCTTGATGTGGTCAGAAAACCACGATCCCAAGCCGATCATCCACTGAATCGCGGCCTCGAACATGTTTTTCGTCGGCGGCGGCGCTAGCTGCTGGGCTCCGGTGACTTCATCGGTGACGAAAACCGGCTTATATTCGAGATAGGCGTACATCTCGGTATTCGCGTCTTTCCAGCGCGGATCGTCAAACGTGCCGGTAGGCCCGATCCAAGGGGCACGCGACATCGAGCCCATCGTTTCCGCCGCCGTGGTCGCTGCGTAATTGAGTCCCCGCTGCCCGTCAATTGCGCCCGCAATCAGCGAAAGCCGGTGCAGCTTGCCATCGATATAGACCTCGGGGCCTAGGACCGGGAAAAGCGGGATCAGCGTGCCCAGCCACTCGGTTTCATCGAGTACTTCGAGCGCATCGACCACGTATTTCTTGATCTTGCGCCGGGGAACCATGCGCGTGTAGCGCTTTTCATCGTCCGGATCGGTCAGCGGGCGGAATCCAGCAGGAATCTTCTCATCCTCGAAAAACGCGATTTCCGCGCCCGAGGCCGAACGGTACATCTGGAGCTTGATCGGGTCGATTTCGACCATGTAGAACTCGCAGACGTAAAACGGCCCTTTGCCTGAGCCTGTCCATTCGTTGATCTGCGCCATTTCGCCCGGTGTGCCGATGGCGTCCTGCATCCAGCCGATAGCGTTGCCCAGGCCGCGCTTCTGGAGCACTTTGCGGTTCTTCCCGAACGCCGCAATGTAATCCACCTCGTTGTACATCTTGAGTTTCCCGGCATGGCCCGCGTCCTGGCGGTTCGCCATGCGGGAGGTGGCATCGAAAAAGACGCAGTTGGGATCTTCGACCGATTGAATGACTAGCTGCTGGCCGAAATCGCGCTCCCCGCTATACTCCGTCGCAAGTTCAAGCACTCCGTAACCCGACGCAGCGGCATATTTGCCTGCGGTGGAGTATGCAGTCTTAGCGCCAGATCGGTACTCACACTCACGTATGAGCCCCTCGATGATATCTGCGGTATCTGTGTCAGCACCCGATCCCACCGGATGACATTGGGGTCCCGGAGGGTTAAGACGTATGTCCCCTTCGATCTGATCAACGGCGGGCTTGCACTTGTTGACGACGAGGAAGGGCCGTCCCTGAGACTTGCGCTTGCTTTTTTCTTCTCCACGCCATTGCTCCCCGATGTAGAACTCCAGGCGTTCTTTTTCGGCCCTGCGGTTATCCTCGCCCGACTTGCGCGAGGCGTCGTAGCAGGCCCGAACGAAGCGCGGTAAGTCTTTCTTAGGGATCGACCCCATTTAGTTGCTGAATTTCTTCCCCACCGGGCTCATATGCGGCCCGAATCCAGGCAGTTCTAGCGAGTCGTCGGGCACATAGAGACCATGTGCCTCCCCATCCCGTTCCTCAAGCATGGGCGCTTCGGTTTCCCGTCCCTGTTTCTTCAGGTCGAGCACGGGATAGGCTTTGAGCCACGCCGCAGCCGCCTTGTCATCGATGAAGGTATAGGAGTTCTTGTCTTTGGGGTTGTCGCCATAGACGCAAACCTCGCGCTGCTGCATACACACTAGAATGCCCGTATCGGCACGGAACAGCAGGCAGGCCCGCTGCGATTTATGCGTCACCAGAATATGCGTGTTCTTGGTCGATTCCAATGGATTCTCCTTTGAATGCCGCCACCTTCATGTGGAAGTCAATTTCTCTATCGATGCACTTCAGACACTTCCGCTTGTTGGCGGATACGGTAGCCCCGCACCCGCCCTCACAGAGCTTCGATCCCGAATTAGGCCGCATCCACTCCCTGTGCGATTCCGATGAGATGGCCGGTCGCCGTGCCATCGAGTCCCAATACCTGCACGTAGGCATTGTCGGCGGTGACGATCTGCGCAAAGCCGTACACGTAGGGGTTTTTCATCACTACCTGCCCGTTCATGGTCGTGATCCCGATCACGCCGGTGGGCGCGACGGCCGAGGTGATATTCTGAATCGCCAGAAAGTTGCAATCCAGGAACTTCATGTAGCGGTCGCAGCCGGTGGCAATCGAAACCATTTTGAACGTCGAAAGCGATGTATACGTCTCGAAATCGCATCCACGGAACAGGTTGCGTGCGCCCGCCGAGATTTCGACTTCGGTGGTCATGGTGGCGCGGAGCGTGGTGGTGAGCCCGATGGTGCAGCCGTCGAAGGTGTTTTCTGAGCCGGAAATCTTGAGTGACCGCGACCCGGCGACATCGGCCACGGCGGTCAGGTCGCCCATTCCCGCGATCTGGCAGTTGACGAAGTGATTGCGCTGGCCGGTAACCTGGACGCAAATGCTCGTTGTTCCCGATCCCGGCGTGCCCTGGAAGAACTCCAGATTGGCGAACAAGCACCCGTTGCCGGTCACGTTCACCATGGGAGCCATCGCAGCGGTTCCGGCGAGATTCGAGATGCGTGAGCGCTGGCCGATGGCAGGCCCGCCGTTCACGCCGATCAGGTGGACTAGATCCTTTGACCACGTGAGCACGCTTGAAAGGTAGTTGGTGGTCGCGCTGGCGGTATTCGAGTGCGCCATCAGGTAAATGATGTCGTTCTGCCCGGAGGTGGCTAGGGCATAGGCCATCCCGATAGATGCAAATGGAGACCCGACCGAACCATTACCCCCTTGGTCGGAGCCCGTTCCGGGGCTGACGAAGAAAATATTCCCCTGTGTCGGATAGACGCCTGAACCTACTGCATTCAATGCGGCGAGAGTTTGCGGCTGAAGTGTGCCGCCCGAGGTCTGTACTCCAAATCCAGGCATCTAGTTGCTCCTTTATTTGCGTTTCATCAAATCCAAAATGTTGATCTTGGCTTTGTGCTTGGCTTCCATCGCACGGCCCTTCGCGGTTTCTTTATTCCCTCGCATCGCGCCGATAGAGTTCATGACCTTGTAGGGGATCGAGGAATGCTGGCCATACTCGCTTTTGAGCTTTTTTTCAAGAAACGCAGGCATTACTTGAAGGCCCCCCAGAAGGAATCATGTGCGTCTTTGAGGCTCAGCACTCTCTTGGAGCGCCGTGCATCCGCTATTTCCTTACCGGCCCACAGAAGCGTGACGATCCACGCGAAAATCACACCAGCGATGATGGCGTAGCTCATGGAAACAGCATCTCCATTCTTTCGCGCTCCTCGGGTTGGTTAAGGAACGCCAGATCCAGGGGATCATTATAGAGGCGAGAAAGCGCGACTTGATTCTCGCCCTTGGGCGTTAGCGGAAATATCGGCACCATGTAATTATCTGGCGAGTACTCCATGTTGCTCGTGACGACGTGCTGCGTCCCCAATGGGGCCACCCGCACGATATCGCCAGACCAAAGAACGATCATAATATTACGCGGCGGGCAATGCCGCAGTGATCGCCGCTACATTCGATTTCGCATCCGCGTCATCGGCGTTCATCTGATCGACCAGCGCTTGCGCCTGCGCAGGTGTAAGGTTGCCAGCGGCGAAGGCGGTGAGTAGTTGCTTAATTAGGCCGTTTTCGGCCACCAGATCGTCATGCAGGGTAGTCTGTGCGCTTTGTACGTCGGATACTCCAGCCATAAGGGTTGATTCTCCTTTTGCTATTCGGTCGAGTCGATTGATTATACAGCGAGTTGCCACCAGGATTGCAACCACTATTGTGAAGGTGGAGGCGATAAGGGGCATGACTCATTCTATGCAAACGGCGCGTACACCTTTCGGGTGGGCTCGTAGAGCGGCTTATCCTGATTCTTGGGCTTGGGCTCCTTGATCGCCAGCGCCGCGCCTCGGAACGCATCGGCGGCGTGGGATGCCCAATTGTGCAGGGGATCGCGCTTGGTGACGCCGTGCTCGTTGAGCGGCCCCCACTGATAATGCCGGAGCGCCTGAATGCCATCGGCGCATTTACGCTCATCGAAGCGGCATTGGGAAAAGAACGTACGGGCGGCATTAATGCCGTGGATCTTATGGAGCTTCGGGATGACGCGCACTTTTCGGCCTGCGGCACGCATGAGCATCTCGATGGACTTTTCCTTGGTAGCGGCTAGTTTCTGGTGAACAATGGCGTCCACAGCGTCATGTGGAACGAAGTCTAGTCCGTAGAGGTACTGTTTGTTCTGGAGGTCGATGAGGTAGTCGGCGATGGTTCTTCCTTCGCCTTCCAGGTAGTCAATAAAGTTATAAAATCCTCCATATGCCTGCACGAACCAGATAGCCGTTTTATCTCCATATCCGAGATCCCAAGCCGTATCCACGGGTTTTGATCGATCATAGGGCACCTGACAAATCCTTCCTTCGTCTGTAGCCTGCTGGAGCTCCGCCGCGAAGATCGCGCCCTCTACATTCGATCCAGGCTCGCCCATCCAGATATGGGCATACTTGGCCGGGTCTGACAAGCGGCAATCCTCCGCGAGCACGCGCATGGTTTCCGGCAACCAGGGATTTTCCAAATAGTTCGTGTGGATGTGAATCGTATTCGACGGCGGCTTGAGCATGAACATCTTGTACACCGGGTCTGATGTATACTCAGGATTCCAGATAAACCACATCTGGGCCCCCTCGGTACGCATCACTGTAGGCACGAATACATCAAGCGAATCCTGGCTGACTTTCGCCGCTTCCTCGATGATCGTTCTATTAATTCCTTTTAACGATTTACTGTCGCGGACGTTCTCCCGGATGCCGATGAAGATAAATTCAGAGACGGCAATGTCTTTTTCCTTGCGCAAAATGCGCGATTCCTGCACCTCATACGGCCCGTTCTGCGAAATCGCCATCCCGTGCTCATAAATGCAATCGGCCAGCAGCTTGTGCGAGCTATCCCGAATGGATGCCATCGTTTCCCGCGCGCAGCAGGTGCGGATAGGCCGCTGGATCGCATCGAGCAGGGCTACCTTATGCGTCTGCTCCGATTTCATCCCGCCACGACCTCCGTAGATATTCGCAAAGCTATGTCTAACTTGTAGCAAAGGCAGGAATTTTGGATGAATATCCACGGGGATCTGGGGCATGCTAATTTCTCGCGCGGCGCTTTTCCGCTAGGCCGTTGGTAGCCATAACACCAGTCGGCTCAATGTAATCGTGATAGAAACGCTCCGGGTTGGAATTGAGCAAGCCGAGGTCTACTCCGCCGACGCGAAACTCAAATTCGACCCGATCTTCCCCAATTTCGATGAATATCTTGATCCGCATGCTAAAAACTTAGCACCTTTCCCTGAAATCGAAATTTTCTATTGGTATGGCGTGGAAAATCGAGCGCGAATGTGAGGGGAGTGACCCCCTGCCGCACCCGGGTGGGGTCGGATCGATCTGGGTTTTGGTTTGGCATCGCGTCAATAGCGTTTTCAGCCCCTATATGCCATCCATAGCATGATTGCGATCATCGTAAGGCCCAGCGCGACAGGGATGTACTCTATGCCGCCTAACCATGCGCGCCTACGTGGTGAGTGGAATAGCATGATGGAATCATACGCCACTTGACGCGCGTTGTACACTGGTAGTGCACACTCATCAGGGGCATGGCTGCGGCCTGCCCCGCCTGAGTGGGCCAGGAGTACTGAGTGCGTAACACAAGACCATTCAAGATCGTACCGAACGACCCTAAGGACGCTGACTGCGTAGGCATCGCAAGCGACCTACTCAACTACGTCTGGGAGAAGCATGAGGCTGAGATCGTCAAGATCTATATGCGCCATTGGATTGCCAAAACCGATCCAATCGCGGATATACAAGCCCTACTCACCTCGTCGGAAGGTTCACCCGTGGACGCCGATGTTACTGATAGGCCGCAAGCGCGCAACGAAGGCCGCGAGCGAAATCCCTAAGGCCGCCGCGAGAGCCTTGGGGTGAATGACCCAAGGCGAGCGGGAGAGGCTAAGAGTGCTCCGAAAGGACACGCTCCAGGCGCAAACCTGCTTGGGGGGTAGGGGGGCTATTTCTTCAAGGAAATTACTGTATCTCATCCTTAGGCACATCCAACACGCGCGGATGTGCTTTCGTATCTATCGCTTGCGGCTGTTTCACCTCTTGCGCGACGTTCACCACCCAGATAGGACGGTTGCTACCGTCGCTTGAGGTGTGATCGACCTGCTTGAGCTTGGACTCGCAATACTGCATTAATTCTCCGGCAGCCCAGGCGCGTTCTTTGGGCGCTAGGCGCTCTAAGCCTGATCCCCAGCAGGATTGGCATGTACGCTCTTTAGGGCTAGTATCGCCGTTAGCTGGCTGAAACTGAGTTTTCCCCTTACCCCTGCAAACTCCGCAAGTAACTTCGTTGTTTACAGTGCTTGCGAGGTACCCGATATAATCGCATCCCATGCGCCTTAAGCGCTCTTTGATGGTAGCCGTTGAGCGATTCGGCACACCTTTCTTACGGCCCCCTAAGCGCAAACCTTTCGGTTGATGATTCATAGCTACTTGAGGCTACTTTATCAGAAAATCAACATTTGTAGCGTTTTTCCTTGACTTTCGCCTTCTGTTCAACAAATCTTTGCGGGAATAGCATTATTCTCTTGCACTCATCATCATGATGATGTAGAGTGAGTGTATGAGCAAAACACAAAAAGACGCAGCGGGAATGGCGATATTGATTATCTTCGGGGCTTGCGTTCTTGTGGCGCTGGCCACGTTGGCGATGTCGGGAACTTCGATCTAGCAGCTTAGGGAGGCACACATGGCAAACACAATGGCTTACTTCGCAGTTCGGCTCAAGGGCACCGATAGATTCTTGACGATGAGCAAGCTTGAGCCCGGAACATCCAATCCGGTCACGGGTCCCGAGACTCAGGCATGGATTGCCGACAGTAAAGAGCAGGCATGGGCGCAAGCGCTGCTGCTGGATCGTGAATCTCCCACGCTGATCGATGCGAAGTGGGAAGCAGTAGAAGTGCTGCCGAGTCAAGGGAGCGTGATGTAATGCAGTGCCCCCGCTGCGCCTACTCCTGGGTCCCGCGCGTCGAATGCCCGAAGTGCTGTCCAGCTTGCAACTGTAGGCTAGGCAAGCAGTTGCCCAAGAAATACGCCACGAGCGAGAAGGGGAAAAGTGCATGAATGACTACTGGCTGTATCTACGCCTACTTACGGAACTTCACGCAGTGCATAGCGACCGCTCAATAGGGGCCACACGCGCCCACCTGCAGGATGTCTTGCAGGAACTCCATGGACGCGTATGTAGGGAGCGTGGCGACACCGGAGACGGCCAGGAAATACAAGATCAGGCCGAATATGAAGCCTCGCGGGAGGTTCGCGCATGACCTTCGCCGCTTGCTGCCTCATCCTCGCCGCCTTCCTCCTGATCCTGGCTTGCTTCAAACGAGCGTGGCGGTAGCGCGATGAGCGATCTTGAAGATTTCATCGATGATGTTAACTTCTCGCCTTCGGATTGCCCGAATGATGAGACATGCAACGGCTTAATCTGCTTGCGCTTTATGCGCTGTACGCGCCATTGCGAATGCCCTTCCTGCTGCGAGGATCGGCAGTGGGCCTACAAGCCCTAGAATCGCGCGCTAGGCACCAAAGCGGGCATCCTAAACCGGGATACGATTCTTTTTACTCCTGCGAGTGTTGAGCATCTGCTCTTGGTGAGTGGCCCACTTGCAGTTCCCCGGCCCATAATTGCCTTCGTTGTCGATACGCTCAATCTCATGTTTGGGCGTGGGTCTGGGGCCAAGTTCATAGAAGAACGTCGGAAACGATGTAACCCATTCGGGATGCATCGTAATGCCACGCCCTCCGTAATGCTTATAGGCGATGTGATTTGCTTCGAAACAACGCCGCTTCATGCGCTTCCACACGCGATATTCTGGAAGCTTGGACAGACCGTGGGTAGTCGATCTTGAGATTATGGATTCCTTGGTGGCGCATCCACAGGATTGCGTATGGCCCCTAACTAGATTGGATTCAATGACAATGCGAGTTTCGCCGCAATCGCATAAGCATTTCCACATGTAGTCATACCCGCGCTTAGGAGCGGGCGCGATAACTGTCAGCCGTCCGTATCTGCGGCCTGCTTGATTAGGAAGTTTGCGAAGGGCCATCGTTTTCGATGTAACACCATAGGGGTAGATTTGTATTTGGAATACCAGCCCATGCGGCAACATTCTTGATGTAAATTTCAGTTTGATTCTCACTCGGTGGGGCCCAGCTGGAGATAAGCTCTCGCAAGCTCTCCCCCTTGGCAATATGCAGCGCCACCACGTGAGCCGCGCCTGCGATGCCCTCGGCCCTGCTACGGGGCACCCAGAATCCGCCACTGCTGGAATACTTCAGAAACTCGGGGACGATATTGGCCGTATTTGGATCAACCGGGTAGTAACGCCTTCCTTGCAGCCCCTTTGGAAACCATGGCGCATCGCGCAAATTCCCAGGATTTGGCATCGTGGACGATTCACCTTCCTGCCGGAATATTGCGTTTGTTATCCGCGAGATAAGATCGCTCATTGCGCGGGCGGTAAATCCACAATCTTCCATGCCGCCTTGAATGCCGCCGCATCCGAATAGGCCGTAACGAAATCCGCGATCACCTTCTCGTACAAGGCTTTATCGTACTGGATCGTCTTTCCCATTACCGCCAGCGCATCCTGCGCCGTTTGTAGGCCGTTCTCGAAATCCTGAATCACGGCGGATTGCTTCAGCCCACCCGCCTTGGCATCGGTGAACGTAAGCTCTGCCGATTGAACCGCCGTTTGTGTGCGCGCCAACCACCCGTCGAGCTTGGCCAGGAATGGCGCAACGGCAGGATCAGCCGCGCTGATGATGGGCACCGCGATATGCTCGATGCCGATAGCGACTGAACCTATTTTCTTGAGAACGCTGAGGAAGCTCACTTGCCGCCGCTTTCTCTCGGCCAGTCCGGCAGAACCGGGTTGACTGCGGCGCGGAACTTCGCAAGGCAGGTTACGCAATTGTCGACAATCTTACGGATTCCATCGACCGTGGGCGAATCCGGAACGAAGGGCGAACTGAACGCATCCCATTCCTTAACCTGCTTCGATGCAATCGCTTCAAGCTCTGTCCGCAGTTGATCCGGAGTATAGCCATCATACTGCTGCTGGTTTAGCTCGCAAGCGCGCGTTGTCTCGGATGCTTCGAGATAAAACCGTCCCAGGACATCTTCCATGTTGATTCTCCTTTGTCCTCCACAGTCTAACTGATTAGTCGATGAATTTCGCAGGAACTTTTTGCAGAAAGCTCTCCTGCCCCAGCTCTTCGAGCTTCTTGCCGCGCACGGCGCGATGCCGCATGCCTTCGAGCGTTTCCCCGCCGCCTGCCTCAATCGCGCATTCTTCGCACGCAATCCGGGGATTCTTGATCTCCGCGCCGTTGACATCGTAGCCGCCATTCAACTGAATCACATGGCCCTTGCTGCAATACTTGGTGGGTACATCGAATCTTTCAGCCATTGCCGTATTTCCTTTCATATTCAGCATCTTCCAGCGCATATAGGCGCTTCCTCACGCTCTCGCATAGGAACAGCTTCATCTCGCTCTCAGGCACCAGCCGGTTCCACGGCTTATCGGCGTAACGCTCGATCTTGCGCTTTGCCACCTTCCGCGCGATTTGAGCGTTCGTTCGCTTGTGGCGCTCGGAATCCTTGCGCGCCTGCTTCTGCTTCTTTCTGAAGGCGTTATAGCGCATTTGGGCTACCTCCATCACGATTTGCGCGGCCAGGTAGCTCATACGCCTTCCTCCACGCCAGCGAGAACGCCGGGAAGATTACCAGCGGCACAGTCGCAGCAGGCCAAGTCGATCAGCACATCTTGTCCGATCCATTCCACATTCCCTGAAACAAGCACCACGCCAGTATCGGCGCACTTCTCGCAGGCAATGACGCGCTGTACGGACGCTGTACGGACGCTGGCTTCATCCTCGAACCTGCGGCCATTCAGCCACGTTGCCGGATGCGGCACCATCGACCGGTCGCGCTTGTAAGTTTTTAGCAATTCAGGCAATTGCGCCCTCAGCCCCGCCATGATCTGCTCCTGAAGGGCTTCAGTCCAATCCAGCTTGAACCAAGCCTTGAGCGCAGCGCGCTTGGCTACCCTTCGAGGGTAAAGCTGCCAAAATTCGTCAAACCATTGCGGGTCTATTTGCGGCATTCTTTCCTCCCAGCACCGAGCGCGGCTACTTCAGTACAAAAAAATCTCTCCATGGGGTCTTGTAAAAACCCCTGCTGCATTTAGCAGAATACACAAAAGAATCTAAGGTTTGCAGGTTCTGGTCTACGGCTCCCCATATCCGCCGCATCCCTCAGGCTCTTTAACCTGCACTTCCAGAGCAGGTGGCCCAGCGCTCCCCGTCAGGGGTTGGGTTTCCTGCTTACCTCAAAACTCAACTCGTCAGCCCTCGATTGGATATCTACCGCTGTAATCAGGAAGGGCCAGCCTCGCGGGATCGCTCTAGGCTCCAGGCGAAGTACAGCGGAGTTCTTCTGCGGGTTTGGTTGGATGCCGCTACAGCGGCGATGAGTAAATATGCGCATGCGCCCCGCGAAGGACCGGGGCAGGTGTTCGCGCACGCTGCCCCAAAAGCTTTGTATGCTACGTCCATAGAATATCACGCCTCGGCCTAAAATAATCCATCCATCCGCACTTTTTCTGCATCACCACAGATTTCCCTGCTTCGGTTCGTTTATTTCCCACAGAACTGCACGCCGCCCGCTCTTGGTTAGCGCAGTAGCACCAGAATCCTTAACGTGTCCGGAATCAACCAGTTCAATGCGCCGTGGCCGCTCAGTCGATGGATTCATTTCAAGCGCATCTTGGATTTGCTCATCGGTGGCTCGCGTTACTTTACGCATATATTCCAATACCTTACGGCGCAGGGTTAGCTTTTTGGGCTCGATCCATTCCGCAGCTTCCTTGGATGTATCGCTATGCGATTGGTATGGGGCGTCCATCGTCAATCTTTGCTTGCCTCCCCGCCGTTGCATCCAGCGTGCGGTTGTGCGGAGATTGCGGCGTCTAGGGCTTCGCGGAGCGTGGCGAATGTGCCGTAGGGTTTACCCTTTGGATCGACAGGCAGGCATTGCAGGCTCGGCTCACCGGCCAACACAGCCCACGACTTGTTGCGCCACGCTACCTCATCCTTTGAGTGCTCGATAAAATCCAGCCGAACCTTGTCCGCCTCCAGCGCCTCGCATCGCTGGCGTAGGTTCGCAGCATCACGCTCTGCCTGTTCCCGCAGCCCATGCAGTTCGTTGATAGACTCGCGGAATCCAGCAGCCTGCCGCGATGCCATGCCAGTGCCGCCGCACACGCAAGGCTTGCCCGTCCCAGGGTTGCCTTTGCCACAGCAAGCATCGCAGATATTTTCGCGCCGTAGCTGCTCTACCTCGGCCTGGAGTTTCCGCACCATCTGCCCCAGTTCCGCCCGTTGGTTGCGGCACACCAATAGCAGCCTATCTGCGGATGGTTCTACATCGTCATATGCTTGGCTCATTCCCCTACCTCCTGTTTCGCAGCGTCCTTGGGTGGCTTCCAGTCGGACAGTATCCAGCGAAGGATTGCAGCCAGCGTCTTGCCATCTGGATTCTCGCCACGCTCGATGCGGGACAGCGTTGCCGTGCTGGTGCCCATCATCTTCGCGGCGGTCCTGAGATTCAATTCGCTCATCACTCGCCAACGCTTCAGGATTTGACCAAGCCTCATTTTTCGGGCTCCTGTTTCGTAGCGGGCGCAGCGGCGAGGGCGCGGTCAGCCGTTTCTATAGCCCTCGATAGATCGTTCCAATCGATAGCCCATGCATGCTCGAATGCGCCCAAGGCCGATTCGTTCGCCGCTTTAGATAAACGCAGCGCCTCCCGTAGTGCGGTGATCTGAGCCAGTGCTGCATCGGCCTTGGAACACCCCACGCATTTGTCGCCAGCTATTGCCGTGGTGTACTGACGGCACGCGCCGCACAGATAGCCCAGAACGGTTGCCTGCGATGGTATTTCTTCACCTGTCCAGTTTTTCATCAGGCTTTCCTTTCGCGGAGGATACTGGATTCGCATCCTGCGTCTACGCATAGACGGTGAACGTGGACCCACTCAAGATAAGCCGCGTGAGCGCGTAACTCGTCGGCCTCCCGTGAGCATGCCGCTCGATACTCTATCGACTCAGCGATTTGCAATAATTCGGCAGGCGTAAGGCGCTGCGGCGTCACCATGCATCTCCTTCATCTTGGCTTGCAGCATCTCAAGCGAGTCAGCCCATAGGCAAAGAATGCCTCGCTCTCCAGCTAAGAACATCCATAGATCCTGATTCGTGTTGGGCTGCTTGCCGGTAGCCTTAAGCTCCAGAAAGAAGCAATTTCGCCCATTCACGACTACCCAATCGGGGAGCCCCGGCGTCCCTACGCGCATCTTGCGATCACCCGGCAGATTCACGAGGCCGGATTGCAGGCGGATGCAGGTATAGCCCTTCAGCCTAAGCCATTGAATGCAGGCTTGCGTAACCTGCGCCTCTGTCAGTTTGAGCTTCACCGCAGCTTATCCCGATGGCTCTGCACGGCCACAATGAGTGCTAGGGCGATGAGCGCTAGGCCGATGACGGTGCCGATCATGCGGGCTCCCTGGAATTATCCGGCCAGGGCGAATAGGCCAGCAAGCTCCATGTCGGCACGGATCTGCCGTGCATGTCTAGCTCGTACACGTCGCCCGTCTCGGCGATCATGAGGATGCGGCCTTCGTAATGGATTGCGGTGATAAATTTGGGATTCATGCGGCCACCTTGCGCTTCGGGCATCGCGGCAAATGCTCCCGAAATTTAGCGGATCCGTTCACCTTGACCTTGCAGTACGGGCAACACGTTACGGCTGGCGGTCTCCCGCGCTTTGGTTTGCTCATGGATTCAGTATGAACCTTTTTTCGTTGTTGTCAAGAATAATTGTTGACATGAATCCGGAAAGGGTTTAGTCTTGGGTATGGCAACCGAACTTCAATTCTCAGATAGACCGCTCCGCTGCTCAGAGTGCGGCGGCGGCTGTGGCGATGGTTACATCATCAAGGGAGGCGGCCAGCGCGAGCGCGATACGGATTATTGCGACGATGAGGTTGTCTGTGCCGCTTGTTTAGAGGACGAAGGGCGCTTCGACGCGGCTGATATGGCTATGGATATGCAGGAGGGGTGCTGATGCGTCTCATTTTTCCGGGCGTGTTAATGATCGCGGCCTTGGCTGGGCAGACCTATATCATCAATGACCAGACCCATACAATTAGGAATCTTCTCAAAGGCGAAAATGATCTACTGGCTGCCGATGCCGAGCTTAAATCGGCAAATGATCGGCTGATGAAGGCCACCAAAACCCTACAAGACTCAGACTTGGAGCTTCGTTCTGTCTGCAACGAGCTAGCGGCGAACTCCGAGAAGATGGCCGCGCGGTTGCATACATTCGCGCAATTGGGGCTACGATGACCAACGACGATTACGAGCGCGAGACGGAAGCGATGCTGGATGTGCTGATCTTGTATCCCAACGATTTGCTGGAACTCGTGGCTTATGTGGCCGAGGATACCGCTAAGGGCTCCGGTACTGCCATTCCGGGGCCTTCTTTTGGAGGAACGAATGACGCTAGATGAAGTGATTGATCGCGTGAACCAAATCTCTCGCCTCGCTGGAGATCCAGAGGCGGCACATTCCAAAGAGGACGATCTATACGAGGACGTTCTTAAGCACGTGGCGTGGGCCAACCATGAATGCAGCGCGCTTGCCGCAGCGGCCCTAAAGACGAAAGATATCGATTTCGAGCGGTGGTGTGCATGAGCACGTCCCTAACTGCCCCGCAGCCTCTCGCTGAAGAAATCGAGCGCGTGCTCGTTCAGGGCGATATCGGCAAACTGACGCCAGATCAGCGCATGGACTACTACCGCAATATGTGCGCCAGTCTCGGGCTGAATCCCATGACTCGCCCCTTCGAGTACCTGACGCTTCAGGGCAAGACGCTGCTCTACGCCAAAAAGGATGCGACCGACCAGCTTCGCAAGATCCACGGCGTCAGTATCAACATCGTCAGCCGCGAGACTATAGATGGTGTCTACGTGGTCACTGCGCGAGCCACGGATGCCAAAGGCAGGCAGGATGAAAGCTTGGGGGCCTTGCCCCTCCCCGGATCGCCCGTAGAGCGCGCAAACGCCATTATGAAGTGTGAGACGAAAGCGAAGCGCCGAGTAACGCTGTCCATCTGCGGCCTTGGGATGCTAGACGAGACGGAACTGGAAACCATCGGGAGCAAGGAAGCGCAGGCCCAATATCTCGCATCGAAGAATCTGGAGCCCTACGTCTCAGATAAGAAGCTCCCCCCTGTATCCACCGTGCCCGATGCCACGATACGCGAGCTTGCCGACGAGTTGGATAAGCCGCCGCAGATATCCGATATTGAGCGACGGCAGGCCGTGAAGGATGCCGAGGCGAGAGATGCGATCAAGCCCATCGATGGAAACAAGGGCAAGTCGGGCGCTCACGGCATCATCCGGCTGGAGAAGCTGAAGGACTGGAAGGCGCTGAAAGACGAGATCCGCTCATATACCGGCACGGATGATATCTATAAGTCCGTGCTGCAAAGCAAGGGCTATGCCCATGCGAACGAAATACAGACCGAAGCGCACGCACGTTCCATATGGGCAGTGCTCGGGGCGGAGCGCAATCGTCTGAAACTGCGCGATGAGAATATCAAGGTGCTCGAAGCCGCCAGCGAAGTAATCGGCGCTAGGGCGTTCGCCAATTGCCTAGGCATTCACGGAGCAGAAACCATCGAGGATGCACTGGCGCTCTCTGGAGATGCATGGCAGGCACTTCTAGGCGAGCTTAAGGATCTGGTAGACGCTCGCAAGGCTAGCTCAGTATAAGTTTCCGTTGCAAAGCCGTCCCGCAGAGTGAAGGAAGCCGACGCCGCCCCGGCAAGTGGGCGGCATAATCCGAAGGGGGAGCATGCGTAAAGAATTGGAAGCGCTCAAGAAATACTTGGCGGAATGTCGCCCTGATATGCATGAGCCTGATGAGCAGGGCATAAGGGCTCACGTGATCGGAGATCATTTAGATAACGCCTGTGGCGAATCGATACGCGAGCATGCCATAGCGAATCGCTATCAGGAGTATGTGGTGATTCTTGTAAAGGACGGTGGCGAACCGCATCGGATCAATCTAGCTACGCTCCTAGCATTGGCAAGAATGGCGAAGCTATCATGAGAATCTACGAATGCAGCTACAGCAACCGACTCACGCTCTGGAAGCAGCTACGCAGGCGTTCTGAGCATCCGCCAGAGCCGCAGCCATCGGGCATCCGCGCGTGGTTTGCGATGCTCGTAGCGGCGTGGCAGAAGGATTAGCGATGAGCCATGAGGCTTGGCGCTATTTGGGCAGAATGGATTCCAGTGTATTTATGCTGGATCTTCCTGCTTCACTGGATGTTTCCCTAACGCAACCGTGGCGCAAATATCGGTCCGTTGTAGCCGAACATGCCAGCGATGACGAACACCGCCCATAGGCTTACGACCACCACGATGATGACGCGGATCACCTTGCTGATGAATGGATCGATGCTGAACTGCGAGAGCGCCCATAGCAGGATTCCTACAACCACCAACGCTATGACGAGGTTAATCAAGGCCGCAGGAAACATGGTAGAGCCTCCAGCCCTATGGTAGCCTACAAGGCCCTTACGGGGGTGAACATCGCATTGATGTGCCTACTGGCCTATCGAACCCCGCAGCCGTTCTTCCGCTGCTACCTGATTGTGATGGCGATAGCTGCCGCGCTCCAGAACAGCACGCATTGGGGCATGTGGGGCGAAGTGTCGCTGGCGATCTTTAGCGCGTTGTGGCTGGTAAGCGAACTTCCGCGAGGCCGCAGGGCGGTCACCGAGGCGCTGGCGCTCGGACTGTTCGTCGCGGCGGTCCTGATGCTAATGGTGGTTGCGGCATGGCCCAACTACCCTTCCGCGATGTATTACACGCGGCTGTATTCTACAGCGCTTTGCATGGGGCTAGCCGCCCCCCTGGCGTTAATCGACTGGCGAAAGAGCCTTATCTTGATATGGTTCGCCGCCGTGCTCGTAGCGGGATCGCAGCGCGGGTGGAATTACGTTACCGTGGCGGTAGCGTGCAATGCGGCATGGACGGCGATACTTATCGCATGGAATTGGATGGAGGGAAAGAAGCATGAAATATTTCATCGATACTGAGTTTCTTGAGAATGGGCCTGCGTATCCGATCCAGCTTGTCAGCATCGGGATCGTGGCTGAGGACGGGAGAGAATTATATTTGGAGCTTGATGGATTTCCCTCTGGCTTGGCTAATGATTGGGTCAAGGCTAACGTTCTACCGCATCTTCTTGGGCATCCCTATTCAGTAGATCGGGATGAGGTCAAGAGGGCCATTACGCAATTCGTCCAAGGCGATGATGCGCCTGAGTTCTGGGGATACTACGCCGATTATGATTGGGTGGTTTTCGCGCAAATATTCGGCACGATGATGGATCTTCCGAAAGGCTGGCCGATGTATTGCCGCGATCTAAAGCAATACTGCGATCAGCTAGGCAATCCTACACTTCCTAAGCAGGCTTCCACGGAGCACAACGCGCTTCACGATGCGCGCTGGAACAAGACGGCCTTCGAGTTCTTAAGAGATCACGTAGATTGCGCGCTTGGAGCAGAACGCTAGGGCTTCCCAAACCTCCACGCAATCTCCGCAGCCACTTCATCCCGAATGATCCGGCGTATCTCGCGCTCTGATAAGCCCTTCTCGCGCTTCAGCTTGGCGATCCAGGCGGACAAGGCGGCGACGAGCGCAAGAAAGCCACCCACGACCTGCTGAAGTATCGTCTGATTCGGGTCGTGGTCAGCTAGCATTTTCTGCGGAGTTGTACTCATATATAGCGTATTTGCGGCATCCAGGGGGCCACATTATTTAACCAGGCCAAGGCGGAGGACAAGGATCCTCGGTAACTAGTCCCAAATCAACCCAATAGACGTGTCCGCAGCGGATCACTTTTCCGGGGTGAGGCCAATTTCCGGGATAGAGAATACTTACCGAAACCGTGTAGTACTTACCGTCCGGACTATGCCCGGGCTCCCCATTCGGTCCTGGTATATCTACCTGGTGGATGATGCAATCGTACAGATCGCCGTTTTCCTCACGATAGACGGACTTTTGCCGCTCCTTGGGAGGATGATTCTTCTGTGTCATCGGCGGATTCTGCGTGTAATCGACCATGGCTATTCTCCCTTCGGCAACTTGTTCAACTGATCGCGCCGCGTTTCCGCCTGCGCGCGTTTCCGAAACGGCATCTTATCGAGATTGCCCAGCAGTCCCGGCTCGTTCATAAGGCGATTCTTCATCTCTTCGCCGGTCATCTCCATGACGGCCCACTCCGAGCCCACCTTGACCACGTAGAAGAGGTTCATTCTTTTGGCGGCGTAACAACCGGTTCTACTTTAGTTTCCTTAATCGTGGTAGTAACCACCGGAGGCGGCGGGATCGGCTTGCTCTCGGTAGCTTCTACCTCGACGCGCTTGGTGGTAGTCTCCGTTTGCACCAGCGCAGGAAGTGGCTTATTGTGCAGGTATTGCATGGTTGCCATGAGAGCGCTCAGTGCGAACGTGATCGCCATGAGGATGTATAGCTTGCGATCATAAATATTGAAGTCCTTGGAGTCTACCAGGATGCTGCCGAATCCGGCGTAAACGGAATTGGCCCCGCCGCTGATCGCGCCGGAAAAAAGACCATAGAGCCAATTCGACCAATCCAGGTACCCCAGCTTCCCGCCCATCAGTTGAGTCTGCGCCATCTATGGTTGCTCCCTATCTTCCCGTGTAATCCGACTCTGGCTTCTTCCCGATCCCCCCAATGGCTGCATGGTTCGTTCGGCTAAAGTAAAACCCCACGATGAGGAACATGGCGTTCGTAAGTCCCTCTGGTATCTTGACTTCTTTTCCTAAAAGGCTAGCACTTACCCACACGATAATGTTGGCACCCACCACCATTACGGCTACGGACGCCTGCGTATATTCCCAAATGAGATTGACCTTGCGCTGCCCCGCAGTGGTAATGTCCTGCTGTGCCGTCGTGGTGGGCGGCAGCGAGGGCTGCGTCATATCAATGGATTACGGCCCTTCCTGAGATTGTGACGGCTCCAGAGATGCGCGTGCTGACGCCCGAAGATCCCAGCGTCGTGAAGCTATCCCCCGCCAAGAGCCACGTGGACATATCCGCCGCTACGCAGGAAAGCTTGTAGTAGTAGGTGGTCGCGGGAGTTAGGGGGCTATTGAATCCCAGGTTGAACGTGACGTTCGATCCAACCACCGTATTCCCCGTGCGCGTATCCAGTTTCTTGCCGCTGGTATTGGTATCGGCATTCTCGTTCGCCGTGGTCCGCGCTGGCGCGTTATAGAGCGTCATGCTGCACGCGGTTGATCCGGGGCGGGTGTAGGTAGCTACCGCACTCGTAGAGCCGGGTGTGATCGTAAAGCTTTCCTGGACTGCCCACGTAGGTGTGCCCGCTACGGCTCCAGAGATAGCCGCATTGATGGCCTCCACGTCCGCCCCGAGGTCCGTACCATCGGAGGACGTGAACGCGCACCCCGAGGAGCACGACGCGCTATAGGGGCTCGTAGGGGCTAGCCGGTAATCCCCTGTGGACGTGTTGACGAAACCAATCGCGGCGTTGTTCGCCGGGAGGCTCGTATTGGTCATCGTGTTGCCGGTGCCCGCGCCCCCGGTGGTATAGTCGCCCACCGCGCCCTTGAGCGCCATGCGGTTCCAGGTGGTATTGGTGAAGTTGGTAGAAAAGTAGCTGCGCTGGCCGAAGAAATCATACCCGTCGATGGAGTTGGTGAACGTATCCAGGTTGTGCAGCGTGGCCGTCATCAGCGTGTCATAGAGGAAACTCTGAGGCGTGTAGGGTGATCCGGTAGGCCCATCGGTCTGCACCACCGTGTTGTGGTCCCAGGTGTTCTGGAGCGTTGCCCGCCCTGACCATAGGTGGTTCCACATATTAAACCCGCATCCCACGCTCGTGAATAGGACGGTACAGTAGGCAGGCCCGCCCAATACCGCCAGGTTGTTCCTTACACTGAGGTTGTTCGTGACGCCGTTGACGCAGGGCGTGTTTCCCGTGCTGGTCCCCGTGCAGATCGATCCCCAGGAGAACACGCGATACGCCTTGGTGATCTTGTTGTTTGCGATGCTGAAGTGGTCCAATGCATCCCCAGGACCGCTATCGGTGCGCTGTCCGAACGCGAAAGCGTTCCCGGCTTGCCCGTCCGTCCAGTTCCCCTCGAATACGTTGCCGGTAACGGTCATGTTTCGACAGTTTTTGCATTCCAGGAGATTCTTGACCGGGTAATGCGTGGGCGTAGTTCCGGTCATTGTCCATGTGCCAGAGACACAGAGCCAGCCTTGGGAATTGACCGTATCGAACATATACTCGCCGCCCCGGTGACGCGGATCGGGAGAGTTGGCCGCATCCGACAGGCAAGCGCCCGAGGCGTTGCCATAAGCGCCCGAAGTCCACTTCCAGATGTAGGGCTTGTAGAAGTAGTTCCCCGTGATGGTCTTGTTCTGATTCGAGAGCGGATAATAGGGAGAAATAGAACCGCCGTAAAGGACGTTCTCTCCAGAGCCTTCAAGGAAATTGTTGATGATCCGCGTTGGTCCGTAGCTCCCCCACCCTGCGATGCACTGCGCCTCGCCGGTCGATTTCATCCCGTCGCACCAGCTATCGTGCATGTAGAAGTTCGTCCCGTTCTCGGCGACGCCGCGATTCGGCCCGTTCTCAGACTGCGAGAAATCGTGTATCCATACGCGGTCAAGCTCCATGCTGTCGGGCATCGATAGCGGGCTGGTTTCCTTGCCGCCGCCGAAGATCAGTACATTGCTCATGAAGTTGCCGGTAGTCGGGGCGAACTCAATGCCGCTGAACTTCCAGCCGTGCGGGACAAGCTGATTGGAGAACGTCTGCATCCCGGTTCCGACATTGGTTAAATCGATGGCGGCTCCTCCCGGAGTAGCTGATACCTGAAAGCCGTTGCCGCTGAGATTCTTGACGTAATAGATCGTGTCCTGCGCTAATGGAGCGCACAGGGAGGATGCGAGGCGCAGTCCTCCTGATCCGAACGTAATGGGGGCACTGTTGACGTAAACCGCCCCTAGCGTGTCTGGTGCCGTAACTGTATCCGCCGTTGCATTGCACTGCATCGGCAAGCCATAGGTAACATAGGTCGCACAGTCCGAATCGCAGGCCGTGATGTCGATGGCTGATCCGCCAGCGGTTAATGCTAGCTGGAATGTCCCACCGTTGCTGCCACAAGAACTGCAATTGATGATCCAGTAGTGCTGAAGAGCCACCAGGGGAGTGGGACAAGCCGTGCTAGTGGGCATCGCATTGGGTACGCCGAACTCATTGTAAAGCTCGCATTCGATCTGCGTTCCGTTGGCCACGGTCAAGCCGTTAGGCGTCCATCCGGGGCCGGTCACCGTGAACGTATTCGTTGCCAGGTTCACCGAGGCTTGCTGATAGGTGTTGCCCTGGTTGAATCCGTGCGCCTCGCCCGAGGCGATAATCCCCGTTCCCGAGAACTGACACTTTCCGAAGTTGGCCGAATCCGTAGCCGGATTGACGCGATAACCCACGGCAGGAAGAGACGCGAGCGCCGAAGATTGCACGGTAATGTTGGTTACCGTAGCCGGGAGCGTAGCATCGCAGGTCACCCGCGATCCGTTGGCTACGATGATGATTGTGTCGCCTGTCGCCACCGTCTGCGCCGCCTTGTTAAACGTGAGCCACGGAGAGCCGATAGAGCCGGGGTTGCTATCGTTCCCGGTGCTAGACACGTAGTACGTGGCTCCCTGAAGCGATAGAGCGGCGAGAAAGAGAGCGATCCTCATGGGCAGGTAATCACCATCGAAGTGGTGTTAGACGCTGGATTCGTGGGCGAGAACTTCACCGTGCATGGCTGACCATCGGAGCGGGTGATCTGCCACACCGTAGGCGAAGCGGGAGCGCCAGTTGATATGCTTCCCGTAACCACTAACGGCCCCGTGATCGTGGTTACTCCATTCGCCACGGTGATCGTGGAGATACCCGCGCCCGCTGGACCGGGAGGCCCTTGCGCCCCGGTTGCGCCGGTAGCTCCGGTATCGCCCTTGTCTCCCTTGGGACCCTGTAGGCATACTGTTCCAGTTGCGCTTGTCGCGGTAAGTGAGCAGGTTTGCCCGAAGGCCGCGATGGAGAAGGTGAGAAGGAGCAGGAGTTTCATATTAGTTCCGAATCGTCGCCTGCATTCCGGCCTGCGTTCCATCGGCTCCGGAATCCCCATACCAAGTAGTAGTGCCGCTTCCCGATCCCTTCTGTAACCAAGCTAGGAAGTGATATCCGGCAGTAGTAAAATTTCCACTATAGAATCCAACAGTAGGAACCCCGGGACCGCCCGTCGCGAAATTAAACACTCTCACGCTGCCAGCGGGGGAACTGGTTGAATCCACCCCAATGCCCATATAGCCAACGCCGCTGGCTACCGTCACTACGCTCTCATCCATCGCCCAAACCGAATCCTCGGGTTGGCCGATCACAAATTCAACCTTATTCCCAGCGGCTCCATTGAACTGCTGCCAGGTATTCGTGGAGTAATTGAAATTATCTACCGTGTCGATCACCGACAGGGATCGATTTACGCGATTACAATAGCTCCATACAAACCTCTGACCGCCAACCTGCGTAGTTCCCGTCGCCCCTCCGCTATCCGCCGTTACATTCGTCCCGCTGGCGCGGATTGTCCCTATGTAGCGCCGGGTGGTCGCCCCGCTCTTGACATATACGCCGTCCTGGGTTGTTAGCGCATCGGCCCGCACGTTGTCACTCGTCCATGCTGCGGAAAGCTCCAGGGTTAGCGTCCCGGAGTTATTGAAAACGAACACATCATAGTTTTTCCCTGATGTAACCGAAAGGGCCAGGGACAATTCAGAGAATGAATATGCAGCCCATGCGCTGCCACTATAGAGCGATATCGTAGACCCGAGATAGGGCGTGTAATAAATCGTTCCCTGCGCCGTGCGATCAGACGTGGATACGGCTACGCCCGTTTCGGTGGTTAGCCTCCCGCTACATACCGAAGGAAGCAGCAGGTTAGCTAGCGGGAGCAATGATCCAGCCTTGGCGCTCGCCACCGGGATATTGGTCAGATTAGAGGCATCGCCACTGGCAGGGGTTCCTAGAACCGGAGCCACGAGGGTTACGGCGGTGCCGTTAGTGGTGCAACCTGTGATGCCTCCAAAGACTCCCGCGTTATTGTATTGGCATTGGGTGGTAGACCCTCCAGGAGTTCCGCCGCCGCCGCCGCTGCCAGAGAAGGAAGGCAGTGGCGCTTGCGAGAACGCCGAGACCACAACTGCGAAAAACAGGGCGAATACGTTTTTCATCTTCATCTTAAGCCACCATTCCCTCTAAGCGTCATTGCGCCCCCACTCTGCGAAGAGTTCAGCACGGCATATACCTGAATCTTATGATCCAACGTGGATATGTATGCCTTCTTGTTCGCTATTACCGCAACGGAAAATTTAGAAATCGTTCCGAGAGGGGCGCTCATGATTTCATTAAGGCTCATATCAAAGGCCCTTATGACCCCGACCGTGGGAGTTACCACCGCGCTCGTCGGCACGGTTACGGCCCACAGGATTCCCCCAGCATCAGTGCCGTCGCCAGAAATCGATAGCTGCGCCCCTGGAAAGGCATAGCTGTTGGTGCTGGTGGTCGGAGTTTGATTAAATGTCGTTCCGCTCAGATCGAATCGATAAATCTTCCCGGCGACGTTCGGAAAGAAGGCGTGATTGTTATAAAACGCGCCCCCATAGATGCCAGATCGATCACCCAGCACGCCACCGGCATTCGTTGGGAAGACTTGCGCTGCGGGGCATCCGCTACCGCTCCCCTGCTGGTGTCCCATGCAGGTCGTATCTACTGCATATACATTGAAGTCCTTGGCCCCACCCACCACCCACGTCGTGCCCGGTATAAGCATGGCGCGACCGCTCGAAAAGTCTGAGTCATTCGCATTCAGGGTTGCGATTGTAGCATCGGTGGGAGCGTACCAGTCCACAATCGCCAGCGTCGAACTCAGCTTTATAATGCTAAAACTGAACGCCGTTGTGCCGTTGTATGCCCCGTTCCCGGTGAGCATGTATAGATTTCCGCTTCCGTCTACACTTAAACCTCCGCTAGATCCCCATAGTCCCGCCCCCCAATCATTCGGAGACGTGCACAGGATCGCCGTCTGATTCAGGGACTCGTCATACGCAAAGGCCCATCCATGCCACGGTCTGGCATCGGCATAAGAGGCGAAGGTGATATACACCCTGTTATTGGCAAGTGTCAAGGCCGAACGCTGAAGCTCAAAGGCTGGATAGAAAAGCAGATTCGCTCCGCTGGTAGTGTCTCCATGTCCCACGTCTCCGGTGCCGACCACCTGCCCGCTAATGGTTGTAGATGCGATAGTGGCCCCTGTCAGCAGGTTTAACTTATAGAGGATATGGGACGGCACCGAGGTATGGCAAACGGCAAACAACCAGCCGTTTGCAATGTCAGCCACGGGAGCGGACAGGCATCCTATTTCGCGCCCATAAAACAAAGGCCCCGAATCCGGGTAGCTGGTTCTCGGCGTGCATATTCCCAAGCGGCTCCAAAATACAACGCCTGAATGGTCCGCATCGAGTGCGTAAATCGAGCAGTGCATCGTAACTACGATCAGAATGTTGAGGCTCAATCCCGCAACTGATGGACCGGGAAGATATAGCGATTGCCCAAAAATATCCCCATCCAGGAGGTATGAGCCCACCAATCCAAACCTGCCCGACACTACCTGACTCGGAACGATTGAGGAGTCGTGGATATATCCCGTCCTTGAGTTATCCGCATGGGCGGTGAATAGGGCGGGCTGGGCCGAAAGGCCCCAACAGGAAACCAATAGCAGCAAGGCTCGTATCATTTGCTTAACCCGTAGCAATAAATGGTTCCCGATGCCACGTTGCCGGTGGACATAAAGAATTGAACAGCGTTGACGGCGGTAGCGCTCTGATAGGCGCTACTTGACGGAATGCCTACTATCCTGTTAGTGCTGGCCGTATAGCCAAGCATCCCCGTAATGCGTTTCCAATTCGCTGCGCTTAGGGGATTTCCGAGAATGAGTTCCCCGGTGAGTCCCCCAGTGGATGCATTAGACAATCCATCCGCTATGCGCGCAAACGTGGCTCCCGAATTGGCTCCAGGGGGAGCCCCAGCAGCCCCCGGAATGAATCCGTAGGTAGTCCAAGCGTAATTCGCTCCGCTATCATAGGACATTCCCCCATTGGTCGATGCGCGCCAATAAAGGTTCGCCGCGTCCGTGGCGGGAAGGATGTTCTCGAATATGAAATAGTAATTGTTGTAGGTGCTCGAAATACAGGCCGAGAAGTCGAGACTTGCAGATCCCGAGGCCGTATGCTCCTCAATCAGAGTAAATCCTCCCCCGCTGCCGCTGCATGCCGATCCAGAAGCTAGGCAAAAGTTTCCAGTTCCGCTGAATCCTTTAATTGATAGCGCCCCCGCCCCATCGCTAACGATGCCGCCTGCTGCATCCGCCGCTGGGACTTTCCATTGATAGGACGTTCCAATGGAAGTCGGGGCATAGAGCGAGAATGAATTTGCCGGGAAAGACGCGGGAAGTGTGCCTTGCGTCAGGTCGATGACTCCAGCCACGCCCGTACCGCTGCCTGATGTTACTCCGCCCGTGAGTACCAGGCTGGTCCCCGTGGCCGCGCCGATTACCGGCGTTATAAGCGTTGGTGTCGTGTCGCGCACCACGTTTCCCGTGCCTGTGAATCCCACGAAGCTGAGCGTATCCACATTCGCCGCATTGGTCCCCAGCATGAAGCCCGTACCGGCTGCGGAAGGAAGCAAGAAAGCATATGACGTAACCGAAGTGGGAGCATAAATTCCAACGCTCGTAGTGCCTAGAGAATAAGCGGTGCCCTGCGTAAGCTCGATGGCTCCCGCGGCGGTGCCGCCGACCCCAGCCGATATGGTTCCAGGTGTCGAGAGATCGCCCCCTGCGCTCAATGTTGCCGTGGAGCTTGGCGTTTGGATGGCCTGCGCCCCTCCTCCCGTAACCAGAGCCGAGCTCATCAGGGTTCCCGCCCCTACTACCGTGACGGTTCCGCTCCCGCTGGAACATGCCGCCGAGGTTCCATCAACATGCACACAATTAGAGCCGGTTCCGGTAACCGCAAGCGCGTTTCCCGCCCCGTCTCCCCTTAATGCAGAGGTTGTGCTGGGGATCGTGCCGCCTCCGCTGCCGGTTGCTGGTACCCACGTATTCCCGTCCCACTTTGCAAACTGCCCCGTGGTCGCCCCGCTCTGCGTGATATAGGACAAGGGAATGGTATTCGGCAGGGGAGGTGGAGGGGCCACGCTACGAACGCTCGAAACATCTACAGGAGTGGCTGATACCGGAACACTCCAGAACTCCGTTGGCGGAGCGCATCCTGACGGAGCAGTTACATAAGTGACTGTATAGTATGGCCCCGGCTCCAGCGACACGCTAAACGTGCCCGTTGCGGCATTGATCGGCGTGGTGAATGATCCGCCTGCAAAAAAACCATCCGAGTTGGTAAAGGGCGGATTGCTGATCGAGAGCGTACCCGAGCAGAACGAACCATTCGCCAGTTGCAGCGTGCCCGTAACGGTAGTGCGTGCGGCAAATGCCGGGAACGCCAAGGCCAGCAATAGGAGGAGGCGCTTCATTTCTTCTCGGGAGCCCTGGGGGTGCATGCCGGATCACCCGCAGCATTCTTGACTAGCTGACGATCCCCGCACTTGCGCGCGAGTTCGTTGGTCTTATCCTGATATGCCTTGGCTGCGGCCTCGGCGGATGCTTTGGATTCGAGCATATCCGCACGCGCACGCTGCCAATCGTGCTGCTCCTCTGGAGTGATCTGCGGCTCGGGCGGCTTGGCATCGTCGGCATAGAGAGAAGCGGCGATCAGAAGGAATAGAGTTTTCATGTTAGTTCACAATGAAATAGCTGAAGCATGCTGGATTCGTGGTTGGCGCAGCCTCTAGCGTAAATGTGAAACTCGTCCCAGCCGTTCGCGCAGTAACTCTACCAGCCCCCAACGTAAGACTGCTTTGCGTGTTGCACGTAACTCCCAATACGGCCCCCAAGGAAGAGTCTTCCTGGACGAAAATTTGTGACCCTGCCGTTACGGCAGTCGTGCTCACAGTAGCGGTAGAAGACGCCGCAGCCACCGAAAAAGATCCTATAATGTTAGCTCCGCACGTTCCCCCAGCGCTATAACATGCGGTATTGGTATCGAGATGCGCCCCTATGATTACCCGAGGGTATGAGATCTCAGTATTAATGCCATCAAGGGATAGCGGCGTATCCGAGGAGCCATCTTGATTGCTGACCGTGAAGGTAATATCAGAAGCAAAACTGCTCGTGCTGGGAGTATCTGCCACGTGTATAGCAATAGAACTTCCCGTACGAAAAGCACCATTCTTGTACCCAAACGAGTTTACCTTTAGAAGCGTATCCCCAGAGTTCACGTCTGCCGGAGACGCCAGAGTGCCATTGTCGGAATATGACTGAAGGGTTGGGACGTAGCCATTTGAGCCTCGTATTCCAAAAATCGGATCGCTGGCACCCGTATCTATGGCAATTTGCACCACCGGCAGTCCGCCCCCGACGCTGGGCGTTGCGCTCCCAGGATTTTGCTTAATGAATAACTGTGAGGTCGCCGCATTCCATAGCAGTCCGGTGGCTCCCCCGAACGTCCCGGCATTGTTGTAGCAAATCGTCTTGTCGGTTGCGCCGCAGGTAACCGCTCCGATTCCGCCGCCCCCGCCACTGCCGGGGAATGATGGTAACGGAGCTTGCGCCTGAAGCGCAATTGCAAAAACGAACGTAATAAGCGCCTTCATCATGCCTCCTAGGTGGCCGAGTAGTAAAATGTAATCGTGCAGGTCCCATCGGCTGATATGGTGAGATTGCTGGCCGTGCCGTTTGCCGCCAAGCGGAAATTGTAAAGATCCAGCAAGAGCGTCCCGCCCGCCGCCACCACATAGCTAGGCCCCGTGGTGCCCGTGCCCACATTGCTGCCCGTCCATAGCGTCATGCCAGAGGCTTGCTGCGTTCCGGGGAGTTTCTTTTCCGTGGCGCTCGTGGTTGCCGTCGCTGCCGCCCCGTTCCATTTAAGCGTCACCGTCTGAGCCGATGCGCAATAGATAGACGCGCCTGCGGTTGTGGCGCTGCCGAACACAATCGCGCGTCCATTGCTGGCAGGTGCTTGGATGGTATATGCAGTGGTCGATGCGGAAGCCGTGTAGCGATCCGGAGGCGGCTGCGCTATTAGCACGCAAGCAAGAAACAGCAGGGCAAGCAGTTTACGCATGGTCTATTCTACCTTTTCATTAAGTCGGCAATGCTGATCGTCGTGGGTGCCGTTACTTCCGAACTTTTGGCCGCAATCCTGCGCCGGATCATCTTGATTAACGCCGCATCCGGCTCAATTCCGTACTGGCGCGTGATGACCGCGAGCGCCTTGGGATTCTTACTCATACTGTCAAATTGTTCCGTGGTGATGCGCCCCGCCAACTTCTCGCCAATATCCTTAGCGATGAGCGATGGATTCGCGGGCTCCGTGCTGGTGGATGTTGGCTTACGAAGCTGCGATTGGATAACCGGAGCCTCGCCGCCGCCTTCATCGAACTTGGCGAGATAACGCCCGCCTTTAACTTCGCCTAGGGGGAGGTCTGGATCTAGCCCCGCCTTGATCTTCTCTTTCCGCAGCAGATCGTTTAGCTTGCCCGTCAGATCAGCATTCTCGGCAGGCTTGGCAGGAGCCTCTGCGGGCTTCTCGGCAAGCGGAGGACGCACGGGCGTGTTGGGCTCAGAGCCTACGCCGTAGTAGCTCGGATCGCGCGGGGCTTGGGGAGCGGGGGCACTGCGCGAACTAGTAGATGCGCCGCTTGTCTTGAGCCGCAATTGCTCCTGCATCGCAGGCGGGAGCGCTTCCCATACTTTCGGATCAACGCCTTCGGGGACGGGAATATCCGGAGGCGTGGCCTCTACCGGCGCTGATTCCGGAATGGGGGCCTTGGCCTTGCCGATGGATTTGGATAATTCCGCCCCCACCTTGCGACCAATATAGGCTCCCGCATAGCCCGCATAGGGAATGCCTAGAGACTCACCGGCAAGATGCCCAGCGATTCCACCCGCTGCGGTTCCTGCCGCTTTAACCACAGAGGGCTTGGTGGCCATCTCCGCTACTTTACTGGCCGCACTACTGGCAATGTCTCCAACGGCGCTAGCCGCTTCCCCTACTGCGGGTCCAGCTTTGCCCAACAGGAAGGGCAGGGCGATATCCGTTGCGCCTTCTGCGCGTTGCCCTGGAGTCGCCAACTTATCCGCCGTCCGGTTAATCAGCGGCCCAATGATCGGCACTGCGGCCCCGAGTGCGCCCGTCACGGCCCCTAGATAGTCACCCTTGGCGTAGTTCTCTTTGGCTCGATCCCACTCGTGCAACTGCGCCCCAAGCATTTCATCGCCCTGCTTAACCGCCGCGCGCGGATCGAATATGCCGTGGATGGTTTCAAATAACCCCTTGGCTTGGTTCTGAATCGAGGTCATCACCTGCTCTGGTACGCCAGGGAGTTCCTTTTGGGAAGATTCAGGAACGGGCTTCCATGCGGATTCGTCTACGGGAGTCCATGCGGATGCTGCCATTATGGTTCCGCCTTCCAGCCGGGAGGTAGGGGAGTACCGGCAGGAGCCTCATGGAGTTTACCTTGTGGATCACGCGCCCGAATGGTTGTTCCCGCATTGGCCTTCTTAATCGTTTCTGCCGGGTCCTGATATGCGTTGCCAGAGGCTCGCTTGAATGCGGCGAACTGCAATTCCCGATTATTTTTCTTCTGCTGGAGCACTTCCGGCGAATCGCCCGTCTTGGGGATGTATTGCTTGTAAGCGTTATCGAACTCGCCCGAATTGATGACTGCCCCGGACTCCCGCCGTAGAACGGCATTGATGAAATCGCGCTGCGCCTGATCGAACTGCTGGCCCTTGGCCGTGTTCATGAAGTTGGGCGCATTGCGCTCATACATATTCACGTCGAGGCGATCCAATTCATCCGAGGCATTACGGATACGTGCGGCATAGGCGGCAACGGTATTCTGTGCCGCCGTGGACGGTTGCAGATTCATCTTGGCGGCTTGCTGCTTGGTGGTTCCGTAGGCAACGCCAAGCGTAGCCGCCTCTACCGGAGAAAGAATCTTATCGTCATCCTTCTCTTTGGCTAGCCTTGCCGCCGACAAGCCTTCCTCGGCGCGATTGTGACGCTGAGATTCAACGAAGCGCTTCTGCTCTAGGGCAAACGCATCCGCCTGGTGCTGCTCGGTGGCCTTGCGTGCATCTTCTACGGCGCGCTGTTCTGGCGTTAGCAATCCCTGATCTGTAAGCGTGGCCTCCGCAATAGCCTTTTTAACGGGTGCCTCCACCGCCGCAGTAGCCGCATCCGTTATTTTCTTCTCGGTTTCGGCCTGCTTTTCCTTAAATGCGAGCGCCTTATTCGTGACCGCCTGCGCCACTCCAACGCCCGCCTCCCATTTCTTCAGGTCCGAGACATCGTTCACGTTCGGAATGGCGTTAGGGTCGATACCGGCATTCTTGAACAGAAGCGCATTCGCAGGATTGGCCTTGAATGCGGAGAGGTTCGCATTGATGCTGGCGGGATCTTCCCCGAGCCCCTGAATGCCTTCCGCTAGCGCATTTAGCGCCGTACTGCGATTCGCAAGATCATCCTTGCTGGCCAGCGCTGCCGCCTGATGAATCTTTGCCGTATTCTCCTCGATCTTTTGGCGGAAATCGTCTTGCACCTTACCGAACAGGGGCGAGGTATCGCCAGCGGCGATCTTGGGCGCAATCGTCGGATCGGCCATCATCTCTTTCAGCGTGCTTTCGTCCTGCATCTGCCGCTGCTTTTGCTCGGTTACGAGCGCTTCCCGTGCCGCCTGCTGGCGTGCATGCTCGGCTTGCGCCAGCCGCAACGGAATCTCGGCCATCTGCCCGCGTAATTGCATAAGCGTAGCGATAGACTGAAGCGGAGAAACCTGCTCCACCTGGGGAGAATGGAACTGTAGCGGGATGCTGGGGTCGATAGGCATTAGCCGCTAGTCTCCGCAGCATCAACGAATGGGGGAGTCGCGATCATGGGTCCATTGCCCATCATGGGCGGACTGTAATTAACGGCACCGCTGGCATCTTTCCAGGTATTTAGACCGCCGCCTGTCGCCCCGAGTCCTAGCTGACTGAGGAGCAATGCACTGCTCAGTCCGTTCGTAGCGCCGCTAATCCCTCCGCTGATCGCATTCGCCCCGCCGATGATCCCCGAGGCTTGCGCATTGCCGATTCCGGTCATCAGGTTGCCCACGTTCGTAGCCGTCTGCGTGCCGGTATTATTGAGAGACTGCACGGCGGTTTGGCCCGTGTTGGCCACGCCCGCAAGCTGGTTATAAGCCTGCCCTTGGCCTGCTAATTGGGCTTGGTAGGATTGGAGCGCTCGATTAAAGGTATCACCGTAGGTCGTATCGGCCAAGCCGGTGTTATATCGATCAATGGCCTTGAGAGTTCCACCGGAGAGAGATCGGCCACCAGCGGACGCCGCCGCCATGACGCCGCGATTGCCTTCCTGCTGGGTGAACTGGTAGCCAGGCGTAGCCCGTGCCTGCTCTGCCGTGGGCGCAGTGAAGGGCGCAATTGATCCGGGGCCGAAGGTTCCATTCGATAGCCCCTCCATGAGCTTCGAGAGCGAGGTTTTCCCAGCCTCAAGCCAAGGGGCTTGATTCTGCTGCTGGGTTTCCCACATCTGCTTTTGGAAATCGAGAGCGCTTTGACCGGCCTGAGCCTGCTTATCCGCTGCGCTGCCTGCGGCGTGCGCTCCAATCGCAGAACTAGCGACAGCGCCGCCCGCCGAGGCAATACCGCCAATGAGTGCCGCTGTGCCAAGCGAAACGCCTACGCTCATTGGAGTACCCCCGTTCCGAATACTACCTGCACCAGACGCGCATCGTCGCCCTCGCCCCAATTCTCATGGATCGCCCGCGAATGAAAGTAAGTTGAGGGAAACATCAGGACACGGTTAAATGCTCCCCCCACCAGTTCGCGCAAGGTCCAGCTATCCGGGATTCTGCCCTCCTCGGATCGCTCGTGCGGAATCGAGCTTTCAATGGCTCCGGTGCGATGGGTCCAGAACGCCGTGCCGTCGCCCTCTTTGGGATCGGGATTCAGGTAGAGAAGCGCCGTCCAGTGCCCCATATCCACATCGGTATGGATGAAATGCGGCTCCTGCTGTCCTAGCGGACTCTTGCGGAAGAACGTCAGGATCGGCGTCAGTTCCGGGAACATGACCGCAATCCATTGGCAGAGATCGCAGGATAAACCAGCGGGAGCGATGCCGTGGAATACACAATGGCCGAAATCGAAGGTCTTGAACTCCAGTTTCAGCGCAGCCTCGCGGTATGCCATCGGATTGTTCAGCGCATTATCGAATACCTGGATCATGCCGCTAGATCCTTGGAATACAGCGTCTCCACCTGCTCATAACCCAAGCGCTTATAGATGCGCGCCAGCTTTTCTGGCATGGAGTCCATCAGGTGTACCATGCGCATGGTCTTGGCTCCCTTTTGGCGTGCCCAGTATTCGAGCGCTTCATAGAGCCGCAGGCCCGCCGATCCCCGATGACCGGGGCGCACGAACCAAAAGAACTCAGAAACCACCAGATCGCCCGAATAGGGCTCGGGAACCGCCATCCCCGCGATAGCGCCGATGATTTCGCCGTCATCTTCCGCGATGAAGATTACCCCTAGCTCGCTTGCGATAATCGGACGCCAGAACTCCACGAATCGATCAATCTCAAAAGAACGCAGGAACTTCGAGGATGCGTAAAACTCCTTCGCTCCCGCCGCCAGCGCGCGGAGCTTGAATCGGCAGATGGGCTTAATTTCCATTAGGCAAATGTTTGCGCATTCTGGGAGAGCACGTTCCACTTCCCCTGATAGGCGATGAGCGTTAGGCTGGCCCCCGCAAAGGCTGCGCAGGTTGCCGTGTTTACTGTTGCCGCTCCCGTCTGGAGCAAGCCTGTCGCGGTAATCACATGAGCGAAGGCGCTATTTGAGGTAATCACGATCTGGATAAAGTCATCGGTGGTCACCGTTGGCGCTGCCAATGTCAGGTTGCAAATGCTGCCCTTGGTAATAACGTAGGCCGCTGCTGTATGGGGATCAATCGCACCATCCACGCTCAAGACATTCGGCGTAGACCGGATCGGCGGCAATAGCCCGCCCGTCGCTGCCGATTGATGCGTATGCGTGGCATTGGCAAAGCTGGCGATTGTGGGCGTGACGATAGTAGGGGAGGTCGTGCGAACCATCGCCCCGGTGCCCGTGTTGGCAGTCACCGCCACGCCCGCAATAGAAAAGCTGTTTCCCGTGCCTGCCGTGTCGAACGTCTTATTGGTGAGAGTATCGGTGGTTGCCTTCCCGACGAGGGTATCTGTTGCGTTCGGAAGCGTTAAGACGCGCGCTCCGGTAGGAACGCCCGTTAGCTGGATCGACGTGCTCCCATAAGTCCCCGATCCCCATAGATAGAGACTCCGGAAGGGCTTGGCCGTCGATCCTAGGTCAATGCCGGTTTGCGCCAAAAGTGCCGCATTGAGATTCGTCGTACCGAGATTGGCAAGCGTAGCCAACGCATACGTCGCTGAAATGCTCGGGATATCCGCCGCTACCAGCGCACGGAATGCAGGCGCAGCAGCCCCGCCGCTCGTGGGACCGGCATAGACGTAATTGGCCGTAACGCTAGACTGGCCCGCAAGCGTGCCCCCTGGAACATTGTCCACGGTTCGCAGAAGAACGCCGTTAGAATCATACAGATCAAAGCGGTAGGAGGCTCCTGGGGTGAGCCATACATTCGCATTTCCCGTACTGTCAAGCACCACAGGATTCGTGTTGGCCGACACGCCCGTTTCATCGGTGAAGGTGTTCTGCGGCGTGGTCCCGCCCGCAGCATAGGTATACAACACGCCACCCGGCACGGCTAATCCGCCCGTTCCCAGCGGCGAGAACGTCAGATTCGGTATGGGTAGCTTAGCCGCCATAGCTCAAAATTGGCCCTCCTGAATCAAGCGAGATGACTGTGAATCTCTGAAGAGATATGGGCGTACCAGTCGGAGGGTTGATTGCATACATTCCCTCAATAGTGAGAATGTCTCCCACGTTGTACGCGAGGTCGCCTCCGCTCCAATACGAGATTGTTCCGGGCTCGGACCCCAGCATTGGCCTTGGAATGCTGATGAGCTTTTCTCCCGGCTTCCAAAGCAGGCGCTCGGGATCGAGCGAGGCTCCAGCAATGGCCGCGCCAAGAAATCCCAGGAAGCCACGTCTGTTCACTAGCTCACATCCTCAGTTATCCCGACGATCACTCCCGTGGTTCCGTCGTTTAAAGTATTGGCTGATAAAGGAAACATACCATCAAACGTGGGCGCAGGGGTAGGGGGATTCGCCTGCTGATCATAAAATAGCGTCTTGGCTCCCCATCCAGACGCCAGAAGCGCGGAAAGGGAGAACTGTATAAGGTCCTCCCCATCCGATGCCCTGCGCTGATACCAGAGCAGCGAAAAGTTTCCCCCGCTCGCTTGCCCTGCCAGCCAAGGCCATCCCGTAGTGTCTGTGGAATTGAACGTAACCGCGCTTACCAGGCTGAAGGTGGGCGTATTGCTCGTAGTCGCCAGCACGATTCCGTGAAACTGCGTCGAATCGGAGTGCAGGAACATCGCCAGCGGCAAGCCCACGCCATCGGAGGCCACATCATAGAGCGCGGAGTACTGCGTGCGGTCAATGATGCGATTGTCTCCATCCGGCATCGTCAATGCTGTATGCGTTGCCACGACCGCACCGTTAGAAATCAGCGTGTAATAGATTGATCCGCTCCCGCCGTCGCCATAAACCGTGGAGTCCGCCGACCACATGGCGAAATTACCCGATCCGGCGCGCGCCAAGGGAAGAATGGTATCCCCCGCCGCCGCTACGGTGTTCGGCCCGGTCCAGAGTGCTCCATTCCAGTAAAGCGATTGGAGCCCCGCATTATCCTTCCAGCTAATCTGAATGGCTGTGCCGTGATTTGCGCACCACATCTGCGTTACCGCAGCGGACCCGCCCGTAGGCGTTACCGTGGGCGAGGTAACCTGCACGCTCCCCCACGTTCCGCCAAGCACATTCATGTCGAAGCGCGCGAACTTGATATATCCGTCGCTTGGAGAAATGAAGGAGATGTAAATCTTGCTCCCGGTATTGTCATAGGAGACACAGGTCGTATCGGGGGAATAGACCGCCAGCGTATCCGGCACGGCGGTAAACGTCACACCATTATCCGTGCTCTTGTAGGCCATCGCCTCATAGCTCAGATCGGCCAATTGCTGCGTGCAGAAATACCACAGCGTCGTAAAGTTCTTGAACGGCCCCATGTTTCCGAGCGCGCGCGTAGCTACCGGGTAGGTAAGCCCTGAAAGCGAATTAGGCGCTGTTTCTGGTATCGGCATCAGATGATCGAGCGCGTTCCGGGACAGCGCCCCGCGCTGCAACTTCCCGTACTCGCGGTCGCTCCCGTAGAGTCAGTAACCGTAATAGTAAATGAAAACGGCCCCGTAGCTGAAGGCGTTCCCGTAATCTCCCCTGTCGATGCGTTGAGGCTCAAGCCGGTAGGCAAGGAGCCCGCAGTCACCGCGAATGTATACGGCCCTGTGCCGCCAGTAACCGTCACGAAGGAATCATAGGGCGTTCCCACAACATAGATCGGGCTTGGGCATCCAGCACTGAAGGTCCCAGGAGGCGGCGTGGGACTGCCAAGTAGGATTGGAGGCCACGCATAAAGCGTGCGCGTTGGATTAGTGGATGACGATTCCAGGAAAAGCCCGGTACACCAGTTCGTAGGTGGAGGCCCCTCGGGAGTCCCCTGGTTCGCCGTCTCCATCGCCGTGGGCGTAACCCACCCCTGGGCCACCTCGATGGGATTCAGCGTGTGAATGAATTGCGCATTTGCCCCTGGAGGCGTTACACCATTCACGGGGGGATTGGCGATTTCGTCATAATAGATCGCAGGAGCGGACCACGTAGAAACGCCATCGAACGTGCTCTGCATGACCTGATCGATGGGCTGATCGTGATCCAGGTCCACGAAAAATACGTTGAGCGTGACGCCATCCAGCGCCACTACCGGCGTCATGTAAGAAACGGTTTCGTTCAGGAAGGGACCGGATGGCGTGTAGATCGTGTAATTCGTGAATACCGGAGCCGTCGCTATCGGCGCAATACTGACGATGCCAGGAGCCGCTCCGGAACTGGTAACCCAGCCCACGGCTATGCCGGTTGCTCCAAAGAAGGTGAAGGCGGGACGATGCGCAGCGGTTGCCCGCGTGGTCGTGATTACAACGGAGGAACTAAGCGTGTTCCCTGAATCCAAGTGCCGCAGGGACATGGCCGAGCCTGTCTCATTGAGCAGAACAAAACTATTATCTGAGGCGTCGATCAACCCGCCCGCAACCACGTTCGCCGTAGCCGCAAGGCTCGTATCTATAATCGATCCCCATGTGCCGGTAGTATTGAGGATGTAATAGAGATGCCCCGTGCGCGTGCCGATGACAACATACACGCTATCAGATCTGCGAGTAAATCCGAACTTGTTGCTTACATTCGCAACCGTCACGGCTGCGGTGGGTGTTCCCCACGTGTCGGTAGCAGTATCGAACTCGCAAATCTTGAGGCTAGTTAAATCGTCCAGCAGGTAGAGAACGGCTATCTTGCCGGTTGTCGCCGTATCATCGAACACCTGCAAGCGCCCGCTCTGTGAGCCGCTATCGGGCGCATTGGCGCTATCCAGTCCATCGGGCTGAGAGGACCAGCCGCCGCCGATATTCGATATCGCACGCTTGAACATGCCGATGCGCTTCGCCGTGGTGCTCTGCACCTCAGCGAGCAGCATGTAGAAATCGGTTCCGACCTTGAAAAAGAAGGGATTCAGTTCCCCGAAGTTCGTCCCCCCGGCTTGCCGATAAGGGGGATCGGTGGATATCTGAACCGGCGTGCTGGTGACCGTGGGCATTATGTGAATATCCCCAATGCTGCCGCAGCGGGAGGAATCGGAATCAAGTTCACGAGCGCCGCATCCGCGTTCACCGTAGTCGCCTGCACCGCCGATACGATCATCTGCTCCCACCAGAACTTAAATACCTGTGCGGAGCCATCCCATAGCACATCGAACGATGGATCGAGCATCCGATAGAAGTTGCCGGTATGCGCCGCGCGCACCATGCCGAAGTACGATCCGACCTTCTGCCCCGTCTGCGAGCGCGAAAGCGTGAATACTTGCCCATTCACGGCAACGATTCGATCAATTTCGTATTGGTAGCGCCCATTCACGAGCGCCGGATCATCCCAAATGACGTAATCCCCAACGGCAAAGGCTCGTCCATAGATGCTGGTGCCGGTTACGGGAGCCGTGATCGTCACCGGGTCCGTCAGCGCGTCAATCGTGCCGGTGGCGAACCATGCCATATCGGTGGTATCGAGCGAGGGAGCCTCGAAGCGCAGCAATTGCAGATTGGTTGCCCCGCCCAGTGCATTCAGGCGATTCGTGACCGGCGTAGCCCAGCCGATGCCCCAGGAGCGCGACATAAGATTCTGTCCGGTGGTTGCCTGCGCATCGCCTATGGCCGTCTGCGGCTGGCCCGTGACGGGCTCACGCAAGGGAGGATAGATCACGGGCGGGCGATTCTGCGTTAACAGCGGCACCGCCTGAATCTCAATCGTGAGCGTGCCGGGAAGCGCCGGAACGCCAGCGCGAACCGCAAAGGACAGGTCTGGCATTATCCATCCCCCGGTAACGTCTCAATGTAGGCATCCGCAATGACGATATCCAGAGGCTCGCAGCAGGACCACTCAAATACACGATCCCGCCCACGTCCCAGGTGATACCACTCGACCATCTTTTTATACTGGCCAGTCAATCCCATCGGCATATCCAGGTAGGAGCCCCAGGTATAGCCGCCATCGTTTGAAATTCTCAGGCTGCACACCGGGGTGAGTGTAGGTGGACACGCCCCGGTAAGCATGTGCATCCTGAATCGGGTATAGAAGTGCCACTTCTTTTCATCTACCAGGTGCGGGCAAACGCGAATCCTACGGATGCAATTGCAGTTTTCGTCCACGAACTCCATCGATTGCAGATAGAGATTATTATTGTTGGGATCGCCCACACAGTGCATGTTGGCCGTGAAGCCGTGGTAGCGCCCGCGATCCGCATGGAACGCCGCACCATCCCAGGACAGCCGCTTATGCCAGCCAATCGCAGGCCCAATGGTTGAATCGTATACCCACGTCTCATCCGGGATCGGGAAATGGAAGCACGCGAACACATGGCCATTCTCGACATAGCTATAAATGCTAGCGCCGCTCACGTCGAAATTAGACCAGTGGTTCTCAATGGCGTGATTCGAGATGCGCACCGGCGTAGCGCCCTGAAGCTGCCATGCCGTATATTGGCCGCGGGCATCGAATCCCAGCCAAGCTACTGTGCCGTCCATCTTGCAGATTGCCCAGGAATTGACGATGCCGGTATCGATCACGCCGCCGCCCGGCAAGCGCTGGAACGGAAACAGAGCATTCCCGGTGTTCTGCCATAACTCGGTAGTCTGCGAGCCCTGAAGCGCCAAGATTTCGTAGGCCGCGAACACGTTCATGATCGGGTCAGGATTCGACTCCTTGACGCCGAAATCGAGCGGATTCCAGATGTTGGGGTCGTTCAGATTCGAGATGAAAAACGTGCGGCGATCCGGGTCGGGATCATTTGGAGCTACGGAGATGATGACATAGCCATCCATGTAGGTCGCAGAGCGCACGAATACCGTATCGTTGATGGCGCTATCGAAGTCTGTACCGTTCAGCAGGTAAACCAGCCATGCAGCCGTAGCCACGGCGCTGATATCGATACTGAAGCCCGAGCCGTTGCCCTCCTGCGGTCCCGCTACAGTGGTCTGAATATTGGTATCGATACTGTAGCCCGTTCCGCCTGAGAGCGAGTAGGATGTTACGCCGCCCGATCCATCGACGCCGGTGATGGTATAGCGCGCATGGATTAGCCCGCTCAGAATCATGCCGGTATCTCCCACGGCATAGCCCACGCCTGCGCTATTAACGGCTGAAGCCGTAATGGCCGAGCCCCATGCCGCAAGATAGGCATTGCCGTTGGCCGTAATCGCCATCAGGAAGGTAGGCTGGAACACGATCAGGCTGACCGGGAATAGCTGCCCACCCGTGCCAGCGATAACCTTCTTGTCGATGGTACCGATGGTAGTTGCTATACCTTGCGATTGCGGCCCTTGCGGAGCTTGGCCGCGCACAGCATAGAGCGTCTGTCCGCCCACGGCAAAGAAATGCGGATCGCCCGCGCCGCCGAAGGTGGTTTCATTGCTCGGCTCGGTTACGGTCGAATTGGCGATAGCCGCAATTGGGCCGTCAGAGAGCGTGCAGAATAGCACCTTGCCGGGGGTAGCGATTAGCTGGTAATTGACCGGACGCGCCGCTCCCATGCCGGACTCGATGCGCTCCAGGCACAGATTGATAAGATCCTCGCACTCCCCCACTTTTCCACGTGAAACATAGGATGGGCCGATGAAGCCGAAAGATGGCATGTCAGTATGGCGTACCCGTTAAGAGCAATCCCCAATCACATACAGGCACATTCCCGCCGCTTCTACCCCAGGCGAAGTCGTTTACCAGCTTGGGCATGGGGGCGTTGACGGCTTTGATCTTATCGCGGGCAATCTTGGCTTGGCCGCGCAGCCACATGATCGACTCTTTGCTGTTCACCAGTTGATTCTTGGTGAGCATCGGCCACAAGCGAACCGCCAGCGTGTAAGTAATCGCGTCCTGGTACGCAGGAGGCTCCATCACGACGGTAGAAAGACTCGTGGGGGGCGTCAGGAAGCCCCAGGTAAAGATTTCGAGCGAGTTCCCGTTGAGCGGTGGCCATACATTGATGATGCCCTGCGGGAATTGCGGGTCGTAGTAAAAAACCGTTGTAACGTTGATGGCCTGCAACTGTATCACGCTAATGTTCGCCCACTGCTCGACGCTAATAGGCGAGAGCGGAATGCGGGTGGGCTGCGATGCGTTGACGGATGTCATATACAGATTCATCCGCAAAATTGCCTCGGGGCGGGGACCGCTGAACGAAGGAGGAATCGTCAAGGTCACTCCGGTCCCCGAGGCTGTCGCGGCTAACGACAATGTAATGCTCGTATTGACCGTTAAGGCCGTAATATAGCTGTTCGCTGCAATCCCGGTTCCGGTCACGTACTGGCCGACGTATAACCCGTTCGTGTTCGCTACGGCTACCACGTCAGAGCTAATGGTCGTGTCGCCCAGCACGGTGAACGAGGGGCCGATGGACCACTGGACGTTCTGCCCATAGATCCCGTTCAGGCTGGTATTGGTCGAGCAAGAGTAGATCGCGTCCGGGATGGTGTAGTTCAGCGTGCGCTCGGCGTTCCAGTTGTCGTACATGCTCTGGTATTCGCGCAGGGCGTCCGAGAGAAGCTCGGGATTGGACATATACCCAGGCCTCAACTGCCCGCAGTATCGAAGCGCGGTATAGATGCGATCTTGCGCTGTCACTTAAACCCTCGGCGCTCCCGGCTGCGCGGGTGGAGCTAGCATCTCAGTTCCGGGCTGCAAGAGCCTGTTGGCCTTGTTCATTTCGCGGATGCGCAGTTCCGACTTCTCGCCCAGCATCGCCACTTCCTGCGCAATCTGCTGCGGAACGACCACGCCAAAGCGCGGGATCAGACGCCACGCAAGGGCGTATTGGATCGCATCGAGGAAGCCCTGCGGCACATAGTAGGTGCCGTTCAGCGTCCAGGTGGTAAATTCGGCCCCGGTGATCAATTGGAGCGTAGGCGTCCCGCTGGGAACCGGCCATAGGTAGATCGTCACGAGCCCGGTGGATGAGATTACGTTGAAGTCGGGGTAAACCTCGTCAGGGGTCACGGCAGAGGCCGCTAGGTCGTTGTGCGCGTAATAGCGCGCCGCGTTTACGACCTCGATTTCGTTGCGACTCCCATCGGAAGCCACGATGAATGCCTGATAAATCTTGCTTGGCGCAGGCGTGACGAACGCCCCGGCAGGCCCCACCGTGTAGCTGGGAACCGCCGCCGTGAGCGCCTTGGTAATCGACTGAACGCCAAAAATCAGGCCCTCATCGATTCCCCAGGCATTCCACATGCCATTGAGTTCATAGAGGCCATCTTGAGATTCAGACGCCGATGGTGTTCCGCCCTGCTCCAAGATCCCGAGGATCGTGAGGGCGGAATTGACCATCTGCTGGCCGGTTACGGCGATAGTAGGCAATGCGCCCTCCTGGGATTATTTATTCGGATCGGTCGCGGCGGATTCGAGCGCTTCCATGCGTTCGAGCAGCCGTGCGGTCTGATCACGCAGCGTGGCTAGTTCTCCGTCCTTCTCGCGCAATTCGCGCTGCAAGGCGGCTTTCTCCTGCCGGGGATCTTCCAAATGCACGGCAGGCTTGGGATATGGCTGCATACGATAGCCCTTGGCGAGCAACGCATCCAGTTCTGCTTGATCAATCGCCACGGCTTCGCCCGCTTCACAGACGCCGATAGCAGGCTTTTTCTCGGCATGGTAGACCATGACCGGGAAGTTCTGATGCACGTAGGGCATCCGGGGATCATCCTTGTCTACGGGCACGTTCTTGTTCCCCCTTTCATCCACCGTGTCGATGCCGCTGATGTTTAGAAGCTGCCCTGCCTCCTCCTGATGGTGGCGGTTGAACTTCGCTAGGCTTTCCTTGATGCCCCCGGTTTTCATATCTCCCCGGTAGGCTTGAATCACTGCCATATCTTCGTCCTCCCTTTGCGGATTTCTGCTATATTCTCTCGGTACTTGAATAACGCGCATGTGGTATCGTTACGTATGCCCCATAGCAAGCACATTCACGGCCCCCTGGAAGTCAGATTTTGGCCCAAGGTCGATAAGTCTGGAGAGTGCTGGATTTGGACCGGAGCCAAGCTCCCCAAGGGATACGGAAAGATCAACGACGGAGAGGGGCGGACCCAATGCGCCCATCGCGTTGCTTGGAAACTCCATCATGGATCGTATCCCATACTGAATGTCCTTCATCGCTGCGACAACCCGGCGTGCGTGCGGATAGACCATCTTTTCCTTGGAACGCTTGCCGACAACAACGAAGACATGCGCAACAAGGGCCGAAAATGGAGCAAGTTGACCCAGGAAGCGGTTGCCCAGATACGTCAGCGCCTTCCATACACGACCGGCCAAGCCTTGGCGGATGAGTTCGGCGTTAGCCAAGGTTTGATCTTTCATATTAAGCACGGTCGCGCATGGAAGAATCGCTAAGTTGTTGATTCTAAACGTACGAAGGCGTAAATTTACCGGCGTTCGAGTCCCACGTAAACGTGAGATTCCGTCCGGTAACCGCCGTGCCAGCGAGCGCGATATTGCCCGCCGTAGTCCAGGTGAAATTGCCATCCGGGATGACCGTAAACGATCCGCCCGTAAAGCCCACCGGGAGCGTCCAGCCCGTAATGGCGTTGGTGCCGGTGACGTGGAACAGGGGGCCGGATGGCAGGGTTGCGCCCGCTACCGATGCCACTGTCGCGCTAAGTCCCGCTGGCTGGGTGTTGTTCCCGAATCCGGGAATCCAGAGGCCATCGACCGACCGCAGCCACTGGTTGCCGTTGGTGACGTTGATCCAGGGGGTAATCGGCACGTTGACTGCCGTGACCGCTCCCACCGGATCGTACTCGAAGAACGACGGGCCGAGCCCAATCGCTTCGTTCCCCGGAGACTGGCCGATGATGACGTAAGCCCCGCTTATGAACGCCTGACGGAACAGCGCCAAGCGGGACACGCTGACGGCTACCCCATTGATTGCGGTTACGTCCATGAGTTCGCCCCGCACGGTTTCGGGGTTGATCACATAGAGCTTCTGCGAGATGCCGCCGTTGGACGGGGCATAGATGCCCGAGCCCGAGGCAACGGTTAGCTGGCTGGACTGATTCGAGAGTGCGGCTGCAAGAGTCGTTGAAGTTAAGGCTGTGCTCATAATAGGCTCCTTTAGCCGTAGATCACACCGGCCATGTAGTCCGCATACTGCGCGGCAAAGCCGTAGATCACGTCCATCCTTTCGGTTTCATAGCCCTGGTAGGGGCCGCTCGATTGCCACTGCCGGATGCTACGGATGTAGATGCCCGGTGCGCCATCTTCCGCGCCGCCCATCACTTCGCATTCGACGTTTGAAGGCCGGTGCAACTTGATGAATGCGGCGGTGTAGGCGTCCTTCTGGAAGTAGAAGGCCGTATTGACCTGCTGGCCGGTCGATCCGACTACCGTGATCGCCGCGTTATCAGCAGGCGAATTGGAGGCATTCTGGAACTGGCCCGAGGGGATCAGCGGCGGATAAAACTGAAGCGTTGCCGCTCCGGTCGAATCCGTCACCGATTGCGTGATGACGAACTGCAAGAGGTTCTGCGTCCCGGTGTAGGCGGTATGGAGGCCCGAGGGGTTGACTTTGTAGACGCCCGCGATGGTGAAGCGGTCACCGGGATTCAGCGCCAAGCTGGAGGATGTCCAGCCATCGGTAACCAGGCTGGTACCGGCTTGATTTGCGCCATTCACCAGCGGAGTACCCGCGTAGGTTCCGACCGTAAAGGCCGGAATCTGCTCATCCCGCATCATGTCGAAGCCTGCGTAGCGCCCTACCTTGCCAGTCAGGAACTCTTTCCCGATAATGTCACCGGGGTTGAACAGAGTTTGGTTTTGTCCGACCATGTTCTGCTCATAGTCCGAGGTCCAGATCACGGAACGGTCCGGGTCGGGAGCGAGCAGCTTGTTCAAGCTGGTGCGCGCCTGATTGTAGGTCGCCGTCGATGTCGGCAGCACGCCGGGAGTTCCGACGAAGTTCGGAGCCGTCGCCTGAATGAACGCCGCCGCATCCGCGTCGATCTGATTAGCGATCATCAGCGCCATCGGGCGGATATATTCTTCCTTGAACCTCGGCATGTCCAGAAACAAGGCTTCATCGGTGTCGTTGTAGATAAAGTCCCCGCCGCGCCAGTAGGAAATCGACAGCGGCACGGTGGTCTGAACGATGGGTTCGGGCTGGAAGGCTTGCCCTTGCCGTCCCTGCGGACGCCACGGGCGTTTAATCTGGAGCGTTGTCCCAATGGGAGTGCTCTGCTGGAAATACGTCTGGTGCTCGCGCCCAATCGAGCGAATGATCGCTAGATTGTTGTACAGCATGCGCAGAGCCTCAGCCGTCACTTCCAGTCTTACTGGAACTGAATTGATGGGCATTCCCTCACCTCGGTTAAAGGATTACCGGGGCTCTAGGGAAATCAGCGCTTTAGGGATCAGCGCCCGCGCATTTCGCGCTCGCGCTCGTTCTCCCGCCTGTGCCACTCGGGTGATCCTATGCGGATATCTCCGGGTGGTGCGGAACCTCCCCGAGCAGCAACTTCCGTTGATGGCCTCGGTTTGCCGGAATCTCTCACGGCTGAGTTCCGCCCGGCTTGCGCCTCTGCGGGGTGCGTGCGGTCTTTAAGAGTTTCCTCTACGGCTTGCGCGGCCACTTCCTTTTTAGGTTCTTCTGAACTATACAACTTTTCAATGCGTCCTTCAAGTCTTGCGAAGGCACGGATCTGCGCTTGGGGGTCTTTCGACATCTCCAGCATCCGCTGAAGCTCCTCGGGATGCTTGGCGAAATGATATGTCACGGTCGCCTGAATATCGCTCGAAGCGATCAGTCCCATGAGCGTCGGGTGCTGGTCAGGAAACCACTCAATCGCATCCTCGGATTCGGCGGCTGCCTTGGCTACCTCATCCCAATCCTTGAACTGCTTAATGTCTTCCTGCGCTTTGGCGCTCATGGCGCGCAGGTGCGATTCCCACTGTTCGCGCTGCTCTTTGGCTGTGGCTTCCTCACGGACAGCGCTTACTTCTTTCTTGGCTTCCTGGCGGGCATCCCAGCGCCCCAGCGCACGGTTGTAGTCCGCGTCCGAGGAGTACGCCGTGCGCAAGGGCTCGGGATCGTCCTGACCGCTCGGAGGTGCGGCTTCGGATTTGTTGCCCCCTAGTCTATCAACAATTGATTGGAGGGCTTCAGCCTTGCCCTTCCATTCGGCGGCTTCCTCAAATGCCTTGAGCCTGCGCCGGTCAGAGCGCGAGACACGGCGCTCCTTTTCGGTGTCCGTTTCCTCGCCTGCGGCCTCCTTGGGCTTTTCCGGCTCTTTGGGCTTCTCGGCAACGGGCGGCTCCAGCGGTTTTCCATTACGGTGCGCCTGCTCCTGCTCGTTCGCCTGCTTTTGATAGGCTATGGGATCGAATTTCGGTGTTTCGGTTTGCGTGTCAGCCATTAGAAAATTCCCTCCATGTGATCCACTGGCCCATTATAAAATTGGGCCACGATAGGAGGCATCTGGTTTATCGGCCTGACCATACCATACATGGGCATGACCTGAGCGGCCAGCCACGCTGCTCCGTCTACCTCAGCAGGACACCTGTGCAGTATTTTCAACGCCATAAGAAAATCATCGGATGATGGCACCTCTCCCGGCCTTGTCAGACCGGCCATATTGAAGGCTAGTCGTACAGTCTCGCAATCCGTGTCTGATTTCGTCATTCCGTTTCCCCCTGTGATGCTTCGGCCTGCTGCGCTTGTGCCGCTTGGTCGCTTACCTGGCTGGCGGCTTCGTGTTCCTGCTGGGCCTGCTGTGTGGCCTGCGCATGATCGTGCTCTTCTTTCTGCATCCCATGCTCGTGAGCCATCCCTAGCAAGGTTTCGAGCAGTTCCGCCTCGCGGTTCGCCGCTTCGTTGTCCAAATCCTTTGAGGCCGAAATCTCAGCCACGCGGATCTGCGTAGCGGCCTTGAGCATGTCGGACCACTTTTTGTACTCGATTTCGGGCAGTTTCGATTTCAGTTCGTTGGCCAGCCGTTGCGCGGCCTGCATCAACTGCTGATTCTGCTGCTGTAGCTGCATCAATTGCTGCTGTTGCTGCTGCGGCGTAACATCGGCACCCGGTTTCGGGTCCAGAATATCGGCAATCGCCTCGATCTGCGGATTCCCCTGCCCGATCCAGCGCAGGGCTTTACCCGCTACGCCGGGGGCCTGCACGATCTGCGGGTCAATCTTCATGAACTCGGTGAATTGCGCAATAGCCTGCTCATTGCGGGTTTCATAGCTCGGGCCGACCGTCACGCGCACCGAATACTCCCCGATGCAGATATTGTTGGCCTTGCCCTTTTTGCCGGTTTTTGGGTCGATGCCGTCTCCGGGGAAATCCCGGTTGATTTCGACTAGTTCATGCTGCGTATCGGGCTTGACGATGGTAACGACTCTCTGCCCATCGAGAATCTTGGGGAAAATGCAGCACATCTCGCCATACAGGACCTCGACGGCGCGATGCAGGTTGTCCGAATAGCTAAAGTTGCCAACGTTAGACTCAGATCGTAACTGTTCGATAGCTTTCCCTGACTGATCGCCTTTTTGCTGGCCGAGCGAAGGATCGTAGATGTTGGTCGTGGCCTTGATGTGGTCAGAAAACCACGATCCCAGGCCGATCATCCACTGAATCGCGGCCTCGAACATGTTTTTCGTCGGCGGCGGCGCTAGCTGCTGGGCTCCAGTGACCTCATCGGTGACGAAAACCGGCTTGTATTCGAGATAGGCGTACATCTCGGTATTCGCGTCTTTCCAGCGGGGATCGTCAAACGTGCCGGTAGGCCCGATCCAAGGGGCACGCGACATCGAGCCCATCGTTTCCGCCGCCGTGGTCGCTGCGTAATTGAGTCCCCGCTGCCCGTCAATTGCGCCCGCAATCAGCGAAAGCCGGTGCAGCTTGCCATCGATATAGACCTCGGGGCCTAGGACCGGGAAAAGCGGGATCAGCGTGCCCAGCCACTCGGTTTCATCGAGTACTTCGAGCGCATCGACCACGTATTTCTTGATCTTGCGCCGGGGAACCATGCGCGTGTAGCGCTTTTCATCGTCCGGATCGGTCAGCGGGCGGAATCCAGCAGGAATCTTCTCATCCTCGAAAAACGCGATTTCCGCGCCCGAGGCCGAACGGTACATCTGGAGCTTGATCGGGTCGATTTCGACCATGTAGAACTCGCAGACGTAAAACGGCCCTTTGCCTGAGCCTGTCCATTCGTTGATCTGCGCCATTTCGCCCGGTGTGCCGATGGCGTCCTGCATCCAGCCGATAGCGTTGCCCAGGCCGCGCTTCTGGAGCACTTTGCGGTTCTTCCCGAACGCCGCAATGTAATCCACCTCGTTGTACATCTTGAGTTTCCCGGCATGGCCCGCGTCCTGGCGGTTCGCCATGCGGGAGGTGGCATCGAAAAAGACGCAGTTGGGATCTTCGACCGATTGAATGACTAGCTGCTGGCCGAAATCGCGCTCCCCGCTATACTCCGTCGCAAGTTCAAGCACTCCGTAACCCGACGCAGCGGCATATTTGCCTGCGGTGGAGTATGCAGTCTTAGCGCCAGATCGGTACTCACACTCACGTATGAGCCCCTCGATGATATCTGCGGTATCTGTGTCAGCACCCGATCCCACCGGATGACATTGGGGTCCCGGAGGGTTAAGACGTATGTCCCCTTCGATCTGATCAACGGCGGGCTTGCACTTGTTGACGACGAGGAAGGGCCGTCCCTGAGACTTGCGCTTGCTTTTTTCTTCTCCACGCCATTGCTCCCCGATGTAGAACTCCAGGCGTTCTTTTTCGGCCCTGCGGTTATCCTCGCCCGACTTGCGCGAGGCGTCGTAGCAGGCCCGAACGAAGCGCGGTAAGTCTTTCTTAGGGATCGACCCCATTTAGTTGCTGAATTTCTTCCCCACCGGGCTCATATGCGGCCCGAATCCAGGCAGTTCTAGCGAGTCGTCGGGCACATAGAGACCATGTGCCTCCCCATCCCGTTCCTCAAGCATGGGCGCTTCGGTTTCCCGTCCCTGTTTCTTCAGGTCGAGCACGGGATAGGCTTTGAGCCACGCCGCAGCCGCCTTGTCATCGATGAAGGTATAGGAGTTCTTGTCTTTGGGGTTGTCGCCATAGACGCAAACCTCGCGCTGCTGCATACACACTAGAATGCCCGTATCGGCACGGAACAGCAGGCAGGCCCGCTGCGATTTATGCGTCACCAGAATATGCGTGTTCTTGGTCGATTCCAATGGATTCTCCTTTGAATGCCGCCACCTTCATGTGGAAGTCAATTTCTCTATCGATGCACTTCAGACACTTCCGCTTGTTGGCGGATACGGTAGCCCCGCACCCGCCCTCACAGAGCTTCGATCCCGAATTAGGCCGCATCCACTCCCTGTGCGATTCCGATGAGATGGCCGGTCGCCGTGCCATCGAGTCCCAATACCTGCACGTAGGCATTGTCGGCGGTGACGATCTGCGCAAAGCCGTACACGTAGGGGTTTTTCATCACTACCTGCCCGTTCATGGTCGTGATCCCGATCACGCCGGTGGGCGCGACGGCCGAGGTGATATTCTGAATCGCCAGAAAGTTGCAATCCAGGAACTTCATGTAGCGGTCGCAGCCGGTGGCAATCGAAACCATTTTGAACGTCGAAAGCGATGTATACGTCTCGAAATCGCATCCACGGAACAGGTTGCGTGCGCCCGCCGAGATTTCGACTTCGGTGGTCATGGTGGCGCGGAGCGTGGTGGTGAGCCCGATGGTGCAGCCGTCGAAGGTGTTTTCTGAGCCGGAAATCTTGAGTGACCGCGACCCGGCGACATCGGCCACGGCGGTCAGGTCGCCCATTCCCGCGATCTGGCAGTTGACGAAGTGATTGCGCTGGCCGGTAACCTGGACGCAAATGCTCGTTGTTCCCGATCCCGGCGTGCCCTGGAAGAACTCCAGATTGGCGAACAAGCACCCGTTGCCGGTCACGTTCACCATGGGAGCCATCGCAGCGGTTCCGGCGAGATTCGAGATGCGTGAGCGCTGGCCGATGGCAGGCCCGCCGTTCACGCCGATCAGGTGGACTAGATCCTTTGACCACGTGAGCACGCTTGAAAGGTAGTTGGTGGTCGCGCTGGCGGTATTCGAGTGCGCCATCAGGTAAATGATGTCGTTCTGCCCGGAGGTGGCTAGGGCATAGGCCATCCCGATAGATGCAAATGGAGACCCGACCGAACCATTACCCCCTTGGTCGGAGCCCGTTCCGGGGCTGACGAAGAAAATATTCCCCTGTGTCGGATAGACGCCTGAACCTACTGCATTCAATGCGGCGAGAGTTTGCGGCTGAAGTGTGCCGCCCGAGGTCTGTACTCCAAATCCAGGCATCTAGTTGCTCCTTTACTTTCTCTTCATCAAATCCGAAATGTTGATCTTGGCCTTGTGCTTAGCTTCCATCGCGCGGCCCTTGCTCGTCTCTTTGTTGCCCCGCATCGCCCCGATGGAGTTCATGACCTTGTAGGGGATCGAGGAGTGCTGGCCATACTCACTTTTGAGTTTCTTTTCGAGAAACGCGGGCATTAGTTCGCCGCTCCCAACCTTGCGGCGTACTGCTTACGATACTCCTCATCCGCCCAGGCGTTATTTAGCTCCGCGCGATAGCGGATATCGTATGCGGCCATGTTTCTGCCGTTCTCATAATCCAGATGGATGAATCCGGTTCCGACAGCGCATTCGTGCCGGAGGTATTTGCGCATCTTCCGCGCCTTGCGATCCCGCCGCACTTCATCCGCAGCCCAAGCCAGCGTGACGATCCACGCAAATAGCACACCCGCGATGATGGCGTAGCTCATGGCTAAACGGTGGGTGGGCCGCTCTTGCCCATCGCATCCAATCCATCAGCGATGGTCTGAAGCGAGGCGATAAATTCGGGGTTGTCTACCGTGCCTGCGTCGATCAACGCCTGAATCTTGGCGGCAATCGCGCTGGTGGCGGTATTGAAGCGGTCGATGATGGCTTGCTCTGCTACCGATAGGGCCATGAGGATCTCCTTATTGTTTCGGTCGAGTCGATTGATTATACAGCGAGTTGCCACCAGGATTGCAACCACTATTGTGAAGGTGGAAGCGATTAGCGGCATGGATTCATTCTACGCGAACGGGGCATACACCTTTCGGGTGGGCTCATAGAGCGGCTTATCCTGCGACTTCGGCTTGGGTTCCTTGATCGCCAGCGCCGCGCCGCGAAACGCATCGGCGGCGTGGGAGGCCCAGTTATGCAGCGGATCGCGCTTGGTGACGCCATGTTCATTGAGCGGCCCCCACTGATAGTGCCTGAGCGCTTGAATCCCATCGGCGCATTTATGCTCATCGAAGCGGCACTGGGAGAAAAACGTGCGCGCGGCGTTGATGCCATGAATCTTGTGGAGCTTCGGGATCACGCGCACCTTGCGGCCTGCGGCGCGCATGAGCATCTCGATGGACTTTTCCTTGGTGGCGGCTAGTTTCTGGTGAACAATCGCGTCTACGGCGTCATGGGGTACGAAATCGAGCCCATAGAGGTAATTCTTATTCTGAAGGGCGATGAGATAGTCCGCGATGGTTTTCCCCTCGCCTTCGTGGTAATCGATGAAGTTGTAGAAGCCTCCGTAGGCTTGGACAAACCAGATGGCCGTTTTATCTCCGTATCCGAGGTCCCAAGCGGTATCAACGGGCTTTGATCGATCATAGGGTACCTGACATATCCTTCCATCATCGGTTGCCTGCTGCAATTCCGCCGCGAAGATCGCGCCTTCGACATTCGACCCCGGTTCCCCCATCCAGATATGGGCATATTTCGCCGGATCAGAGAGGCGGCAATCCTCGGCCAGCACGCGCATGGTTTCCGGCAACCACGGATTCTCCAGATAGTTCGTGTGAATGTGAATTGTGTTCGAGGGCGGCTTGAGCATGAACATCTTGTACACCGGGTCGGACGTATACTCAGGATTCCAGATAAACCACATCTGAGCGCCCTCGGTGCGCATCACGGTGGGCACGAACACATCGAGCGAATCCTGCGATACCTTAGCCGCTTCCTCGATGATCGTCCGATTAATTCCTTTTAACGATTTGCTGTCCCTTACGTTCTCGCGGATGCCGACGAAGATAAATTCCGAGACGGCGATATCTTTTTCCTTGCGCAGAATGCGCGATTCCTGCACCTCATACGGCCCGTTCTGCGAAATCGCCATGCCGTGCTCATAAATGCAGTCGGCCAGCAGCTTGTGCGAGCTATCCCGAATACTAGCCATGGTTTCCCGCGCGCAGCAGGTGCGAATAGGCCGCTGGATCGCATCGAGCAGGGCGACCTTATGCGTCTGCTCCGATTTCATCCCGCCACGCCCTCCATAGATATTCGCAAAGGAGTGCTTGGCGTTGAGGAGACAGAGAAATTTAGGATGTATGTCGACCGGAATCTGAGGCACTCTCTTTTTTCTCCCTGTAGGCGCGCCACGCAGCCCGAACGCAAATACGACACCGCCGCTCTGGTGTTCTGCCGGCACCCACGTAAACCTTCAGATTATCGCCGGAATATGGATGCCCTTTTGGGCAATGCGTCTTTGCCAATTGACGCTCTCGGGCTAGCTTCGGACCCACCCCGCGCCTCAAATTAACACTCCTAGTCACGGGTTCCAGGTGATCCGGGTTCACGCAGCAACGTACCCGGCAGAGATGGTCTACGTCCAATCCGGGAGGTATCGCCCCACGGAAAAGCTCGTAGGATACGCGGTGCGCCAATTGTTCCTCGCCGCGCTCGATAGAGATCATGCCGTATCCAGGCCCATTGTCATAACCCATCCACAGCCAACATCCACTGATTGGCTCAGGAGCGACGAAATTATTGAATCTTTCCAGCAGCCCCATGCTAAAAACTTAGCACCTTTCCCTGAAATCGAAATTTTCTATTGGTATGGCGTGGAAAATCGAGCGCGAATGTGAGGGGAGTGACCCCCTGCCGCACCCGGGTGGGGTCGGAT
>Ga0207686_10000155_pt1 | contig 51984 bp, 52 predicted proteins | sample KBSM24metaG_FD_184396 | JGI IMG/M metagenome (GOLD analysis project Ga0207686, IMG submission 184396) | Miscanthus rhizosphere microbial communities from Kellogg Biological Station, Michigan, USA - KBS M2-4 metaG (SPAdes) (version 2) | ecosystem: Host-associated > Plants > Roots > Rhizosphere >...
CGGTGAGCTTGGGGTTGTAGCAAACTATGGGGACTCGGGTTCCATCCTTGAGCTGGGCCTCGTCTGGCTGATAATTAACCACGGTGCCTTCGTAGGTTCCCGGCGGGAGGACTGGGGGCCTCTTGGCCTCGTCCACTTTTCTGGAAAGGAGGCTCGTAAAATCAACTGCCATTGGAATTCTCCTTGTCTTGCCCATGCGGGGCGGGTGAGGGACCGGAGCGCGGCGCGCTCGAGATTGGACGGTCCGAACTGAATGAGGCGCCGGATTTGTCGTATTGCTCGAGGTACTGCCAGATATTCCTCGCTACTGTTCCCATATCATGGGTCATCAAGCCACTTGGCTCTGCCTCCTTAATCATAATAAGGAGGGCCTCGATCATTGAGCGGAGCCAGAAGGAATCCGGGAGGTGGGTCATCTTAGCGGCGGAATTGATTTTCCACTCCGATCTCGTCCGATCCAACGGCTTTCCAGAAGGTCAGGCCTTCTTCCTCGATCTCTATGATGGCGATTAGGGAGCCGGGAAGGCCAACCACCATTCCATCCTCGTCAACTTCACAGCGGGTTACATGGTTCTCGCCGTCCTGGTCCGTCCAGATGCAAATATATTCGCCCATCGTCAACTCCTAACGTCGGTGAAGAACTCAGCTAAGCCGGTATCTATGGGATACGTCCGCTTGACTTTGCCTGGGTTTGAGTTCTTGAGCCCAAGCACGTCCTGGGGAATGGTGATCAATTGCCTCCGCTCGGCCGTTCCGGTGCCGGAACTCACGACCTGGAGCGCATTGTTGAAGAAGGCGCCGATCTTCTCGGGCAATTTATTACCTGGAGCACTCGGATAGGCGGAGGAAAGAACCCGATTGATGACCTGGCCCTTCTCATTCTTCACATCTTCCCATCTCCAGTCTATGTGCGTATTGACGATGACGTGGCACTTGACATCGTCGCTGTAGAGCATGGAGAGCAAATCTAACATCATAGTCTGGACGATGCCCCAATCGGGAAGAGTGGGATTAGTTCCGAGTTTGCTATTAAGTGCTTGCTGAAACCTCATGGCGGCATAGCCGGCATGGGTCAGGCTATCGATTACTAGTACCGCATCCTCACCCCAGGAAGTTACTGGACCTAGATCATAGTCCTCGGTCTTCCAATTGCTGAGGAGCCGGGCGGCGGTCGACCATGCTGTGACCGGAGTCCGGGCCACGAGCCGACCCTGGACATTTTTGAATGAGTCGGTTAGGGTTTCGAAATAGGTGCGCTCCAGGGCCTCCGGACACTTGTGCCGGATAATATTGAGGGCCACGATGAAGCCGGAATCGAAATCGAGCACCCGCAAGCTGTAGCCAGCCTGTGCGAGCGAGGCGAGCGCTCCGGTCTTGCCCTTCCCAGAGTCACCCAGGATTAGCATCTTGATTGGCGGCTGCAAAGTCATGGCACTCGCTCGTGGCATGATGACTCCCTGTTAATGTCCGATTATGCCACACCGGCGGGTATGTGTCAATTGATAATTGACAGTTTGTCAAGAAATATTAATCCACCAGGAGCGATGAGCCGAATCCACCCCTAGACATCTGTTCCTCGAGGGATGAGGGGGTCCCAGACCCGGCGGCGGAATGAGGCATTGAGGAGAGTTTCTCGAAAGGACGGCGCCGAAGCGCAGACCTCTCTGAATGGACAGCCCCCGTAGAAGCCACACGACTTATCGTTCTTGGGCCAGACGCCGGACTGGGCAAAGTGCTGAGCCTGGGCGAGCCAATAGTTGACCTCGCTTAGCCATTCGTCGGTCTCTGACTTGTGCCTGAAGGTGAAGCCCCGGAGGAATCGGGATGAGTTGACAAGTACCTGTGCTGCGTCGATGATTATGCCGCGGACTGGCTCGCCGTAGACTATCTGGGCAGCAAGAGAATATAAGCTCATCTGGTTGTCCGGGTTGAATTGAGCAAAGTAGCGGTCGTCGATATTATACTTCGTAGTCTTATGATCAAGGACGAATTTCTTCCCGGTGAACTCGACGATGCGATCGAGATGGCCGCACAGGAGAGCTGGCTGGGAGTCAATCTGGTAATCGATCTCGAAGCGGAATGAAAGCTCCACCGCCGGCTTGCTGTTCTGGAGGATGATGGTCTGGGCAGCATCCTGCTCGAACTGATCAAGATACCAGACCACCGTACGGAGAAGCGTTTCTCTGTTCTTGTTAGGCTCCTGGCTAGTCCACGGCCTCCAACGGTCGCCTGGAAGCCGAACGACGGTCTCCTCCAGGCAATACTTAACTGCGCAATCAAGCGCATCATTGTGCGACTGCCCCTCGGCCTTGCGGTGATCATATAACTCCAATGCCCTGTGGTAATGGATTCCGAAAGTTAGATGGTCGGAACGCAAGATGGGCTGCCAGCCCTCTATGATGGTGTAGTAATATTTCCGAGGGCAAGTCTTGAGCTCGCCCAGGGAGACGGAGTCCCAGGCAAACTGGAGGCCGGGGATGGTGGATGAGAAGGCCTTGAGCTGGGTGGTGTCTGGGACTATGCTCATTTGAGGAGATCATCCAGGGAGAGGCCGTCCGGAGCGCGAGTACGCTTTGGCTTATTCTTCGAAGCCACTTCTTCCCTCTGGAACTCGACCCGGCGCTGCCGCAGGACCGCCACTATTGCGTCGCGGTCCTGGCGAGTTAACTGCAGGGGGTCCCTCTGGAAGATTTCGGCCATGGAGGGCTTGGCTTCGCGAAGTGGACTATCTTCTGCCATCAGTCGCTCCCCTCATCCAACTCGTCGACTGAGCCGGCGGTCGGGGTGAGCTGGCGGTATACCATGACCTGACGTTCGGCAATTTTCTTGAGGGCCGCTCGGACCATTTTCCTCACTGCCATGGAGATTCCAATGCCTTCTCCGTAGAGTTCACGCAGCCTTGCAGCATCCGATGAATATATGGTGACATGGACTCGCTCTATTTCCTCATCTTCTCGACGTGGCATTTTAGCCTCCTTCTATTCGAAGTGGTAAGACATTATGTGCCGGCTCGACCTCTCCTCTCTGGCGTTTGACAATCCATATCTCGCCAGGGCGGTTCGGCGGAATCATGAACTGGAGGTTGAAGAGCTCTGGGTCTCGGGCGAGGCGCCGGGTGAGGGAGAGCTTGTCCTTCATGGCCTCAACCTCCCCCTCGAGAACCTTGAGGGCGATGCCGTAGGGCGTGGCCTGGGCTCGAAGGAGGAGGGAAAGATAATGGGGGGAAGGAACTGGCATGGAACCTCCTTCCCCCCGAGCAGGGCAGGCTATGCCGCAGCCTGGTCCTGCTCATCGGGGGTGGAGTCACCTCCCCCGTTCTCTTCGCCTCGCGAAGCCTGCGCATCGCTGAAGTCAAGCTCCTCGACCGAAATACTGGCCTGGGACTCGACGCGACGGCGAGCCTCCTCGAGATAGGCTGGGTTCTTCTCGAGGAACTCAGGCACCTTGCTCGCCACCCACTCGGCGCTGACGGTGAAGCTCTTCTTCTTGGCCAGGGCTCGAATCGCCTCCCGGGCCATGGAGTGCGCTTGACGGAGCGTAGGATCCTTGGGCAGACTCGAATCCCCTCCACCGCCACTCTTCCGGACTCCAAACTCGTACTTGGAGGCATATTCGTCGAACTGGCGTTGGAGATCCTCCTGGGAGACCGCGGGCTTGCCCGCCTTCTGGGCTTCGTCCGCATTCTTGACGGTCTTGGCGAAATTGTTCCGGAGATTCTCGTGGAGCAATTGATTGAATGCCGAGGCTTCATTTTCACTCAACGAATGCCCAGCGCTGTAGGGGGTCGGTGCGTTGAACTCACGCCCCTGGATCGTGATACTTACCATAGGAGGATTTTCCTTTCGTTGGTTTCGGGCGGGGATGCCCGGACTTGTAATATTGGCATATACGCGCCACGGCGTCAATGGGCTATGGACAGATTTGTGAGGCAATCGTGGGATGGTTCGAACATCGAACCGGGCCATCGAAGCCTAATACAAGATGAAGTCATCTGCAAAGTGGATGTCCGCCGGATGGACTCCGAGGAGGAAGATCGTCCCTCCAGAATAGATGGTGTCCACGTAGAGCATTGTCCCATGCGGTCGATCATCTTGATAGATGAAGGTTTCGTAGAGTGGGGAGAGGTCAATATTATCTACTCCCGGCTGGAAATCCAGGATGACGTCGTGCTGACCCGAATTGTAGTGGAAGGTGAAATTGTCCTCCCCTGGTCCGCCGGAGAATAAGTCTCGCTCTGGGGAATCATTCAGGACATCATCCCCTCTCGTTCCACGCACCCTCATCTCGTCCTCCCGGTAAAGCCAAAGCCGTGCTTGGGTGGCGCTCGGCGGATCATCTCCCGCACAATGGCCTCTCGACGTGCGTGGATGGGGCCAGCTGGCTTGCCCCATGCCTTCGCGTCGGATAGCTTATCCATATAGTAGTCAAGCCTCTTTTCGAGTTCTTGATATGGCACTGTCTTGAGATCCTCTTCCATTTTGTGCTTCCTTTACTAGTGCCTCGGCTCGGTGCCTGCGCAGATGGGGGTTCTGGGCCATCAATTCGGAGATGATGAGGTTCCGGCGGATCGTCTGATCCTCCTCTGGGGTGAACTGGTGGGTTGAGGCGAGGGCGATGAGGAACGGTAAGTCCAGCTCGAGGCCCGCGGCGCGAAGTCCAGTTAACTTCTCGGAAAAGGATTGGCTCATTGTATGCTAGACTCTCCCTAGACGCTAAGCAGTTCGTCTAGGGTAAGCTCGGTCCGAGGGACTCGATCTAGTACCCGAGCCTTGATGGGGACAGACTTGACCTCGGACCACTCGCATATGGATAGAAGCTTGCCATTGGGGTGAGAAAAGACGGCGACTCGGCCGGACTCGAGAGGGACGACCCAATGGCCGTAGTGCTGGTGGGATAGGGCCTCCTGCTGCTCTTGGGTCATGTCCATATTGCATCCTCTATTTGCCCAACGTCCGCCTGGGTGTTGATGATGTCTAGCACTGAGTGCTGCTGGCCATCTATGAGGCCACCCTTGCGCTCGGAACGAAGCCTGAACATTAAGCTACTTAGCCTCTCATCCTTGCTCCTGGCATACATCAACTGGCGACGAAGGGTCTTGAGGGCAAGCCTCTCTCCCCGGAGGCGTAGCCCACGGGAGGCTAGGGCACGGAGGAGCAACTCGATGTGGTCGGCCATTCTATTTGAAGTCCTCTAGGTTAGCCAATATTAATGTCTGCTTGGCCCGGGTCTCGCAAACATACTGAAGATTGAGCTCCTGCTCCAGCGGAACGTCGTTCCCATCGTTCGCCGCGAGGCGAGCGTACTTGCTCGGGAGCCTCCATGGATCGAGATGGAGCACGGTGTTCCACTCGAGGCCCTTGGCCTTGTGGATCGATGAGAGGGTGATCTGCCCCGGCCGGTCGAAGAGTTCCTCGAGCCACCGGCGAGCGGAACCGAGGGAGTCCGTTTCCTCCAATACTGCTATTAGACTCTCATGACGGTCGGAGATCTGGGAAATTTTCTCATCCTTCCCCGCTGCTCGAGCTAAGCGGATTTCTTTCTCCATGGCCTGAGTCACCACCTCGAGGCACTCGATGCTCGGCCTCGAGCCCTCCTCCCCGCAGAGCTTCTTGAGGAGGCCGACGATGGACTTGCCGAAGTCCCGACCGAGAACATTGATCCCGACCCGCTTGCGGAGGAGCTTGAAGGCCAGACCGATTAGCGGGGCGTTGTTTCGACAGAGGATGGCGTCCGGGAGCTGGCCATCCCCGAGCGACCACCCTCCCTCGCTCCCTTGCCAATTGAGGACTTGGCCCTCGGGAGCCGACTCCGCGGCGTTGAAGCCCGGCGCGTGGCGCTGCTGGCGCTGGACGATGACTCGGGGGCAGCGGAAAGTAGTAGTGAGGGGAAGGTCAATCCACTCGGGACGCAATCTCCTGATTTTCTCCATCGAGGCTGAGTCCGCTCCCCGGAACGCATAGATGGACTGGAGGGGATCGCCCACTACTATGAGCCGCTCTCCGGTCATCTTCTTAACCTGGAGGTGGTTGAGCAGGGACCAATCCTGAACCTCATCTCCGATCACCGTGTGGAATTTCGGATAGAGGCCGAAGAATAGCGCACTCATATAGATTTGGTCATCATAGTCGATGGTGCCGGATCGTGCGAGGTCGATTGACTTGCTGAGGATGTCTCGCGCCGCCTGGATGAGGTCCTGCGTGGCGGTGACTCCGATGGAGTCCCCGATCTCCTCCCAGCCTTCTGTGGTGTCGGGGATCAGGGAACGGCGAGCTTCTGGAAAGCGGGAGGGTACTAGGCCTGCGCTCTTGGCCTTCACCACGAGGTTCCGCACCGCCGCCCATTCTACATCGCTGACCCGACCGAGCTTCTTGGACCATTCGGTCACGAGTTTGGAGACTTTCTGGCTGTCCACGATGAGGCGGCGCCCGACGGCCGAGGCGAATGCTTTATGCCCCACGCTGTTCAGCGTAGCACAGGTGAAGCCTTCTGGCATGGTGGCGGTCAAGTCCAGGGCAATCTTCTTATTAAATGCTAAGCAGATGACGGAGCGGGTGGGGAGGCCGGGAGCTAGAAGTTTAAGAGTGGAGGTCTTCGCACAGCCGGCGAACGCCTTGACCATGAGGGAGGCGGGTGAATGTGCCGCCGCCTCGACGATGGCCTGTTGCTCTTGGGTGGGGGTAAATTCGGTCATCTCATTCTCCTGGAGATCCAGACTATTCTGGATTCGGTTACTAGGGTGGAGGCGCTCAATCCGCACCCAATGGCGGAAGACCGACAGCTCCAGCCCGAGCTGTTCGGCAGCGGTCTTCTCGCTGACGAGCCGCGGCATCTACGCCGCCTCCACGCGCGAGAGCCCGCGCGGCGGGCAGGTTCCTACTCGCTCCACTCGTGCCACTCCGCACATGGAAGATCGACGATGCGAGTTGGCTCCTTTAAGTCTGACGCATTGCCAGGCGCGTTCGGGTACTGTGCAAACCTATAGCCTGGAGAAGCTGCCGCTAATTTTTTGGCATCTTCCACTGTCTCGGCGACAGCTATCACCATGCTGCTTCCGTATAACACACGATGCGGTTCGGCCCATATGAATAGCTTCACAATCAATTCCTCTCGCAGTCTCGAATGGTGATGGCATGTCAGTTCATCCTCTTGGTGTCGATGAATCTCGGAGTACTTTCTATGAACGAAACTCGGCCGAGGAGGGGGTGATCGGTCTCCCCCTCCCGAGTGGTCGTCCCGGTGAATCTAATCGAAGCTGGGAGCCACTTGATCGCCGCGGCGAGGGACTCGAGCGTGAGGGTGGCCTCTGCCTCGTCTCCATCTGGGCCATCCCGGAGGACTAGACCACGCCCGGCCAGTGGGGAGGGGTAGCTCCGGAGGATGAAGAAACGTTGCGCCGGCTGGTAAAGTCCCTCATCATCCAGGTATATATGGTGTCGCTCTGGGTCCCCGAGCGAGACTAGGGTGAATGGACGATGCTCGATTGCGATTAGCCGGGCTATGGATTTCCAGTCCCCGTCGTAATCGATCTCACTGATCGACTCCGAGAATGGATTGATAAGGAGGGCCCTCATGTCGTTTCCTCGAGCTCGCCCTCGCCCCACGAAACGACCGGCGATCCGGCGAGGGAGAAGATGAGCTTGGCCTCTGGAGGCTGTCCCTGATCAAGGAGCGGCGCCCATCTCTTCGCATAATCTCGGGCGATGTAGCCCAGGTGGGTAAGAGTTGGGTTAAGCGGCGTGCCGAGAGATTGGGCCTCAGCACTGGCCTCCTGGAAGAGGTCGGGGAGCTGCTCACTCCAGTCCGGGGGCATGTAGACCGCAACAGCATTTTCATCAAAGCTGTTCTCCGGCTCCCGATGGAGGACGAGCGGCTGATCCTGGCCCAATCCCTGGATTATGGTGAGGGCCGGCGGCCTGAAACGCATCCCCACGAGGGGGGCCATGAACTGTTGTGTCATAACGGACTCCTGTTAAGAATGCCATTGTGACACAACGCCGCATCGATGTCAAATCATTTTATGAGATCATGGAGTGCCGGTGGCTTGCCCTCACCCTATGCCTCATCCTATGCCCGATACCACTTAGTGTTTGCGAGGTTATAAACGTACCTGATCGGCGTGTTCGCCGCTAGGGTGGTGACGCCACCTATGATGGTGCTTCCGTCGGAAGTGCTCAGGGTAAGCGAGGTGATGGTCTGGGTGCTGGTGATGGTCTGCTGCTTGCCGTCAGGTGGGGAGGCAGGGAGGCGGAGAGTGCCGGCTGCGAGGGTGCCCGCCGGCTCGAGAACGTAGACTCCGATGTGGCCTGGGATGGTCTGGCTGAAGCCGGTGACTGGGACCAGGATCTGGAGACCTATCTGGTAGGCCTCTGACGATAGCTCGAGGTAGCCCTGGCCAGTGAAGCCGGGGAGGCCGGCGTTGTTGACCTTCACGCTTAGCTCATTGCTGTCGATCTTGACTCCGCCCTCAGGCCCTTGCCTCCAGGCGAAGCCACCGCCACCTACGTAATAGTTGTTCGTCGGATCGAGGGAGAGGTCGGTGAATTTAGCACTGATGTTTGGTCCAGTGCTCAAGCTCGCGTCGTGCCAGATGGAGATGGAGGAGTGCGCCGTTCCGGCCGAGATCTCGGCATAGACAGGAACATTGTTGTTGATCATCGGCACGATGACGGAGCAGCGGTCCCCGCCAAGCAAGATTGGCGGGATGTTGTCTGGGCCTTCGTCCCACTCGATTATTTCACAGATGACCGTGCAGTCACTGGTGAGCCCGGTCATCTGTATCATGTGAGGCTGCGGTCCGCGAGTTGTGTCGTCGAACTCCGGGAATGGATAGTGACGAGCTCGGATGTGGGAGAAGGTGACCCGCTGGGCGTGACTTAAAACTATTGCGTTCCTGCACCGGTCGGCCAGGCCTGGACCGAACCAGCAATTCTTAGCATCTATCAGATCAACTTCATCCTCCATGTTACTCCCCGCGGCGGAGACGGCGAAGTAGCAGTGCTTTGCTATGAAGCTGCCGTACCAGCAATCGAGACAGTTGGACTTGAGCTCGATGGCGAAGCCGGGGTTTCGAGTCATCACCCCCTCGACATCGACGAATCGGACTCCGCTGTGCTGCATGTTTACTATTAGGATGCCGAGCCGGGACCAGCCGCCCGAGATTATTTTGCCGCTCGAATCGAGCTCGATGTGGCAGCGAAGCTCGAGGTAATCTAGCGTCACATCGTGGTATATCGGCGCTGGAAGCTCATCAGGGTCATAGATGAGCACCCCGATGTACATGTCGTGGGCTCTGATCTTGCCGGTGTGGCTCACGTAATTGCATTGCTTGATGGTGAGAGCGGTTCCTTGATTCTCTCCAACATTTCCGATGTCGTCAGCCAATGGGTTAGTCGGATCGAAGATTACTGGATCCTCGCTCTGTCTCATGTTGAAATTGAGATTGCCTAAGGTTACGTTCTCACAATTGTAGATGTCTAGCTGGTTGAAATGGGTCAAGGTGGCTTTGAAGAGCCAAGTATTCGGATCGCACTCGAGGCCGAATGGGACAGTATTTGGGCCCTGGATGAGCAATCTGCCCGACATGTACTTGTCCCCAAGAGGGCCTCCACTATTAAACCTGGCCATGCCGCCGATGGTGGTTACCAGGCTGAGCATTCCGGTTAGGGCAGCGGTGCTGTCCTGCACCCCGTCTGGCACCGCTCCGAACCAGGTGGCCATGAGCGGCCCGTCGTAGACTCGGACCCATGCGCCGGCGGAGCCGGACTGGCCGATCTGCGGAACGTAGACTCCCTGCGCCGGATCGGCGGCCACTTGGGTGTGGAGGTCTTGGGCCCTCCACTGGAACATGCCCTGGCGACCAGACTCGAGGAGGAAGACTGCCTGGTAGGTGGTTGGAAGCTGGGCAAGCTGGGTCCGGTTGAGGACTGAGGTGCCTGGAGGGCCTGGAGGTCCGGAGAGGGAGACCACTTCGAAGAAGGACCCGCTGGTTCCGGCTGGTCCTCCAACTCGAAGCAAGTAGACTGCCCCTGGGACCATTTGGCCGGCGGTGATGGAGGTGATACCGTCGGCAAGGGTGAGAGGGAGAGGCAAGAGGCCGGAAATGGATAGACTGGCACTCGAGTTGTTGGGCACGTGGGGGGAGAACCAGAGAAGCTTATTAACTGGGTAGTAGTTGATTGATGCCTGCGGCCCCCAATCTGGAAGATTTCCGGTGTAGTAAGTCCCAGTATTCTGCACATCTACGATGGTCTCGGGGACGGAGTCCCATAGCAGGGGGATGTTCTCATCCACGTACTCGGTGAGGATGCGGCCCTTGGGGCCATGAAGTTCACTGAAGGTTCCGATGTGCTTGGACATGGCTGGGGCCTCAAGGTTGGGTTGTTATGGATGGGCGGGTTCGATGTTCGAACCATCCCACCACAGTTGCGAATATTCTATTCTGTGCCTGTGCCTAGGGCGCCATGCCCATGGCACTTGTGTGCAGGTCTAGCATCTGGGCGTTGGAGTATGATAGTACTCCTTGGGTGAATGTCCAGAGTGGATCGATGACCGGCGGGGGCTGGATGAAGCCGGCGGCGAACCACTGGATGTGGACATCTCCTGAGGTCGGGATGGCATCTCGGACCTGAGAATAAACTCCACTTGAACTCAAGGCAAGTTGCCACTGACGCGCTGTGACCGCGCCTGGGGGGAATGGTGCGCCGGGAGGGCCGATTGGTCCGGCCGGGCCTGGAGGACCAGGGGGTCCGACTGGCCCTGGAGGACCAGAGGTGTCGGGGGCGGTGGTCCACTCGGTCTTGAGGGGATAGGTTGGGTAGATTGATCGGGCCATGTCGCGGGAGCGGATCTTGCCGGTCGGGTGCTGTTCATTCGTGAGGACGCGAGATGTCGGTATTGGGTGCCATTGGGGCGAGTCGAGCTCGGACTCTGATGGGAGCTGGACATAGCTCAGGTAACTATTCTTGAGCATCGGGCTCTCCGCTATTCCTGAGCATCGCCTGGTGGGCGAGACCGGCTCTGGTTAAGCTGACCGCCTCGAGGGGGAGACAGATGGCTAGGCCCTGCTGGAGGGCCGACAGAACACCGGTTGAGATGTCGGTTCCATGGTAGCGGAACGTTGTGCCATCGCCGTAGACCGAGCCCTCTCGGATCTGGCTAAGCACCTCCAGCTGGCTCATTGACTCACCCTCCTGGCTCATTGACTCGCCCTCCGCCCTCCTCATTGACTCACCTCAAGGACTCCCCAGATTTCTCCCCCTAGGCGGTTCCTCATGGTGAAGCCTATGTCACCATCCGAATCTCGACCGATGTTCAGGAATCCGTCTAGGTCTGAGATTCCGATGATGTCTGGATCGACCACCTTGACGTTTACGACTGGAGTGATCTCTCGGAATATTGTGTGCGTGCCAGGATCGCAGATTATGTCGGCGAACCAATCGGAGACCGCTGGCGCGGAGGGGAAGAGAAGCACCCGGAAAAGGTTGCCTGGATCGATGCCGGACTTCGAGCCGGCGAATGGGAATACTAGCACCTGATCGTCGCTGAGACGAAACCTGAACCTGTGGTGGCCCATTCGCATCCAGCTGTTGTGAGCCAGCTTGACGACGCGGGACTCTGAATAGGAGCCGCTCCCGCGATAGTAGTTGACGATGTTCTGGACGGTGAAGTTACGGAGGAGGCAAACTTCTGGCGTGAAGGCATCGTCGGAGGAGGTGCCTGAGATGAAGATTCGGGCGTTGCCGGAGTTTCGCTGAGAACGGAAAGTGATGCCATCTATGACCCAGTCGGATATTTCGAGACCGAGCTCTCCGCCGCTGTCGAAGTTCACAAGCGTGCTGAGCGTCCCGTTGATGGTTATGTTCCGGATTTCTCCAGGGCCTTGGTGAGCGAAGCCGCTTCGGGCGAATTGCCAAATCTGGACGAGAGCGAGGCACGGCTTGCCGTAGTCGGCGTAATGGACGCCGCCTTCCTCATCGAGAAAGTCTGCGTCCCCGAGCCCATCATTAACATAGATGTTCTCTATGTTCCGGCCATAGCCAGCGCCGAATAAGAATAGCTGCGAAATGAAGCCCTCAAACTTGACGTTGCGGACTGTTTCCGCTCCGCCTCGGAATATTATTCCAGTTTTCACATTTCTGATGGTTCCGTTCTCCCAGGTCCAATCCAGGCACCCTCCATGGTCCCCCGCGCCGTAATTGATCTCGTCCTCGGAGTCCCATTCCACTCCGGTGTTGGCCTTCCATCCACCGGAGACCTGGAAGTTGGTGACCCTGGCTCCGATGTCCTGGACTTGGCCGCCACCGTCGAACATGCGGCGAGAATTGTGGGCGTAAAAGCCATCGATTGAAGTGTTCCGGTTACTATGGATAATCATGGTGTAGCCGAGCGACTCGTAATTCGAGCGGTCGGTGCGGGAGAATCGAATCTGCGGCTCGAAACAATCTCCTATGTTGAATCCCCACGCCTGGCAATTGATAGCTCCGACGTCTTGGATCTTCAGCTGGTCGATGTAATGGAGCGAAAGGCCACGCATCGTGCCGCCAAGGTCCTCCGTGGCATCGATGGTGAAGCCCCAGAGAGTGACGAAGATTGGCGCGATGACGAGGACGTAGGTTTCGGCGGATAGGGTGATGGATGAGCCGACGGTAGGGAGGGGCGAATATGGGAGGGGGTCCCAGGTGCCGCCGTATGGGAAGCTCAGCGTATTGGTTGCGGCGTCCCACCACTGGATGTTCCGCTCGACTCCGGTAGTGGTGACTAGAAGTCCATGCATGTGGTCGAGCAAATCGGGAGGTGGCGGCGAAGCCAGGGTGATGGTGCACTTACCGGAGCCTGGATGCGCTGGGTCAGGAATATTCGACGCCGCCGCGATGGTGGTCGAATGGAGCACTCCGACTCGGTAGCGGTGCCGAAGCTTCTCGTCTAGCTCGATTACGTTGCCCGGCTGGATGGAGCGGACCCGGTTGGTCTCGCTGTAGTATGTGCTGAAGCGATGCTCGCAGATCGGGAGGCGCTTGGATAGAATCTGGATGAGGTAGCCTGGCTGGATGTCCGCCGTGGACTCGACTGGGAGGGTCCAGCCAGGGCCGGTGTCTGCCATGAGCTGGGTCTTCGGAAATTTATCTACATTGTTGAAGCCGGAGTTCTCGCAGAAATGGACTGGAAGAGTTCCGTCCACCCGGGTGCCTGTTATGCTGCCCCAGGGGTTGGCGTTGGTTCCAGCGGAGATTATTATTTTCGTGCCGATGAAACTGTAGATTGCAAGGTTGCTGAACGGGGCTAGGTTCTGGAGGAGGAACTGTTTACTCGACCTGATCTTGTGGCGGTCCAAGAGGAGGGGCTTGCCCTGCGCGATGGCCTTGATGCACGCCGCAACGAGGGCGTCCGTTGAGTCAGTATGGCCATCATCCTCCTCTATGCCCTCCTGCGAGGCGTAGAGCCAGCCGGTTATTGGGCCGGGAGGACCAGGAGCGCCAATGGGGCCTGGAGGCCCTGGAGGCCCGGCTGATCCTGGAGGACCCTGCGGACCCGGTGGTCCTGGTGGTCCCGGGGAGGGTTCGGGTTCCGGCGGCGGCGGGGGCTGGATCGAGGCTGGTGCTGGCACTCCGCCGATTCCGGAGATCTGGTCTGTGCGGAGAGGGTAGGTTGGGTAGATGCGGCGGGCCAACTCACGGGACTGGAGATGGCCCGCCGGGTGAGCCGCGATGGTGCGAATGCGGGTTCCGGGGATTGGATGCCAGGGGGCCGAAGCCCCCGTTTCGAACTCGTGCTCGGAAGGGAGCTGGACGTAAGTTAGGTATTCCCGCTCGAATGGCATTCAGCTGAGCTCCACCCGTACTTGACCCGCACTTGTTCCGATTACTTGACTGGCGCCCCGAAGACCTGCCATCCGAGGAGCAAGAATAGGATGAAGAGGAGGGCGGAGTTTCCCCAGACCCAATAGGGGCCAGCTGGCCCCCAGTGCGCCGCTATGCTGAAGACTAGCCATAGGAGCATGAGAATCCAGAAGATTAGGCTCATGGACATAGACTAGACTCCACCTATGGGTTAAGCGACTAGACTCCACCTATGGGTTAAGCTGCCCCGGTCTTCTTGGCCTCAGCCTTGCGCTTCTCCTCCTGGGCTTTGGCCTCCGCCGCTTTGGCCTGGGCCTTTGCCTTGTCCTCATCCGATAGCGGCGCTCGCTTGGTTGCGGCGCCGAGGTCGGCTGGAGGAAGCTCTGGGGTGATGAATGTTCCGGCGTCTAGGCCGGTGATCGGTGGCTCGGGCTCGAGGGCGGCCACTACGGATGCCTCGTGCTTAGTTTCGAGAGTATTAAGGCCACCTGGCTTGGAATCTCTCGATTTCGAGATATCCGCTGGGGCGAGGCCGTCGATTGGGGAGGTCTCGAGATCCTCGATGGCTCGCGGCGCCGCGAGGTCTAGCTCATCCCGCGCTCGCACGGCCTGGGCTCCGGTATCATAGCTTGGGGTCTGGATGATCCGCTCGGGCAGCACTCCATTGAATAGGGCTAGAGTCTCACTATTGACCTCATGCCCGTAGGACTGGATAATTTCCTCGGTCTTGCGGTGGTCCGAAACGACTCGAGACTTGGAAGGCATCGACTTGGCTCCGCAGGTTGGATTGTGGTTAATCCAATCCTACGGCAAATCGACGCGGCGGTCAAGCGCGGCGCCCTGAAATCGCGGCGGGTGGGTCAAGATGGATGGGCGGGTTCGATGTTCGAACCCGCCCATCAGAGTTAAGTTAGGGTTCCGGCTCGGTTACGAGCTCGGTGGTCGGTCGTCCGTGCGGGCAGTCTGTGGACGGGTGTGGTGATCACTCGTCATCGTCCAGCAGGTAGGCGGCGAAGAAGAGCGCCAGGGTCGCGATCAGGGCAAAGGTCAATTAGTGGTCTCCAGGTTGGCGAGGCGGGCCGGATCGCAGGCGAAAGTCTGCGGGGAACGCGAGCCCCTACGTTGGGATGAAGCCCTCGGGCTCTTCCCCCTTGAGCCAGGCTCGGTATGATGCGAGATCATCCTCGGAAGGACTCGAGGCCTCCGGGAGGATGTCGGATAGGGAGAGCTCTCGGGTTAGGGAGGATGGCGCCGTGGAGTGGCGCTCGAATACGGCGAGTGGTGGATTGTCCTCCCTAGCGGTCTCCCGACGCCGACGAGCCCGTTCTTTGTTATGGCTATTCCGACGAGAATTGACGGAGAAATGGCGCTGCTCGAGCCTGAGGGCGATTGGCGGCGTGGATGGTTGGAGGGCGAGGTATGAAGTTAGCATGGCCATGGCGTCCTGGGGTTGAAGCGCTCCGCTTGCGATCTGTTCGATGCGCTCGGCTAGCTCGTTGCGCAAGGCGTCCCGCTCGTGGAGGACCGCGGCGTATTCGGTGGCGAGCTCAATCATTCGGGCTTGGGTGATTGGCATGAGGTGCTCCATCGGTTAGTGTTGATGCATCTGCACCTGTGCTTCGCGCTGAGTAGTGGCGAGCCAGGGCTTGCATATACTCCAGGCCCTCGGCGAGGGGCATGACTCGGTGTGGGCCTCCAGCGATGATGTCGAAGATGTGGAGGATGAAGCCGGTTGGTAGGGCGAAGCCTTCCTGGCCGGAATACTCTGGATGGATGAAAGCCTGGGCTACGATCTGGCCGCCCTGGATTGCTATTCCGAGGTCGCCTGAACATTGGGTGGTCCAGCCGGGGAGCGGATAGGATGGGGACTTGAGATGCATGAGGATGGTCCTGATGTGATACGCCAATTGGATTAAGCTGGAACTGTGCCTGGAACTGCGCCTGCCGCTAGAATCTTGCATGCTCGTGCACCGACTGGAGCATCATGAAGATTAAGAATGCGACGAAGGCTAGGCCGATTAGCTTTTGGCCGAGAGAATAATCATTCATTGGGTTTCTCCTGGGGCTGGGAAGGCAACTCCACCTGGGTCTGGACCTGGACCTGGGCCGCTATTGCGAGGGCGCTGGATAGCCGATAGAGCAATATGCTGGCCGTGTAGTTTGCCTGGAGGGTGATTGGGTTCTCGGCCTGGGTGACGAGCTGCGAAGCATCGAGGGCCTGCTGGCTGAGGGCTTCGCAAAGCCGCGCCAGGTCGATTTGGAGAGTCATGGTAGAATGTCCTCTTTGGATTGTGCTGGGTGGGTCGGTTCGAACATCGAACCGACCCACCCAGGCTACTATTTTGATGGCTCATACTCGATCGAATGGAGATGCCAATGCTTGTCCTCTGGATATTTGATCCAGATTAAGCATCTCCAGGCGCGTCGGAATGAGCCGTAAATCCACTCGTTGCACATGAACATTCTGTAACTCCAAAGAACGGGAACGCGCCGGTATTGGGCGCTCCATATGGTATGATGGCGCACATTGCCGGGGATGTCAATGGGCCGCGTGGAGATTGGGGAGCAATGCAGCCGGACTGGCGCCAGCTGGACTGGGGAGCCAATGGGCGGCGCACATTGCGGCGCACATAGGAGACGTATACGGGGTCGACCCGCGGTCGGTCGTCCGTGCGGGATGGTGGGACGGTAGGACAAAGTTTGCAGTTGAGGGCCTCCCAGAGTCCAGATAGATATATATATATATATAATTAAAACTTGTCCCTTTTTGATGGGCTGGTCCACTCCAAAATCCAGCTGGGGGACTGGGGCCACGATTGCGCACGGACGAATGACCGCCCGGCATGCTCGTATACGTCTCCTATGTGTGGGGGAATATGCGCACTCGAGAGCGATAAATCAATCCGGACGGGCAAGTATTCCCGTCCGGATTGATATTAACTCTACGACATATCGGCGAAGAAGTCGTCCCCAGCGATCGCGACTTCCGCCATCTCACGACGCTTGGAAAGATTTTCCTCCGCCTCGATCCGGATTTCCTCGAAGATGGCGGTCCGAGCGAGATACTCCGCGACGTATCCCTCGAGCTTCACCTTCGTGAGCTTGATCGATTTCCGCGCGGCATGCGCCTGCACACGGCTAGTGGCAATGGCGTCCATCTCGGTCTCAAGCTCAGACTTACGGGAAGCCTGGCCGTCGAATCGGAATTTAACCAGACCGGAAATGATCTTCTCGAACTTTTTCCGGACTGCGCCATCCATCTCGGCCGCCGTTTTGGCGGAGGCATAGCTATCCTGGAGCGTCTGACGCCATCCGTAAAAGTAGGCGTATTCCCGCGCCGTTGCGTTTGCCTCATCCCAAAGCGGGATGTCAAGATCGACCGTGTGGCCGTGTTTCGTGAACTGCATCATTTGCGGCATAAGATTGACTCCATGGGCACAATCGCCCGGGAGGCCGATGCGTGATCAGACTCCCGTGGGATGGTTCGAACATCGAACCCGCCCATCCATGTCAATCCGGTGCCTAAAAGCTCCTTCTGTTTCGATGGCCCACATATGCCACCATTCGTCGATCGAGTCCAATCACGGTTTCGTGATCGAAAAGATGTTGCCTCGATCGGAAAGATGTGGGATAGATGGGTTGTTGAAACACGGAGTCATAACGATGATGCTTGAAATCCAAATCACCCCACGGCTCGAGGGCGGGTTCGCGTGGAGCATATGGCGGGATGGCGAGGCAATCGCCGAAGGCGTCGCCCCGACCGAGCGTGCCGCACTAGCGGCCGCAACGAGTGACCTTGACGGTATGAACGAGTTCGAGCGGCGATGATCGGGCGGCCGGCCTCGCGGCCGGCCCTCCCCCCTTGAGGGGCCGGGGGCCTTCCTAGGAATTCCACTCCTGAGTTTTCTCTCCAGAAAATAATCTTGGCCTGCCAGTCCAATACCCTAACCAGGGGCCATCTTCCTTAGCCGACTAAACAACTGGGGAGGGAGGTGCAGATGCAGGGTGAAGTGGCCACGCGCCGCGATTTGCTTAGGTTTCTCGCGCGAGGGGGCTTGACGGGCTTCGCGGAATAGTCCAGGGTGCGGAAGGCCAGGAGTCCGCCCATGGCAACGGTGGTTAAGTTCAATGTTTTTTGCAAGGACATCCTCCTCGCAGTTCATAATTTTAGCAGCCATACCTTCAAGGCGCTTCTCACGAACTCCGCTCCATTGGCTGCCAATACGGTAAAGGCGGATATTAGTGAGATCAGCGCCGGGTTCGGCTACAGCGCTGGGGGCGTCGTGGTACCATGTGCGGTGAGTCTCAGTGGAGCGACGGCCAAGGTTACGGCCTCCGACGCGACGATCACGGCGGCTGGGGGGACGATCGGGCCATTTCGCTGGGTTGTTCTATATAATGATACGTCGAGTGGGGATAGCCTGATCGGCTACATCGATTATGGGAGTTCGATCAGCATCGCCTCCGGCGATCCGTTCATTCTGGACTTCGACTCAGTGAACGGATTATTCACCGCATCTTAACCAGATCGCCCAACGGGCGACGCTCGCAAGGGGAGCTAGGCTATTCCCACCGTTCCAGTCAATTATTCTGGAGAGCTCAAGCTAGACTTCGGCCTGGTCGGAGCGGCGGTGGGGAGGCTGGAGCTCAGGGCGGGCCATATTGATTTCCGGTTCTCCCCGGTGCGACTGGTCCATGCTCGCCGGATCGCACCGGGGGTGAGCAATATAAGCATCATGTTCCGCACCCAGGGCGATTCAGCGCCGCGGCGCCTCGGGGCTCTTCCGTTTAGCATTTTCCTCGAGCCGGGCGGGCTGACAGATCGCCCAACGGGCGATACTAATCTTCGCAGGACGGCCCTCGATGGGTACTCAGCAGGAGCCAATTGATGCCATACTCCGCCGCGAATGATCCGCAGGCCAGCCTGGGGTCGGGCTCCCTAGGGACTCTCGAGAGCGCCCGCTCGGCCGAGGTGCCGACCCGGTCAGACACAGTTGACCTCACGACCTACGCGAAGGCATTTTACTGCGCCTCTGCGGGGGTGGTGAAGTTCATTCCGGTGCTCAATGATGATGCGGCGCCTATTACGATGACGGTAGTTGCGGGGAGCTACCATCCGATTCAGGTTAGGAGAATATTCTCCACCACGACGACTGTGGTGGCGGGAGATATTCTGGTGCTGAGGGGAACCTAATCCTGTGCTCCTCGGGCTGAGCCTCGCCATTCCGCAGATCCCTCGCCGAGCGCCGGGCGGCATACCGGCGTGGGTCACCCCTGGTGCAGTTGTTGATCTTGACTTCGCCAACCAGAGATATTTCTGGAATGGTGCGGTCCGCACTACCGCTGAGTTCACCACTTACGTGCTCAATGGCTCGACGTTCGACGCGCGGGGGCTGGCTCCGACTGACACGATTGACATCACGCTGGCGCTCGCTGGTATCGGCGCGTTCGCGCCGGGCGCATTTGCTGCCACGATCTATCAGCTCGCCGCGCCCGGTAGCTCAAAGACCTGGTTTGAGTTAGACGACGGAACCAATAATAATAAAGTGGCTTTTGCCCAGACTCCGGGCTTGGTTGGGCAGCTTCTTGTTAACACCGCGAACGTTTCGCAGGCAGCTATCAATAACGGCAGCGGGTCTAATTTAGCGCTGCTGAACACTATCCATGGTGTAGCTGCTAGCTGGACAACGAATCCAACAGACCTTTCGGTTAACGGAATTATTGGCGTGACCGATACAGCGGCTACACTGCCGGCGGTTACAACCCTACGAATTCTGAAAGCGTCTGTTGCGACATCCGGCCCGGTGGGGACGGGCATTCTGGGCCGGCTGGTACTCTTCAATGCCGGTAAGACCCCCGCTGAGCTGAACGCGCTGTCCCACGACATTCGCGGGCCAGGGGTGGATAGCCTCAACGGTGAAGGGACGTTCGCTGCGACAGGTGGTTGGATTGTCGGCCTCTGGACAATTAGTTCCGGCGTGGCGAGCAAGACGGCTGGCTCAGCAAGTTCGCTACTCCACAACATGCCCTTCGTACCCGATGCTAATTATAACGTCACTTTCACCGTCACCGCCATCTCGGCCGGAACGGTCCAACCCCGTTTCGTTGGTGGCGCGACGGTAGTTGGCACGGCGCGCAGTGCGGTTGGCACCTACACAGAGACATTGGTTGCTGGAGCCGGCAATAACCAGGTCAATATGGCCGCCGACGCGGCGTTTGCTGGATCGATCGATAACGTCATAGTCGTTAAAGAGAGCGTTCCATGGACGCCGTGGAACCTCGGTCCAGCGCTGAAGGCCTGGTGGAGCGCCGACGACCACGGCACGCTCCGGATGGTGGACGACGGCGCGGGGCTGATCTCCAGCTGGACGGATCGGGTGAGCGGGATAGCCGTTGCCGGCACGACCACCGCGAGGCCAACCTGGGCGAGCAATAGCTTTAACTCTGCCTACGCCGGGCTGACGTTCGATGGGGTGGCGAACAACCTAGGCTTAACCCCGGTTCCGGCAAGCATTCCGACCGGGGCAGTGGCAGGTAACATCTTTGTTCTGTTCTCAAATGTTCTCGTGGCTAACGGTCGTATACTTAACTATGGCACAGACGGAGGTAACGCACGTTCACTAGGGACTGTATCGTCGGGTGGTGCGCGACTATCTTTAACCACCGAATTAGTAAGTCTGACGGACACTGTAACTAATTTTGCTGGAAACCATATTGCCGGCGCTGAGTGGGCTGGCACGACGCAGAGTGGTTGGATCGACGGTACGGCTATCACCCCGCCGAGCGGCACCATAGCAACGCTTGCCACAGCAACGGGCGGGCTGCGGATGGGAGGGCGCTCACAGGGTGCAACCCTTCTCGGTAAGGGTGTTTTCCGCCACGGCTTCATCACCACGCAGCTCACGACTCTCCAGCGGCAGCAGCTTGAGGGCTGGCTCGCCTGGGATGTTGGTCTAGCCTCTCTCCTCCCCGCTGGGCATCCATACAAGGCAGCCAGGCCATGACCGCCGTCCCTCTCGCGTTCTACCCCGACACCAACCAGTGGCTGCCGACCGAGTCGGATAGTGCGTTCCTCGAGGACTTCGGAACCGGCGTAGGCTTAGGCGATGTCACCAAGGATACCTCCGCCCTGCAGGCCGCGATGGCGGCGGGAGCCAGGATCAGCGGCCGGGCCGGCGTGCCGTTCTATTATATCGGCGCGGGTGCGGTCTGCGCCTCCGGGGCTTTCCTTCAGGACATCGTGCTTCGCGCCAAGCACGGCACCGGGGGGTTCAACGTGCAGGCTGCGTCCGGTGGCTCCGGTCGTTATGCCCAGGATTCGTGCGTGCTGAACTGGAATAATGCCGATGGCGGGGGCTACTCCAACCTGGAGATTTACGGGGACGCCGCTGGCGCGCGTGGCAAGGACTACCAGACGCTGGCGCTTGCCGTGAACGGCGGCATGACGACGAAGCCGTTCGTCGGCTACGGGCGGCTCTATGCCCATCATCTGGCCGGCATCAACGGCACCGTCGTGCTTAACTCCATCGGCCCGGCCGGCTACACTCTTGACACCGTTGAGCTTTACGAGATCAACACCTCTCTCCCCAAGGCAAGCTGGGGCAACCCGGCGTTCGTGCAGGTGACCGGCTTCGGCCTGGACGCCGATCTGGTCGGCGGGGTGTTCTCGGCGCGCGGCACCATTCGCCAGATCGTCGCGCCGCACGGGCGGATCTACGTCGGCGGTGCTGCGCGGGCGGAGGGCGGCGACCAGTCCGACATGATCACCTTCGCCATCTCCACCCTCGACGACGCCGGCCCGATCATCGACACGGTCTATTATCATGGGGTGAATGGTGAGGATAACGTCGGCGAGGTGATCGACAGCTTCGCCTGCGGGGTCAATATAGATCGGGTCATCGGGTATAATGTTGCCAGCGCCGTCTTCAAGACCGGCAACGGCGGGCAGCGGGCGAACATCCGCAGCATCTACGGCGAGAACGTCGGGCGCTACACCGTCGTCATCTACGCCGGCAGCACCGTTCCAACCGAGCAGATCAATATCCAAAGTGTGACGGGGAAGGGCGTAGGGGGGTTCTTCCTGCACACGGGCACGCTTCAGGCGGCCGACGCCACGCATGCCACTCTGGCTTCCAGCGCCTCGCCGGTCGATGGCTACTTCGCCGCCAACTCCCAGATCGTCATCACCGGTGGGGCGGCGGTCGGATCGAAGGGCGTGGTCACCGCCTACAACGGCACGACCAAGGTCCTCACCGTCGCCTCCTGGTCGGCCGGCACTCCCAATGCCACCTCCACCTATGGGATGCAGGTGACGACGGAGGCTCGCGCCGTCGACTTCCAGGCGGGAGATGTCGCCGGCATCTTCGACTGCACGGTCAACGTCGATGGGGTGCTGGACACCGGCTACATGGACGAGATCGTAAGAAACAACATGCTGGCGAGCGTATCGAGGGGGAACAGGGTCGTCATCAACAATGACCTTGGCTTCCAGGGCCGTGCTTCGCTCTCCTTCTTCAACGGGCCGGTGCAGGTGTATGCCGGCGCTGGGCAGCGAGCGGTCACCCGGCTGAAGATGGCGGCAGCTCAGGTGATCACCGGCGGTGAGGTGCAGCTGAACTTCGACACGGTCGACGTGGACACCTCCGTAGGTGGGCGGGTGAACGGCGTGCAGAGCCTCAACGTCGCTTCCGAGAAGGGCATCCGGGTGCGGCTGCCGGGGCCGAAGCAGATCCGGGTGGCGCTTCAGCTTAGCGCTCTGCCGGATGGCGACAGGACGACGGTGCGGCTGAAGCGGGCAGGATCGACGATTGCCCAGAGGGTTTTCCGGTCATCCAACTCCGCCGCTTTCGGGGTGGAGATGACTCACTCCGTGTTCCACCGAAGCGAGTGGTACGGGACGGGGACGGAGAGCCTCTACACGGTGACAGTCGACCATTCGACAGGGGCGGCTGTCACCTATGACAACGTGGCGCTCAATACGTATTTCGAGATCGAGGGATAGAATGCCAGCACATATGTTGCGGCTAATCGCACTGGTCGGATTACTGGCATCGCCGGTGTTAGCACAGCAGGTGACGCCGTCGTTCGGGCTCGACTCGAGCGGATCGCTCCGGCAGCTCTACGTCCGCGACCCGACGCTGCCGGGGTTCGTGCCGATGGGCTCGCTCGACACAACCACTCATCTGTTTGCGCCGGCAGCTACGCTCTCGACGCTGACCGCAGCGCCAAATTACCACCCCAACGTCGCTCCTGCCTACATCCGCACGCAGGGCTACTCCGTGCCGGGGACCGGGGGTGGCCTCTACGTCAAGCTCGCCGCCGCCCCTTCGCACCCATATCGCTTCTCCATCACGCTCGCCGACGCCTCGACCGTCTGGTATGGCATCGCGCCCTCCGAGCGGCCGGTGAACCCGGAGATGCTCGGGGCCATCGGTGACGACGGGCTGGAGGACAACGCCGCCCTGCTCGCCGCCTTCGGCACCAACACCCTGCCCGGCATCTGGCCGCTCAGCGGCCTTGGCAAGACCTACAACTTCACCGCCAATCCTGGCATCAACCTGCGGGATGGCATCGTCCTGCAGGACATGACCATCCAGGGCGGCGCGACCCCTGCCCGCGTCCTGACGAACAATTGCGGCGGCTGCACCGGGCCGTTCACCCTCAAGCGGGTCAAGATCATCCGGGGGCCCGTAGGCACGATTGCGGATTACGCCGGCATCTGGATCAGCCTGAACGGGGCCGTCGTTCCGCATGATGTCTATCTGGAGGATGTGGAAGTGACCGGCGGGGGAGCCGGATCGGGCATCCAGCTCCTCAGTGTTGTGAACGGGCGCATGGTCCGCCCCTGGGTGCACGACATCGAGTGGACCAACACCGATGGCACCGACCCCGCAATTGAGCAGGTGCAGGGCATCCGCTGCTCCACCTGCACCAACGTCGAGATCCTCGACGCCAGGGTGCAGCGGTTGTGGGGGACGATTCCCTGGATCGCCGGGCAAGACCTCGCACCGAGCCAGGGCCTTCCCTGGCGCACCAACGCGGGGAACTCTTACCGGGCCACGGCGCTCGGGGGGACCAGTGGAACGACCCCGCCCACTTGCACCTCGGGCACTTGCTCGGACGGGCTGAAGACCTGGACCTACATGGGTCCAGCAGCAACGGCGAAGCGATCTTATCAGGCTGATGGCCTGGCCATCTCCGCCGCCACCCATGTGATCGTTCGCGGCGGCCTGGTCGAATGGTCGTGGGAGGGCTCGGACGTTTCCGGCGCTGGGCAGAACCGCGACGTGTGGTTCTACAATGTCCTCTACAAGGACATCGATGGGTGGGGCCAGAAATGGGTCCACTCGGTGGTCAATTCGGGGTCTATTGGCTGTCGGGTTTACCGCTCGGGCCTTGCCGGCCTGACCATCGGTGGCGGCAACGTCCCGGACATCAGCGGCGGGACGCATCTCAGGATCGTCGACATGATGGTCGTCAATCCGGGGGCGAGCCAGAACTGGGGCAATGCTCCGGCATTCTGGCTTACCGGCGGTGGCATCCCCGGCGTGGACATACAGGTCATCAATCCGCTCGCCATAGACGACCAGGCCGTCCACACGATGAACTACGGCTTCTACACCGAGCAGGCGACAACTGTCCCGGCGACCGTCGTCAATGGTCGTGCCTATGGGTATCTGACCGCTGACTTTTATGGGCCAATCAACAGGACGGAGGTGACGGACGCAGGCTGGGAGACGACCGGCCAGCAAACGATTGTCAACACCGACAACGGGCAGGAGGCGGTCGCCCTGGCGCTGACCAATCATGCCGGCGCGACGAACACCGGCGTGGCGATAGACATGAATCCAACCAGCAATGCACCGGGTGGACGCTCAGCGCAGATCGTATCCACTGCAACGACGGGCGGTTCCGTCTCTAACCTCGTATTCCGCACGGCGAACGGCAGCGCTCCAGCTGACCGGCTGACCATTGCCGGAGCAGGAGGTGCTACCTTCTCCGGCGCTCTGACCGTCACAGGAGCAACTACGCATACTGGGGCGACGACGTTCAACGGAGTGACGACGAACAACGCCACCTCGACGATCACCAACGCCGCTGGCGGCGTTCTTCAGACGCTGATCGGCACCAACGATACGGCAACGACGCCGATCATCACCCAGCGGCATACGCGCGCGACGCCGACCAATAACGATGGAGTTGGAGCATTCCGCTTCGAGGGGACAAACTCCACCCCGGCGAACTTCATCTACGCGACGATCGCCGCCGTCGCCGACAGCATCGTCGCAGGTGCTGAAGCGGGGACGCTGCGGTTCAATACCAGCGTTGCCGGCACCAACGGCGAGCGGTTCCGAATCGGCCAGGGCGTCCAGGTCAACACGGGCTCGGCGCTGACCGACCCTGGACTCGGCAACCTCCGGGTGGCCGGCGGGGTGCAGGTGGCCATTTCGACGGTGGCCCTGCTGCCGTCCTGCAACGGCCCTCTGGAAGGCATGATGCGCGGAGTGACCGACGCTAACTCCACGACCTACAACGCCACGGCGGCAGGTGCCGGGACAAACCACATGCCGGTCTACTGCAACGGCACGAACTGGGTGCTGCACTGATGGAAGCATATTTTGAAAGAGAGCTGAGTCTAAGCGACCTCGTGGTGCTGGGGACGGGCCAGCCGGCCTCGGTTCGGCCACTCGCCAAGCTCAGGAACTCTCACCATCATTTGGCTCGAATCTTGGCTGAGGGCAAGGATGAAGTGGAGGCAAGTCGGCTCTCTGGCTACTCGGTCGGACGGATTAATACTCTGCTCGATGATCCGGCGTTCCAGGAGCTTATTGCGCACTATAAGAGTCAGGTGGATGAAATCCAGGTGGATGTTAATGGGAGGCTGGAGCTTCTGGGCCTCGACACGATGGAGGAGCTGCATGAGCGGCTGCTCGAGACCCCGGAAAAGTTCCGCGTTGTAGATTTGCATGAGCAGCTTAAGCTCACCATGGATCGGGTAGGCTTCGGGCCAAAGTCCACGATTAATCAGAATATCCGCCAGATGGTACTGACTGATGATTCCCTCAATGCAATTAAGCTCGAGGCTGAGCGGCGCCGCATCGGCGCCGTTAGGCTATTGTCGCCGGGTGGAGCACCCCATATTGACAGTATCCCTGTCGGAATGCCCACCCCACCGGCTTCGGAAGAGAGTCCGCGGCGTCAAGGCGAAGGGACTGACGTACGAGAAGAAATTCGGGAAGATGCTCAGCTCGAGCTTCCCCTCGAAGAATCTTCATCTCGGCCAATGGCTCGAGTTTACGGATAGCAATGGGCATGGATATGCGCAGCCAGACGCTTGGGTCGAGCTCAGATCGAGAATATTGCTCTTCGAGTGTAAGCTCTCGGAAAGTGACATGGCGAGAGTGCAGCTTCGATGCCTTTACGCCCCTCTCCTGGAGCACCTATTCCGGAAGCCGGTGGTCCAGGTCCAGGTCTGTAAATGGAGAAGATCATCGGATTCATATCCAGTTGAGGGATTCCAAACTCTTATCCAAGGAGATCCCTCTGTGAATCTGCTAGTCTGGAACTGGATGCCCTGATGCAACCCTGGATCAATAATCGCCGCGCTATTCCGGTTGGCTATCCGGCTCGCCCGCCGGACTCGAGCTATTATCCGGGGGATATTGCGGATGAGCGAGCTCGAGTAGAGGGTATTGCCACCCAGCAGCTGCAAAGAGCTGGACCGCTTGGAGCAAGGTTTCGAGATCTGAATGACATGATTCAGGGAATGGTTACGGCGGGCAGCGTTCGAGGGATGCAATATCCATACAGCGCTCCCGATCTCGTTCCGATGCAGACGGAACGAGATGCGCTTGCCGCTCCGATGGCGGAAGAGTTGAAAAAGGAGTTGGGGAGAAGAGGACAGGAAAATCGGAGGGGTATCGAGCCCCTGCCGGGGGTGCGAGAGATTGGGATGGGGCAATCTGCTCCAGGGATTAATCTCCCGACATTCCAGCCTGGGGCGGAGCAGCTTGGGGACCCAAGGCTCAATGTTCCGCAGGGATACGCCCCGAGGATGAATACCGATCAGCAACAGCATGATATATTCACCCGATCGCTCGACCCGGCATTTGGAATGTCGGCTATTCCGCTCCTCCCGCCGGAATTTCTTGGTGGGACTCCGCCAAGCCCGGACAGCGTTCCGCCGATGCAGCGCGGAGCTGCGGTCGATCCAATATTTCTGCGGCTTCTAGCTGCGTTAGGATGAGGTAACTCGATGCTACAATATCCGGGAAGCCCCATGATGGGGGGCAACTTGATGCAACGCTATCCCATGGTGCAACAGCCGGGGGTGAGCAATGCCGCCGGCGCACCAGCGGGGCTTGGGATGCCGCCAGCGCAGCCGGGCGGATTCGCTCCACAGGCGGCGCAACAGCAGCAGCCGGGTAATCCGGGACTGGAGAACTTTCTTAAGCTGCTTCAAGGATTAGGGGGTGGAACCACCGGGAGTCCTCTCAATGCCACTCCGGGCGGAATGCAGCCGGCCAGCCCAATCGCCTCGGCCATGCAGACGGCGCGGATGCCACAGGCTCGGCCACCGCAGGGAGGTCTATGGTGATTGGCTCCGATGGGACGGTTCGATGTTCGAACACGCCCACCATAGGGTGCTAACCTGATGGCAGTGAACGCAGCTAATTTGAGCTACGCGGAGGTTCAAGCGCTACGGCTTGAATGTTACCTCGATCCGGTGCTCTACGCGAGGACGTTCCACCGGGATACTTTTTACGCACCCATGTCCTGGGTGCATCGGGGCATGCTTGCAATATTGCTCCGTCGGGCGGACTTCTTGCTAAATTTTGGAGAAGAAGACTGGAAATTATCCTCCTGGGACTGGACGCCGAACCAGCTGGAGAAAATATTAAAATATTTCCGGTATCGGGAAGATCCGGAGGACGAGCTTAGTCCGACCAAGCCACTTTTCATTTGGGATAAGGAGCTCTGCTCGATTCATCTCGTGACCTCGCGCTTCACAGTGATGATGCTCCCTCGGGGGGTGGGCAAGACCTCGATTATTAACCTGGCTAATGAAATCGCCGTCATCTATAAGGATACGGACTTCTTAGTCTACGTAAGTGAGACTGGGCCGGCGGCTAAGTTGCAATTGGGCAACCTGAAGCGCCAGCTCGAATCTAATGAGATGTTGCAAAAGGTCTACGGCCAGTTCCGCCCAGAGCGGAGTGAAGATCTGAGCTGGCGGGAGGACCATATTGAGACGCTCCATGGGGTGGTGGTGACCGCTCGAGGGCGCGGCGGACAGATTCGGGGACTGAACGTCAACTCGAAGCGGCCGAGAAGAATTGTGGTTGACGATGTGGAGGATAAGGAGAGTGTAAGTACGCCGGAACAGCTGCTCAAGGCGGCGGGATGGTTTTTCAGCGACCTCGTCCCGGCGCTACCGCAGATGAGTGAGGAGGGGGAGATCATCGTTGCGGGGACGTTGCTCCATCCAGAGGCGCTCCTCATGCGCCTCTGCAAGGATCCGGACTGGATCTCCGTAGTATTTGGCGCCCTGGACCCCGAGGGTGAGCCGGTCGCGCCGTTCTACATGAGTAAAGATCAATTCCTAGCTAAGCGATCAAGCTATGCTCGGCAAAATATGCTTACCGAATTCGAGATGGAGTTTGGGAGTCGAGTATACCTCGATGACGCCTCGAGGAAATTCCATACTGATAAGATTAAGATTCAGATTATGGATCGGACGGAGTTCCTCGCAGTGGCGGAGGTTATTGATCCGGCGATTTCGCAGGATCGAAAGGCGGACTTCACCTCGATAGCCATCTGCGGGATGACGCCGAGAGGCCAGCACCACGTGCTGGATCTCTATGCGAAGGTGGGGATGACCCCTCGGGAGCAAATTGATAAGTTCTTTGAAATGCACTTCCGCTGGATGCCGACGCACCATGGAGTGGAGACGGTGGCTTATCAAGCCGCGCTGGCGCACCTCTTGCAGGAGGAAATGTTTCGCTGGAGCCATGCGGTGGGGCCGAATGGAAAGCTCTATGGGAGCCGGGCATATTTCGAAATAACTAAGATTATCCATGGGAGAACCAGGAAAGAGCACCGGGTGGAGGGAATCTTGGCTCCACGCTATTCCGCCGGGTATATTACTCACCAGAGGCACTTTCCGGAGCTGATTAGCCAACTCCGGGATTGGCCTCTCGGGAAGATGGACTGTCCAGATGTGGTGAGCATGGCCATTGCGCTGCTTGATCCATTCGCCGCGCTCGCCGCGTGGACCGATGAGAGGGATGAGGATGGGAATTTGCTGGAAAATACTTTCCTGCGGGATCAATACAAGCCACTGAACTATGAGATTGGGGACTGGAGGTCGGCGCCATGATACTTTCCCCAGGGGCCACATTGATTAGCCGGCTAAGCAGCTGGTTAGCGGAGTAACTTAATGCTTGAGATGCCAACTGTTGGCCCATGGTATCGGCCAGTTAGCAATGAGACTTCGCTTCCGGAGACTCCGGCGGAACCTCCCCCGTCGGACTCGCCGATCGGGCTGTTGCTCCCCGGAAGCACCGCACATAAGCGAGTCTTAGATAAGCTTCTGGAGCGATTGAAAGCCTCCGAGGATAAGATGAGCCAATTTCACAGCCGGTGGCAGGCGAATGAGCGCCGCTTCCAGGCCTACATTCTTCAACAAGACTTTGAGAAGATGCTCAGCGATAGCAATAAGAAGGGGATGACGCCGAGCGCAACATCAATCACAGTTCCCTATGCCTATGCCACGGTCTGGACCATAGTCACCTACCTAACCCATACCTTTTGCGGAAGGAAGCCCATATTCCAGGTAGGTTCCTATGCAGCTGAAGCCGTTGAGCCGGCAAGAAAAATGGAGACTATGCTCCAATTCGGGGCCGACTACGGGAAGATGGTCTGGACGATATTTCAGTGGATGATTGATGGGCAGATCTACGGAATGGGGGCGGTGAGAAATCTATGGATAACCAAGTACAAGAACAAAGTCCAACAGGTACAGGGTTCCCCGCTTGGTGCTATTGCGCCAGACTTTCTCTCATCCTCTGTGATGACGCAAAGCGTTCCGTACTTGTCCTTCGAAGGGAACGAGACGGTCAATATCGACCCGTATCGGTTCTTCCCCGATCCCAGGGTTCCGATGAGCAAGGTGAATGAGAAAGGTGAATTTGTATTCTGGCGGACCTATGAGGGGAAGCATGCGCTTAAGAAGGCGGAGGCGGCGGGAACGGTGAGCTGGATCGACGCGATCGGGCGAGGTGGATCTAATGAGCAGGGGACTGATAATGATCAGTCGATGAGGGATCTGCTGACTGGAGGGGATGCCCATCCGGAGAGCTCGAGCCACCCGTTCCTCCGGGATGACTATCATCAAATTGACCAGGGGACGGTGGAGCTGATTCCAGTTGAGTGGGGCCTTGGACCGGAGAGTGTGCCAGAGAAGTGGCTATTCAGCATCGCCAACAAGCGACAAGTCATCCAGGCTGAAAAGTTCGACGCGGACCATGATCGGCACCCGGTGAGTGTCATTGAACCGAATAGCATTGGCTATGGGTTCGGACAGCTTGGGGTCGTCGACATGCTTGGACCAATTCAGGATATTCTAAGCTGGTTTGTCAATTCTCATGTCTTCAACGTGCGCTCTGCGCTGAATAATATGTTTGTCGTAGATCCGGCGTTCGTGGAACTCCAGGATCTGAAGAACCCAGAACCAGGGAAAATCATCCGGCTGAAGCCGACCGCCATGGGCCGAGATGTGAGGACTATGCTCCAGCAGCTGCCAGTCAGCGACGTCACTGCGAACCACGTCATGGATATGCAGAATTTTATGCGGATGGGAGACGTCCTGAGTGCGACCAATGACAACCTGCGCGGGGTGCAGGAGAGCGGCGGGCGCAAGAGCGCGACCGAGGTGCGGGTGAGTAGCGAGTCTGGCGCGAGCCGGCTGGCCGCGATTGCCCGGCTATGCAGCGCCCAGGGAGTGACCGATCTCGCAGGGCAGCAGGCCAGCAATATTCAGCAGTATCAAAGTATGGAATTCTATCTGAGGATTGTGGGCCAAGAGGGGATGATGGTGCCTATCGGCCCCAGTGACGTCCAAGGCGATTTCTATTTTCCGGTCCATGATGGGACGCTGCCCCTCGACCGAATCGCCCTCTTCGATATTTGGCGTCAGATCTGGACCGATGTCTCGACCAATCCCATGCTGATGATGCAATACAATGGACCAGCTATATTTGAACATATGGCGGAACTTGGAGGGGCGCAAAATATTAGCAACTTCAGGATTCAGGTCTCTCCGCCTGGGGCTGAGATGCCGCCTGGGGTAATTCCGTTCCCGATGCCGGGGCAAGGAGGGCAAGGTGGAGCACCGCAGTCGAGCGGGAGTGCAATTGGGGGTAACCCCGGAGGAGGATTCCAGTGATCTTGGCAGGAAACTCCGTCCGTTGCTCTCCTCAGATAGTCCTCTATGGATTATGCTTGGGGAAATTGAGCAGCGGGCAAAGGATATTGCCCAGTCCCTCCAAGGGGACGATCTGGTTAGCCAAGAAGGCGTCGCCAGGGCGGTGAAGAAACAGGGTATCGTGGAGGGACTGCGACTCGCAATCTCCATGGTGCTTGATCCAGTTAAGGAGCTAGAAGATGCCGAACGAGAATCAAACGTCGATTCAGCCCCCTGAGGGCGAGGCTGCGCCGTCTGATCTGAGCCAAGCCATCAGCGATGGCTATGATCCGTTTGAACCTGGGCAAGGCCCGGGCGAGGAAGGAGAGGGCGAAGCTCCTCCAAGTCCTCCGGAGCAGCGAGCTGTTGGTGGAGATGAAACAGTCCCTCCGTCAACCCAACCGCCACCTGTTCAAGCACCTGATCCTGTAGTTCAAAGTTTAGCGCAAATAAGAGAGTTGCTTCAGAGGGGGGAAGAGCAGCGCCAGGCGGCGCAACCGCCGCAGGCACCGGCTCAAGCCCCTCAGGGTCCGAGATTTAACTTCCAGGTGCCGCCGGCAATAGCCGCTGGCATCATAACAAGTGAAGATCCGGGGGAACGGCTCCAGGCCCTCACCGCGTTTGCAAACGGTCTAGCCAACTCCATACACTCGGAACTCGTTGGAGAATTTAACCAGCGACTTGAGTCCTTTGCTCGAGCGGTGCCGCAGGCGACGGCTCAGCAACTCACTCAACGGGAAGAGCAGGGCCGGATGTGGAATGAGTTCTATGGACGATTTCCGCAACTTGCGAAGAGTCCGAATGTGATGCGGCTTGTGGCCATGACGGCACAACAACTTGCTAAGGAGCAGGGGCAAAATGCCGGATGGTCGCCAGCGTTTATTGAGGAAATTGGGAAGCGGGTCTACGGCGACCTGGGCATTCCGGCGACGGGTGCTCCAACTCAGCGCGTCCCTAAGCCGGCCAGCTACTCCGCTGGAAGCGGTCCTCGGCCTAGTGCGCCAAAGAGTGCGAACTCCTCGATTCAGGATATTTGGGAAACCATGGGCTATTGATGGCCCGGTTCGATGTTCGAACCGTCACACCAGAGGGACGACGATTATGCCTATTCAGGGACTGCGGACAACCGCTAACTTCGTAACGAATGAGAGGCCAGAGAATTGGAGACAAGCTCTCCTCCGGACCTATCCGAATGGGATGGCTCCGCTCACGGCGCTGACGAGCTTGATGAAGAGCGAAAATACTGACGATCCGGTCTTTCATTGGTGGCAGAAGTCGCTCGATGATCGGAGAGTCAAGGTCAGCGCTGCCATGACGAATGTGGCGACGACTATTACGGTTGATGCCACGTTTAAGACGGCGCTCATTGCGAAGGCTGGGGACTTGTTCCTCGTGGAGGCAACGGGGGAAATTGTCCGGGTGAGCGCTGATCCGACCGCCAGCACTACCCTGACGGTGGCCAGAGCGCAGGCGGGCACCACCGGAACTGCTATGGACCCGACCGTCGCCGGGACTAACTACTACATGGTGCTCATTGGCTCGGCGTATGAGGAGGGTTCGCTGGCGCCTACCGGGGTGAACTATGATCCGAACGAGGTGTATAATTACACCCAGATCTTCCGGAACACTTTGGAGATGACCCGGACTGCAAGCAAGACTCGCCTGCGGACGGTTGAGCAGGTGAAGGAGGCTAAGAGAGAATGTCTGGAGCTCCACTCGATTGATATTGAGCGGGCGTTCTGGTTCGGCAAACGATTCAGCACGACGCTCAATGGGAAGCCGATCCGCTATACCGCCGGGATTGAGGCTCAGATTCTGGCTGGAGCCCCCGGCAATACTGTGGCCGCTCCGGCTGGTGGGCTGATTGACGCCAACTGGGTTGAGGCGAATATGGAACTCGCGTTCCGGTATGGCTCGTCCGAGAAGGTTGCGTTCGGCTCGAACGTTGGGCTGATGGCGCTCAATCAGGTCGTCAGGAAAAATTCTCAGTACCAGATTAGCACCGGGATTAAGGAATATGGGATGACGGTCTCCCGAGTCCTATGTCCGTTTGGGGAACTCGTGTATAAGACCCATCCCCTCTTTAATCAAATGCGAGGGGCAGTGAATGTGAGCGGCGCCGCCTTCTTGACCAAGGCGAATAACATCTATGTGCTGGATATGGGCCAGTTCATCTACCGGTGCTTCCCTGGGGATGACTTCCGGTATGAGAAAGACTTGACCGCGGTTGGGCTGGATGGGCAGAAGAGCGGATATTTGACGGAATGTGGAGTGGAGCTTCATCATCCGGAGGCTCACTTCATCTTCACCGGCATCACCGGTGGGACGGCGGATGCATAGAGGAGGAAAGAAAGTGGCTAAGAAACCAGCTGGTAAGCCGAAGCCAAAGCCGGGTAGCGGCAAGCCATACTGAAGCTAACTGGAGGCCTTCGAGATGCCCACGGTCAATGACTTCTATGATAACCTACGGAGGGCATTGAGCCGTGGGACATCCCTTGAGCAGGAATTGAAGGACTGGAGTGCGGAGGCACTGAAGTTTCTCGAGCGGAATACGACGTTCAACTACATGCGGGATACTTATTTCCTCCTCCCATTCCCGGACGTGTTATATTTCGATCTGGACTTGCCCCGGCTCAAGCAGATCGACTCGCTGAGTTATTTCGGAGTAGATGGCGGGGCGATTCCGCTAACTAAAATAAATCGACAATCGCTTGGCGCGTTCAATCACACTCGGCCCTGTGGGTATTGGCAACAGGGCACGAGGCTATTTTTTGAGGGTTCTCTGAAGCCGGCGGGGATGACTCAAGAATACCCCATGATTCTCCGGGTCGTGCAATTCTCCGTCTGGCCATCTGATGGCACGGTGAGCCACCCGTTGCTTGAGTTTGCTGATGATCTGCTGAAGTATCAGGTTATGGTTCAGCAGGCGCCGGCCCTCAGGAAGGATGAGTCCATTCCGAGCTGGAAGCTCATGAGGGATGAATCACTCCAGAGCGTGGCTATTATGCAGGAGGAACTGGAGAAGGAGACTGAGATCTCGATGGAATACTGGGGAGGCACCGGGAGGCTGTATCAAAATGCCTCGGAGTGTATAAATGCTATTGAGGGGATGTATGATCTTCCAGACACCTTCGGGGTTCCGGGACTCTATCATGTTGGGCCAGGCTAGGCTCGAGGCAACTCCATGGTGAATCCGCTCATCAACGTTGGTCCCGGCGGGCCGATTGAAGCCGGGATTATGGCTGCCCGGCACCCAGAATCTGCACAATTCTGGCATGATGCGGAGAATGTGGCGTTTCGGGATCTGGGGATTGAGAAGGCCATTGGGCCGCAGGAACCTAATATTATCTCGACCGGGGTGCCGGTGGTCCGGCTGGCGCAGGTGCAAAGCCGAGATGGCTCCAGGCGGATATATTTCCAGGACTCGCTCTGGAGGATATTTGGCTGGGACGGTCCTGGGCCAGTGTTCTATATTGGGCAGGTGAGTGGGCCAGCGCAACTATTGCCCTATGGGAATTGGCTATTCGCCGCCTGCGCCGGGGGGTGGCTCTGGAAGGGGGAGGGAGCGCTAGTCCAGCTCGATCTCCCGACCAGCATACATTCCGTCGCTAAGCTGGCCAACCATGTGGTGTTCTTCGGAAATCGACTCGTGCAGTGGCCGGATGTCCGAGATCCAGAGCAATTCACTCCAGCTCATGATAAGACGGCGGGGAGCTTCTTGATTCGGGACTCGGAATCCGACATTGTGGCAGTCGTTCCGGTAAGCAATGGACTAGGAATTTACTCGAAAGATACGGCTCGGGTGCTGAGCTATCGCGGCGCTGGGATGTGGTTTGGGATGGAATCCCGAGTACTGGATGGCATCGGTGCAGTTGGGCCGAACTCGGTATGCTCTGCTGGATTCAAGAACTACGGCCTGACGAAGAATGGAATCTTCATAACGGATGGGACTCAATTTGAGTTCGTCGATCATCCAGCGATGCATGGGTATCTGAATAATAATCTGGACTGGGAGAGGGCAGATGAAGTCTTCACCCTGCATAATGAAGCGTTTGAGGAGGTAATATTTTTCTTCCCCTCGCCGGAGGGGGAGTGGAAGGGACTCGGATATCGATATGCCTCCGGCGGGTTCTCGAAATATAATATTCCGGTGAGGGCGGCGCTCCCCCGCGAGGTTTTCGATTATCCAATCTTCGGAACAGAAGATGGTATTGCACTTGGGAGCGACTATGCCCGGAGCTCGAGCTACATCCTGACGAAGCCGCTTGATGCCGGGGACTCGGTGACTTATAAATTCTGGGACTATTTTCGGTTCGTCGGAGAGTGGAGTGGGATGCACCTCAAGATTGGCGTCCATGATGAGGTCAATGCGGAACCGCTCTGGATCTACGATGGGAGCCTGGAAAGTTTCCTGCACTTCCATAGGGAGAGCGTATTCTTGACTCTGGAGCTTACGGGAGAACCCGACTCATGGTTCAACATCTCCCAGGTGATGGTGACGGGGGTTCCAAGTGGTAGAATATTCTAGCGTAAATGCTCATGAGATTCTCAAGCCGGAAGTTGGTGGCTCTGGGACTATGGTGCTATGGCTTCGCGGCGCGCCTGTGCCTCCCGGGTGGATCGCCTGCGATGGGCGGTGCTATCCGGCGGAGATCTCTCCGGTGCTTTACTCGTTCCTGGAGGGGAATAGGATGAAGGGAGATCCTCAGGGGTATTTTCGAGTGCCGAACTCTGCACCGCTACTCCCCTCGTCTTCGATCGTTCAGCTGATTATTAAACTCTGATGCTCCATTCTCCTCCACCGGTCCTGATGGTCCTCATCCCTCCCCATGATATGCGAGATGATGAGATTAAGTTGCTGATCACCACCGCTCCGTTTGATTATAGTGGACGGAGTCCGGCGGAACTGGTGGCTCAGATTATCTCCGGCCGCTTGCAGCTCTGGAGGATAAGTGGGCTGATGAGGGGGCTGATGCTCACCCGGCTGGATAAGAACTCGCGCGGTAAAACACTCTGGATTGAGGGAATTGGGGGAGATGGACTGGTGGAGCACCGGGATGATGTTCATTCCGCGATTAAGCAAATTGCCCGCCGGGCCGGCTGCTCCACGTTCTCCGGGCTAATCCAGAGGGAGGGGATGGACTGGCTACTCGCGAGCCGGGCCATTCCGATTGTTGCTCATATTTTTCAAGGGGAGGTTGAACCACTCCAATGATCAGGTCCAGGCATTTTGACTCGTTGCTCAACTCCACCCGGCTCTGGTTCGGCACCACCGGGGGAGATCAGGATATTACCTCGAGGGTGGAGCCCTGGGATGAGGCGAAGCCGTATTTCCAGGATCTCTACATTGCGGCGCAGCAATCGTTTATTAATACTCCACGGGATGTTTACTCAGGCACTTTCTTTGCAGGGGAAAATGACTACGATTTGCTCGCGAGGACCGCCCTGGACGAAGCGGCGAATGAAATGTCCCTCGATGCGGACAGGATTCGGGACCACCAGGCGCAATTGTACTCTGGCTACTGGCTCAACCCTAATACTAATCCATTTATTCTAGGGACGGTTAATGCTAGCCTGGATACGGTTAATCGTCAGTTTACTGATGAGATCCTCCCAAGCATAATTGATCACGCCATCCAGGGGGGAGCGTACTCTGGGACCTCACAGGCTGAGCTCACGCTCCGGGCGATTGAGCGATATAGCAATGAGGCGAATAAGATAAGTGCTGCGGTCTATTATGAGAATTATCAGAGAGAACGCACTATTCTCGAGGCGAGTCCTCAGCTCTTGACCGTGGCGGAGAATATTGAGGCTAAGAAGGGACAGCTGCTCCAGGCGAACGCCGACCTCCTCCGGGCCCTGACCCAGATAGGCCTGGATGAAGCACTCAAGCATCGGGAGCAGGAACTGCTCAGCCCGTGGTATGGGTTTGTGGAGTATACATCAGTTCTGACTGGTGGTGGGTTCTCGAGCCAAAGTCAGGAGCAACCTCAGGCTAATCCGCTGGGCAGCCTCTTGACTGGGGCGATCGGTGGCGCCGCCACCGGGTGGGCCATTGGAAGCGAGGTGGGTGCAGTTGGTGGTCCGGCGGGAGCTGTGATTGGGGGACTGCTGGGTGGGATTGGAGGGTTGATGTGATGGCGAGTTATGATGGGCGTGTTCGAACATCGAACCGTCACACGACTAACTCTGAGGAGCCAAGCTGATGGCTGAGCCAATTCTTGACTATTTGCGGAAAGCTCTCTTGCTCTCCCAGGGCGGGCCACAGGCGCTCCAGGCCGTGTGGCCTCAGGGCACTCCGGCCATGGGCCTGGCTCCTGGCTCGATTAATCCGGCTGATGCTAGGCCGGGAGGCTTAGGGGGACTCGTGGCTCCGCCTGCTGGCGCCCCACCGCCATTCGGGGGAGGGCAAGTTACCTCCCCTGGAGCTGGACATGTTCCGGCGGTCTGGGAGGATCAAGGATTCTGGAACTGGATTAAGCATCCGGTTGATCCGAGCCTCGATAGGGCGCCGGTCTGGAATAAGCAAGGGATGGGGAACATCCCAGCCGCGGTGGTTAATAATATGCCTATTCCGCTGATCGCACGCACCCTGGATGCGTACGGCCACGCCGCGAGTGATGCGGCGAATAATGCTTATAATTGGGCGACGACGTCGGAAGGGGAGGCGCTCAAGCAGACCGCGGCGAAGGCTGCCGGCGCGGCGGCGCCGGCACCTCCACCGGCGCAGGTGACGCCAAGTGGGACTCCAACGCAAGCTGGGACTCCGCAGGATGCTGCGAGTTACATTGCAGGGCCGGAGAGCGGTGGGAATCCTAATGCGAAGAGTACGAGAAGCTCAGCCACCGGGACAGGGCAGTTTATTAAAAGTACCTGGGCCGAATTCATGCATGAGATGCATCCGGAGCTTGGGAGTGCGGGGGAGGACATCCAAAAGTACCGGACGAATGATGCGCTCAGCAGGGAGGCAATAAATTGGTATGCTGGGAAGAATACGGCCGTGCTGCAAGCGCATGGCTATCCGGTGGACCATGCGAATATTTACCTGGCTCACCACTTCGGGCCTACAGGAGCGGTTAATTTGCTGGACGCTGATCCAAGTGTGCCCGCAGTTACCGTGCTGGATAATGATGCAGTAGCGGCTAATCCCTGGGTGAGGGATTTGAGTGTGGCGCAACTCCGGGCTCGCATCTCTCGGATGGCCGGCCAGCCGACGCCGGCGTTGCCATATCAGCAAAAGTCATATCAAGCCACTTCTCCGCCGGACGTCCCAGGATATGTTGACCAGCCAATAGCTCAGCCTCCGGACTACTCCGAGTCCAACTCCTGGTGGGAACAAGCTGCGCCCCAGCGGTATACTACACCTGCGGAGCAGAAGAATGACCGGATTGGGGCTATTCTGCAGGGGATGGCTCAGGGTGCGGCAAATACTGACCTCACCCGAAGCGGCGCCGTTGGAAAGCTCTTCGCCAATGTTGGCGCCGGAGCGCTGGCTGGCCGCGCGGGGGCTCGGGCGGATGAGCGGGCCGCGGAGCAGGATTATGGGCGCCGGCAGCAAGGTTACGCCGCCTCAAGGGCTGGAGTTGCCGGGCAGAGGGCTGAGACGAAAGCCACCTATGGGAACGCCGCAGCGGAAACGAAGAGGGCCAATGTAGTTGGGAAGCAGGGGACGGACTATAATCAGGCTACACAGGACTATACTGTCAGTGAAGCCAATAAGGCGACGAAATTCAAGGCGGATCAGGCGAATGCCGAAGCACTGACTCAATGGAATAATTCTATTGGGGTTCCGCAAATCCTGGGCACTCCGAGTGATAAGGGATTCTGGACGAACACTCCGGGGACTGGAATTGAATTCCATCCTGCACCTGCGCAGGAAAGCGATCTGTTTAAGAATTTTGGGAAGCCGAAGCTTCCTGATGAGATTAATGATAGGGTAACGTATAATATGATTGCTCAAACGGGGAGGGAGCCGCTCAAGAGTCGAGTCTTGAAGGACATCGTTAAGTCGGGGCAAGCACCTAGGGTGATGCCACCGGAATTAGTTGCCGAAGCTACCGCTCTTGCTGATGCTGATAAATCGCTCCAGATGCTCATGGGAACCACCGGCTATTCCGCGGCGAGGGATGAGATTATAAGCAACTATCTGGAGGAAAAACTAAGGGGGAATGATGGCTGGGTGCCGAGTGCGGCGGCGATTGGGAACTACGGGGCGCAAATATTGATGGACGCGCAATGATATGGCATTTGCGGGCACAGGGACGGCCCGTGGCGGGCGTTGGCCGGATCGGGGTACCCGTATGCCGGGGCAACTCAACGGCGCCCCACGGGGCCGGGATTTGGCCCATCCATTCCATGAGGATTAACTCCGGTGGTTGAGTATAATTTCCCAAAGGTGGCGCCGCTCGGTCCGCAAACCCAGCCCCCTGGTGGGGGAGTACAGATCCCCCAACCCGCAGTGGCGCCACCGCCTTCGAGTGAAATACCCTCCTACCATTTCCTGGCTGGGATGGGAGCGAGTGCGCTGGAGGGCGTGACTGGACTCGTGGGGGTAAGCATCCCGGGGGCCGCGGAATTTGAGCAGGAGCATCCGTATCTGGCGCTTGCGACGCAATTCGCTACCATGGCGGTTCCGTATGCTGGATGGTATAAGACGACGACGGCGATTCCGAAGGTTGCGAGGCTGATTGGGGCAATTGGAGATCTTGAGAAAGCGCCGTTCGCAGTCGGAGCAGCAAGGGAAGCCGTCCGCTACGCACCATTTGAACTCGGGCGCCTCGCGGCGAGCCAGGTGGTTGGCGATGAGTCGTTCCCTGATATGGCAGGCGACGTCGCTCTTAGCCTCGGTCTTAGTGCTGGCGTTGGTGGCCTTGTTCATGGTTTGGCTGCTGGTGGGACTCGGGCCCTCAAGACTAGCATTCCAGGAGTTGATGCGTATGCTCCTCTCCCCTTGCAACTTCGTAAGTTGCGGGAAGTAGCAGGGAGCGGAACACTTACTCCAGAGCAGATGAGCCTGGCTAATCAGCGCATTATGCAGGTTGAGATTTTGAGCCGCGCTGAGAAGGCGCCGAGGGGGAAATATGTAGCCGATATCGGCGGGAAGGCGCTGACCCGGAACTTGAACTCCGTATTTAACTCGGATGCTAAAAGCGGACGGGTGCTGCAAAGTAAGCCCTTCGTGGTTAAATCTAAGCCGGAGACTCCGGGATTTGATTCCGAGGAAGCCTGGAGGCTGGCCGCAAGCGACGCTGGCCTGCCGGAGAATTTCTCTGAGCTGGGACAATTCTATCGCCATGTCTCTTTTCGGCCGACGGGAAGAACTCCGGCGGTGGCCGATCAGATTACTAAACTGTTTGGAGATGTTCAAGCAGGGAAGCTGAGCTGGCCGGACTATACCAAGGCGGTGGAGAAATTAGCCTCCAAGGATTATGCTAAGAATAGCGCGGCACTTCTCGATCGGCAGATTACGAATGGACTGGAGAGCGTCGGGGATGGGTGGTTCTTGGGGAGGGAATCGCCTGATGGAATGTTCGTGATGGCGAAAAAGAGCCGCGGCGTGCCGAAGGCTGCAACTGGACTCGACGAGTGGGTTATATTTAAGACTGACCGCCCCAGTGCGTTCCATCCGAAGGCAGACCGCTGGAATAATGTAGTAATTGGGGCGAACTCGTGGATTCCCGGAGCGGGGGAGCTGGTGGATGGGGGGCTAGTCTATGGAATTGGGCAGACTTTTCGGAAGAATTTCCCCCTTCGGGACCTGCGGGTGGCTCAACGCCCCTCCATGATTGCGGCGTTTGCGCCTAAGAATCTCGTCGGGCCATCAGCCGTCGCGGCGGAGAAACTGCAAAGCGCCACTCGGGAATTCCTCACCCCGACGAGTCATCAATTCACTAAGAGTCCACTCGCTCAGCATATTCTCCAGAGCGCGAGGGCAATGGTGGAGGGGGCGGACACTCTAGCCCACGATGTAGTATTTGGGCGGCAGAAGGCTCCGACTAAGAATCTATTCGTCTACTCTCTCCGGGCGGGCCAGGCCGACATCACGGATAGCGTTCAGGGGATTGTCAATAGCCTGGACTCGAAGGATCTGGAGGATTTGCGCCAGCTCCGGAATGCTGAGGTCCCGCCGGATCAGTATGCTGCACTCGCCGCGGCGGGGAAGATTACTCCACGGGCAGCGCAGGCGGCGAGCGCCCTGGAGCAACTTAACTCAGGAGTGTGGGAACAGGGCTCGAAATTAGCAACTGCAATTGGGGAAGTTCCGAAGAAGCCGAGGACTGGGCACTTAGGATTATCTCGAGAATGGGAGGGGGATACCCGGATTGCCATTCGGGACCAGGCCGGGGTGCTGAGGGCCCTTGCGGGAGGGGCAAATCGCAAGGCCACTCAGGCGAATGCGAAGCGGCTCATGGCGCAGATTCCGGGGACGAGGCAAGCTGAAGAGTTCTCCATAAGCCAGCTACACCGTGCCTCTCCGGAGATCCAACGGTTGGGCACCATGCCGGGTTTTATGCTGGAGCGGGATGGCATCCGGGGCTATAAATTTGATCTGGAGCCCTGGACGAAGAAGGACTTAATCGAAGCGTACTCGAAAAATACGAGGGATCGGTTCCGCCACCAGGCGGAGAAATCGATCCAGGATCAACTGGCCCAGGATATGAATCGACTGGGGGCTGACGATCCGGTCATGCATAGAATGGTGAGCGCGAGGATTAATGATCTCCTGCTTAAGCAATCCCCTGCCGCCAAGATGCAGAACCAAGTTGTTGACTCCGTCCTTGCGCCGTATATTGGATCGAACTCAGCCACTCGGATTGTGGGGGTGACTAATACCTCTATGTTTGCATTCCACCTGGGGATGGCGAATATCAGTCATCCGCTGACTAATCTAATGACCTTCTTCCAGACGGTGACTCCGGAACTGGCCTTCGTCCTCGGGGCTCCACGGGAGGCGGCAAGCCACTATTATAGCAGCTTGCCGGTGGCTGGCACGAAGGGTCCGAGCGGCTTCCTCTCGGTCTTCGCTCCGCTTAAGGCAGGGTTCCGCGGCATAAGGGAGATGGCAAGGCCGCAGGCTGATACGCTCCAGGCGGTGGGGCGAGCCGCGAATGATGGCACGCTAGCGCCGAGATTTGTGGAGGAATACATTGGGGAGACCGCGACTAAGGTTAAGGATCTGAAAAGTGCGTTCTCCTCTCCGAAGGACTTTGCCCAATGGCTGGGTGGGGTCTCGAGCTGGCTCCCGGCGAACTCAGAGAAGATGGCTCGGACTCATACATTCGTCACAGGGTTCCGGGTGGCGAAGGATGTAATGGGCCTGACGGATGACGCAGCGTATCTATTCTCTAAGCAGTTGACTGAACGGACGATGTTCCTCTACTCGACGGCAGACCGGCCGAGGATATTTACCAGCCCCATCGGCTCCGCTCTCGGGCTCTTCAAGACCTGGATGATGAACTACATGGCGATGATGGTGGAATACTCGGGGCAAGCGGTGAAGGGAAATATTGCGCCGCTCGCTTGGCAGACTGGGGGGACGTTTGCAATAGGGGGACTGGCAGCGACGCCACTCTACTGGGTAGCCAATGGATTCAGCCGGGCCTTTTCCGGTGACTCGATGCTGCAAAATACCTATGAAAACCTCTCCGAGGGCGGCGCTGATGCGCTGATGTTCGGCCTGCCGGCGGCCCTGACTGGAGTGAGCCTGTATAGTCAAGTGCAAAGCCCGTTTGCCGATCCGGTGCATGATGCTAATATGCTATGGAGTTCCGTGACCTTTGACCGGATGGCAAGCGCCGTGAAGGCTGTGGGCTCCGCGATTGATCATTGGCAGGCGACGGGGGAGCATCCTGGGAAGAGTCCTGCCGTGCGGGATCAGCTAGTCCGAGCGTTCGCGCCCTCCACGATTAGCCGGGCGCTGGCCTCATTCTCGGGGGAGGATACTATTAGGAGCCTGAGCACCGGGTATCCACTCATCGATGATGTTAGCCTGGGGGAGCGGCTATTATATACTTTTAAGCTGAATCCGACTCAGGTTGACCGCGCCATGCAAGCCTCGAATGAATTGTATAATAATAAAGCGACGCGGGCTAGTGTGACCTCTGCCCTTGGGCAAGCGTACTATGAGGCGATGCAAGCCGGGGACTTTGTCGAGACTAGTAATATTCTGCGACGGGCCATCCTACTCGGGATTCCTCCGAGCCGGATAGGGGACTCGGTTAAAGCAAGAATGAGACTCGGGCAATCCGCACTCAGCCGGTATAAGCCTGGAGATGTTCAGCAGTATGAAGGGGCGTTGCAGCCGTGATGGGCCGGTTCGAACATCGAACCATCCCACCAGAGTTGATGATTCTATTGCTCGCTCTGTGCCTCACCCTGCCGTCCTGCGAGACTCCGGGGGTGGTATTCGCCGTCGGCTCGAGTGTTACTATTAGTAAAGCTGCGTCTGAGGGTGCTGGCACGGCGAGCGCGGGAGCCGCGGTGGTGAGGAGGAGAAATTAAGCCATGGCAAGCTGGGATGAGAAGCTCAAGGAGTGGTGGGACCAGTCGAATATGCGGAACATGGTCCTTCCCGCCGCGCAAAGCGCGATGCCGTACCTGCCCGGCGGGATGCTGAGTAATATGGTAGAGGCGGAGGGGGAGAATCTGGTTAATCTCCTGGGAGGTCAGGAGACGCCAGCTCAGGCCTACTCGCACTCGCCCTTGATGCAAAGCACCGTGGAGCCGCTCCGGGATTTTGGCTCGATGGTGGGGCGGGCGCTGCAGGATCCTGGAAGCCTGTGGGATGTTAATCAGGAGACTGGAGAAGCTCATATCGGGCAGGGGCCGATTGAAGCGGCTGCCGGCGCCGCGATGACGATTCCGATGGCGGGACTGGCGAGCGGGGCTGGGCGGGCAAGTCAACTGGCGAGCGGTCCTCTGCTCGATAGTCTGAAATGGAAGTTGGAGAGCCATGCTAATCAGCTTGGAATGCATGTGGATGACCTCGCTCAGAATGTGATGAATAATCCGGAGAATTGGCCGGATCTCACGGCCCAACACGGGCCTCATATTGAGGCCGCGGCGGAGGAGACCTACGGGAAGCTGCCTCCGCTCGAGCACGATTACTATGATCTGCCGGAGGCTGGAATCTACCCAACTGATTCCCATGGAATGGCCTATGATCCGGCGGATATCCAGCCACCTCTGAAGACCTTGGGTGATGGATCGGTGCTCACCTCGGAGGAACTTAATCACCTCATGGATGCTGGCTATGGAGATATAGCTCTTGAGCAGATGACGCTGGATCAAGCACATACAGCGCTGGAGAATACTGGATACTACCCGGATGTGCTGGGGGGAGAGAATTGGACTCCGGCGGGCGGAGGGCAGCTCCCCGCTCCTCCGAGCCAAATTAATGTTCCTCTTGATAAGTACGGTGAGCCGCCTGGGAATTTTAAGACCCTGGGCGATGGGTTGAGTATTCCAGCGAAGGATTGGTACCTGATTCAGGATACTGGCCACGATCCAGGAGCGATGAATTATAAGGATGCCTCGGCTCTGCTGGCTAAGGTTAAGCCAAAGATGGAGAAGCCGAACCTGGCCCAGAAGCCGTACTATGGGACGGGAAGTCAGGAGATGGATGATCTGATAGCAGCCGCCGGGGAGAAGGGATGGGACCCGCATACGCTCGCCGGGAAATATACGGCGGGGGAGCTGAGCGAGATGAGTTTGCATTATCACTCGATGGTGGATGCGAGTAATGTAGTGAAAGGAAGTAGCCTTGAGCCGCTTGTGAAGGGCTATACTGCACCGCCGGTCGATCCACTCAAGCCCAAGCCGCTCCAGCCGGGCATCGCGCCGTGGGCTCAGACTCCAGCCATCCCTCTGACTAGTATTCAGCCGCCGCCGCCCGGCCAATATTTGGCCCATGGCACTCCGGAGTGGGAACAGCTGATGAGGAGTATTTATGCGGGTGGAGAGAATGAGAATGAGCTGCTTAAGGAATTTCTGGGGAATCAGTATAATAGGAGGGGAGAAGCTGCTGGGGCGGAGTTGCTGAGTAAGTATCCTTCTGGCGGTAATCCTCGATCTACTATAATTCCACACGGATTTTATACTGGAGGAAGTGATTGGAGAGATAGGGTTGATGCATTCTTGCAGCGTGGCTTCCCGGGGGATGCCGCGGCGAGGCAACGGGCTGAGGATATGGGAATCGATCTGGATACGACGCTTTGGCACGCTGGTAGACATCCGATGCTTCGGTTCCGCGATCCGACCAGTAAGGGTGATGAGCAGGCTATTTTCCTCTCGAAAGATCCAGATATTGCAAAGCAGTATGGCAAATATCTATACCCGCTTCATCCTAGACTGGATGATCCGCTAGTGAAGGATTGGGGAGGAAGAGAGTGGAATTATGATAACAGAATGCAAAACTTGATAGATGAAGCGAGAGGGCAAGGTAAGAGTTACGCAATAGGGACTAATATGAGAGATATTGGAGGATTGCAGGATCAATATATGATGCTGGACACTAGTGCGGTGAGGAGCCCCTGGGCTCAGTTCGATCCAAAGAAGAAGGGCTCTATTGATTGGCTGGCAGCCGGCGGAGTTCCGTTCAATCCGTTCGACTTCCTCGCGCAGACCGAGGAACAGCGACGCCACTAAGCCACTCACTCCACTCCGTGCTGGTGCAATGGGCGCGGGATGTATAGCTCGCTCCCGGCTTGCCGGGCTATCATATTACTTTTCTCCATGACGTCGATCAGACGGTTGATTTTCTCCGATGGGATGCGGGAGGCCAGGAATAGCTTGATTGAAGTTATGTGGGTAGGTTTTTTGTCCTTCCAAGCCTGATACATGTAGTAATGCAGCTCGTCCATTACCTGCTTGTCACTCTTCCCCACCATGTCTCGGAAGACGTCGGGCATCGCCTGCTCGGCACTCAAGAGCCATCCCTTCGCTCGATCGAAATCAGGTTGGGTGATTATGAGGGAATTGTTCCGGGAGAGGGACGCGACCATGCAGAGCTTAATCAGGTGGACGTGGCGCCGCCCGCAATAGTGGACCAATTTACTATGCCTCGGGTAGGGCTCCATCCCCGCCTCGTGCCAGTCCATGATCGATTGGGTGGCGGAGGCTTCGAGGGAGAACTGACCGTAGAGGTCCAGAAGTTGGCTCAAGTCCGCCGCTAGCTGGGACTCCAGTTTGGGCTTCCCGAAATCCTCCTCCCCGAAGAGAGGCTTACGGACTGGGACGCCGGAGTATATCATGATCACGCGGGACATGGTGCCCTGGCCCCAGGCTTCCTCCGGGAGGAGATTGGCCAAGAATGCTGGCTGGGTTCCGGCGAGCCAATTGATCTGAGGATTGAATATCTCGATGTCGATGTTCCCGCCGCGCCGGGTCTCCGAGTAGATAGGGGGAGCATTATAAATGTTAGTGAGGTTAGATAAGAAATCGAGGTCGTGAGCTGAGATGAATACGCCGAGTTCCTCGGATAGAATCTGAATCGAGCAATACTCGAGCAAGTCGATCTTGCCCTCCTGGCCCCTGAACTTGGAGATCGGAATCCGGCGCTGAGCTCCCTTCATGTAGTCGATCATTGAAGCCTTGGTCATCGAACGGGGAGCGACTTTGAGGTGACCGAAGACTCCCCCTCGGGCCTTGTGCCAGATGCGCTCCACTGGGCCGATGGCCTGACCCTTCCCGGTAGTTGGTGGGCCGATCAGCCAGGTGAAGAGGTGGGGGAATACTGGATCCTGGAGAGTCTGGACCCATACTCGGCGCTCGAGGGCTCCGGCGATGCAACTGATGCCCGCCCAGAGGCGGAAGATTGGCGGTGCCGCCGCCGACTCCGTGCAGTCCATGAATGAGTCGAGCCAGTCGGAAAGCACCCGCGCTCTAGGCGACGAGGCGACTAAGTGGATCGCTGGTTGGGGAGTCCCGCCTGACTCTACCATCCGCTTCCCCCAATGCTAGGTGCTTGAGTCCATCTGGGTTGCTGGCACTATACTTGCTCCAGTTCCACCCGACCGCCACATCACTCGGGATGAACATTGTTCGACCCCCATGCTGGAGTGGCGTGACCATCAATGGGAGCACTCGGGAGATTAGCTCGGTCTCGCGCTCCTCATGGTACTGGATGAGGATCGCATCGTGGACCTGGGCTAGGATGTCCACTTCCTTTCCAAGGTGATGCCAAACTCGCCAGAGGGCGAGGTTGAGCAGCACCCCGACCATGTGCTGGGGGACATGAGCTATTGCTTCCCGGAGGGTCGCATCATCGTTCCGGCGGCCGAAAAATGTTCTGGTGGTCCCAAGCGGCGTGCTGATCTGGCCACTCAGCTGGAGCTCTCGAGATATAAATCTGTGGTAATCCTGAAGCTCAGGGAAAGCATGGAAGTAATCCCGGCGGAAGCTCTCGATTAGTTCCTGAGGAACTTTAAGATTCTTGCTAACCGTGAATGGCTGCCCGTAGTAATTGGTGGCGTGTCCGGCTCTCTTGGCCATATCTCGGTAGGAGAAATGCCGGTAGAATGGTCGCTCGGCCAACGCCCGATTATGGCTGGGGTCCTCTGTCCATGGCATCCTCGGCCACACCAGCCGAGCGACCGAGGTATGGAGGTCCCCTGACTCGCTAGCGTCAAGGTAAGCGCTCCGCCCAAAAATAGTCCAACAAAGAAAGCCAACAGCACGGCTCTCGGCCTGAGATAGGTCGATGTAAGCCAACTTGCGCCCGGGGTCTGCGATGAATATTCGCCTGAGCTCTTCGGTAAGATTCTGGAGATTGGTTCCGCCTCCCTCGACGTTCTTGGAACTCGACCATCGGTTGGTCTCGGTTCCGACAACATTATACGAGGTATGCATGCGATAGGACCCGTCCGAGGCTTCATCGACCTCGCTCCGTAGGATTGATGATTTCTTCCGGAGATCTCTAAGCTTCAAGATACAATTAATCAACGGCTGGGTGTGGAAGTATGCAGCCAATTTCTCGAGGGCCTCCCGATCGGTCGAGAGCTTTCTCTCTCCCTTGAAGAACTTGAACTGCTGGGGGTAGCCCATGGCGGAATAGAAAAATTCCTTGAGCTGCTTAGGGGAGCGAGGATTGAGGCCAGTGCCCCAGATTGCGGTGGCGAACTCATCGAGGATTTCCTGGACTCGGATCTCGTCCTCCTCGAGGCGGTGGATGAAGGCCCATCTCTTCGCGTTGTCCACTCGGATGCCACGGAGCATCATCTCGAGAGCCGGGGCTTGAACCGCTCGGCTGAAATCATACATGAGCTGAGACTCGGGAGAGGTCGGGAGCGCCGAAAGTTCCTCGAAGATCTCGAGGGTGAGGGCCGCGTCGAGGGCGTTGTAAATCTGGTGGGTTTGGTGCTCGTCGAGAATGGACGGTAAGTCGGTGCTGTTAAGCAACATCCTCCGCCTCCCCGTACGGTGCGACGCTCATGATAGAACGATCGAAAGTGTAGATTTTTTTATTGAGCCGCTCGCAGAGGATGATTTCATGATAGACTCCCTCAGATTCCTCCCATCCGTTCATCTTGGCGATGATCATCCCGGCACTCTGCATGATGAATATCTTATTGAAATCGCTCCAGTGCTTGTAGTCCTTATTGAGACTATGCCTCTCCGCTAGCTGGTGGATTGAGCCAATCGGGGAGTATATGTAGAGGCCGGCCTGGATGAGGTCCGCCTGATAGTCCAAAGCCAACGCCGCTCGGAATTGGCGCTCCACGGCAGAGGGAGATGAATAGGGGGAAGCTAGATAGTAATAGCCTCGACATTGGATCTCGCTGGGGTGCATCCTACTCTTCCCTCTTGGTATCCGAAGCCCCATGCTGGGTTCTCATGGACTTCCAGCTCCGCTCGTTCGTGTAGATCGAGCCCATGAACTCGAGGCTCTTGGGCAGCTCGGGGAATCGAGAGTGGTGGAGGAGCATTGTGTCTTCCGAGAAGCCAGGAACCGGGATGCCTATTCTCCATAGGTACTGCACATCGTAGAGGCCATTCTGGAACAGTACCCGCGGATGGCTGGATAATAGTCCGGCGATCAGCTCCCATATGGTTAGCTCCTCGAGTTCGGTCCAATAGCTCCACCCGTCCTTGCGGCGGTCCCAGAATGGGATGGTCATTGCAAGATCTCGCTGGGTTGCGAAGGCGATTGACGTGATCTGGCCTTTCGCAGTTTCAATATCGCAAGATAGAGTCGGGCAGCTTCGCGCCGAGTCAAGAAAGGAAAGCGCCTCTTCAAGAGTCGGATCGATAAATAGGCGCCGCTCCGGGCGGCGGATCTCCGGAAACTCTTCCTCGATCTTGGCCTTGAGGAGGTCCTGCAAGACCACGACTCGCCAGGACCAATTTCGCATGACTCCGGCCGGATGGTAAGTCGGGAGGACTTTCTGGCCCGGGAGAAGACTCGCCTCGGCGACCACGCCTCGAATGGAAGAAATTCGGCTACGTCCGAGCAGGGCCCAGCATGCGGTGTTCCCGAGAGGGACGACGAGATTCGGCCGGAGTGCCAGTAGTTCGGCCCTAAGCCGGTCAACTTCCTGCACGAGAGATGGGTGGAGGTATAGCGCCGGGAGAATCGGAGGAAGCGAGTAACCATCCGGTAACTCACCCTTGGGGACAAGGAACGCCTCGAGTTTATTGTTTGGAGGGCGGGAGAAGAGGACGTTAGTTAGGTAACAATGGCGGCGCTCGATGCCCACGTCCTGGAGCATGGAGGTGAATTCTTGACCTGATGCTCCAACTAATGGCAAGCCGATCTGCTCCTCGGTCTCTCCCGGAGCCTCGCCCACGAATGCGATCTTGGCTTGAGGTGGTCCGATGGCTCGGATACATGGCTTGAAATGGTCGATCATTGAGCTAACCTGCGCAGGGTGCGAAAACTTTTAAGCGAGTTTCTCGCCCCCTGGACGAAGTCCTTATTCTTCTCAACTCCGAGGACTGCGCTCGCCCCGAGGGATTCCGCTGCGCGTAAGCTGCTGCCACTCCCGCAGGTTGGATCAAGCATTCTCGAGTGCTCATCCACAAACATCTGCATGAAATGGCGAAGCACCGGCTCGGGCTTCTCGCTCTGATGGATTTTCTCTCCCGATGGGGCGACGTAAGAATTGCTGACGCTTCGCACGATAAATCGGTCGCCGCGAGAAGCGAAGAGACAGGTCTCGTAAATCCGGCGTGGGCCACGCTTCGGGTCCGGGAGGATTCCTCGATTGTCACTCTTAACCCATATTAATGGAAAGCCATCCACCTCCCACTCGGACATCCGCTCTCTGAAAAAGTCTAGAGTCTCTCGATAAAACTTCATGCTGAACCAAAACATCATGTGGGCTGATGGGAGAATAAGCTTATCCTGATGCAAAGCTAAAGCTTCGAGTAACTGCCAGTAAGTCTCTGGCCGGTCGTCGTACTCGCCATAGAGAGCGCTCCGACCCTGATCGCTATCCTGCATGTCTATTCCAAATGGAAAATCACAGTGGATGAAGTTAAATTTTGGCCCCTCGTAAGTTCGAGCCCAGATCATGAAATCATCCTCCAGGATACTGGACTCGATAGGCTGGTCATCCGGCGCGACTGGGGTGATGGCCTCGGTTAGCTCATCGAGAAGATTACTCTCCCGCCGCGCTTGATCTCGGGCGAGGACATTTCTGGCCTGGATGACGTTCGTGGCGCGGGCGAGCTTCTCGTTTCCGCTGAGCAACGCGCCGCCGACCTGGAGATAGTCCGAGATGGAGCCCTTGGAATAGCCCAGGGCCTCCGCAGTACGTGACTGGGTCCAGGAGGAATCCAGAGAACAATACAACTTGTGAATCCTGAGAACCGCTTGGCATCGGTCGTCCCATGGAAGGGACTCGCGAGCGACATTCTCCTCAAGCTCGATGATCTGGTGCTCAACCGTGGATAATTCCGAGGTGAAGCGCACGGGAATATCCGCGAGGCCGAGGGCTTTACTTGCAGCCAATCGCCTTTCCCCAGCTACGAGCTCCATGGTCTGGTCTCGGACTATTATTGGATTCATCACCCCAAGGCGGGCGATCGACGGCATAAGGGCTTCGATCTTGAGATCGCGCCGTTGCCTATCCTCCCGCGCGATGACGATCTCCTCGAGGGGGACTCGACGATACTTGTTAAGAAGCTGCATCTCAATGCCTCATTCCGCCACCGGTGGGACTCCGACTATTGTCCGGAGAGGGTGATGTGACGGTTCGAACATCGAACCGTCACACCGAAGCCTACTCGACTCTAGCGATTGAGGCCGATCAACCTCGAGGCGTTATTATACATCTCGGGGTTCCCGTCCTTGTCCACCTTGTCCCGGGCCTGGGTCTGGGTAACCGTGACGAGGACCGGGGCGTTGGCGCACTCGGGGAGGGTCTCTCCATAGGAACGGCCTTCCGTCTCCACCCCGCAGCTCGAGATGAACTCGGAAAGCCGGAAGTCCTGCTGGCCGTCGAGCCAGAAATCATGCCTGATGCGCTTCCCTGCCACCTCGATTGGCTTCCCGTCCCGGTCGACTAGGTCCTCCGGATCGATGTCCTCGGTCGGGGCGGTGAGCTTGAGGTTGAAGCGAACTATGGGGACTCGGGTTCCATCCTTGAGCTGGGCCTCGTCTGGCTGATAATTAACCACGGTGCCTTCGTAGGTTCCCGGCGGGAGGACTGGGGGCCTCTTGGCCTCGTCCACTTTTCTGGAAAG
>Ga0207686_10000156_pt1 | contig 51745 bp, 46 predicted proteins | sample KBSM24metaG_FD_184396 | JGI IMG/M metagenome (GOLD analysis project Ga0207686, IMG submission 184396) | Miscanthus rhizosphere microbial communities from Kellogg Biological Station, Michigan, USA - KBS M2-4 metaG (SPAdes) (version 2) | ecosystem: Host-associated > Plants > Roots > Rhizosphere >...
GGGCTGCGCACGGTCGAGTCGACCGCCGAGCCGGACTCGGTCTCCTGGGGCTGGCGCAACTTCGCCTTCCGCAGCTACATCGCCCTGCAGAAGGTGGACACTCGGGTGCTCGAGCCCTACCTGCCGGCCGAGCTGTTCTACAACCTGCTGGTTTCGGCGCGCAAGCCCTCTTAGAACCTCGGGCCGTGAGGGAGGGTGCGGGTGTCCCTCTACCTTCGCTGGGCTATTCGCCTGGGGACGGTGCGGCCGTCCGAGATTGCGCTCCCGCGCGAATAGCTAACGCCGCTCGTACGAGGGACACCCGCACCCTCCCTCGCAGTTCGGGATCCGCTGAAGCTGATGGGAACGATCTGGACCGGAGAGAAGAGACGACCTTGTGATCTAGAGGAAATCTCGAGCGGCTTCGTTGGGAGGAGTCGGGGCATCCCCGTACGAGCGGCGTTAGCTATTCGCACGGGCGCACCATCTAGGACTGCCGAAGTTGTCCCCAGGCGAATAGCCCAGCGAAGGTAGGGGATGCCCCGACTCCTCCCCTCCAAACCCTCGAAGTAAGGCATCCTGCAACCAGGCAGTCCCGCTGCCTACCCCTTGGCAGTTCGAGCCCGAAAGAGCTTGACCTTCGAGTCGATCCCCTTCAGCCGCCGCTCGCCGATATAGGTGTAGGCATATCCCTCCCCCGCCGCCTCCTTGACGGCCGAGTCGACCACGACGCTGCCGGGGCGGGCGACTCCGGTGATGCGGCTGGCGAGGTTGACCGGGCGGCCGTAGTAGTCGCCGGACTGGGGCAGCACCGGGCCGCAGGCGAGGCCGGCGCGCAGCAGCGGGAACTCGTCGCCTTCGGCCTCGGCGGCGGCGATCAGGGCCAGAGCCGCGACCAGCATCGCCTCCGGCTCGGTGGAGACGAACATGACCGCGTCGCCGATCGTCTTCACCAGCCGCACCGGCGGCTCGGCGACGGCGCTGGCCATCTCTTCCAGGCGGCCAGCGACCATGCCCAGCTCCTCGGCCGGGATCTCCTCGCCGAGCCGGGTGAACTCGACCAGGTCGGCGAAGCAGACGGTGAGGTTGACGGTGCCGCCGAGGCCGCCGGAAGCGAGGTCGGCGGTCGCGATCACGTCGCGGCGGATCTGCTCGAGCATGTTCGCCTGCAGAGCATGGACGATGGTCGGGCCGACCAGGGGCATCAGAAACTCGGCCGCGGCCGCGAAACGCAGGGCGAGGTCGCGCTCGCTGTCGCCCGGCTGGGCCAGCGTCTTGATCACCAGCTCGCGGTTGGCCTCGGCGATCCGGGCCGCGCTCATCCCGATCGTGCGGGTGACCTGCAGCATCCCCTCCTCCGGCAGGCCGGCGTCGCGGAACGCTTTCATCCGCCGCGCCGCATCGAGATCGGCCTCGGTCCCGCGCGGCTCGTCCGGATCGGTGTAGGGAACCCCGAGAGCGGCGCTGAAGCGGCGTAGCTGCTCGAGATCGATGCCGGCGATCTCGGCGATCTCCCGTGCCGTGTAGCGCCGTCCGTCACCGGCCAGGGCCCGCTCGACCGGCAGCAGCGCCAGCCGCCCGGCGTTGACCGCTTCGCGCAGCTCCTCCAGCGAGACCCCGTCGGCGGCGAGCTCCTCCAGCAGGACCCGCCGCGCCTCCCGCGCCTCCCCCTCGAGGTCGTCGAGCAGCCCCTCGGCGGCGAAATCGATCTCGGGGGCGGCGGCCACGGCGCCATTCTTGCCGCTCCACCAGTTCCGTGGTTCCTAATCAACGAAATATGTGGAAAAGGAACCGCGCAGCGCTGAAGCCAGGCCGATTTGGAGTCCGCGGTTCTGTGCCCACGGAATACGTGGATTTGGAACCGCGCAACCGGGCGACTCAGGCGTAGGCGACGGCGCCGCCGCGGCGGGGGTCGCCGCCGCCGCTGAGGGCGCCCGTCGCCGGGTCGCGGGCGACGGCCTGGACGCCACCGAAGAAGAGGTTGACCTCGGGACGGCGGGCGATCGCGAGGCCGCGGGCCTCGATCCGGGCCAGCGCGGCCTCGTCGATCCCCGGCTCGGCTTGGACCAGATCGTGCTCGAAATGCAGGCGCGGAGCCTCGATCGCCGCCGCCACCGGCAGCCCCTGCTCGACCGCGCGCACCACCGTCTGCAGGATCGCCGAGCGGATCCGGTTGGAGCCGGCGCTGCCGACCCCAAGCACGATCTCGCCATCGCGCAGGACCACGGTCGGCGCCATCATCGAGGGCACTCGCCGGCCCGGCGCGATGCGGTGGAAGCCGAGCGGGTTGAGGTCCTCCTCGCCGAGCATGTTGTTGAGGATCACGCCGGTTCCCGGCACCAGCACGCCGGAGCCCGAGCCGTTGGAGCAGGTGACGCTGGCGCACATGCCGTCGCCGTCCAGGACCGAGATGTGGGTGGTCGATCCGAGCAGGTCGCCGGCCGCGAGGTCGAGCCCGGCCGGCTCGAGGAAGCCCGCCTCCATCCCCTCCTCGTACAGCGCCTCGGCGAACTCCTCGCCGCGCAGGTCGTTGGCGGCGGCCATCGCCGCGACCAGCTGCTCGGGGCCGCTGCGCTCGCCGAGGCGCTCGAGCAGCCCCAGGCTGTAGGCGATCAGGATCCCGCCCGATGACGGCGGCGGGTTGGTCAGCACCTCGGCGCCGCGGAAGGGCGCCCGGATCGGCTTGCGCTCGATCGCCTCGTAGGCGGCGAGGTCGCCGCGGCCGAGGCTGCCGCCGTTGGCGACGACGAAGTCGCTCAGCGCTGCCGCCACCTCGCCGCGGCAGAACGGGTCCGCCCCTTCGGCCCCGAACCGTTCCAGCGCCTCGGCCAGCTCGCCGAAGCGGAACTCGTCGCCCTCGCGCAGCAGCCGTCCCTCCGGCGCGTAGAGCTCCCTGGTGCCGTCGAGGCGGTCGTGGATCGGGGCGAGGATGTCGAGGATGTAGGCCTGCTCGGCATTGACCGGAGCGCCCTCGCGGGCGAGCCGGATCCCGGGGCCAACGAGGTCAGTGAGCGGGGCCGAGCCGAAGCGCCCCAGCGCGTGCACCAGCCCCGCCGCGGTGCCCGGCACCCCGCAGGAGGCGGGACCGACGTAGAACGTCTGCACGGTCTCGGCATCGAAGTGGACCGGCACCGGCGCCAGCTCGGTGCCGCGCTCGGTCCCGTCGAGCCCGGGCGCGGCGACGAAGAAGTCGATCAGCACCGTCTCCTCGCCACGGTGGACCATCATGTAGCCGCCGGCGCCGAACCCGGTCAACGGACTCTCCACCGCGAAGGAGGCGAGCACTGCGCAGACCGCGGCATCAACCGCGTTGCCGCCCTCGCGCAGCACTCCGGCGCCCGCCTCGGCGGTGAGCGGGTGCCCGGCCGCAACGACGCCTCTCACGGCGCGCTCCTACTCAGCCGGGGAGGAACTCTGGGACGTCGATGCCGAGCTCGCCGCGCTGCTGGGGCTGCGGCGGGCGGCCGCGGCCGCTGTCTTTGGTGCGGCGGATGGTCGGCTCGGCGGCCCGGCGCGGCGCCTGTTGGCGGCCGTCGAAGCGGGTGGCGACGACGGTGACCCAGATCTGGTCGGAGAGCTCGTCGTCGACGTTGGCGCCGAAGATGATGTTGGCGTCCGGGTGGGCGGCCTCGCCGACCACCTTGGCGGCCTCTGAGACCTCGACCAGCGAGAGGTCGGAGCCGCCGGTGATCGAGAGCAGGATCGCGCGGGCGCCCTCCATCGAGGTCTCCAGCAGCGGCGAGGAGATCGCTTTCTCGGCGGCGAGGATGGCGCGCTCGTTGCCGTGCGCCATGCCGATGCCGAGCAGAGCCCGGCCGGCGTCGGACATGATCGTCCGCACGTCGGCGAAGTCGAGGTTGATCACGGCGGGCAGGGTCACCAGGTCGGAGATCCCCTGAACGCCTTGGCGGAGGACATCGTCGGCGACCTGGAAGGCCTCGACCATCGAGGTCTGCTGGTCGAGCACCTCGAGCAGGCGGTCGTTGGGGACGACGATCAGGGTGTCGACCTCGGCCGCGAGCTCGTCGATGCCCTTGTTGGCCTGGGTGCCGCGGCGGTTGCCCTCGAAGGTGAACGGCTTGGTGACGATGCCGACCGTGAGGGCGCCGACCTCGCGGGCGAGGCGGGCGACCACCGGAGCGGCGCCACTGCCGGTGCCGCCGCCGGCGCCGGCGGCGACGAAGACCATGTCGGAGCCCTTGAGCAGGCGCTTGATCTTGTCCTGCTCCTCGAAGGCCGAGCGGTGCCCCACCTCGGGGTCGGCGCCGGCGCCGAGGCCGCGCGTCTGCTCGTCGCCGATGTGGACGGTGACGTCGGCGACGCAGAGCTGCAGGGACTGAAGGTCGGTGTTGACCGCCATGAACTCGACCCCGGGGATGCGGGCGTCGACCATGCGGTTGACCGCGTTGACGCCGGCGCCGCCGACACCGACGACTTTGATCACCGGCTGGTGCGGCTCGCCGCTGCCCGGTGGCTCGTAGGCCGGCTCTTCGCGGCCGTAGCGGGGGTTGCTGACGGAGGGTTCCTCGTGGCGCTCGTAGCGCGGCTTCGGTTCCTCGGAGAAGACTCGTTTCAGGCGCTCCGGCGGGGTCTCGGCGACCGGGCCCTGATTGACGAAGGGGGCGGGTTCGGGCTCGGGCTCGGCCTCGTACTCCGGCTCAGGCGCCGGGGGTGGCGGCGGTGCCGGCGCGGCGGGCTCTTCGGCGACCGGCTCCTCGACCGGCAGCGACTCCTGCTGCTCGGCGGCGGCAGCTTCGGCTTCGGCCTTCTTGGCCTCGGCCGGGTCCTGGCGCCCGTACCTCGGCGCCTCGGGCGGATCCGCGGGGGCATCCTCCGCGGTCGAGCGGAAAAGATCGGAAAGCGGACCCTCGCGCATGCTTGCGCGCTTGTTACGCCGAGCCATTCGCCAGAACCTCCTTCGCCAGCTCCCGGTAGTAGTTCGCGGCGCTGCTGCCGGAATCGTACTTGAGGACGCTGGCGCCTTTGACGGGAGCCTCGGCGAATTTGATCGCCTTGCGAATCCGGGACTTGAAGACGAGGTCGCCGAAGTTCTCCTCGAGGATTTCCACCGCCTCCTTGGCGTGGACGGTCCGGGTGTCGAGCATGGTCGGCAGGATGCCCTCGATCTTGACGTCGGGGTTGAGGTTCTCCTGGATCATTTTCAGGGTGTTCTGAAGCTGGACCAGCCCGCGCATCGAGAGGTACTCGCACTGGACCGGGACGATCACTTTGTTGGCCACGGTGAGGGCGTTGATCGTCAGCAGCCCGAGGCTGGGCGGGGTGTCGATGCAGATGAAGTCGTACTCGCCGTCGACCTCCTTCAGCGCCTTCTGCAGCGACCGCTCGCGGCCGATCTTGGTGCTCATCGCGATCTCGGCGCCGGCCAGGTCGATCGAGGCGACGGCGATGTCGATCTCTTTCTTGACGATGATCTCGCTGATCGGCATGTCGTTGACGAGCACGTCGTAGAGGCTCTTCTCGACCGTGTCCGGATCGATGCCCTGGCTCATCGTCAGGTTGCCCTGCGGGTCGAGGTCGATGCAGAGCACCCGGTAGCCGGACTCGGCGAAGGCGACCGCGAGGTTGAGGGTCGTAGTGGTCTTGGCCACCCCGCCCTTCTGGTTGGCGAAGACGAAGACGTCGGCGTGCTTGACCGGAGCCTCGGGCTCGGCCTGCTGCTCGCGCACCGTGTCCAGCCTGCTCGGCGCGATCAGATCCCGCGGCATCATCCTGGCGGGCTCCTCCGGCGCAGCGGGCTTCACCTCGACAGGAGCAGGAGCAGGAGCAGACGGTGCCGGCGCAGCGGCGACCGGCTCGGGCTCGGGCTCGGGAGTAGACGGCTCCTCGGCCACGGGCTCCGCGGGCCGGGGCTCGCTGGTCTCGAGGTCGTCCCCCTCCCAGGTGTCAGCACCGGACCGCTCGGGTACTGCTTCCTCCATACGCTGGAGCTCTTCGACGATCGGGTGCTGCTCGTCTACCTGAATAGGGGCTGGCTTCGGCTTGCGGCTTAGAAATCCCATTGCGCCGATATTCGTATGGGGGGCCGCTTTTCCTGCCGGCCTTCGAAATTGCTAGGAATTGCCCGATCCCAGAACTCCTCGACAAGCGACTGGTCATCGTCACCGGCAAGGGTGGCGTCGGCAAGACGACGGTCGCCGTCGCCCTCGGGCTGCGCGCCGCCGCCGAAGGCAAGCGGACGATCGTCTGCGAGGTCTCCTCGCAGGAGAACGCCTCGCGGATGTTCGATCACACCGAGGTCGGCTTCCACGAGGTCGAGATGGAGGAGAACCTCTGGTCGATCTCGATCGACCCGGACGAGTCGATGCGCGAGTACGTGCTGCTGCAGCTGAAGGTGCGGGCGATGCGGGACATCCTCTTCCGCAGCCGCCTCTTCAACTACCTCGCCGCCGCCACCCCCGGGCTCAAGGAGCTGGTCACGATCGGCAAGATCTGGGAGCTCGCCCAGCTCGACCGCAAGGTCAAGAAGGGCCGCAAGTACGACCTCGTGATCGTCGACGCCCCCGCCACCGGCCACGGCGTCGGCTTCCTGGAAACGCCGCGCACCTTCGCCAACATCGCCCGGGTCGGGCCGATCCACTCGCAGGCCCAGACCCTCGACCGCTTCATCACCGACCACGAGAACACCGGCGTCGCGATCGTCGCCCTGCCGGAGGAGATGCCGGTCAACGAGTCGGCGGCGCTGGAGAAGGATCTGCACGAGCAGGTCGGGGTCGCGGTCGACCGCATCTACCTCAACGGCCTCTACCCCGAGCGCTTCACCAAACCGGAGGCCGCGAAGCTGGAGGAGCTGGCCGGCGGCGAGGACGGCTCGGTGCGGGCGGCCGCGCGGGCGGCGCTCTCGGAGCAGTGCCGGGCCCGCTCCCAGCGCGCCCAGCTGGCCCGCCTGCGCCGCCGCGTCGAGGCCCCGGTCAAGACCCTCCCCTTCCTCTTCGAGCCCGACCTCGGGCCCGAGGCGGCGCGCCGACTGGCGAAGAGGCTCTCCTGATGCCGACGTTGAGCGACGTCCTCGAGGGCAAGGAGATCTGCATCTGCGCCGGCTCCGGCGGGGTCGGCAAGACGACCACCTCGGCCGCGATCGCGACCGGGATGGCGGCCCGCGGGCTGAAGGTCTGCGTGCTGACGATCGACCCCGCCAAGCGGCTGGCCGACTCGCTCGGGCTGGAGGAGCTCGGCAACGAGGCGCGCCGGGTCGACCCGGCCCTGTTCGAGAAGCAGGGCGTGGAGATGAAGGGCGAGCTGTGGGCGATGATGCTCGACGCCAAGGCCACCTTCGACGAGCTGATCGCGCGCCAGGCGCCGGACGAGGAGTCGCGCGACCGCGTCCTCGAAAACCGCATCTACCAGCAGATCTCCAGCGCCCTCGCCGGCTCCCAGGAGTACATGGCGATGGAGAAGCTGTTCGAGCTGCACACCGAAGGCGAGTTCGACCTGCTCGTCCTCGACACGCCGCCGACCCGCAACGCGCTCGACTTCCTCGACGCGCCCAAGCGCCTGACCCAGTTCATCGAGGGCCGCTCGATGAAGATGTTCATGAAGCCGACCGGGCTGGCGGCAAAGGTCGCCGGGCGCGGGACCTCGGTCGTGCTCGGCGTGCTCAAACGCATCCTCGGCTTCGACCTCCTCTCCGACCTGGCCGAGTTCTTCAACGCCTTCAGCGGCATGGTCGAGGGCTTCCAGGCGCGGGCGAAACGGGTCGACAAGCTGCTCGCCGACCCCGGCACCTGCTTCCTCGTCGTCTGCGGGCCGCAGGGCGAGCCGGTCAACGAGGCCGTCTACTTCCACCGCAAACTGGTCGAGGCGAAGCTGCCCTTCGGCGGCGTCATCGTCAACAAGGTCCATTACCCGGCCGAGGAGCTGGGCCAGGGCGGCGAGGACCTGCCAGCGGTCCTGACCGAGAAGCTCGGCGACGATGACCTGGCCCGGCGCGTGGCGGCGAACTTCTCCGACTACCAGGCCCTGGCCGAGCGCGACGCCCGCAACATCGCGCGCCTCGCCAGCGAGCTCCACACCCGCGGCGTCATCCGCGTCCCCTACCTCGACGAGGACGTCCACGACCTCGCCGGATTGGCCGAGATCAACCGCTATCTGTTCGCGACGGGCAAGGAGCGGGTGGCGATGGCGGCCGGGCGGGCCTAGGACCGAGACTCAACTAGTCGGCACCGGAGCCGATAGAGCTCGTGTGAGCCGCGCTCTCGGAAAGCTCTGGATGCCCTCGCTCCTGGTCGGGCTGAGCGCCTGGATCGCCTTCTCCAACACTCTGACCGGCGACTACCCCGGCGACGCGGCGCCGGCGATCGAAGCGCTGATTCACGGCCACCTCCACGCCTACCTCGCGTCGGAGCCGGCGATGGGCCCGTTCGCGACGCTCGCGCAGGCGCCCTTCGCCGCCCTCGGCGCCACCCACCTCGCCGAATACCAGTGGGCGAGCTTCGCCTGCCTGCTGGCGCTGGCGGCGCTCGGGCTCTACCTGGCACGGCTGGCCGGGCGCCGCGGCGCCCCGAGGGCGAGCCAGGTCCTGCTGCCGCTGCTGTGCCTGCTCAACCCGCTCACCTTCGCGGCGATCGAAACCGGCCACCCGGAGGAGCTGCTCACGGCGGCCCTGGCCGTGGCGGCCGTGGCCGGGGCCGCCGAGGGACACGGCACCCGTGCCGCGATCCTGCTCGGGCTGGGGGTCGCCTCCAAGCAGTGGGCCGTGATCGCGATCTTCCCGACCCTGATGGCGTTGCCCGCCCGGCGGATGCGCTGCGGGCTCCTCGCCGGATTCGTCACCGTCGCCCTGATGCTGCCGGGACTGATCGCCGCGCCCGAATCCTTCTTCAACGTTCAGGGCCACGCAGCCTCAGGGGGAGGCATCGCGACGATCTGGAGTGCCTGGTACCCGGTGACCTCGGAAGTCACCCTCCACTTCGACGGCGGATTGACCGGCACCGTGCATCAGCTGCCCTCCTGGCTGGAGGCGCTGACCCATCCGCTGATCGTCGGCCTGGTCTTCGCGATCCCGCTCGCCCTCTGGGCCCGCCGGGGCCGCTTCGGCCTGGCCGGAAACGAGGCGATGGCACTGCTGGCGTTGCTCGCCCTGGTGCGCTGCGCGCTCGATCCGGTCGACAACCTCTACTACCACGCGCCATTGCTGCTGGCGCTGATCGGCTGGGACGCGATGACCGCCGATCGGCTGCCACTGCGCGCCCTGGCCGGCATGGCCGTCGCCCTCTTCTTCCACTCCTGGTCGCGGCACCTCGGCGACCTCCAGGACTTCAACGCCGTCTACCTGGTGGCGATCGGCGTCACCGCGATCTTGGTGACGAAGAGCCTGTCCGGGCACGCCTCCAAGCGCACCCGCAAGCCGACTCCGACGTTGCTGACCGGACGTGCCTAGCTGACGCTGCGGCTGGGGCCACCGTAATGCCCGTAGTCGAACTCGAGGTGGCTGACCTCCCAGTCGGCGTCCTCGGGCACGGGGAAGAGGTGGCGCACGCGGGGGGTGTCGATGCGCTCGCGGTGCTCGATGTCGCGCTCGCTCGCGGCGGGCCACTCCAGCGAGTCGCCGCGGCGGGCGTCGGAGACCTCCTCGAGCCACGGCGTGGCCGTGATCTTGATCTCGTCCTCGGCCGGGATCGGCTCCATGATGCGGGTGTCCTGCTCCATGTCGGTCTCCTCGGTCGATGACTCGATTGCGATGGGCTCGGGGGGTGCGACGGGGGGCGGAAGCTGTTCGATGCGGAACTCGGGGACCGACTCGACCGGCTCGGGAGGCCGGATCGCCTCGACCGGGGCGGCGGGCTCGGTCGGCTCGACCGACTCCTCGACGGCCTCGATCTCCTCGGCGGCGGTGAAGGCGATCTCGGCGTCGCCCCCGTCCAGTCCGGTGGCGATCAGGGTCTCGTCGGCGGTGGTGCTGAGGTCGTTGCCGAGCTCGCCGAGGGCGGCCTGCAGCAGCAGCCTGCGGACCCCGTTCTCGGCCCAGCCGGCGAGCTGGATGCCGTTCTCGAGCGAGCGGCCGTTCATCAGCGCCCGCTCCAGCTCGAGCGTGTCCTCGACTTTTTCGCGGGCCTCGATCCGATCCAGGGAGTCGTCGGAGATCAGCGCCGCGGCGCGCATCGGCAGCGAGGCGCCGACCGGGCCATGGCCCTCGAGCACGGCCCGTAGGGCAAGAAGGTGGTCACTGAGCCCGTCGAGCGCGCTCTCGCGCTCGCAGCCCATCTCGAAGCGGCCGACCGCCCAGGTGAGAGCGCTGTCGGGGTCGGGGCGGGCCTCCAGCGTGCTCGCCAGCTCGATCAGCTCGTTCGCCTCCGCCTCGCTGAGGCGGTAGCCGCCGGGACGGGTGGCCGGGGCGCCGGTGGCGATCCGCCGCCAGCAGTCGTCGCCGGTCGGGGCGAAGGCGTAGGGGCCGAGGCCGATGCCGCCGCCTTTGAAGAGCCGCATGACGCTGATCAGCTCGCGCAGCTGGTTGAGGGCCGCCTCGGCGCCTTCCTCCTCGTGCTGCTCGGCGACGGCCAGGTACTGGGGCTCCCAGGAGGCGCGCCCCATCCCCTCGCTGCGCATCGCGTCGATCGGTGCTTCGATCGCGTCGGAGCGGACCACGCGCACCCCGTGCGGGAGCTGCAGCCGGGCGATCGACATCCGCAGGCCGACCACGGGGACGATCACCAGCTCGGCGTCGTCGGCGCCACGCGCTTCCGCGTCGAGCATCGAGAGCGCGCTGTCGAGCCGCGCCCGGTCGAGCGAGAACTCGGTCGACCCCTCCCAGAGCGCGGAAATGAAGATTGTCAGCATCCGTTCGGCCCGCTCGCCCGGATCGGCGGGGACGGCCTCGCCGCGCGACTCCAGGTAGGTGGAGGCAACGCCGGCCTCGACCGCGGCCTCGCGAGCGGGCCCGAAGCTGGGCAGCGAGCAGAGCTCCTTGGCCCGTTCCTCGACGAAGCGCGAGGTCAGCGGCACGTAGCTGTAGAAGGCGGAGTCGTCGCCATCCTCGGCGGCGACGTCGAAGGGGATCTGGTCGCCACCGGCGACCAGGGAGCTGAAGCGCGTGGCCGCCTCGGTGGCCAGCCGCTTCAGCGCTTCGTTGAGCAGGAAATCACGCACGGCTCAGGCTTCCGCCCGCCAGGCAGCGCTCCTGCGCTTGCACGATGCATTGCAAACACCTGGGTTTGGACGTTTGGACTAGACGGCGGCGGGCTCGGCGTCGGCCGCCAGCAGCCAGCGGGTGCCGTACTTGCGCATGTCGTCGATCAGCGGCACCAGGGCCTCGCCCTTCTCGGTCAGGGCGTACTCGACCCGGGGCGGAACCTCGGGGTACGTGTGCCGCTCGACGATCCCCTCCTCCTCCAGCGCCCGCAGCCGCAGCGACAGCGTGCGCGGGCTGATCCCCTCCAGAGAGCGCTCCAGCTCGCAGAAACGGCTGCTGCCATCGGCAAGATCGCGGATCAGCAACAGCGTCCACTTGCCACAGACCACCTCGGCGGTGGCGCAGACGGGACAGGTGGAGTTGCTGAGAGCGCTCATGGTCAGATCGGGGCGGAGATCGGATGGCCTCGCTTCAACAAGTGTAGCCACATGGCTTCACTTACTGAAGCATTGGGCAAAGGCAGGCCGTATCTGGGATTCCCACCGCCCTCAGGCTAAAGCCGTGGCTCCCGGCAACCGATGCGTAGGCATGGGATCCGCCCCTGCTCAGTCGACCATGTCCGCCGAGGGTGGATTCGCGCTGATCGAGGTCGTCGTCAGCGCCCTGATCGCGGTGATGGTGACCGGAGCCGTGATCGCGCTGCTCAACTCGACCGGCAGGGCCAGCGCCGAGGAGCGCCACCGCTCGCAGGCCTTCTCGGTCGCCCAGGAAGACCAGGCGCGGCTGCGCGCGACCCGCATCACCGATCTCAACGTGGCGATGAAACCGCGCACGGTGACCCTCAACGGCACCCCCTACACCGTCACCTCGAGCGCCACCTTCGTCAGCGACAAGACCGGCAAAACCAGCTGCACCAGCGGCACCACGGCCTCCGACTACGTCAAGCTCGGCTCCACGGTCACCTGGCCCAGCATGGGCTCGCGCGCCCCGGTGGTGCTGGAAAGCATCGTCTCCCCGGTCAGCGGCTCGCTCGACCCCACCCACGGCAACCTGGCCGTGACCGTCGTCAACGCCAAACAGGAAAAAATCTCCGGGGCCGGCCTCAGCGCGACCGGCGTCGGCGCCTTCAGCGGCTCCACCGACTCCGAAGGCTGCGCCCTCTTCGGCGGCGAGCCCGCCGGCGCCTACACGCTGACGCCGAACCTCGGTAGCGAATACGTCAACGCAAACGGCGAAGTGCCGCCCTCGATCCCGATCACGATCACCGCCGGGACGACGACGCCGATCTCCCTCGAATACGACCGCGCCGGCTCGGTCGAAGTCAACTTCAGGGTCAAAGAAAGCGGCGGCTCGGCCATGAAGGAATCGAAGCAGGACTCGATGATCGCTTTCAACACCGGCATGAAAACGGCGCAGCTGAACGGAACCCCGGGCGGCACCCCACAGAGCTCGTTCACCGCGTCGTCGCTGTTTCCGTTCACCTCGCCCGACAGCTTCTACGCGGGGTCGTGCACCACCAACGCCCCCGGCGCCGGAGGGGCCAGCGTCAACGTTCCCGCCGGCGGCGAAGCCACCGCGACCGTACAGGTGCCGGCCCTCTATCTGACCGTCAAGAACAGCAGCGGGACCACGGCCGAAAAGAACGGCCTCGGCGGCGCCAAGGTCACCGTCACCGACAGCGTCTGCAAAATCGGCTCGACCTCGACGAAAGTCAAGCGCACCTACACCACCAACTCGACCGGGAATCTGCCGGACCCAGGTCTGCCCTGGGGCAAATACGAACTCTGCGCCTCCGCCTCGATCTCGGGAACGACGCGGAAAACCACCACGACCAGCCCCACCACCACTCCCGTCCCGGTCGAAAGCCTCAGCGGCACCACGGTGACGATGACCCTCTCGACCAGCTCCACCAAGGGGGAATGCTGATGAGGGGGCTCGAACCGATCCGTGACGAGAGCGGCATGACCCTGGTCGAGCTGTTGGTCGCAACGGCGGCCGGGGTGATCGTGATGGCCGGCATCACGATGGCGATGATCGTGACGATGCGCGAGACCAACCGCGTCGCCAGCCACGTCGACGCCAACCAGCGGGCACGGATAGCGATGACGCGGATCATCGACCAGCTCCACTCCGCCTGCGTCGCGCCCCAGATCGCGCCGGTGCGGGAAACCAGCACCGGCGCGATGCTCAGCTTCCTGCACCAATCCGGCTCCGCGGTCGCCCTCACCCCGGTGGAAAGCCGGATCAGCCTGGTCGGCACCACCCTCACCCAGTCCGACTACCCGGTGACCGCCGGCGCCGCCCCCAACTGGACCTTCTCCGAAACCGCCACCAAGACCACCGAGCTGATGACCAACGTCAGCCCCGTCACCGCTGGGGCGCCGATCTTCACCTACTACGCCTACAGCAACGGCAAGATCTCCTCGACCCCCCTATCGCCCAACTTGAAAGAAGGCAGGGCCGCGACCGTGGCCCAGGTCAACGTCGCCTTCGAGACGGCACCACTGAAAACCGCGATCCGCAACGACGCCAGCGGCTCGACCGAGATTCAGGACGCGGCGCTGCTCCGCCTCACCCCTCCCGCCTACGGATCCTCGACCGCCAACCTGCCATGCCAGTGAACGGGCGAAGCCAGGAGAGCGGGTTCACGATGGTCGCGACCGTGCTCGCGATGTCGGTGATCATGCTGCTGGGCGTGGTCGCCGTCGCCGCCGTCAACGGCGACACCAACCTGACCCAGCGCGACCTCGAACAGAAAAAGGCGTTCGAGGCGGCCAAAGCCGGGATCGACGACTACTCCTTCCACCTGACCTCGAACACCGGCTACTGGGCCAAGTGCACCGGAGTCGAAGAACCGAGCGCGGTCAATCAGCAGGGGTCGACCACGAAGCGCCGCTCGGTCCCCGGCAATACCGGCGCCACCTACGCGATCGAACTGATCCCCGCCACCGGGCAGACCACCTGCAACCCAGCGACGGTGCAGACGGCGACGACGAGCATGATCGAGACCGGCGAAACGCTGCCGGGCTCGTTCCGGATCCGCTCGACCGGCTTCGCCGGCAAAGCGAAGGCCTCGATCGTCGCCACCTTCAAACCGCCGAGCTTCCTCGACTACGTCTACTTCACCCAGCTGGAGACCCTGGACCCAGTGTCCTACGGCTTCCCCAATCCCTCGCCGGAACTGACCAAAGCAAACAGCCAATGCATCCTGACCTGGCAGGAAGGACGTTACGACCAGCCGATCAGGGAATACAAACAGAAAAACAGAAGAGGCGAATGGGAAACGGTTGAAGAAGACTGCTTCAAAATCTCCTTTGCCACCGGCGATCGGATCAAGGGACCGGTGCACACCAACGACGCCTTCGCGATCAACGGCACCCCCACCCTCGGGCGCAGCAGCCAGGACATGGTCGAAGTCGGAGCGGCATCGCCGGGCTGGTATCCGATCAACAGCTCGGGAGACAAACCCAACTTCGTCGGCACCTTCGTCCTCAACGCGCCGAAACTGATCCCGCCGGCCAGCAACTCACAGCTTTCCACGATTGCGCAGCCCGCCTTTAGGTACACCGGGCAGGTTCAGATCTGCCTCAGCGGCACGAACATGACCGTCGGCACCCAGGCCGGGCAATGCACCGGCACTACCTCGCCGATCCCGTCGAACGGAGTCATCTACGTCTCCAACGGCACCTGCAACGAAACCTACTCCCCGTTCACCGCCACCTACCCCGAAACCTCGGGCTGCGGCAACGTCTACGTCAAAGGCGAAAACTACTCGGGACAGCTGACGATCGCCGCCCAGAACAACATCATCATCAACGGCAACCTGACCAGGGCCAGCGGCAGCAGCGGCATGCTGGGCCTGATCGCCAACAACTTCGTACGCATCTACCACCCGCTCTGTAAACCACTGCCGGGCGGCGGCACGCCAACCTGCTCGACGATCACGGCGCAGACGGGCCCCAATGAATGCGGCTCGACCAATCCAACCACCGAAAAATACGAAGAAGGCGTGAACGGGGCCGGCACGCTCAAAGACGTCAAAATCGACGCGGCGATCCTGGCGATCGAACACTCGATCATCGTCGATCACTATGACTGCGGGAACATCTTGGGAGACCTCAATATCACCGGTGCGCTCGCCCAGAAGTTCCGCGGCCCGGTTGGGACCGGCTCGAACAGCAGCCCTTCGAGCGGCTACCTGAAGAACTACATCTACGACGACCGGCTCCATTACCAAGAGCCACCCAGCTTCATCGACCCGAAGCCCTCCAACTGGGTGATCGGCCGGGAGACGCTCGGCTGACGGCGAAAGCGGGCGGGGCGGGGATTTTGTGCCCAGGGCAAAGGTTTGGCGAATTCCTGTCGATGTAGGACCAGATGCTTCAGCTGACCAGGAAGAAGAGCGCCAAATCAGTCGTCGGCCTCGAGATCGAGGCGGGCAGCATCGCCGCGGCAGAGGTCAGCGCCAGCGGCGACGCCGGCCTGTCCGCGACCGCGATCGCACAGCTCCCCCCCGGCGCCTTCGACGACGGCGAGGTGATCGACTCCGACGCGATCGCCGAGACGCTGCGCGCCACCTTCTCCGCCAACGGGCTCTCCAAGCAGGTGCGGCTCGGGATTGCCAACCAGCGCGTCGTCGTCCGCACCATGCAGCTGCCGGTGATCGAGGACCCCGACGAGCTGGCGGCGGCCGTCCGCTTCGAGGCCGAGGAGCGGATCCCGATGCCGCTCGATCAGGCGGTCCTCGACCATCGCGTCGTCGGCGGCATCAACGCCACCGAGGACGCGGCGCCGCAGATGAACGTGGTCGTGGTCGCCGCGCGGCGCGACATGATCGCCGCTTCGCTCCAGCCGATCCGCGACGCCGGCCTCGAGCCGGTCGGGGTCGATCTCTCGGCCTTCGGAATGATCCGCGCCCTCGGCGAGCCGGCGGCGCTCGTCGGCGACGGGCAGGCGCCGCCGGCAACCGTCCTCTACTGCAACATCGGCGACGTCACCAACCTCGCCGTCGCCAAAGGCCGCTCCTGCCTCTTCACCCGCGTCGCGCCGGCCGGGCTCGAGGGCATCGCCACCGAGGTCGCCAACGGCACCGGCCTGGCCCAGGAACACGCGCGGCTCTGGCTCTCCCATGTCGGCCTGGCGCAGCCGGTGGAGTCGATCGAGGGCGACCCCACCTTGATCGCCCAGGTCAGGGCGGCCCTGGAACGCGGCGCCTCGACGCTGCTCGACGAGCTGCGCCTCTCGTTGGACTTCTACGGCGCCCAGGAGGGCGCGTTCCCGGTCGAGCGAGTGGTGCTCGGCGGCCCGGGTGGCGCGATCCCCGGTCTCATCGACCGCATGGCGCCCGTCCTCGGCCTGCCGATCGAGCTCGGTCTCCCGCCCGCCCTCGCCGGACTGGAGCCAACCGCCGCCGCCCGCCTCACCCTCTCCTACGGTCTCGCCCTGGCGGAGTAGGCGATGCGCCCCGTCAACCTGATCCCACCCGAGGAACGCCATGGCGGCCGCAAGCCGATGCGCGGCGGCCCCCTCGCCTACATCGTCCTCGGCGCCCTACTGGCGGCGCTGGCCAGCGTCACCCTGCTGGTGATCGCCAACAACCAGATCTCCGATCGCACCGCGGAAGCGGCCGAGCTGAAGACGGAGACCGCCGCGGCCGAAGCGCAGGCCAGCCGCCTCGCCCCCTACACCCAGTTCCACACCGTCCGCAACGAACGGGCGCTAACCGTGGCCAATTTGGCAGACAGCCGCTTCGACTGGGAACAGGTGATGCGTCAGCTCGCTCTCGTCCTCCCCAACGACATCAGGCTGACCAATCTCACCGGCACGGCGCGGCCGGACGTCTCGGTCAGCAACGGCGAAAGCGTCTCGCTGCGCGGGTCGATTCCTGGGCCGGCGCTCTCGATGGTCGGCTGCGGCGCCGGGCAGGAAGCCGTCGCCCGCTTCATCACCGTGCTCAAGGACATCGACGGCGTCACCCGCGTCGGCATCCAGTCATCGCAGCTGCCCGGGAGCTCGGGCGGCGACGGCTCGGTGTCCGCCAGTGGCGCCTGCGAAAAAGGCAACCTCACCGCCCAGTTCCAGATCGTCGTCGCCTTCGACGCGGCGCCGATCCCCGCCGCCGCCAGCGGGACGACTGAAGTAGCCGTTGCGCCCCCGGCGGAAGCGAGCTCCGAAGACTCCGGCGAATCGAGCGCGACCAGCTCGGAAGGCGAATGACATGTCGACCTCGCCGAACTCGAACAAAGCGATCGTCGGGATGGTCGTCGTCGCGGTGCTCGCCGCCGCCTTCTGGATCCTCCTGCTCAGCCCCAAGCGCGAGCAGGCGAGCGAACTCGCGACCGAAGTCGAAGCGCAGCAGGCGGCTCTGGTCCAGGCCCAGGGCCAGGTCACCGAAGCCACCGCGGCGCGCGAGGAATTCCCCAGTGATTACCGCCAGCTCGTGACCCTCGGCAAGGCGGTGCCGGCGAACGACGAAACCGCGTCGCTGCTGGTCGAACTGAACCACGTCGCCGACCACGCCGGCGTCAGCTTCGACAGCCTTCAGCTGAGCTCGACCGGCGGCGAAGCCGCCCCCGAAACCGGGCTCGCCCAGGAAGCCAGCGCGACCTCGGCGGTGCCCGCCGCCTCCACGACCCCCCCCACCGAGGCCGAAGCGGCGCTGCTGCCGCTGGGCGCGACGATCGGCTCGGCCGGGCTCGGCGTGATGCCCTACAACCTCACCTTCAGCGGCAACTTCTTCCAGGTAGCCGACTTCATCCACGGCGTCGACTCGATGGTTCACACCGGCAAGTCGGAAGTGGGCGTCGACGGTCGCCTGGTCACGCTGGACGGTTTCTCCTTGACCGAAAGCGCCGAGGAAGGATCCAGTGAACTCGAAGCGACCTTCGCGGTGACCACCTATCTGGTACCCCCGGATCAGGGCTTGACCGCGGGAGCCACCGCCACCAGCCCCGCGGCGACCCCGACGGAAACCGCGGCTCCGACCACCACCGGCACCCCGTCCTCCTACTCCACGGAATCAGCCCGATGAAACGACTCAAAGGCCCCGAGATCAAGCTGCCGAAAAACGTGCGCCTACCGCGGTTCCTCGTCGACCTCTACCACGACCTCGACGAGCGCCACCTGCTGCCGGTGGTCGCGGTCCTGATCGTCGGGATCGTCGCCATCCCCCTGCTGCTGAGCGGCTCCTCGGACTCCGCCGAGGAAAGCTCGGCCGGTGCCGAAAGCGCCGCCACGGCCAGCACCGCACCGAAGACGAGCACCCTCGTGGTCGCCAAGGAGAGCCCCAACCTCCGCGACTACAAGCGCCGGCTCAAGCACCTCCACCCCAAGGACCCGTTCCGGCCCCAGGGCTCCAGCGCCACCACCGACGAAGCCTCGGCGAGCGGCTCTTCCCCGGAAGCCACTGAAGCCACGGGCGGCGGAGAAAGCCCGGCCCCGGTCGAAACCGGAGGCGAATCGGGCGGCGGCACGCCGACCGAAACCACGACCCACACCAAGGTCACCTTCTTCACCTACGCGATCGACGTCAAGGTGACGCCGCTGTCGAGCGGCGACGGCAAGCCGAGCAAGGCCGACCCGACCATCCGCCACGACCTGCCGCCGCTGGTGATGCTGCCCAGCCGCGATACCCCGGCCCTGACCTACGTCGGCCCCAGCCGCGACGGCAAGAAGGCGATCATGCTGGTCTCCTCCGACGTCGTCTCGCTGTTCGGCGACTCAAAGTGCGTCGTCGGCTCGACGAGCTGCCAGATGCTGGCGCTCGAACCGGGAGTTCCGGAGACGATCGTCTACGGCCCCAGCGCGCGGACCTACCGGGTCGAGCTGCTCAAGCTCCAGGTCGTCACCACCGATCACCTGAACCGGGCCGCTCTCGGCAAGCCGAAGCACGGCAAGTCGAAGCAGCACCAGTCGGGCTGAGCCCCTCCTAACCCAGGTAGAGGTCGACCAGGGCGTCGCCGGCGAGCATGCCGACCACGGCGCCGAAGGCGAGGAAGGGCCCGAAGGGGATCGCCATCTTGCGCGCCCGCTGACCGTGACGGGCGATCAGGGCGAGGCCGACGATGCTGCCGGCGAGAAGGGCGATCAGCAGCGCCGGGGCGACGGCACGGCCGAGGAACAGGCCCATCGTCGCCGTCAGCTTGACGTCTCCCAGCCCCATCCCCCGCGGGTAGGCGAGCACGACCGCGAACAGCAGCCCGCCGGCGGCGGCAGCGGCGATCAGGCGCTCGGGAACGCCGCCCGGGTCGGTCGGCACCGCGATCGCCAAGCAGAGAATGACTGCCATCAGAAGGATCTTGTTGGGGATGATGCGGTGCTCGAGGTCGGTCAGGGTCACCGCCGCCAGCATCGTCACGAAGACGAAATCGATCGCGATCCGGGCCGGGTCGCCCCATTCGACGATGACCGCGGCGACGAAGAGCAGGGCCACCGTCAGCTCGGTCAGCGGGTAGAGCGGCGAGATCGAGGTCCCGCAGCAGCGCGCCCGGCCGCGCAATGCCAACCAGGAGACCAGCGGCACGTTGTCGTAGGCGGCGATCTGCGCCCCGCATCCGGGGCACTGGGAGCGCGGGCCGGCGATCGACATGCCGCGGGGCACCCGATGCGCGACGGCGGTCGCGAAGCTGCCGGCGACGGCGCCGAGGACGAACGAGAAGAGAGCAGCTCCCACCATGGGCAGGAGTTGTATCCGACAGCGGCGGCGTCGCCGCCGGGCCTACGAGGCGGCGCCGACCACCTTGAATTTCCAGGCGGCCCCGGCGGCCTCTTCGTTGCCCGCCTGGTCCACCCCTTTGACCCGCAGCGTGTGCGCCTTGAGCCGCAGACGCGGCAGGCGCAGGGGCGTCTGACACGCCTTCCACGGCCCGCGATCGAATTTGCAGAGAAAGCTCGTGCCGGGGGGGTCTTCGGTGGTGTCGGCGAAGCGAAAGATCGCCACGTGCTTGCGCGTCTTCACACCCGGCCCGAAGGTGATGCGGGTCTGCGGTGGGGTCGAGTCCTCGGTGTAGGAGACGGGATCCGAGCAGTCCGAAACCTTGCCGTCGGCACTGACTGCCTCACCGTAGAACCGCGTCTTCGCATTTTCGGCGACCGGCACCGCGAAGCCTTCGGAGAGCTGAGCCGCCGTGCCCGCGGCAACCGGATGCCCGCCGCAGGGCGCGTTCTTGTAGATCCGGACCAACGCCGCGCCGCTGGAGCTGCCGGCGACGAGGGGAGTCAGGTTGTTCGAAGGCCCGCCCGGGACAGTGCGCAGCTTGGGTGCCGCGGGGGGCTTCGCGCTCGGCGCCGGGCCGGCTCCGCCCCCGCTGGAACCACCTGGGGTGCCCTCACCCCCACTTGGGGGCGTTACCGGAGGCGCCGTGATCTCTTGATAAGTGACCGAGCTCGACGAGCAGGCGGAGGGCAGTTCGGCCCAGGACGCCCGCGCGTAGAAGGTCGTGGTCGAGTTGTCAGCGACGCCGACCTGGATCCCGCCACCGGCGAAGGTGGCGGCCGACCCTTCACCTACGGGGCTGCCGGTGCAGCCGGCATTGGTGAAAATCGAGACCATCGAGCCGGCGTCGGCGCTGCCGATGAGGTGCGGCAGGTTGTCGTCCGCCAGCGAGGGCGGGTCGATCGCGGTCAGCGCGGGCACGCTCGGAGGATCGCTCACCTGCTGGTAGGTGATGTCGTTCGAGCAGCCGGAGGTGCCGCTGACGTCGGAGTTGGTCGCGGAGAAGGTGGTCTCGGAGCCCAGCGCCACGGTCACCTCGATCCCGGAGTTGGTGAATTCGGCGACGCTTCCGGTCGCGGCTTCAGGGCCGGCGCATCCAGGCTGGGCGTAGATCGTGATCGTGCTTTCTTCGCCGCCGAGGGCGGTCACCGCCGAGCTGCGAACGCCGATGCGCGAGGTCGAGATCCCACTGACCGAACCGAAGACCCGCGGCGTGGCCGAGAGACCCGGCGACGAGGGATGAGTCCCAGCCAGGTTTGGTGCCTGGGGCAGGGCCATGGCCGGGGCCGCAAATGCCGCCAGCGCCGCCAAGAGGAGCAGCGAGATGGTGAGAAGCCGCCGGGATCCAGCGGCGGTTAAACGGAAATCGATGGCGGGACGCGGCATCTTCGATTGCCTCGGCCGCGGGTCGCCCATCAATGAGCCCGGGGGTGCTTTCTGGACGAACGCACGAGGGGCGGGCCAGATGGCCCGCCCCTCGGCACTACGCAAGCTTGACCAGGTCAAGCCTTACTAAGACTGGATCAACCGCCTGCCCAGCTGCCGGCGGAGCCGACTTTCGGGCAGCCGCCTTTTTCAGCAACGGTGCACGGGTAGGTGAGCGAACCACTCGCAGCGCGAACGATGGAGAACGTCTGCGATTCGGGGGTCGATTTGACCAAAATGGTGTACCCACCCGCCGGCACGTTGTTTTCGATGGTCATGGGAGCGCCGGTGAGGGTTGGCTCAATCGTTTCCAGCTTTGACGGGGTGCAACTCGTGTATAGGCCGCTGTTTTCGGTGGCGCAGGTCTCCATCGCTACCTGAGCGGAGTGAGCGGTCTCCTTTGCCTTGGCGTCGTTCGCCTTACCTTTCTGATTGAAGAACGCCGGCAGCGCGATCGCGGCCAGGATTCCCAGGATCAGCATCACGACGAGAAGCTCGATCAGCGTGAAGCCGGCCTCGCTGTCGCCATTGAGTCGGGCTCCAATTTTCGCCCGGATGTTCTGGAGCAACATAGGTACCTCCTAGTGGACCTATCGTTTGCGCCATTGCCCGGGCTTGTGGTCCGAGACACTGGCTATTACCCCCTCCTCATCGGCCTCTCCGCTCCTACCTTTAGCCCCTGCATGGACAAATTCGGCCAGTCCCAATTTTTGCTCTCGCCCCCCGAAAAGTGGGGCGAACCACCCAAAAAAGTATGCACACCAAAAGTGGATGCGCAGAATTACCTACCCCGATCGCCGAACGAACGTCTAGACAGAGAAAAGGCAGCGCAGCATCCGAAAATGGTCAGCGAATCTTTTCGTAGATGCTGAACATCGGCAGGTACATCGCGATCACGATGAAGCCGACCATGCCGCCGACGAAGACGATCATCAGCGGCTCGATCAGGGCGGTGAGGGCTTTGACCTTGGCGTCGACCTCGGCCTCGTAAAAGTCTGCGATCTTGGTCAGCATGTGCTCGAGCTGGCCGGTTTCCTCGCCGACCGCGATCATGTGGCCGACCATCGGCGGGAAGATCGGGTTGGCCTGGATCGGAGCCGCCAGCGAGCCGCCGCGCTTGACCGATTCGTAGACGTCTTCCATCGCCTGCTCGACGACGATGTTGCCCGCCGTCTCCCCCGTCAGCTGGATCGCCTGCAGCATCGGCACGCCGGCGGAGACCGAACCGGAGAAGGTGCGTGACCAGCGCGCGAGCGCGACTTTCTGGATCACGTCGCCGATTTTGAACGGAATCCTCAGTTTTAAACGGTCCCAGTATTCGTGCCCGACCTTCGTTTTCTTCAATCTGACAAAGGCGAAGATGAACAGCGCGATCGAGGGCAGGATCAGGAACCAGTAGCCGGTGATCGCTTCCGAGGCGGTAACACAGATCTGAGTGGGCACCGGCAGGCCGGCTTTTTCCTCCGGATGTTCGGCCGCCAGTTCTTCGAAGATCTTGACGAAGACGGGGATGACGAAGGCGACGATCGCCACCAACACGATCACCGCCACGCTGAATACCAGCGCCGGGTACATCAGCGCCGATTTGACCTGGCGCTTGAGGATGTCCGCTTTCTCCACCTGGAAGGCGATCCGGTCGAGCGCGTCCTCGAGGCGCCCCGACTGCTCGCCCGAACGCACCATCGCCCGGAAGAGGCGGTCGAAGACCTTGGGGTGGCGCTCCATTCCCTGCTCGAGCGTGCTGCCTGCCTCGACGTCGGAGCGGACAGAGCCGACCGCGGCCTTGATCTGCTCTTCCTGGGTCTGCTCCTCGAGGGTGTGCAGGGTGCGCAGCATCGGCATCCCGGAGGCGACCAGGGTCGCGAACTGGCGCGAGAAGACCGAGAGCGCCCGCATGTCGACGCCCTGGAAACGCTTGAACAGGTCCTCGATGTTGAAGGGGGCCTTTTTCTCGGAGACGTCGAGGACGATCAGGCCGCGCTGGCGCAGCTGCTCGGATACCTGGGCCTTGGAGTCGGCGTCAAGCTCGCCGGCCGACGGAGTGCCGGTCAGGTCCATGGCCTTGAAGGCGAAGGTGGTGGCACCGGCGGACATCTGGTCCTAGCCGCCGTTCGTGTAGACGGGCGCCGCCGGGGCGCTTTGACCGTCGATACCGCCGCCCGGCATCGCCGCCGGCACCCCGCCGAGCAGCCGTTTCAGCTCCTCGGGCACCGAGGCGCGCTGTTCGGCCAGCTTGGCGGTGATCTTGCGGGAGCGCACGAGGCGCGCCAGATCGGCGTCCATCGTCTGCATCCCGACCGCGCCGGAGGTCTGCACCGCGGCGTAGATCTGGTGGGTCTTGCCCTCGCGGATCAGGTTGCGGATCGCCGGGGTCGGGACCAGCACCTCGCAGGCCACAGCACGGCCACGGCCGTCGGCGGTCGGCAGCAGCTGCTGGGTGACGATCCCCTGCAGGGCGATCGAGAGCTGGGTCCGCACCTGGCCCTGCTGCTCGGGCGGGAAGACGTCGATGATGCGGTCGACGGTCTGGGCAGTCGACTGGGTGTGCAGGGTGGCGAAGACGAGGTGGCCGGTCTCGGCCGCGGTCAGCGCGGTGGAGATCGTCTCCAGGTCGCGCATCTCGCCGACCAGGATCACGTCGGGATCCTGGCGCAGGGCGGCGCGCAGGCCGAGCGCGAAGTCCGGCGCGTCGGAACCGACCTCGCGCTGGTTGACGATCGACTTTTTGTGCTGGTGGAGGAACTCGATCGGGTCCTCGATCGTGAGGATGTGGTCGTCGCGTTCGCTGTTGATCACGTCGATCATCGCCGCCAGGGTCGTGCTCTTGCCCGAGCCGGTGGGACCGGTGACGAGGACGAAGCCGCGCGGTTTGTTGGTCATCTCGCGCAGCACCGCGGGCACGCCGAGCGAGTCGAGCGCCGGGATCTGCTGCGGCACCAGGCGGAAGGCGGCGCTGACCGAGCCGCGCTGGAAGTAGCAGTTGACGCGGAAGCGGGCGACGCCGGGGATCGCGTAGGCGAAGTCCAGCTGCTTGTCGTTCTCGAAGCGTTTGCGCTGATCGTCGTTGAGGATGCCGTAGACGACCTCGCGGGTCTGCTGCGCGTTCAGGCGCGGAAAGCCCTCCATCGGGCGGATATGGCCCTTATCGCGGACGGCGGGCGGGAAGCCGGCGGTGAGGTGGACGTCGGACGCGTTCAGCTCGACCATCTGGTGCAGCACCTCGGAGAAGTCGAATTCAGGCAGTGACACGGAGCACCTCCTCGAGGCTGGTCTGGCCGCCGCGGATCTTGACCACGCCGTCCTCGCGCAGGGTCAGCATCCCCTCGTCGCGGGCGACCGAGGCGATCTCCGGCTCGGGCGCGTGGGCGACCGTCAGTTCCTTCAGCTTTTCGCTCAGGCTCATCACCGAGTAGATGCCGACCCGGCCGCGGTAGCCACTATGGCCGCAGCGGCCACAGCCGACCGGCTCGTAGGCCTCGATCGGGGCGCCGGCCGCGACGCCGGCTTCGATCAGCGCCTGGGTCGGGATCACCGTGCGGCGCTTGCACTGCGAGCAGAGCTTGCGGGCGAGGCGCTGGGCGACCACGCAGTCGACGGCGGAGGCGGTGAGGAAGGTCTCGATGCCCATCTCGTTGAGGCGGGCGATCGCGCCCGGGGCGTCGTTGGTGTGCAGGGTGCTCAGCATCATGTGCCCGGTCAACGCCGCCTCGATCGCGATCCGCGCCGTCTCCGCGTCGCGAATCTCGCCGACCATGACGATGTCGGGGTCGGCGCGGAGGATCGAGCGCAGGCCGGTGGCGAAGTCGAGCCCCGCCTTACGGTTGACGTTGATCTGGTTGATGCCGCCGATCCGGTACTCGACCGGGTCCTCGATCGTGATGATCTTTTTCTCGATCTGGTTGAGCTCGGTCAGCGCCGCGTAGAGCGTCGTCGACTTGCCCGAGCCGGTCGGGCCGGTGACGAGGACGGCACCGTAGGCGCGCCCGAAGGAGTCCTCGAAGCGGGCCCGGGCCGAGCCGTCCATGCCGAGGTCGTCGAGCGTGCGCTGCGAGTTGCCCTCGTCGAGGATGCGGATCGTCGCCCCCTCGCCGCGCTGGGTCGGCAGGGTGGTGACGCGGAGGTCGATGCGGCGGCCCTCGACGGCGACCCCGACGCGGCCGTCCTGCGGCACCCGCTTCTCGGCGATGTCGAGCTCGCTCATGATCTTCAGCCGCGAGATCACGGCGCCGATCATCCGCTTCGGCACGTGGGCGGCCTCCTTCAGCACGCCGTCGATGCGGAAGCGCACCCGCAGCTCGTCTTCTTCGGGCTCGAGGTGGATGTCGGAGGCTCCCTCGCCGACCCCCTGGGCGAGCAGGCTGTAGACGAGCTTGATCACCGGGGCGTCCTCGGCGCTCGCCTGCATCTCGCTGACCCCGCCGATGACGTCGGCGCCGGTGGCGTCCTCCTGCTCCTCGTCCTCGATGATCGCCTCGGCCGCGGCGTTCTGCAGGGTGCCCAGCCGCGCCAGCAGCGATTCCACGTCCTCCTCGGCGGCGACCGCGATCTGGCAGTCGAGGCCGGTGGCGATCTGGATGTCGTCGGCGGCGAGGACGTTGGCCGGGTCCGCGGCCGCGACCAGCAGCGTCTCCCGGTCCACGTAGCCGACCGGGACGGCCTTGTAGCGCCGCGCGATCGTGACCGGGAAGAGCGCGGCGGCACCGAAGTCGACCTGGTAGGTGGCGAGGTCGACATGGTCGAGTCCGTAGCGCTCGGCGACCGCCCGCGAGAGCTGGTCGCCGTTGATCGTGCCGTCGGCGATCAGCACCGACTCCGGCGTGCGGCCGGCCAGTCGCGCGTTCTCGATCGCCTTCGTCACGGTCTCCCGTGAGGCATATCCGAGCTCGACGACTACATCGGTGGTGAAGCCGTGCGAGTGGCCGCGGTGCAGCGGCGGCGTCAGCCCGGGGACCCCGGCGGGATCGCTCAGGACCGGTGCGGCCGAGCCCCCCGCATCCGGGACGGGACGAAGATGGCTGGGATGTTGATCGGCGCTCATGCTAGTTCGGGTGATAGCTGGCTTCGGGGCCGTCGTAGGAGGCGTCGCGGATCGCCTGCTCGATGCTCTGCGCGGACTGGAAGCCGTAGGTCACCGATGCCTGCGGGACGCCGTCGCTGAGGTCGCGCGGGCGCATCACCACCAGCGCCGGCACGCGCTGGACTTCGACGCCGAGCGTGATCGCGGCGTAGCGCGAGATCTGCTTGGCCGGGACGACGAAGAGAGAGACGTCGTGGAAGTCGGAGAGCCGCCTGGTCGAGGCGGCGACGAGCTTGTCGTCGATGCCGCCGTCGCGGACGATCAGCAGGACGACGGTCTTGCCGTCGTCGTAGGCCCGGGTTACGGGCGCGGGCAGGGGCGGCGTCGGGATCGAGGCCGCGACCGAGCCGGCGGACGCTTCCGCCGTGGCCGCTTCGAGCGCCCCTTCCACCGCGCCTTCGACCGCTTCGCCCGGAGTCGCGCCGGTCGCCGTCCCGGTCGCCCCCGTGCCGGCGACCGAGACGGTCGCCTGGGTCGGGGTCCCGCTTTCTTCGCTTTCTTCTTCGCCGCCGCCCATGCCGAGCAGCATGTAGCCGGCGACCAGAGCGAGCACGACGACGATCCCGATCTGGAACTTCGAGTCGCTGTTGATCTTCTCCCTCACTGGGCCACCGCCGGCGCCTCGGTGAGCTGCTCGATGCCGCTGGCGCGCTGGCCGCCGGCGGCGAGCATCAGTTTGAAGTCGTGGGGGCTGGAGGCGTAGTCCATCGCCGTCGCCTCAGTGATCTTGCCCTCCATCGCGTAGGTGAGCAGGGCCTGGTCGAAGGTGCGCATCCCGTAGTACTCGCCTTCGGAGATGACCTCAGTGATCTTGCCGGTTTCCTCGGGGTCGAGGATCAGGTCCTGGACCCGGCCGGTGACGACCATCACCTCGGAGGCCGGCACCCGGCCCTCGCCGGTGACGTCGGGGACGAGGCGCTGGGCGATCGCCCCTTTCAGGGTCGAGGAGAGCATCACCCGCGCCTGCTGCTGCAGGTGGGGCGGAAAGAAGTCGATGATGCGGTTGATCGTCTCGGTCGCGTCGAGGGTGTGGACCGTGGAGAGGACGAGGTGGCCGGTCTCGGCCGCGGAGAGGGCGGTTCGCACCGTCTCCTCGTCGCGCATCTCGCCGACCAGGATCACGTCCGGGTCCTGGCGCAGGACCCGCTTCATCGCCCGCCCGAAGCCCTTGGTGTCGGAGCCGACTTCGCGCTGGTTGACGATCGAGCGTTTGTCGGGATGCAGGTACTCGATCGGGTCCTCGAGCGTGATGATGTGGCGCGCCCGGGTTTGGTTGATGTGGTCGATCATCGCCGCCAGGGTCGTGCTCTTGCCCGAGCCGGTGGTGCCGGTGACGAGGACTATTCCGCGCTGCTCTTCGGCCAGATCGCGGACCACCTGGGGCAGGCCGAGATCGTCGATCGAGCGGATCTTGAAGGGGATCGCGCGGCAGACGATCGAGATCGAGCCGCGCTGCTTGAAGCAGTTGACGCGGAAGCGGGAAACGCCCTCCAGCGCGTAAGCGAAGTCAGCCTCGCCGTCCTCCTCGAACTCGGCCACGGACCGTGCCTCCGCGATCGCGCGGAAGGCACCCTCGGTGTCCTCGGCGCTGAGCTCACCGAACCCCTCGAGCGGAATCAGTTCGCCGTGCATGCGGGCGACCGGGGGCGAATCGACCTTGACGTGAAGGTCGGACCCCTCGCGCTCGACGAGGGTACGCAGGGCTGAGTCGATGTCGAACATCCCGGCTGTTATCGGCTCGGAACTTCCAGGCCTTAACCGTGGTGCATGGCGTTGCGAGAGAGGTGCCGATACCCCTCCCCGTGAATTTGTCGCGTCCGCTTCGCGGACAGGCTCCCAATGTTGCTGCCCGCCTATGGCGGGCAATAATCAGATTGCATATCGCGTGCTTCGCACACATTCCCGGGGAGGGGTATCGGCACCTCTCCCACGGGAGCCTGCAACAGGCGAGGAACGCGAGCGCATCGCGCCCGTTCCAGCTCTCCCCAGCGAATCGAATTCCGGCTCCCTGCCTAGAGATTCCGCTCCTTCAGCCGTCCCGGCAGTGCGTGTCGTAGAGGGGTCTGGTCACCCTCCATTCGAATGTGTGCGAAGCACGCGACATGCAATCTGTCTTCAGCGCGACCTTTAGGTCGCGCTCCAACATCCGGAGCGACGCGCCCATAGGGCGCGAAACGACAAATTCGAATGGAGGGTGACCAGACCCCTCCCCACCAGACCTACCGTGCCACGACCCAAACGGGCCGTGGCACAGGGCAATCGAGCTAGGCGACCTCGCGCAGTTTCTGCGCCTCGCCCAGCGACTGGAGCTTTTTCAGGCTCTGATTCTCGATCTGGCGGATCCGCTCGCGGGTGACGTTGAAGGTGCGGCCGACCTCGTCAAGCGTGCGCGGGTGCTCGCCGCCGAGGCCGTAACGCAGCTCCAGAACGCGACGCTCGCGGTAGGAGAGGTTCTCCAGCGCTTCCTTCAGCGCCTCTTTGGTCAGCAGATCCGCGGCGCGGTCGAACGGGGACTCGGCCTTCTCGTCGGCGATGAACTGGCCGAACTCGGACTCCTCCTCGTCGCCGACCGGCTTCTCCAGCGAGACCGGGGCCTGGGCGGAGCGCTTGATCGAGTCGACCTCCTCGGGATCGATGCCGGTGACCTCGGCGATCTCCTCCGGGGTGGGCTCGCGGCCCAGCTCGGTGACCAGCTTGCGCTCGGCGCGACCGATCTTGTTCAGCTTCTCGACCACGTGGACCGGGATCCGGATCGTGCGGGCCTTGTCGGCCAGGGCACGGGCGATCGCCTGGCGGATCCACCAGGTCGCGTAGGTCGAGAACTTGAACCCCTTGCGGTAGTCGAACTTCTCGGCCGCGCGGACCAGGCCCAGCGTCCCCTCCTGGATCAGGTCGAGGAAGGGCAGGCCCTGGTTCCGGTAATTTTTCGCGATCGAGACGACCAGGCGCAGGTTCGACTCGACCATTTTCTGCTTCGCGTCGAGGTCGCCCCGCTCGATGCGCTTGGCGAGTTCGACCTCCTCCGCGGCGGTCAGCAGGCGGACTTTGCCGATGTCCTTGAGGAACAGCTGCAACGAGTCCGTGGTCATGTCCGGTTTCAGGTCCAGCGCCGCTTTCTGGCGACGACGGCCTTTTTTCCCGGTGTCGGCGGGCATCGCGTCCGCGGCCGCTTTCTGGGCCGGGTCCATGTCCTCGACGAGCTCGATCCCCGACTTCTCGAGGTGCCCGTACAGATCCTCGACGTCCGACTCGTCGAGATCGACCTCGGACACGGCCGAGGCGATGTCGCCGAAGGTCAGCACCCCGAGCTGCTGCCCGCGATTGATGAGGCCTTTGACCTCCTCCAACTCCTGAAGCTCTGCTACCAGCATGCGATTTACTCGTTTCCCTAGCGGTTCGTGTTTAGTCCTGGCAATGGAATGCCGTTGCGGGTCGAAAGTCGTGCCGGCCGATGAAAAAGCGGACCGGCGACTTGGTCCGCGAAGTAAGCATCAATATTTGGACTGCGATGTAGCCCGGAGGGCGTGCGTCGAAACTTCGTCAAACGCTTGTTCGTATCGTAGTCGCTTCAGTTTGTGAAGTCAATGCCGAACTCGACGCGCCATCCCAAACCCTGGCTGAGCGCCTTCTGGCAGCGCGCCTACCGCGAGAACGTCACCGGGCTCTCGGCGATGGTCGCCTACAACCTGATGCTGGCGGTCTTCCCCTTCGCCCTGCTCGTCCTCTTCGTCTTCGGCCAGGTGCTGAAGATAAAGGGGGTCGAGACCAGCGTCGTCAGCGACCTCGAGCGGCTCTTCCCCAGTGTCGAGCAGCAGACCCTGACCGACGTCCTCAACCGCATTCAGAACAACTCGACGACGATCGGGATCGCCGCCTTCGTCGGCTCGCTCTGGATCGGCGCCTCCTTCTGGGGCGCGATGGACACCGCCTTCTGCCGCATCTACCACGTCGAGTGCCGCGGCTGGGTCGAGCAGAAGCGCTTCTCCTTCGCGATGCTGGGCGTGGTCCTGCTCTTCATCGCCGCCAGCATCTTCGTGCCGGCGGTCGAGAGCGGGCTGATCTCCAGCACCGACAGGCTGCCGTTCGGTCTCTCCGACATCAAGGCGATCGACACGGTCCTGCTGCTCGCCGCGGCGCTGCTGGTCACCTTCGCGATCTGCGCGGTGATCTTCTGGGCGGTGCCGAAAGGGCACATGCCGTGGCGCGCCGTCTGGCCGGGGGCGGCCTTCGTCACGATCGCCGCCGGGCTCGCCAACTGGCTCTTCCCGATCTACCTGGCCAACGTCTCCAGCCTCTCCCACTTCGGCTCGACGCTCGGCTTCATCCTCATCGCCCTGCTCTGGTTCTACGTGCTCAGCCTCGCCCTGCTGGCCGGCGCCGTGATCAACTCGCTGCGCTTCGAGGTCCACGACACGGGTGAGCTCCCCTACGGCACCAAACGGCCGTGCGAAGGCTGTCAGGACCCCCCGGCACCCCGAAAGCCCCCCGGTTCGGGCGACAAACCGGCCGCAGCACCTCCCGCACAATAAAAACTGTCATATTTTGACGTAAGGGTGGTGCGCTTCTCGGTCGACGATCCTGATCGTTTGCTGTTCGTTGACCGAGGTATGGCGATTAATTGAAATAATCGTTTTGATGCAAAAACAGGGGAGTTCTCACACGGTGTCCGGAGTACTCGATCCCACGATCCCGCCAGACATAAGCGAGCAGACGCAGCGGCGCCGGATCATCGACGCGATGGTCGAGAGCTGCGCCGACAAGACATACGCGGCGACGACGATCGCCGACATCGTCAAGCGCGCCAGCATCTCCCGCACCACCTTCTACAAACGCTTCCCCAACAAGCGCGCCTGCTTCGACGGCGCTCTCGACTCCTGCATCGAGGTGCTGCGGGCAACGGCGGCGGCGGCTCACAGCTCCTCCGACACGCCGGTCGAGGCGGTGCGCAAGGCGGCCGCCGCGATCCTGGAGCTGATGGCGGCCAGGCCCGCGCTGGCGCAGCTCGTGATGGGGGACGCGATCACCGTCGAGCCGGCGATCGTCGAGCGCTACCGGCGCCTCGTGATCCCGGCGATGGAAGACCTCTGGGACAAGGCCGGCGAACCGAAGCGGTCCTACGCCGACCCACGCCTGGCCTTCGGCCGAGCCCAGGTGCTGGTCTTCAGCAAGATCGCCGCCGGCCGGACGGCGCGGCTTCCGGACCTGCTGCCCGAAATCGTCTATATCGCCCTGCTCCCCTTCGCCGGGCACGACGAGGCGGTCCGGCAGGCGCAGCTGGCCGGCGATGGCGCTGGGCCCGGCGGGCCCGCGCCGCGATGACCGAGAAGGGGGAAGACCTGCGCAAATGGCGCCTGCCGCGCGGGCGCCACGGCCTTCCCCGCGAGATGGTGGTCCGCTCCCAGCGCGAACGCCTGCTGGCCGCGGTCGTCCGCGTCGCCGCCGACAAAGGCTACGAGGCGACCTCTGTCGCCGACATCCTCGAAGAGGCGGGGGTCGGGCGGGAGTCTTTCTACGAGCTGTTCAACGACAAACGCGACTGCATCCTCGCCGCCCACGCCGTGCTGGTCGATCACCTCGAAGCCACGGTCAGGGCCGTCTACGAGGAACCGGGGCCATGGGCCGGCCGGGTCCGCAAGTCGCTGGCGGCGATGCTCGAGTGGTTCGCCGCCGACCCCGCCGCCGCCAGGGTCACGATCGTCGAGCTGGCCGCGGTCGGGGCGGTCTCGCGCAAGCGCTTCCAGGAGGATTTCCAGCGCTTCACGAAACTGCTGGAGGAGGGCCGCGACGATCGCGGCCCGGGTCGGCCGCAGGCCTCCGAACTGGCGATCGGAGCGGGAATCGCGAAGCTCTACGAGGAGGTCGTCTGCGGGCGGACCGCCGAGCTGCCGAGCCTGCTGCCGGAACTGACCTACGAGCTGCTCGTGCCATTCGTCGGCGAAGAGGCGGCCCGAACAGAGCAGCGCCGCGCGGCCGAGACCGTCGCGACCTGAGCGCCGGCCACCCCACGGGCGGAGCCGAACGGCCGGCGACTACGCGGCCTTGAAGCTGGAGTGCAGGCCGCGGACGACGTCTTCGGCGATCCCCCGGGTGCCGCCGAAGCGGAGTGCGCCGACCGCGCCGTGGTTGACCGCGTTGAACCAGTTGACGGCTGGGCCGGCCGCGTAGGCGGCCGGTCGGGGCTCCAGGCGCGAGACGCAGGACACGATCCTTCCGCCTTCGATGCGGAGCTGCACGCCGGTTGAATTCGGGATCACGCCCGGGCTCGGCTCGACCTCGAGCTGGCAGTCCCCCGCGACCCGCTCGGGAAGGCCGACGAGGGGAGCGGCGAGCAGGAAGGCCGCCTCGATGTCGACCTCGCTGACGAGGGCGCTGCCCGGCCCCAGGTGGACCAGCTCGCAGTGGCTGGCGGCGGCGAGGGGGGCGACGCCGAGACGGGCCCAGTCGGTCACCGTGTAAGGCGTTCCCGATCCCTGGGTCTGCAGCGGCTCGACCAGCCCGGCGATCCGCATGCTGGAGAGGCGCCGCTCGAGCGCCGGATAGCTGAGCTCGGAGATCTGGCTGTCGAGCTCGGTGAGCGAGAGCGGGTTCGCCGCGAGCACCGGCATCATCGTCGAGCCCCAGCCGTCGACCAGCGCCCTGATCGCGCCCTTGGCGGCGCCGCTCTCAAGCGAGATCGGGCCGTCCGGCGCCCTGGCCAGCCAGAGGTCGAGACGGCCGGCGACGTCAAGGAGCTCGTGGCCCATCGGGGTCAGCTCGTGCTCGACCGCGTAAGGCATCTGCCGGGTCGGGCGCTTGGCCAGGACCCCGAGCTCGGAGAGGCTGGACAGGTGACCGCGCAGGGTGGTCTGCGCCGGCAGGCCGGTCGCCTTGCGCAGCTGCGCCAGGCGCATCGGCCGCTCGGTGAGGGCGCGGAGAACCTGGAAGTTGAGCGGCGTGGCGAGAACCGTCAGCGCCCGGCCGCCGGCTCGAACCTGTGAGCGCGAGGGATCGAGATCCGCCGTCGCGGCCCCACTCTCGCTGATCGGGTCGTCGCCAGAGCTGACCAAATCCTTACCCTGGCTTTAGGTTAGCAAAAAGTTCTGTATTAGAACATCTTTGTTTTACTCACGAACATTCAAGTTTTTACCAGCCTCGCGCAGCGCTTCGGGCAGCGGCGTCAGCACGAGATCGCCGAACAGCCGCATGCCCGAAGGATCGGTGACGACGGTCTCCGTCGCCAGGCCCTCGATCAGGGGACGGGCGACGCCGGAGTCGACCGGGGTCACCAGCCCGATCCACAGCGAGGAGAGCCTCGGGGTCAGCACCGGCACCGTCAGGCGCAACGGCGGCCGGCGGCCCAGCGCCTTGGCCAGTTCATCGATCATGCCGCCGTAGGTGGTGACGTCGGGGCCGCCGATCTGGATCTCGCGGTCGAGGGGTGCGTCGAGGTCGGCCGCGGCGGCGAGGAAGGAGATCGCGTCGGCGATCGCGATCGGCTGGGTCCGGGTCGTGACCCAGCGCGGCGTAACCATCAGCGGCAGCCGCTTGACCAGGTAGAAGACGGTGAGGAACGACTCGCTGCCGGCGCCGATCACGGCAGCAGCGCGGAAGTAGGTGACCGGGACCGTGCCGGCGCGCAGCGTCTCGGCGGTGGCGTGGCGGCTGGCCAGGTGCTCGGACCCCTCCCCCAGCCCGCCCAGGTAGACGATCCTGCCCACCCCCGCCGCGGCGGCCGCGGCGGCGAAGTTCTCGGCCCCGGCCTTGTCGCGGGCGGCGAAGTCGCCGTCCGAGCCCCGGCCCATCGAGTGGACCAGGTAGTAGGCGACGTCGACTCCTTCGAGGGCGGGACCGAGCGTGTCGGGCTCGAGCACGTCGGCGGCGCGGACCTCGCAGCCGATCGCGGCCAGCTCGGTGGCGCGGTCCGGGTTGCGCGCCAGCGCCCGCACCTCCAGTCCCTGCTCCCGCAGCCGGGCGCAGAGCTTTCCACCTATGTAGCCGGTGGCACCGGCGACCGCGATCACTCCCCCACGCTACCCCCAGGGGGACAAAGCCAAGCTCAGCCGTACTTGTCGCCGATGATCTCGCGCAGCTTCGAGCGGTCGTGACGGGCGTGAACCCGGCGGACGGTGCCGGAGCGCGAGCGCATCACCAGCGACTCGGTGGTGGCGCCGTTGCCGCGGTAGCGGACGCCCTGGAGGACGTCGCCGTCGGTGACGCCGGTGGCGGAGAAGAAGACATCGTCGCCGGAGCAGAGGTCGTTGGCGGTGAGGACGCGGTCGAGGTCGTAGCCGGCGTCGACCGCCGCCTGGCGCTCGCCGTCGTCGCGGGGCCAGAGCCGGCCCAGCAGCTCGCCGCCCATCGACTTCAGGGCTGCCGCCGAGAGCACGCCCTCGGGGGTGCCGCCGATCCCCCAGAGCAGGTCGACCGGCGAGCGTTCGCTGACCGCCAGCAGGGCGGCGGAGACGTCGCCGTCGCTGATCAGGCGCAGGCGGGCGCCGGCCTCGCGGACTTCCTTCATCGCCTCCTCGTGGCGCGGGCGATCGAGCATCACGACGATCACGTCGCCGACGCTCTCGCCCTTGCGCTCGGCGATCAGCTTCAGCGTCTCCGGCAGCGGCCGGTCGAGATCGAGCAGGTCGGCGATCTCCTCGCCGCCGGCCATCTTTTCCATGTAGACGCAGGGACCCGGGTCGAACATCGAGCCGCGCTCGGCCAGAGCGATCACGGCCAGGGCGCTGGGCATGCCGCGGGCGCAGAGAGTGGTCCCCTCCAGCGGGTCGACGGCGATGTCGACCACCGGCGGGCTGCCGTCCCCGATCTGCTCGCCGTTGAAGAGCATCGGCGCCTCGTCCTTCTCGCCCTCGCCGATCACGACGACGCCGTCCATCGCCACCGAGTCGAGCACGAAGCGCATCGCGTCGACCGCGGCGCCGTCGGCGGCGAGCTTGTCGCCGCGTCCGACCCAGCGGGCCGCGGCAAGCGCCGCCGCCTCGGTCACGCGGACCAGCTCCAGCGCCAGGTTGCGGTCGGGCTTGGCCTGAGAGTTCTCGGGCATCGGCGCCGCAGGCTATAGGGTCGCGCCATGTCTCAGCGTTGGGGACTGACCCTGCCACTGCCCGGGATCACGCTGGCCGAGCACAGAGAGCACGTCGTGCTGGCCGAGGCAAGCGGCTACACCGACCTCTGGACCGGCGAGACGGCCGGCCCCGACGGCTTCACGCCGCTCTCCCTGGGCGCCGCCTGGACCGAGCGGATGCGGCTGGGGACCGGGATCGTCGGCGTCTTCCAGCGCGGGCCGGCGCTGCTGGCGCAGGAGGCCGCGGCGCTGGCGAGCGCCTCCGGGGGCCGCTTCGTGCTCGGCATCGGCTCCTCCTCGGACCGGATCGTCGAAGGCTGGAACGGCATCCCCTTCGAGAAGCCGCTGAGCAAGGTCCGCGAGACGCTTGACTTCCTCGACGTCGCCCTCGCCGGCGAGCGCACCGCGACCGGGTTCAAGCTGGAAGCACCTCCCGCCGAGCCGGTGCCGATCGTGCTGGCGGCGCTGCGCGGCAAGATGCTGGAGCTGGCGGTGGCGCGGGCCCAGGGCGCCTTCACCAACTTCCTGCCGCTGGGCGGGCTGCCCAAGGTGGCGGCCCAGCTCGCGGAGGCGCCGGCGGACTTCGAGCTGCTCTGCCGCTTCTTCTGCATCCCCGGCGAGCGCGAGCAGGTCGAGCCGCTGGCCCGCTTCATGTTCTCCTCCTACATCACCGTCCCGGTCTACGCCAACTTCTACCGCTGGCTCGGCTACGGCGAGCAGATCGAGCCGATGGTCGCCGCCTGGGAGTCCGGCGACCGCCAGGCAGCCGCGGCCGCCGCGCCCTGGGAGCTGATCGAGGACATGTTCGTCTTCGGCTCCCCCGCGGAGATGAAGGAGCGCCTCGCGGCCTTCGTCGAGGGTGGCATCACGCTGCCGATCCTGACCCCGATCGTGACGCCGGACAAGCTCGGCGAGACGATCGCGGCGCTGGCCCCCTAGCTCGCCGGGTCGGTTAGGCGTCCGTAGGCGTCGGGACGGCGGGTGCTCAGGAAGGGGAAGAGCTCGAGCCAGTCCTGGCGCTGGTCGAGGTCGAGGTCGGCGACGAGCACGGCGGGTTCGTCTCGGGGCGCCTGGGCGAGGATGCGGCCGTAGGGGTCGGAGATGAAGCTGGAGCCGTAGAAGCTGAGCGGCGGCTCGGAGCCGGTGCGATTGACGGCGACCATGAAGGTGCCGTTGGCGATCCCGTTGGCGACGATCACCCGCTGCCAGAGCGGCTCGGTGTCGAAACCGGGGTGGTCGGGCTCGGAGCCGATCGCGGTCGGGTAGACGAGGACCTCGGCGCCGGCGAGGCTGTAGGCGCGGGCGACCTCCGGGAACCACTGGTCCCAGCAGGTCGGCAGGCCGAGCGCGGCGTCGCCGAGGGTGAGGACCGGGAAGGGGTCCGGCCCGGCGGGCCCGGGGCGGAAGTAGCGATCCTCGTGGTAGCCGGCGGTGACCGGGATGTGCAGCTTGCGGGTGCGGGCGAGGAGCGCGCCGTCGGGGGCGACGACGATCGCGGTGTTGAAGCCGAGCCCGTCGGGCGCGTCCGCGCGCTCGTAGAGCGAGGCGTGGACGTGGGCACCGGTGGTGGCCGCCATCCGGGCGGCGAAGCGATGGGTCGGGCCGCCGGGCAGCTCCTCGGGCTCGGCGCCCGCGGCCTCTGGGCCGCCCGAGTCGATCGCGAAGTAGCGGCTCAGGGTCAGCTCCTGCAGGCAGATCAGCCGCGCGCCCTCGCGGGCGGCAAGCTCGATCCCGGCGGCGAGGGCGGCCTCGTGCTCGTCGGGGTCGGGATGCCAGCGCTGCTGCACGGCGGCGATCCGAAACGGCGGCCGCCGCGGCGGCCGGGTCCGGGCCGGCGAGCCCGGCGGGTCCGTGGCGACGATCAGCCGGATCTCCTCCATGCCACGACTGTAGCCGCGAGCTTGAGCGGGCGGTAGTCGTTTCTCCCGCTATCCGGAGGAAACGACTACCGCGCTCGCGAATTGGCATTCGGACCCGGCGGGTGGATGATTGCTCGATGAGTGCGCCGCTCGAGTCGACCCCCGCCGCGGACGGCTTCCGGATGCCGGCGGAGTTCGAGCCGCACGACGGCTGCTGGATGGCCTGGCCGGAGCGTCCGGACAACTGGCGCCTGGACGCGGGACCGGCCCAAGAGGCGTTCGCCGCCGTGGCCGAGGCGATCGCGGTCTCCGAGCCGGTGACGATGGCGGCCTCGGCCGCTCAGCTCGAGCGCTGCCGAGCGGTGCTGCCGGCGGCGGTCCGGGTGGTCGAGATCGACACCGACGACGCCTGGCTGCGCGACACCGGGCCGACCTTCGTCGTCGACGGGCGCGGTGGGCGGCGCGGCGTCGACTGGGTCTTCAACGCCTGGGGCGGGCTCGAGGGCGGTCTCTACTCGCCGTGGGAGCGCGACGACCGGGTCGCCGCCCGGATCCTGGAGATCGAGGAGGCCGGCCGCTACCGGGCCCCGCTCGTGCTCGAGGGCGGCTCGATTCACGTCGACGGTGAGGGAACGGTGCTGACGACCGAAGAGTGCCTGCTCAACCGCAACCGCAACCCAGAGCTCTCCAAGGATCAGATCGAGCGGGCGCTGCTCGCATACCTCGGCGCCGAGAAGGTGGTCTGGCTGGGACCGGGCGTCTTCAACGACGAGACCGACGGGCATGTCGACAACCTCGCCTGCTTCGCCCGGCCGGGCGTCGTCCTGCTGAGCTGGAGCGAGGACGGGTCCGACCCCCAATCGGCGATCTCGGCCGACGCGCTGGCACGCCTGGAAGCGGCGACCGATGCCCGCGGGCGCTCCTTCGAGGTCCTGCGCCTCCCCTCCCCCGGGCCGCTCTTCAACACCGAGGCCGAGGCAGCCGGGGTCGAGCCCGCCCCTGGCACCCAGCCGCGCCGCGGCGGCGACCGGCTCGCCGCCTCCTACGCGAACTTCTACCTCGCCAACTCGCGGGTGGTGATGCCGCTGCTCGACGAGCGCCACGACGACGAGGCGGCGGCGATCCTGCGCGACTGCTTCCCCGGCCGCGAGGTGATCGGCGTCCCCGCCCGCGAGATCCTGCTCGGCGGCGGCAACGTCCACTGCATCACCCAGCAGGTGCCTGCCGCCGACGTTCGCGGCTAGGCGGCGACGCGGGCCAGCGAGAGTGCGTAGTCGCCGGCGGCGTCGGTGAACCAGCCGCACATCTCCAGGCCGGCGCCGGCGTAGACGGTCTCGAGCCGCTCACGGGTGAACTTGGTCGAGATCTCGGTCCGCATCTCCTCGCCGGCCGTGAAGACGATCTCGAGGTCGAGGCCGTCGAGGCGCACCTCCTGGTCGGCGAGCGAGCGCAGGCGGATGTCCATCCGCTCCGCCTCGGCGTCGTAGCGGGCGACGTGCTCGAAGGCGTCGAGGTCGAAGTCGGCGCCGAGCTCGCGGTTGAGCACCTCGAGCACGTTCTTGTTGAACTCGGCGGTGATCCCGGCGGCGTCGTCGTAGGCGGCCTCTAGCCGGTCGGGGTCCTTGATCAGATCGGTGCCGAGCAGGAGGTGGTCGCCGGGGCCGAGCAGGGCCGCGATCCGCTCCAGGAAAGCGTGGCGCTGACGCGGGTAGAGGTTGCCGACGGTGCCGCCGAGGAAGGCGATCATCCTCGCCCCGGCGCCGTCCGGAATCCGCTCCAGGTCCTGCTCGAAGTCGCAGACGAGACCGCGGACCGCGAGCCCGGGGTACTCGTCGACCAGGCAGGCCGCAGTCTCGTGGGTGATCTCCTCGGAGATGTCGACCGGGACGTAGGTGTCGAGGCTGCCGGCGTCGCGCATCGCACTCAGCAGGTGCCGGGTCTTCGCCGCCGAGCCGGAGCCGAGCTCGACCAGGGTGGCGGGGTCGCCCGCGGCGGCGAGGATCTCGGCGGAGCGGTCGCTGAGGATCTCCCGCTCGGCCCGGGTCGGGTAGTACTCCGGCAGCTCGGTGATGCGCTCGAACAGCTGCGAGCCGCGCTCGTCGTAGAAGTATTTCGGCGCCACCTCCTTCGGGTGGGAGCTGAGGCCGGCGCGGACGTCGCGCGCCATCGTCGCGGCGGCGTCGGCGTCGAGGTGGACGTCGATCGCGATCATGCGTCCCTCGCGCAGCGCAGGCCGGAGAAGATCTGGCGGCGCTGGGGCAGGTCCCAGTTGCGGAAGCTGGGGCGGGCGACGCTGGGGTCGGTCGCCCAGGAGCCGCCGCGCAGCACCTTGTGCTCGGGGCCGAAGAAGACCTCGGAGTACTCCGGGTAGGGGAACGCCTCGAAGCCGGGATAGGCGAGGAAGTCGGACGAGGTCCACTCCCAGGCGTGCCCGACGCCCTGCAGGCGCGGGCGCGCCGCCTCCCACTCGTGCTCGCTCGGCAGCCGCTTGCCGGCCCAGCGCGCGAAGGCGTCGGCCTGCTCCCAGGAGACGTGGATCACCGGGCGATCCGGGTCGATCGGGGTGCGCCGGCCCATCGCCGTGTGAACCCAGCGGTCTCCGTCGCGCTCCCAGTACTGCGGTGCCTCGGCGCCCGTCTCCTCCATGAACTCCCGATAAGCGGCGTTGCCGACCGGGGTTCGATCGATCTCGAAGGCGGCGAGCTCGACGCTGTGGCGGGCACGCTCGTTGTCATAGGCGAAGCCGCGCTCGCCGGCGCCGATCTCGTGCTCGCCGGCGGCGATCGCGAGCATCTCCGGCCCGGGCGCAACGGGCTCAACCGCGCGCAGGGAGTCGACCAGCGCCGACTCGTAGCCGTCGACCAACTGCAGCAGCTGCAGCATCGTCTCGTTGTGCTGGAGCTCGTGGGCGAGCAGCATCTCGTAGACGAACCCTTCGCGCAGCAGGCGATCGTCGGCGCCCGGCCCGATCTCGACCGCGTCGAGCACCTCGAGCGTGCGCTCGCGCACGTCGGCCATGTAGGCGCGCAGCTCGGCGTCGCGCAGGATCGGCAGCTCGCCGCGGGTCTTGCGCGGGTTCTCGATCGCGTCGTAGAAGCGCCCGAGCTCGCCGTCCATCGGCTCGCGGCCGCCGATCGTCTGCACCAGCCAGAGCTCCTCGAAGTTGGCGATGTGGCCGAGGTCCCAGGCCAGCGGGCTCAGCAGCGGCGAGTAGACCGTGTTCAGCTGCTCGTCGTCGAGCGGCTCGACCAGCGCCAGCGTGCGTTCACGCGCCTCGGCAAGCCGTTCCCTGATCGCTTCCTTGGAGTTTGCCGTCACCTCGGTGGCGATACGAAAACCCTATACGGGTCGGATTACCGGGATGTGAAATACGCTGGCGACCATGGAGATCCAGGGAGCGGGGGCTTTGGTTGCGGGTGGCGCGTCGGGACTCGGCGCCGCGACGTCGCGGGCGCTGGCCGGAGCGGGTGCCGATGTGGTCATCGCCGACCTCAACGCCGAGAAGGGCGAGGCGCTGGCGGCGGAAATCGGGGCGACCTTCATGGCCGCCGACGTCACCGATGCCGAGGCCGTGGCCGCCGCGGTCGCGCGAGCCGCGAGCGCCGAGGGCGGCTTGCGCGTATCGGTCTGCTGCGCCGGCATCGGCTGGGCCGAACGGGTCGCTCACAAGGGCGGACCGCACAACCTCGAATACTTCTCCAACGTCGTCAAGGTCAACCTGATCGGCAGCTTCAACGTCCTGCGCCTGGCCGCCGACTCGATGAGCGCGAACGAGCCCGATAGCGCCGGCGAGCGCGGCGTCTGCGTCAACACCGCCTCGATCGCCGCCTACGACGGCCAGATCGGCCAGATCGCCTACGCCGCCTCCAAGGGCGGCATCGTCGGCATGACCCTGCCGGCGGCTCGCGACATGGCCTCGCGCGGGGTGCGGGTGATGACGATCGCTCCCGGCCTCTTCGACACGCCGCTGCTGGCCGCCCTGCCCGAGGAGGCGCGCACCGCACTCGGCGAGGGCATCCCCTTCCCCTCCCGCCTCGGCCGCCCCGAGGAGTACGCCCGCATCGTGCTCGAGATCGTCGCCAACCAGATGCTCAACGGCGAGACGATCCGCCTCGACGGCGCCCTGCGGATGCCGCCGAAGTAGCGCCAGCTCGAGAGCTGCATTCGACACGCATATGGTGTCGAATGCAGCTCTCGTCGCTCAATCGGTGCCCTCGGCCTCGGGGTCGAGCCAGACCTTCTTCTGCCAGGGCGGGCTGATCGCGAAGGTCGAGCTGTCGGTGGCGGCGACCGGCTCGAGCGGGATCAGGTGGACGCGGCGGCCGGGGGTGAAGCGGTCGACGTGAGCGATGCCGCCGGCGTTGCCGGCGTGGCTGCCGCCGGAGACGAGCAGCAGGCCGCGAGCCGGCCCCCAGCCGTTCTCTGCCCGCACGCCGAGGCCTTCGGTCGCGCCCTTGACCAGGTCGATCCCGGCGTCGGAGCCCCAGTTGGCGGCGTTGAGCGCGTAGTTGTAGCCATTGTGCGAAGAAGCCCGCTCGTCGACGCTCCCGTCCGGCCGGACCCGGATCTGAACTCCCTCCCAATCGTCTTCGTGAAAGCCCTCGGCACCGGCGACCGGGATGTCGCGGAGCGTGGCGGAGTCGGCGTAGTAGGTCCAGTACTGCAGGTAGAGATTCCCCGCCCGCGATCCGGAGCAATCGGCACCCGTCGCTTCAGTGCGCTCCGCCTCGTCCTCGCGGCAGTCGATGACGTGAACAAAGGCGGTGACCGGCATCCCCGCATCCGTTCGGTGCACGAGCCCGTCCTCAGACGCGTCGCCACAGCTGGTGTCGCGGCAACGCCGGTAATCCACGGGCACCGCCCTGGAGCCTTCCTCGAAAGCCAGCACCGGCATGTACTCCCGCACCATCTCCCCCACCTCGCTCCCATAGGCCGCAATCAACACCGGCTCATCCCCACACCCGTCGGCTAGCGAGGCCGCGCAGAGAAGCTTCGACCCCAGGACCCGCGCCAGAGACACGCCCGGCACCCGCACACCGGCCGCAACCACCCCGACCAGCAGCAGCGCGACGACACCCAACGTCCCGACCCACTCCACAGTCGACTGCCCCCGCTCCGAACCCAGCATCTCTGGCCAAGGAATCGACGACGCGGAACTCTTCCCCCCGGGCTATCCCGGTAGGGGTGAAGCGTCTTGTACTTTTTTGGCGCTGCGGCTATCGGTCAGCCGCAAACGATCCGCAAAAAAGTTAAGCGGAACCCCTACCGGGATAGCCCGGCGCTAAAGGTTCTGTATCTCGGCGGCGATGTCGGCGGCCGCCTTCTTGGCGTCGTCGAACAACATCGAGGTATTCGGTTCGTAGAAAAGATCGTTATCGATGCCGGCGAATCCGGGGCTCATCGACCGCTTGATCACGATCACCTGCTGTGCCTGGTTGACCTCAATGATCGGCATCCCGGCGATCGGGCTGTCCGGGTCGTTCTGGGCGGCCGGGTTGGTGACGTCGTTGGCCCCGACCACGACGGCGACGTCGGTGCGCGGCATTTCGGGGTTGATCTCCTCCATCTCCTTCAGCTGCTCGTAGGGCACGTCGGCCTCGGCGAGGAGGACGTTCATGTGCCCCGGCATGCGGCCGGCGACGGGATGGATCGCGTAGTTGACGGTGACGCCGCGCTTTTCGAGCTCGTCGCCCACCTCCTTGATCGCGTGCTGGGCCTGGGCGACGGCGAGGCCGTAGCCGGGCACGATCACGACAGTGTCCGCGTAGGCGAGCTTGATCGCCGCGTCCTGGGCGCCGATCGAGACGTGCGGACGGGTCTCGGCGGAGCCAGCCGCGGCGGCGGGGGCGCCGCCGAAGCCGGAGAAGAGAATGTTGCTGACGGAGCGGTTCATCGCCGTCGCCATCTCCATCGTCAGGATCGTTCCCGAGGAGCCGACCAGGGTGCCGGCGACGATCAGGGCGACGTTCTCCAGCGCGAAGCCCGCAGCGGCGGCCGAGAGCCCGGTGAAGGCATTCAGCAGCGAGATCACGACCGGCATGTCGGCGCCGCCGATCGGCAGCACGACGAGGTTGCCGAGGATCGCGGCGGCGATCAGGATCGCGATGAAGAGGCCCTGCGAAGGATCGCCGTTGTTGATCACGAGGTCGACGCAGGCGGCCAGGATCGCGACCACCAGCAGGGCGTTGATCACCTGCTGGCCCGGCACCGCGAGCGGCTTGGTCGGGATCAGGTCCTGGAGCTTGGCGAAGGCGATGTTCGAGCCCCAGAAGGAGACCGAGCCGATCACCGCGGCGAGCAGGGTCGGGATCAGCTCTTCGAGCGGGATGTCGCCGCCGAGCGAGATCCCGTGGCGCAGCTCCGACCAGGCGATCAGCGCCACGGCGCCGCCACCGACGCCGTTGTAGAGGGCGACCATCTGCGGCATCTCGGTCATCTGCACGCGGACCGAGGCGATGAAGCCGATCGCCGAGCCGCCGGCGAGGCCGATGATGATCAGGCCCCAGTTGCCCATCCCGTCGAGCAGCAGCGTCGTCACCACGGCGACCGCCATGCCGGCGGCGGCGATCAGGTTGCCCTGCTTGGCGCTGGTCGGATGGGTGCCGCGTTTGAGCCCGATGATGAAGAGCGAGAAGGCGACGATGTAGAGCGCGGTGGCCGCTTCGCCACCGGGCTGGAGGACGGCGGTGACCATCAGGAACCGCCCTTGCCGTCAGCGTCGGCCTTCGGTTTCGGCTTTTTCGAGAACATCCCCAGCATCCGGTCGGTGACCATGAAGCCGCCGACGATGTTGATCGCGCCGAAGGCGACCGCGATCGTGCCGATCACGTACTCGAGCGGGTCGTTGGCGTAGCCGAGGACGATCAGCCCGCCGAGCATGACGATGCCGTGGATCGCGTTGGTCTGCGACATCAGCGGCGTGTGCAGCGTGGTCGGGACCTTGGAGATCACCTCGAAGCCGACGAAGGCGGCGAGGACGAGGATCGCCAGCTCGGTCATCAGGCTCATTTCGCGGCCCTCTCGTTCTTGATCGCGCCGCCCTGGGTGATGCAGGCGGCGGCGATGATGTCGTCCTCGAAGTCGACGTTGATGGCGCCCTCCTCGGTGATCAGGAGGCCGAGCAGGTTCTCCAGGTTTTTCGCGTAGAGCTGCGAGGCCGGGACCGGCATCTCGCTGGCGAGGTTGCGCGGGCCGATCACTTTGACGCCGTTCTCGACGATGGTCTCCCCCGCTTGGGTCAGCTCGCAGTTGCCACCGGTCTCGGCGGCGAGGTCGACGATCACCGAGCCGGGCGACATGCCGCGGACCGCGTCGGCGGTGATCAGCAACGGCGCCGGGCGGCCGGGGATCGCGGCGGTGGTGACGATGATGTCCTGTTTGGCGGCGTTCGCGGTGAGGGCGTCGCGGACCTGGGCGTTCTCCTCGTCGGTCAGCGGCCGGGCATAGCCGCCCTCGCCCTCGGCGTCGGGGATGAAGTCCAGTTCCAGCGGGCGGCCGCCGAGCGAGGCGATCTGCTCCCAGGCGGCGCGGCGGATGTCGAAGCCGGTGACGATCGCGCCCAGCCGCTTACCGGTGGCGACGGCCTGCAGCCCGGCGACGCCGGCCCCGAGGACGAGGACCTTGGCCGGCGGCACGGTGCCAGCCGCGGTGGTCATCATCCCGAAGAAGCGGCCCGACTCGCGGGCGGCGATCAGCATCGCCGCGTAGCCGGCGGCGGCGGCCTGCGAGGAGAGCGCGTCCATCGCCTGGGCGCGCGTGGTCCGGGGGATCGCCTCCATCGCGAAGCTGGTGACGCCGGTTTGGGCCAGCGCGTTGTTGGACTCGGCCGCGGTCCAGGGAGCGAGGTGGCCGATGAAGATCTGGCTGGAGTTGAGCTTGGCGATCTCGGCGGTAGAGGGGGCCGCGACGCGAAGGACGACGTCGGCGCCCCACGTAACCTCGCCCTCGACGACCTCGGCTCCGGCCTCCGTGTACTGGGAGTCGGGGTGGCCGGCGTCGTCGCCGGCGCCGCGCTCGACCAGCACCTCGACCTGCTCGTTCTTCTTCAGCGACTTGACCACGTCGGGGACCAGCGCGACCCGGCGCTCCCCAGCAGCAGTCTCTTTCGGCACTCCGATCTTCACGCGGCGCGGAAGATTAAGGGAAGTGTCAGCCGCGCGTCTGCACGCCGGAAATGGCGCCCAGACGCTCGAGGGTGTGCAGTTGCTCGCCGCGGTCCATGTGGACGGCCGAGACGATCAGGCGATCGATGCCGGCCTCGCGGAAACGCTCGATCCGCTCCGCCACCTCGGCCTCGGTCCCGACCAGCGAGGTGGCCTCGACGATCTCGTCCGGCATCGCCTGGAAGGCGCCGTCGCGGTCGCCGTCCTGGAAGCGCCGCTGGACCTCGTCGGCGACGTCGCCGAAGCCGAAGCGGTGCGCGAGGTCGACGTAGAAGTTCGTCTTGCGGCTGCCCATGCCGCCGAAGTAGAGGACCAGCCCGGCCTTGACGACGCTCTTGGCCGTCTCCAGGTCGCCGTCGATCGCGACCTGCAGCGAGGGTGAGACCTCGAGGTCGGAGCGCTGCCGGCCGCCCTTGGCGAAGCCGGCCTCGAGGTGCTCCCCCCAGGTCGCCTCGAAGGCGTCGACGCTGAAGAAGATCGGGATCCAGCCGTCGCAGATCTCCGCCGCCATCTCGACCGATTTGCGGCCGATCGCGCCGACGAAGACCGGGATCTCGTTGCGCTCGGGGTGAAAGTTGAGCTTGAGTGCCTTTCCCTCCCCATCGGGTAGAGGCAGCTGGTAATGCTCGCCCTGATGATCGACGGGCCCCTTGCGGGCGATGATCTCGCGCACGACCTCGATGTACTCGCGGGTGCGGCCCCACGGCTTCGCGTAGGGGACGCCGTACCAGCCCTCGGAGACCTGCGGGCCGGAGGGACCGAAGCCGAAGAGGAAGCGGCCGCCGGAGAGTTTGTCGATCGTCGCCCCAGCCATCGCCGCCGCCGCGGGCGGGCGCGCCGGCACCTGCAGGATCGCGGCGCCGAGGTTGATCTCGGTCGTCTGCGCCGCCAGCCAGGCGAGCACGCTGACCACGTCGGAACCGTAGGACTCGGCCGCCCAGACCGACTCGTAGCCGAGCTTCTCGGCCGCGGCGACGAGCTCGAGCGCGTCCTCGCCGGCCGGGCCGATGCCCCAGTAACCCAGGTTCAGTCCAAGCTTTAGAGCCATCCGCAGCGCACCCTATTGAATAGTCGCCATGGCCACCAAGCAGCCAACCGCCGAACAGGGCCTCTCCAGCGCCGAGGCGGCCAAGCGCCTGCGCAAGCTGGGGCCGCCGGAGGAGACCTCCTCGCGCTCGACCTCGAGCATCGTCGCCGGCAACGTCTTCACCCTCTTCAACGCGATCATCGGCGTCTTCTTCGTGCTCGACCTCGGGCTCGGGCTCTACGCCGACTCGCTGTTCGGCCTGATCGCGGTGATCAACTCCTACATCGGCATCCGCCAGGAGCTGAAGGCGAAGGCGACCCTGGACGAGCTGGCGGTGCTGGTCGCCCCCCGCGCCAAGGTCGTCCGTGACGGCGCCATGACCGAGGTGCTGGCGACCGAGATCGTCTCCGGCGACGTCGTCCGCGTCGAGCCGGGGGACCAGCTCGTCGCCGACGGTGAGGCGATCGCCAGTCGCGGCATGACCCTGGACGAGTCGATGCTGACCGGCGAGGCCGACGGGATCCGCAAGGACGAGGGCGATCGCGTCCTCTCCGGCTCCTTCTGCATCTCCGGCTCCGGTCACTACCTGGTCGACGCGGTGCGCGAACAGAGCTACGCGGGCAAGCTCGCCGGCGAGGCGCGCGCCTTCCGCCATCCGCCCTCGCCGCTGCAGCGCGAGGTCAACCGGGTGATCCTCGCCTCGACCTACGTGATGCTGCGCTGGCGGCGATCCTCGTCTTCAGCCTCAGCATCCGCAACGTCAGCCTCGACGAAGCGGCGCAGACGGCGACCGCGGGCCTGGTGACGCTGATCCCCGAGGGCCTGGTGCTGTTGATGAGCGTCACCTTCGCGGTCGCCGCCGTGCGGCTGGCCAAGCGCGACACCCTGGTCCAGCAGATGAGCGCCAGCGAGAGCCTGGCCGCGGTCGACACGATCTGCGTCGACAAGACCGGGACCCTGACCGCGGGCGAGCTGCGCCTGGCCGGGGTCGAGTTCGCGGCCGGCACCGACACCGGTGCGGCCGAGTCGGCGCTCGCCACCTTCGCCGCCAGCGCCGGCGATCGCAACCGCACCCTGGAGACGATCGCCGAGCGCTATCCCGGCCAGGCCGGGACGGTCCGCGCCGAGGTCCCCTTCTCCTCGGAGTGGAAGTGGAGCGGGGTCGCGCTCACCAACGGCGCAGCCGGCGGCGGCTCGACCTACGTGATGGGTGCCCCCGACGTGCTCGCCGAGGCCGGCGCGCTGAACCTGCCCGCGGACCTGGCGGGCAAGCTCGAGCGGGAGACGGCGGCCGGGCGGCGCGTCGTCGCCTTCGGCGAGTGCGGCGAGACCCTGCCCGCCGATCCCGCGACCACGAAGCCGCCGCGGCTGACAGCGCTGGCGCTGGTGGTGCTGGAGGAGACGCTGCGCCCCGACGCGGCCGAGACGATCGCGGTGATGCGCGAGCAGGAAGTCGACCTGAAGCTGATCTCCGGCGATGCCCGCGCCACCGTCACCGCCGTCGCCTACGCGGTCGGGGTGCCGCGCGAGGCCGGCGTCGTCGAGGGGCACGAACTGCCCGACGACCCGGAGCGGCTGGGGCAGGTGGCGGTCGCGAACACGATCTTCTGCCGGATCAAGCCGGAGCAGAAGAAGGCCCTGGTCGCCGCCCTGGTCGCGGCGGGGCGCTACGTGGCGATGATCGGCGACGGCGTCAACGACGTGCCCGCCCTGAAGCAGGCGCGGATGGCGGTGGCGATGGGCTCGGGCACGCAGGTGACCAAGGGCGTGGCCGACATCGTCCTGCTCAAAGACCAGTTCTCGCGGCTGCCGGAGGCGGTCGGCGAGGGCCGCCGGATCGCCCGCAACATCCACCGCCTCGGCCGCCTCTACCTGACCAAGACCGTCTACGCCGCGACCCTGATCCTGCTGGTCGCGGTGCCCGGCTTCGCCTTCCCCTTCCTCCCCCGCCACCTCACCCTGGCCGCCTTCCTGACGATCGGCATCCCCTCCTTCGTACTCGCGCTGGCGCCGTCGGACGGCCCGCTCTACCGCGGCCGCCTGCTGCGGGCCCTGGCCGCCTTCGCGGTGCCGGCCGGGGTCGCGACCGCGCTTGGCTCGATCCTCTCCTTCTTCCTCGTCGACACCGTCTTCGGCGGCACCCTCGAGGCTGGCCGCACCGCCGCGACGACGACCCTGATCGTGCTCGGCCTCTCCTTCGTGCTGCTGCTCGAGCGCGGGCCCGGCCGCGAGCACATCGCGATCCAGAGCTACATGCTGGCGATGGTCGTCGGCCTCGCCGGCCTCTACGCCGGCATCCTCGCGATCCCGCCGCTGCGCGACTTCTTCGAAATGGAGCTGCTCGACGCGACCGCCTGGTTCCTCTCCCTGCTCTCGGCCGCGATCGGCCTCACGATCGCCAGCGCGCTCTGGAAGCTGCCGCAGATCGAACGGCTGGAAGCTCCGCCGGCCGAGCCGGAAGGGCCCGTCTGACGATTGTCCAGGCGACAGGGGTCGATCTTTCGACTCCGGGCCATGTTGGGAGCCCCCGTTCCGGGGGTAGCTTCCACAGATGGCGACGACCTTGGATCCGGCCCGCCCCTCTCCCGGCGCCGGGAAGTACCCGCTCGACCCGGGTCGCTTCGACGAGGCGTTCGTCTCCGAGGGCACTCCGCGACCTCCCTACGCGGCGGTGCTCGACGCGCTCGCGCAGCACGATCTATCGGCGCTGCGCGAGCGCGTTCAATCTTCGGCCGGGGAGCTCGGGCTCGACTTCGGCGCGGGCCGGCCGATGACCGTGGACCCGGTGCCGCGCCTGATCGACGCCGTCGAGTGGGCCGGGCTGGAGGCCGGGCTGGTGCAGCGGACCAGGGCTCTCAACGCCTTCCTGCTCGATGCCTACGGGGGCCAGCGGATCTTCGACGCGGAGGTGGTGCCGCGGCGGCTACTCGAGAGCTCCTCGGGCTACGAGCCGCGGATGCGGGGCCTGCTCGACCCCGGCGTGCCGCCGGCGACGGTCGCCGGCCTCGACCTGGTCCGGGGTGCGGATGGCGCGCTGCTGGTTCTGGAGGACAATCTGCGGATGCCCTCCGGAGCCAGTTACGCGCTCGCGGTCCGCGAAGCGGTCGAGCCGGCGCTCGGCGCCTCGCCGCGGCCGCGGCCGCTGGGCTCCTACGTCGGCGAGCTCGGCGCCGCGATCCGGGCCGCCGCCCCCGCCGGCCGCGACGAACCGGCGGCGGCGATCGTCTCCGACGGGCCCACCAGCGGCGCCTGGTATGAGCACCGCCGGCTCGGGCGCGAGCTCGGGATCCCGGTGGTCGAGCCGGGCGAGCTCGAGGTCGAGCGCGGGCGCCTCTTCGCCCGCCACAACCGCGACCGCCGCCAGCTCGACGTCCTCTACCGCCGCCTCGACGAGGACCGGCTGAGCGCTCCCGATGGCGCCCTGACCGCGCTCGGCGAGCTGCTGCTGCCGGCGCTGGCGTCGGGCCGGCTGCGCTGCGTCAACGCCTTCGGCACCGGCCTCGCCGACGACAAGCTCGCCCACGCTTATACCGAGAGCATGGTCCGCTTCTACCTCGGCGAGGAGCCGCTGCTGCGCTCCGTCCCCAGCTTTGACCTCTCCGACGCGGCCGCCCGCGAGGCGACGATGGGCCGGCTCGAGGAGCTGGTGATCAAGCCCCGCGACGGCTTCGGCGGCAAGGGCGTGACGATCATGCCGCGGGCGACCGAGCCGCAGCGGCGCCGCGCGATCGGACTCGTCCGCCGCCGCCCCGAGGGCTTCATCGCCCAGGAGACCGTGCAGCTCTCCAGCCACCCCACCGTCTGCGGCGCCCGGCTGCGCCCGCGGCGGGTCGACCTGCGCCCGTTCGTGGTCAGCTCCGCCGCCGGCACCACCGCGATGCCCGGCGGGCTGACCCGCTACGCCCGCGGCGCCGGCGAGATGATCGTCAACAGCTCCCGCGGCGGCGGCTGCAAGGACACCTGGGTGGTCGACGCCCCGGCGGCGAGGCGATGAAGTCGCGCTCCCTCGCCTCGCGCCGCGAGCGGCCGCTGATCGGGGTCACGACCTCGGAGATGCGGCGGGCCGAGAGCCTCAACCCGACTCCCGAGGGCGAGCCGCCGACGCGGCTGGAGATGGCGCTCGGCCTGCCCTACCTGCGCGGCCTCGAGGCCGCCGGTGCGCTGCCACTGGTGATGCCGCCGCTGAGCGAGGAGGCGATCGAGCCGCTGCTCGACCGGCTCGACGGCATCTGCCTCTCCGGCGGTCCCGACCTCGACCCGGCCGGCTACGGGGCCGAGCCGCACCCCGAACTGGGGCCGATCGAGCCCAACCTCGACCGCTTCGAGCTGGCGGTGGCGCGCCGCGCCGACGCCCGCGCGATGCCGATCCTGGCGATCTGCCGCGGCACCCAGGCGATCAACATCGTCCGCGGCGGCACCCTGCACCAGCACCTGCCGGAGATCTCGACCGAGATCGCCCACCGCCAGCGCACCCCCGGCAACCAGACCAGCCACCCGGTCGAGGTCGTCCCCGGCAGCGAGCTGGCGGCGGCACTGGGCGGGACCGAGATCGACGTGATCGACGTCAACTCCTTCCACCACCAGGCGCTCGCCCGCGTCGGCGAGGGCCTCGAGGTCAGCGCCCGCGCCCCCGACGGCACGATCGAGGGAGTCGAGGACCCCAGCCGTCCTTTCCTGATCGGCGTCCAGTGGCACGCCGAGACCCTGGTCCACCGCGTCTACGAGGCGGCGCTGTTCAAGAACTTCGTCGACGCCTGCCGCGACGACGGCGCCGAGTTCCAGCGCCGCAGCGGCCGCGAGGTCGCGTGAGCGAGGTGGAGGCGTTGGCGGACACGGCGCCGGCCTGGGCGAGCTGGGCCGAGCCGCACGAGCTCGGTCCCTACACGGTCGGGATCGAGGAAGAGGTGATGCTGCTCGACGCGACCAGCTGGGCGCTGGCGCACCGGATCGACAGCGTCCTGCCCCGCCTCCCCCGCGCCGGCAGCGAGAGCTTCACGGCGGAGACGCACGGCTCGGCGCTGGAGATCCAGACCGGCGTGCACGGGCGCATCGACGATGCCGTCGCGGAACTGGCGACGCTGCGCGGCGAGCTCGACGCGGTCCTGCGGCCGCTCTCGATGCGGGCCGCCAGCGCCGGCACCCACCCGTTCGCGGTCTGGCAGGAGATCGTCGTCTCCGCCGGCGAGCGCTACCAGTTCGTCTACGGCTCGATGCGCGAGCTGGCCCGGCGCGAGCCGACCTTCGGCCTCCACGTCCACGTCGGCGTGCCCGGCGCCGAAGCGGCGATCCACGCCGCCAACCGCCTCCGCACCCACATCCCGCTGCTGCTGGCGCTCTCGGTCAATTCGCCCTTCTGGCAGGG
>Ga0207686_10000157_pt1 | contig 51500 bp, 51 predicted proteins | sample KBSM24metaG_FD_184396 | JGI IMG/M metagenome (GOLD analysis project Ga0207686, IMG submission 184396) | Miscanthus rhizosphere microbial communities from Kellogg Biological Station, Michigan, USA - KBS M2-4 metaG (SPAdes) (version 2) | ecosystem: Host-associated > Plants > Roots > Rhizosphere >...
GCATCGACCTGCGCCGCACCCCCGCGGGCGAGTGGGTCTGCTTCGAGGTCAACCCTTCCCCGGCGTACTCTTACTTCGAGCAACAGACCGGCCAGCCGATCGGGCGCGCCCTGGTGGGGTACCTGGCTAACGAAAGGGGCACCGGAAGCCACGATGGCACAGGCGATCGAGAACTGGGCGGACCTGTCGGGCGGCGTGCGTGAGGTGAGGCCGCGCCCTGGCGCACCCGAGATGAGCGAGGTCGCGATCGGGGTCGAGCGGGCCGACGACGTCGAGGGCTTCCCCAACGCATTCGCCGACACGCCCGGCAATGAGCTGACCGTCGCGATCGAGACCGACCGGGTCGAGCAGGCCGGCGTCCGGCCCGGCGACCGCGTCTGCGTCCGCGCTCAGCGGGCGACGCCGAGTCTGGTGATCGCACACCCCGACAGCCTCGCGAAGACCTAGCTCGGGGACCAGGCGCTCGCCTCAGCGCGGTCGCCGCGCCCCCGTGGCCCGCAGCAGGCCGTGCTGAACTTCTTCGCGGCCGAGGCTAGCGGCATCACGCAGAACCTCCCGCCGCCGCCCCGGGTTCCGTCGCAGGGCTTCGGCGACCACGGAGGCGACGGTTGGTGGCGTCAGCAGCTGCGAGGCGGGCAGATCGCGGCCGAGTACGCGGAGCATCCGCTCGACCAGCCGCGGGTCCGCGGCGAAGCGCGCGTTCACGGCCTGATTGAGCAGTGGCGCGAAACTGGACTCGCCCATCTGGCGGGCGAACCAGTACATGTCCATCGACTCGCGGTCGCGCCGTCGCCACCAAGTGCGCAGTGGCCTCTCGCTCTCGCGGTCCAGGCTGCGCTCGATCGCCGGCGCCAGGGTCTCGGCCTGATGGAGGGCGTCGCTGATCCCCTGGCCGGGAGTCGGATCCTTGAAGTGACCGGCATCGCCGATCAGGGTCCAGCCGGGTCCAGTCGCCTGCCGGAAGAAGCCGTGCCAGTTGGTCATCAGCTGCACCGGGGCGGCGCGGCGCCCGGTGGCGAGGACCTCGCCGAGCTCGGGCCAGCCTTTGACGCCCGCGTCGAAGACGCCGCTGCGGTTGGCGCGCAGCTCCTGGCGCTGCTCGATCGGGGCGACAAAGGCGGTCAGGAAGAGGCCGGCGTCGGTGGGCGTGGCGAGGAAGCCGTTTTCGCCGATGCTGCCGATCCAGGCCCGGCTCCGATCCACCTCGACGCCCTCGTAGTAGGACCAGAGAAAGGCTCGCCGCGGCGGCGTGCGGTGGTACTCGGCGGCGCCGACGAGGCGGGCGATCGTCGAACGGGCGCCGTCGGCGCCGACCACCAGTCGTGCCCGCAGCGGCCCGGCCGTCGTCTCGACCCCGGCGACGCGGCCGCCCGAGCGGATCACGCCGGTCACGGTGGTGCCCGTCCGCAGCTCCGCACCGGCGGCCGCGGCCTTCTCGGCGAGGATCGCGTCCAGCGTCACCCGGCGAACGCTCAGCAACGGGGCGCCGAGCAGCTCGACGACGTCGTTCTGTTCGAGTCGGAACTCGTCGAGGGCGAGGAACGCTCCGGTCAGCGGCGGTGCCAGCTCGAGCAGCTGGTCGAGCACTCCCAGATCGGCGAGAACCTGCACCCCCGGCGGCTGAATCCCGTGGGTCGAGGGGCTGTCGCTGGGGAAGTCGGCCCGGTCGAGCAGGCAGACCCGCAGCCCGCGCCGGGTCAGCAGGGTCGCCAACGGCGAGCCGGCGCAGCGCGCCCCAACCACGATCACGTCGTACGAAGCTTCCGAAGAACGGCGTTGTAACATTGTTATATGGAGGTTACCGCAGTTCCCGCCCTGCGGGACAAACTGCTCGCGCTTGCCCGCGAGAAGGTCGAAGAGTCCGGCCCGGAGGCGCTCCGTGCCCGCTCGCTGGCGACGCAGGTCGGCACCTCGACCCAGTCGCTCTACACCCTGTTCGGGGGCATGCCGGGGCTAATCGACGCACTGGTCGCCGACGGCTTCGACGAGTTCGCCCGTTTCGTCGCCGTGGTCGAGGAGACCGACGACCCGGTCGCCGACTTCTTTGCCAAGGGCTGGACCTACGCCGAGTGGGCGCTCGCGCACCCGCACCTCTACCGGCTGATGTTCGGGCTCAGCGGTGGCGATCTTCGTCACCACGCCGGCCTCGAAGTCGCCCTCGCCGGCTCGGTCGCCAACACGCCGCAGGCGCAGCGCGCCGTCGATGTCCTCGTCAACTCGATGCGTCGAGTCACCGAGTCAGGCCGTCTCCATCCGGTGGATCCGCTGATCGCCGCCGGGCAGTTCCTCAGCGCCACTCACGGCTACGTGCTCCTCCAGGCTGGCGGCGTCTTCGGCGGCGCTGACGAGGCCCGGGCCTTGATCGCCGCCGCCGGCGTCAACCTGATGGTCGGCATGGGGGACGATCGCGATCGCGCCGTCGAGTCCCTGCAGAAAGGGATCGCCTCGCTCTCGTGACCGCGCCCGACCCCGATCTGCAGCGTTTCCTCGACGCCCAAGACGCTGGCGGCACCTACGAGAGCGCCCTCGCCGAGCTCACCGTGGGCCGCAAGACCAGCCACTGGATCTGGTTCGTCTTCCCGCAGCTTGCCGGCCTCGGCCGCAGCGAGATGTCGCGGCGCTACGCGATCGCCTCGTTGGCGGAAGCGCGCGCCTATGCCGAGCACCCCGTCCTCGGCGAGCGTCTCCGCGACTGTGCCCGGGCGCTGCTGTGCCACCGCGGCCGCGATCCCGCCGAGATCGTCGGCGGGATCGACGCCGTGAAGCTGCGCTCCTCGATGACACTCTTCGCTGCCGCCGCACCCGGCGAGCCTCTCTTCACCAGGGTGCTCGACAGCTTCTACGAGGGTGAACCCGACTCGGAGACCGAGCGCCTGCTCGCTTGAGCCAAGGACCCGCTCCTGGACGGATGTCGTAGCGCCCAGAATTCAAGGCGCCGTCGCGCCGGGTCGATTCCCGGTGGGCGTGTCCAAGGCAATCCGCCCAGTCATCCTTGCCCTCGCCGCTCTCGCGGTCGTCTTCGGCCTCGCCGCCTGCGGAAAATCTGGCGGCAAGGAAGGGGGGACGCTGACCTCTTCGATTGGCTCCTTCCCCGATTACCTCGACCCCGCCCTCTCCCACACGGCAGAAGGCTTCACGGCGATGTACGACACTTACATCCCGCTGCTCACCTATGCCCACGCCAGCGGCAAGGCCGGCAGCCAGGTCATCCCCGGCCTCGCCCGCTCGATGCCGAAGATCACTGATGGCGGCCGCACCTACACGCTCTTCCTCCGCAAGGGGTTGAAGTACTCCGACGGCAGCCCCGTCAAAGCCACCGATTTCCCGAAGTCGGTCGAACGGGTCTTCCGCCTCAACTCCAGTGGCTCACCCTTCTACGACGACATCGTCGGCGCCGAAGCGTTTGCGAAGACCAAACAGGGCGACATCGGCGGGATCGAAGCCGACGACGCCAGCGGCAAGATCGTCATCCACCTGACCCAGCCGCGCGGCACCTTCACCAACGAGCTCGCGCTGCCCTTTGTCGCCCTGCTCCCCGCTGGCACCCCTGACCACGACCTCACCGCCGACCCGCCGCCCGCCACCGGCCCCTACGTGATCACCGACTCCAAGCCGGGGACCAGCTGGGAATACGGCCGCAATCCGGTCTGGGCCAAGAACAACGCGGCGGTGCTGCCGGAAGTCCCCAGCGGCCACGTCGACAAGATCGTCGTCTCCGTCGTTCGCAACGGCTCCACCCAGGTCAACGACGTCGAACAGGGCCGCACCGACTGGATGCAGAACGCACCACCCTCCGACCGCTACGCCGAAGTGAAGTCCCGCTTCGAAGGCAGCCAGTTCCGCGTCGAGGACACCAACAGCACCTACTTCTTCTGGCTCAACGCGACGGCGCCGCCCTTCAACGACGTCAAGGTCCGCCAGGCCGTCAACTACGCCGTCAATCGCGCCGCCCTGGAACGGATCTACGCCGGCCAGCTGACCGCCACCCAGCAAATCCTGCCGCCGGGGATGCCGGGCTACGAGAAGCTCGACCTCTACCCCTACAGCCTCGCCAAAGCCAAGCAGCTGCTAGCCGAAGCCGCCCCCGCCGACCGCCAGGTCACCGTCTGGAGCGACAACGAAAGCCCCAACAACGAAGCGGCTGAATACCTCGAGGACGTGCTCAACAAACTCGGCTTCGAAGCGACGCTGAAAGTGGTCAACTCCGACAACTATTTCCCGATCGTCGGCAACGCCTCGACCCCCGACGTCGACGTCGGCTATGCCAGCTGGTTCGAGGACTACCCGCACCCCAACGACTTCTTCCAGCCGCTGCTGACCGAAGCGGCGATCACCCCGACTGACGCCACCAACCTTGGCCGCTTCGCCGACCCGAAGCTGAGCGCCGAAGTCGAACGCCTCTCCCGCCAGCCGCTCGGCCCCGAACAGGAAGCCGCCTACGCTGACCTTGACCGCGAATACATGGAACAGGCGCCCTGGATCCCCTACGGGACCGCCACAGCCGCCACCTTCGTCTCTAGCGCGATCGACCTCGACAAGGTCGTCTTCAACCCGACCTTCAGCCAGGACCTGACCAGCTTCCAGTTCAAGTAGCGGCAGTCGCCGCCGGCGCTAGTCTCGCGGCGCGTAGCGGTGGTGCAGGAGCAAGGAGTTGCCGTCGGGGTCTTTGAAGACGGCCATGTGGCAGACGCCGCTGTCGATCGTCTCGCCGAGGAATTGGACGCCCTGGCCTTCAAGGCTGCCGCGCGCGGCCTCGACGTCGTCGACGTGGAGGGCGATCGGGTGGCCGCTGGGAGCGAACTCCTGGCCGACCGAGGCAGCGTCCATCACCTGCAGCGTCAGGTTGCCGGTCTCGAACTCGCCGCCGGGGATTTTCCCGTAGTCGGTGCTGTGCTCGAGACCGAGCAAGCCGCCGTAGAAAGCCTTCGCCGCCTCGTAGTCCTTGACGAAGATCGTCGCGAAGTCGACGCCGCCGACGCTGATGCCCTCACCGCTCATAGGTCCTCCTGTCCGTCGAGTGCCTTCGTCAGCAGATCGTGCAGCCGCGCCCGCTCCTCGCCGCTGAGGTTGCCGAGCACCTCGTCCTCGAGCGACTCCAGCTTGCCCTCGGCCTCCTCGAGGGCGCGGCGGCCGACGGGGGTGATCTCGACCAGGTGCCGGCGCCGGTCGGCGGGATCGCGGCGGCGCTCGACCCAGCCGGCCTCGTCGAGGTCGTTGAGCAGCAGCACGCAGTTGTTGGGGTCGAGCATCAGCATCTGCCCGAGCCCCTGCTGCAGGCAGGTTTCCTCGCGCAGGTGGTCGAGCGCGATCAGCTGCTTCAGCCGCATCCCGATCACCTCCTCGGTAGCGCGCCGATAGATCACGCGCGAGAGCTGAGTGAGCAGACCTACGGAGCCAGTTGCGGTAGCCGGGTTCATCTCATATTCCTACTTCTGTTAAGGATCTTAACTCCTCCAACGATAATCACTGCTACAGTGATTATCCATGAGCAACCTTGCAAATACAAGCCTAACCCAAGCCAACCCCAACTCCGACCGGTCGCGCTGGATGGCGCTGGTCGTCCTTTGCATCGGCATGCTGATGATCGTCCTCGACGCGACGATCGTCAATGTCGCGCTCCCCTCGATTCAGTCCGACCTCGGCTTCTCGCAGTCGAGCCTGGCCTGGGTCGTCAACGCCTACCTGATCGCTTTTGGCGGCCTCTTGCTCCTGGCGGGCCGGCTCGGCGACCTGCTTGGGCGTCGCAGCGTCTTCCTCACCGGCCTCACCATCTTCACCCTCGCCTCGCTCGTCTGCGGCATCGCCGATAGCCAGGCAGTCTTGATCGGGGCCCGCTTCATCCAGGGCGTCGGTGGCGCCCTCACCTCCGCCGTGATCCTGGGAATGATCGTGACGATGTTCCCCGAGCCCGGCGAGCAGGCCCGGGCGATCGGCGTCTACAGCTTCGTCGCTTCCGCCGGTGGCTCGATCGGCCTGCTCGCCGGCGGTGTCCTAACCGAGGCGATCAACTGGCACTGGATCTTCTTCGTCAACCTGCCGATCGCGGTCGTCACCGGCGTTCTCGCTGTGCGGCTGCTGGGCCGTGACAAGGGCCTTGGCCTCTCCCGCGGCGCCGACGTCCCCGGCGCCCTGCTGATCGTCTCCGCCCTGATGATCGGCGTCTACACGATCGTCGAGGCGGCGAACTACGGCTGGGGATCGGCTCACACCCTCGGCTTCGGCGCTGCCGCCGCTGCCCTGCTGGTCGGCTTCATCGTCCGTGAGAGCCGCGCCGCCAATCCTCTGGTGCCGCTGCGGATCTTCCGCTCCCGCAACCTCAGCGGCGCCAACTCGATCCAGGCGCTGATGGTCGCCGGGATGTTCGGGATGTTCTTCCTCGGCGCCCTCTATCTGCAGAAAGTCCTCGGCTTCACCTCACTCGAGGTAGGTCTCGGCTTCCTGCCGGTGACCGGGATCATCGGCGTCCTCTCGCTCGGCTTCTCGGCCAAACTCAACCTCCGCTTCGGTCCCCGCGCGACGCTGCTGCCCGGCCTCACCTTTATCTCCGCCGGCCTGCTGCTCTTCTCGCAGATCTCCGTCGACGGCAACTACTGGACCGAAGTGCTGCCGGCGATGGTCCTGATCGGCAGCGGCGCCGGGCTCTCCTTCCCGGCCCTGATGGGGCTGGCGATGTCCGGGGTCGAGCCGAGCGACGCCGGCCTCGCCTCCGGCCTGGTCAACACGACCCTCCAGGTCGGCGGCGCAATCGGCCTGGCCGTGCTGGCGACGATGTCGACCGAGCGGACCAGCGAACTCACCGCGGCTGGCCACTCGACCGCCTCGGCGCTGACCGGCGGCTACCAGTTGGCCTTCCTGATCGGCGCCGGCCTCGTCGCCGTCGCGATCGGGATCGCCGTCACGGTGCTGCGCCCGGCTGACCTCCAGGAGGCGGAGGAGCTGGCCGCCGAGGGCGAGGCCGAGCCGGTCTTCAGCTCGGAGGCCGTCTAGTCACCAACGGCCACTGGTCCGGCCTGGAGCACGTCTGGATCGTGCCCGGGCCGGACCGTGTGGCCGGCTTCGCGCAGCTCCTTGAGTCGTTCGGCGGAGCGACGTTGGGCCTCGAAGTCGTCGGCGAAGGACGGGAAGCGGAGGTCGTCGAGGCTCTCCGCGAAGAGTCCGACGTCGATCCCCAGGACCAGCTCGCCGACCTGCACCGACTGGTGCCCCGGGGTGTGGCCGGGGGTGCTGAGCAGCACCACCGTGCCGTCGCCGAGCAGGTCGTGGTCGCCGTCGACCAGGATCGGCTCGCCCAGCCCGGCGTAGTCGCGCGGCAGCAGGAAGTTGCGTTCGATCGCCGCCTCATCACGCCCCGCCTCCCACTCGGCTCGCTGTATGAACACCGGCACCGAGTCGGGGATCAGCTCGAGGCCCCCGGCGTGGTCGAAGTGCAGGTGCGTGAGCACCACCTTAGTGAGGCTGCCGAGATCGACCTGCTCGCCCAGCGGCAGCTCCTGTTCGAGCGCGAAGAAGGAGATCGGTCCCTGCCCGTAGTGGCCCTCGCGGTCGGCTGCGGCGTTGGGGTTGAGGCCGGTGTCGACGAGGATCCGCTCGCTCTCGGTCTCGATCAGGTACGCCGGCACCGGCAGGCGGATCGGTTTCTCCGGCTCCGCCTCGCCCTGGCGCCAGAGCCCGCGCGCCGCGGTCATCCAGCCGACATTGAGCATCTCGACCCGCATCGGGGCCGAACTCTATGCCCGTGCAGCGCGGGCGATGAAGGCAGCCTTGCTGTGCCGCTCCACTTCCTCCAGCGGCTGGCGGAGGATCCCGTCGGTGCTCATCCCGTAGACCTGCAGGCACTCGTAGCCGCAGCGCTCCAGGGTGCCGACGAGCTCCCCGGCGGGGAAGTGGCGCTGGCGATGGGCCTCGGGGGCGATCGCCACGCCGCCCTCCCCGAGCGGTTCAGCTTCGAAAACCGCTTCGGCGATCGCGCCGGAGGCGAGCTCGGGCGTCGCCCGCCCGTGCCAGAGCATCCGCCGCCCGTTCATCTCTACCTCCAGCTCTTCGGCGAAGAAGCTGCGGTAGGTCTGCAGCGTGTTGGTGTCGAAGATCAGCAGCCCCGTCTCCGGGTTCAGGTTGGGCAGCATCGAGCCCAGTGCCGCCTCCAGTTCTTCCGTCGTGAGCAGGTAGTTGATCGCGTCGTCGAGGCACCAGACGATGTCGAACTCGCCGAAGTGGGGGAGGGCCCGCATATCGGCGACTGACAGTCGTGCCCGCTCGCCGATCTTGTGCCGGGCCAGCTCGACCATTGCCGGCGAGATGTCGCAGGCAGTCACCTCCCAGCCCCAGTCGAGCATCGGGATGAAGCTCTTGCCGGTGCCGCAGCCGACGTCGAGCAGGCGGTGCCCGGTCAGCCCCTCCCGCTCCAGGTGGGAGAGCAGTTCCCGCAGCCACTCGTCGTAGTTGTGATGCGCGGTGAAATCGTCGTAGGCGGGCGCGATCGCCTCGTAGGCGATCTCCGCCCAGGGCGCCAGCTCCCCCTCCACCTCTTTCGCCATCCCTTGCTCCCTCACCGACTCCTCCTCGCCTGGCCGTTTACCGCTCACGCCGAGGAAGACCCGCAGGCGGTCAAAAGAGTTTCAGCGTTAAAACTCACTCTCCTGGCATTTAAATTAGTAAGTTCGTTTGATCAGCACTCCACGTTGGCATTGTCGCGGTGATGATGGCTGGGAATGGGGTGAGGCGCACAGGGTCTGTCTTCGGTTCGCGTATCGCTATGCGAACAATCCGAGCGAGGCCGAGGACATCGCCCAGGACGCCTTGCTCCGGGCCTGGCGGCGACGCTCGACCCTGCGCGAGCCCGGCCGTCGCAACCAGTGGCTGGGGACGATCGTTCGCAACGAGGCCTTCCGCCAGTACTCGCGGACCCGCCCCGAACCGATCGCAACAATCGAGACTGTGGAGGCCGTCGAAGACGCGCAGGTGACGGCGACGGTCGAGCGTGCCGACCTCCACGCGGCCCTGCGGCAGCTCAGCGATCCCGAGCGGGAACTGCTGGAGATGCGCTACAGCGACGACCTCACCCAGTCGACGATTGCGCGGCGGCTGGGGATCCCCGAAGGCACGGTCAAGGTGCGGCTGCACCGCGCCCGCAACAAGCTGCGGCGCGCCTTCGTCGTCCAGTAAGGGCACCGGCCCGGTGGGTGGGATGCGACCCGCCCTCCTGTACACGCGGGCGAGGGCGCCGAGGCGAACTTCGGACCGCTGTATAACGACGCCGCGCAGCCTCGCCGCGACCATTCGGTAATGGAGACTGCCCAGCGTCAGATTGTGGCCTTCGGTGGCGGCGGCTTCTCGATGGAGTCCGGCAACCCCCTGCTCGACGACTACGTGCTCGGCCTCGCCAAGGCGGAGCGGCCGCGGGTCTGCTTTCTGCCCTCGGCCAGCGGCGACGCCGACCACTACATCGTCCGCTTCTACAGGGCCTTCTCGGCGCATCGCTGCGAGCCCACTCACATCTCCCTCTTCCGCCGCGAGCAGGGTCCTCTCGATCTGCGCCGCCACCTGCTCGCGCAGGACCTGATCTACGTCGGCGGCGGCAGCGTCGTCAGCCTGCTCGGGGTCTGGCAGGCGCACGGGATCGACTCGATCCTGCGCGAGGCCTGGGAAGCGGGCGTCATCCTCTGCGGCCTCTCGGCCGGCTCACTCTGCTGGTTCGCAGAGGCGGTGACCGGCTTCCACGGTGAGCCGAAGCGGCTCGACGGCCTCGGCTTCCTGCCCTTCAGCAACTGCGTCCACTACGAGCGCGGCTCTTCCCGGCGCGAGTCCTACCACCGTTTCCTGCGCGAAGGGATGCGGGGCGGCTACGCAGCCGAGGACGGCGCCGCCCTGCACTTCACCGGCACCGAACTGAATCGTGTCGTCTCCTCGCGGCCGGAGGCGCGGGGCTACCGCCTCGACGTCGCCGGTCAGCGCGTGGTCGAGATGCGGATCGCCACCACTTACCTTGGCGATCGCGGAATTGTCCCCGAGCCGCCGGTGCCAGAGGCCGTCTCCACCGCGGTCTCAGCTTGACGGGGGTCCGTCGCATCCTCGCCCTCGGTGGGCACGAGTTCAGCTCGCGGCCAGCGGATCGGGCCGTCTCCGAGCTGCTCCTGCGGCTGGCCGGCGAGGCCGGCGCGGAACGGCCGCGGATCTGCATCCTGCCGACCGCCAGCGGCGACACCTCGGAGCTGATCGGCAGCTTCTACGCCGCCTTCGGCGAGCGCGCCTGCGAGCCCTCTGACGTCTCGCTGTTCCGGCTCGGCCACCGCCCCCTTGCCCTCCGCGACCACCTGCTCTCCCAGGACCTGATCTACGTCGGCGGCGGCAGCCTCGTCAACCTCTTGGCGGTCTGGGAGGCGCACGACATCGCCTCGATCCTCAGCCTCGCCTGGCGGCAGGGGATCGTCCTCGCCGGCCAGAGTGCCGGCGCGATGTGCTGGTTCGAGGCCGGGATCACCAAGTCCTCCGGCAAGCCGCTGGCAGCCGCTGGCCTGGGGATGCTCCACGGCAGCCTCTGCGTCCACTACAACAACGAGCCCGAGCGCCGCGCCGCCTATCTCGACGCCGTCGCGGACGGCATGCCTGGCGGCTACGGCCTCGACGACTACGCCGGCCTGCTTTGGGAGGGCGAGGGAACCCCCGCCGCCGTCACCGCCCGCCGCGGTGCCCGCGCCTACCGAGTCAGCAAACGCGACGGCAGCGTCGCCGAGTCGCCGCTCCCGGCGCGCTTCCTCCCGGCTCCAGCCCCGGCAGCCCTGCGCGAGGACATCGCCGAGTTCAGGCGGATCAAGACGATGCGCAAACGGGCCGGTTGGCTGGGATGAGTCCGTCCTCTTTCCCGCATAGCGGGATGAAGGACGGACTCGCGACTTACTCGCCGGCGATCGGAGGAGCGGTCGGGTCGCTGCTCTCTTCGCCCAGGCTCTCGCGGGCGATGTAGTCCTCGGCGAGCAGCAGGTTCTCCTTCGAGCGCTCGACTACGTTGAGAAGGTCGCTCATCAGCGCCACCTCCTCGACCTGCTCCTTGACGAACCACTGCAGGAATTGCTCAGCGCGGTAGTCCTTGATCTCTCGAGCGAGCTCGAAGAGGGCGAAGATCTCGTCGCTGACGCGTTTCTCCTGCTCTAGCGCCATTCGAACCGGGGCGCTGCCGTCGGAGTAGGTCGTCTCCTGGGCCTTGATGTCTGGGATGTGGACCTTCTCGCCGACGTCAAGCAGGTACTTGACCATCATCATCGCGTGCTCGCGCTCCTCCAGCGCCTGGCGGTAGAAGAAGGCGGCGAGGCGGGGAAGGGTCTCGGCGTCGTAGTAGACGGCCGCCCCCACATATTGCTGCGAAGCGGCGAACTCATTGGCGATCTGCTCGTTGAGCGCGTCGGCGAAGGACTTGTCGGGCATCTCGGCTCCTCTCGGCGGGCGGGACGAGCGCCCAACGTAGCCGAAATGCCGGATTCGGCCCGCCGAAGTGGGAGTTCGGCTTGCCGAAGCTCCGACCCCCCGATCAGGGGATCCGGGTCCTCGCTGCCCGCCGCGAGTGCCAGGTCGCGATCGGCGCCGCAGTCAGCTCCTCCCAGGCGGCGTCCTCGCCGTAGAACTGCATGACCACGAAGTGGAGGATGCCGGGGAGGAGCTCGGGGGCGGTCTCGGGCTCGTCACTCAGCAATTTCGAGCGCACGAGCTGCTCGATTGCCCCTACCATGAACGCGGCAGTTACTGGAGGTGGAGCTTGGCGAGAAGGGATCTCGCGGCGAGCGCCGTCAACGGCGCGGGAGAGGCGCTCCATCAAAAGATCGTGTTGGGCCATCGCATCGCCACCGGCGGCGAGCGCCTCGATGAAGAGAGCGCGCGCGAGGGCCGGCTGGTTGGCGCAGAACTCGAGCAGCTCAGCGAGGGCTGCCCGCAGGCCTTCTTTCCAGCTGGGCTGCCGTTTCGCGACCGCTTCGAGGCGCTGGTAGAGCCACTCCGAGGCCTCGCGATAGGCGCTGTCGAAGCAATCCTCCTTGTCGGCAAAGTACCCGTAGAAAGTCGCCCGGCTCGCCCGGGCGCGTTCGATTACGTCTTGCACGGAGGCGCGCTCGTAACCGAGCTCGCCGCTGACCAGGAGCATTGCCTTCAGCAGCCGCTCACGGGAGCGCCGCTTGCCCCGGGTGGGGAAGAGCAGCACCGACCCCCCCGATTGAGGGTTATCGACCGACACTTGGGTTTTGGCTTCAGAGGGAGTCATCCGCTATTGAAAACAGACACCTTTTGTCTAGATATAGCACCTTTCAGAGACACCGATGACCAGAACGCAAAAGTTTCTGGAAAGAAGGTTTTTAGACATCAGGTGAACGTCCTGGTATCTTGGTGGTATGACGGAGCCGCGTTCCCTCTCCGAGCGCCTCGCCAAACTCCCTCCGGGCCGGCACCTCGTGCCGAGCGACTACGTCGCCGAGAATCAGCGGCAGCGGATCCTCGCTGCGGTTGCGCAGCTGGTCGCCGAGCGCGGTTACCAGAAGACGACGATCGAGCTGATCGCGAAGACCGCGCGGGTCGCCCTGGTCACCTTCTACGAGCACTTCGACAGCAAGGAGGACAGTTTCCTGGCGGCATTCGACGAGAGCGTCGGCGCCGCCCGCGAAGTCTTTGCCGAGCTGCTCGACCGGGAGCAGCCCTGGCAGGAGCAGATCTCCTCGGGCCTGCAGATCTTCCTCGAGATGGTGATCCGCGAGCGGGAGCGGGCGAAGCTCTGCATCGTCGAGTCGCAGGCTGCCGGCTCCGCCGGCCTGGCCCGGTACCAGGCGATGCTGGAAAGTGTGAGGCCGAAGCTGCGCGAAGGTCGCGAGTTCAACCCGCGGGCGGCGCTGCTGCCGGACGGGCTCGAGGTGGCGCTGGCCGGCGGGATCGCCTGGCTGGTCCACCAGCGCCTGGTGGCAGACGACGTCGACGACCTAATGGCGTTGCTGCCAGAGGTACTTCAGGTGACGCTGACGCCCTACGTGGGCGAGGTCGAGGCGGGACGGGCCGCCGACGCGGCTCAGGCGCGGGTGGCCGCCTGAGCGAAGCGAGCGCAGGGGGCAGGGCCGGGCGCATGTGAGTACTCGGATTGAGACCGGACTCTCCGGCCGCGAAGGTCCGGCCCGCAAGCGAATCGCTGCCGCCCTGGTTGAGCTGGTCGCCGAGCAGGGCCTGGAGGCGACGACGGTGGCGATGGTCTGCGCCCGCGCTGGGGTCGACCGCGCCGGCTTCGACCGCCACTTCCACAGCAAGGAAGACTGCTACCTCCACGCTCTCGACGAGGTCGCGGCGAGTTTCTGCGCCTGCGCCACGTCTGCTTACGGGCGTCCGCACAGCTGGCATGATCGGGTCTGGGCCACCGCCTGGGCGGCGATGCGGTTCCTGCAGGAAGACCCGCGGCGGGCCCGCTTCCTCGTCGTTGGTGTCAACGGCGCCGGCAGCCGCGCCCAGGCGCGCCGCGACCGCGTCCTGCAGGCAATCGCCGACCTTGTCGATGCCGGCCGGCACGAGTTGCCCGAGGCCGGCTCGGTCTCCCGCAATACCGCGGAGATGGTCACCGGCGCGATCTACAGCACGGTGTTGACGAAGATCAGCGGCGGCGCCCTCGAGCGCCGCGAAGACTTCCTCTCCGAGCTCGTCTACATGGCGATGATGCCCTACCTCGGCGCCCGCGCCGCCGAGGACGAGCTGCTCGTCCAGCCGCTCCGCTGAACCTCCCGCAGCGGGTGGACCGGTCGGTATCGTCGTCCGCCGATGGCCAAAGGCGCGGCGAAAGAGCAAGGGGAAGGGAAAGCCTCCAAGGCCAAAAAAGCGGGCGCGATAGAGCCGGCCACGCCGGCGGCGCCGCGGTTGCCGGCCGGCCGCCACGGCCTGCCGCGCGAGTTCGTCGCCCAGAACCAGCGCGAGCGGATCATCACGGCGCTGGTCGACACTGTCGCCGAGCGCGGCTACAACGCCACCACCGTCGCCAATATCACCAAAGCCGCCGGGGTCTCGCGGCGCACCTTCTACGAACACTTCGCCGACAAGGAAGCCTCCTTCCTGGCCGCCTACGAAATGGTCGCCGACCACATCCGCGATTCGATGCAGGTTGCCGCGCGGGCTTTCGAGGATTGGCCGCAGCAGGTGCGGGCGGCGTTGGCGACGATGCTGCGCTTCCTCGCCGGCGAGCCGGAGTTGGCGCGGGTGGTGATGATCGAGCCGATCGCCGCCGGCGGTGAGATCGCCGCCCGCCATCGTGAGTCAATGCAGGGATTCGTCGAGATCCTCAAGGCGGGCCGCCCCGAGCACGGCGGTGAGCGGCCACTGCCGGAGGCCACCGAGGCGACCCTGGTCGGCGGCATCGTCTCGCTGATCGCGCGCGAGATCAACGCCGGTCGCGGCGACAAGCTTGAGGAGCTGTTGCCCGATCTGATCGAGCTGATTCTGGCGCCCTACCTTGGTCCCGAGGAAGCGGCGAAGCGGGCCCGCCCCGCCTGAGCGACTCGCTAAGGGACCGCGGTCGCTTCCGCCTCGACCGGGCCGGTGGCCGCCCCGCCGCCTTTACCGCCGGTCACTCCCCCTTCCTCACTGCTGAGCCGGTGCGCCAGGTAGACGGGGAGGATCGAGATCGCGACGACGATGACGGCGACGACATTGACGACCGGCAGGTCATTGGGCCGGAAGAGGTGGGAGAAGATCCAGATCGGCAGCGTTTCTTCGCCGGCGCCGATCGTGAAGTTGGTGACGATGATCTCGTCGAAGGAGAGCGCGAAGGCGAGCAGGCCGCCGGCGACCAGGGCGCTGCGCATTCCCGGCAGGGTGACGTCGCGGAAGGTCTGCCAGGTGTCGGCGCCGAGGTCGGCGGCCGCCTCCTCGAAGGAAGAGGAGAGGCGCCGCAGCCGTGCCGTCGCGTTGTTGTAGACGACGACGATGCAGAAGGTGGCGTGGCCGATGATCACCGTGAGGAGGCTGAGCGGAATCCCCAGCACCTGGGTGAAGGTGTTGCTGAGGGCGACGCCGGTGACGATCCCGGGCAGGGCGATCGGCAGCACGACCAGGAAGGAGATCGTTTCGCGGCCGAAGAAACGGTGCCGTACCACCGCCAGCGAAGCCAGCGTCCCGAGGATCAGCGCGATCGCGGTTGCCACTATCCCCGCCTCGATCGAGGTCAGGAACGATTCCTTCACCGCTTCGTTTTCGAAGGCGACCGTGAACCAGTGCAGGGTGAAGCTGGGCGGCGGCCATTCGAGGATCTTGCTCGAGTTGAAGGCGTAAATCCCGATCACCAGCAGCGGGATGTAGATGAAGGCGAGGCCGATCGCAACGGCGATTCGCAACAGCACCCGGGCTCTTTTCGAGAGTCGCATGGCCTAGATGTGCTCGAAGGCGCCGAGTTTCCGGGCAACCAGCAGGTAGGCAATCATGACCACGATCGGGACCAGCGCCAGGGCCGCCGCGAAGGGCTGGTTGTTGGCGATGTTGCTGAAGATGACGTTGCCGATGAACTGGTCGTTGGAGACCAGGCGCGGGGTGATGTAGTCGCCCAGGGTGAGGGCGAAGGTGAAGATCGAGCCGGCGACGACGGCCGGGAAGACGAGCGGTAGCAGCACCCGCCGGAAGGTCGTGAAGGGTCCGGCGCCGAGGTCCTCGGAGGCGCTGATCAGCGAGTTGGGGATGCGCTCCAGGCCGGCGTAGATCGGCAGGATCATGTACGGCAGCCAGAGGTAGCTCATCACCAGCCAGACGGCGGTGGCGCCGTAGCCGGGGCTGTGCAAGCCGATCGGTTCGAGCGCCCAGTCGATCACGCCGTTGGCGGAGAGCATCGTCCGCCAGGCGTAGACCTTGACCAGGTAGCTCGACCAGAGCGGCAGGAGGATGCCGACGACGAGCAGCGCTTTGCCACGTCGGGTCGCCACCTTGGCCATGTAGAAAGCGATCGGGAAGGCGATCACGGCGTCGGTCAGGGTGACCAGCAGGGCCGTGCGGATCGTCCGCCAGACGATGTCCCGGTAGACCGGTTCTTCGACCAGCGTCTGGAAGTTTTCGAGGCTGAATTCCTTGATGACCTCGCCGCTCAGCGGGTCGACCGACCAGAAGGCGGTGATCAGCAGGATCGCCAGCGACCCCAGGTAGCCGATTACCAGCCAGCCGACCGGACCGGCGAGGAGGGCACCGACCTGGGCCCGGCGGTGCCCATGGAAGAAGCCGGCGAGCCCGTGGCCCACCGACTTCTTCCGCGCGATCGCTTCCGTGCTCACGCGCTCAGACGACGTCGATCAGCCTTTGATCGACGTCCAGGCTTTCACCCAGTCGTTGTAGTCCATGCAGTCTTCTTCGCCGTTGCCGCAGTCGGCGACCGGGGTTTCCCAGTAGTAGACGCGCTTCCAGAAGGCCGGGTTGTCGGCGTGATATTTGGCGCAGAAGTTCTTGTCCGCGGTCTGGTCGCAGGCAAGGCTCTGGGCCGGTGCCTCGCCGAACAGTTCGGCCACCTCGGCGTTCGCCTTCGGGGAGATGATCCAGTCCATCCACATGTACATGCAGTTGGGATGCTTGGCCTGGTTGCTGATCATCCAGGTGTCCGACCAGCCGGTCGCGCCCTCTTTGGGGAGGAAGCCTTGGCTGGCGGGGCTGGCGGCCATCGATTTGCCTTCTTCGAGGAGGGCGAAGTACTGGTACTGCCAGGTCGTGCCGACCAGGTTGTCGCCGCTGCCGAAGGCCTGGATCTGCTTAGCCGCGTCGGACCAGTATTCGCCGACGTTGGCCCGCTGCTCCTTCAGCAGTTCAACCGCTGCGTTGAACTGTTCTTCGTTCAGCTCGTAGGGGTTTTCGATCCCGAGGTCAGGCTGATGGGTCTTCAGGTAGACCGCCGCTTCGGCGATCGACATCGGGTCGTCGTACTGGCTGATCTTGCCCTTGTATTTGCTGGCGACGCTGGGGTCCATGGTCACGTTCCAGGAGTCCGGCGCCGGCTTCACGTCTTCCGAGTTCCACATCAGCAGGTTGGCGCCGCGGCCGTGCGGGATCCCGTAGTTGACACCGTCAAAGGTGTTGTAGGGCTGGTTTTTGAGGTCGGCGAAGACGGTCTTGTAGTTGGGCACCAGGCTGACGTTGACCGGGGCCACGTCGCCGCCGTCAACTAGACGGGCGGTGGCGTTGCCGGAGGCCGAGACGCCGTCGTATTGGCCGGTGCGCATCAGCTCGACCATTTCGTCGGAGGTGCCGGCGATCTTGTCGGTGACGTGGCAGCCGGTCTTGGCTTCGAACGGCTTCACCCATTCGGGTTCGACATAGCCGGCCCAGGAGATCAGGCTCAGCGATCCCTCGCCCTTGCCGAGCTTCTGCAGTTCTTCGCCACTGCCGCCGGAACTGCTGTCGCTGCTGCCGCCGCAACCGGCGAGGACGAGCATGAACGCGACCAGGCCGGCAAGGATGAGCCACGCGGTGCGGGCGGGATGAACGTCCTTCCCCCTCATGATGGAACCTCCTGTTTCGTCGATTTCCCATGGACGGCGGCGGCGTGCTCCGGACGCCATCCCACCACTACGTTCTCCCCCTGCTTCGGCGATGCCTCGGCCGAGGCCCCTTCGGAGTTCTGCCTGACCAGCTGCAGCTCGCCGCCATCGTCAAGCACCACCGTGTAGCGCGTGACCATGCCGGCGTAGGCGATCTCGCTGACGCTGCCGCTCTCCTGGCGCAGCCCCGTGGCGTCCTCGCCCGCGGTAAGCAGGCGGATCTTCTCGGGGCGGATCGTCAGTCGTTCGCCGTCGCGCTCGATCGTGTTGGAGACGCCGACGAAGCCGGCGACGAACTCACTGGTCGGCTGCTCGTAGAGCTCGATCGGGCCGCTGACCTGTTCGATCCGGCCTTCGTTGAAGACGGCGATCCGGTCGCTCATCGTCAGCGCCTCGTCCTGGTCGTGGGTGACGTAGACGAAGGTGATGCCGACATCGCCCTGAATCGCCTTCAGCTCCACCTGCATCTGCTCGCGCAGCTTCAGGTCAAGGGCGCCAAGCGGCTCGTCGAGCAGCAGCACCCGCGGCCGGTTGACGATCGCCCGCGCCAGCGCCACCCGCTGCCGTTGGCCGCCGGAGAGCTCACCCGGCTTGCGGTCGGTGTAGCCAGGCAGCCGCACCATCTCCAGCGCCTCGTCACGGCGACGGGCCCGCTCGCCCTTGTCCACCTTGGACACCTTGAGCCCGTACTCGACGTTGTCGCCGACGCTCATGTGCGGGAACAGCGCGTAATCCTGGAAGACCGTGTTGACCGCCCGGTCGAACGGCGGCACCCCGCCGACGTCCTCTCCGGCCAACTCGATCGTGCCCGAGCTGGGGTCCTCGAACCCGGCGATCATCCGCAGCGTCGTCGTCTTTCCCGACCCCGAGGGGCCGAGCATCGTGAAGAACTCCCCGGCCTCGATCTCGAGGTCGATGCCGGCTACGGCGACAACGTCCCCGTAGCGCTTGGTCAAATTGACCAACCGGATGTCGGGCGAAGCGGCGACGAGGTCAAGTTATCCGAGCTGTCACCGAAAGCAAGGACAATTCGGGACCTTGGCGTTGGACACGGGGGAGTAGGGATCGTTGGACAGGGCGGAGTGGAGTGGGTGGGCCTCTTCACTCGGAACATCGTCGGTTGGGCCGCAGTGCGCTGACGCCCGGTCCGGGTCGCTCCTCCTCCGCAAAACGTTCAGAGGCCCCACCCACTCCACTCCGCCGAGACCGGCAGGACCTACGCGACGACCAAGGGCGCGGTTCCACTTGGTCGAGTGCATCGTCCCCGGCGTCCTACTCCGGGACGGGTGCGTGGTATCCGGTTCGTCCTGGTGAGCGTGGGTGAGGGGGCCGGGACGCCCTCCGAACGTTTTGCGGAGGAGGAGCGACCGCCCTTGAGGCGTCAGCGCAGTGACGCTGCCCCGACGATGTTCCGAGTGAGGAGGGCGTACCGGCCCCCTCACCGTCCCTAACTAGTACCCAACCGGATGCCGCGCCACAAACCCGATGTTGTCCCGCAGTTCTTCATGCCACCGCGGCCCCGTTTCGCCGCCTTCATCCCCGCTCGTGTCCCAGCGGAAGCCGGCGATCACCGCGTAGGCGTGGCCGCCGTTGGCGTAGACGGTGATCCAGCGGCCTTCGCCGGGGAGGCCCCACTTTTCCATCGGGCCGGAAGGGAGGGGGCTTTCGATGAATTCGCCGCCGTGGAGGGCGTAGCTAACCGAGCCGGAGCAGTCGTAGCCTTTGTCCCACCAGCGGGCGTGGCCGCCGCCCCAGATGTAGGGCTTGGTGCGGATTTTGTTGGCGGCTTCGATCACGGCCTTGATACGGGGCGGGGCGCTGGCCGGCGGGATCAATTCCCCGGTCGGCAGCAGCTTCGCCTTCGCGGTAGGCGTGCATGGGTCGACTTCGGACGGGGTAAGACCACCGGTGGTGCAACGAGCAGAAGCGCTGCCCGGGGCAAGGATGGCGAGGGCCATGAGAACCGCCCCAATGACTACGCCTGCCTTGAGCTTGAAGTTGTGCGACAGCAAACCGATCTCCTTTGTCGGCCTACCGGGTTAGCTGTCGGGCTGGCGCGGAAGGAGCCTGCGCCCCCGCCTGAACTAGGCGAGTTAGCCCCGAAAACGTGGTTCCCCGGCTCCCGCGACGCAAAGGAGCGTCTGGGATTCGGCATTTCGGTGCTTCAGATCCGCGGCAGTGTAGACGATCGCCCGGCCGCTTGCTCACAGAACGTAAATATTTCGTCTCACTTCGCACTTTCATTCCAGATTCCTGTCGGCCGGGCGGCTGGTAGCTTGCGCCTTGGGATGGAACTTGCCGGCCGCAGAGCACTACTCACCGGGGCCACCGGGGGCCTCGGCCAGGCGATCGCCAAGGCGCTTGCGGAGCGCGGCGCCGTCCTCTCGCTGAGCGCCCGCAAGGCCGAGGCGTTGGAGTCGCTTGCCGCCGAACTGCCCGGCGAGGGGCACCTGGTGCTGCCGGCCGACCTGGCTGAGCCCGGCGCCGCCGAGCAACTCGCCGCCGAGGCTGGAGAGGTCGACGTCCTTGTCGCCAACGCCGGCTTGCCCGGCGCCGGCCGCCTCGACGACTACAGCTCCGAGGAGGTGCAGCGGGCGCTGCGGGTCAACCTCGAGTCGCCGATGCTGATGGCGCGCGCCCTTTACCCGGGGATGATCGAGCGCGGCTCCGGCCAGCTCGTCTTCGTCGCCTCGCTGGCCGGCAAGGCCGCTAGTCCCCAGAGCTCCATCTACAACGCCACCAAGTTCGGCCTGCGCGGCTTCGCGCTCGGCCTCCGTACCGACCTCGGGCCCAAGGGGGTCGGCGTCTCGCTGGTCTCGCCGGGCTTCATCCGCGAAGCGGGGATGTTCGCCGACTCCGGCGCCAAGCCGCCGCCGGCGATGGGGACCGCCAGCCCCGAGCAGGTCGGCGCTGCCGTCGTCAAGGCCGTCGAGGGTGACCGGGTCGAGGTCGCGGTGGCGCCCCTGCACCAGCGCTTCATGGCTCACTTCGGCATGGTCAGCCCCAGCATCTCGGTGCGGGCACAGAGCGGCTCCGCGGGCCAGAAGGCCGCCGGCGCGATCGCTGAGGGACACGAGAAGACGGGTAAGAGGTAGTTGGCAACGACGACTCCAGGAGACAGCAGATGAGCAGTGATTCCTTCGGCGCCCGTTCGACCCTTGAGGTGAGCGGGCGTCAGTACGAGATCTTCCGGCTGGAGGCGCTGCAGGAGCGCTTCGACGTGGCTCGTCTGCCCTACTCGGTCAAGGTCTTGCTTGAGAACGTGCTGAGGCTCGAGGACGGCGTCTCGGTCAGCGCTGCCGACGTCGAGGCAATCGCCGGCTGGGACGCGGGCGCCGAGCCCAGCGTCGAGATTCCCTTCCAGCCCGCCCGCGTCCTCATGCAGGACTTCACCGGCGTCCCCGCCGTGGTCGACCTGGCGGCGATGCGCGACGCGATGGAGGAGATCGGCGGCGACTCGGCGGCGATCAACCCGCTGGTCGACGTCGACCTGGTGATCGACCACTCGGTCCAGGTCGACGCCTTCGGCAACGAAATGGCCTTTCAGGTCAACGCCGAGCGCGACTTCGAGCGCAACCTGGAGCGCTACTCGTTCCTGAAGTGGGGGCAGCAGTCCTTCGACAACTTCCGGGTCGTGCCGCCGGCGACGGGGATCTGCCACCAGGTCAACCTCGAGTACCTCTCCCAAGTTGTCTACAGCCGCGAGAACGACGGCGTCCTGCAGGCCTACCCGGACACCCTGGTCGGCACCGACTCGCACACGACGATGGTCAACGGCCTCGGCGTGCTCGGCTGGGGCGTCGGCGGGATCGAGGCCGAGGCGGCGATGCTGGGCCAGCCGATCTCGATGTTGCTGCCGCAGGTGCTCGGTTTCAAGCTCGGCGGCGAGCTGCCCGAGGGGGCGACCGCGACCGACCTAGTCCTCACCGCCACCGAGATGCTGCGCGAGCGCGGCGTCGTCTCCAAGTTCGTCGAGTTCTTCGGGCCGGGCCTGACGACGCTCGGCCTTGCCGACCGGGCGACGCTCGGCAACATGTCGCCGGAGTTCGGCTCGACCTGCGCGATCTTCCCCGTCGACGCCGAGACGCTGCGCTACCTCGACCTGACCGGTCGCCCGACCGAGACGATCGAGCTGGTCGACGCCTACGCCCGCGAGCAGGGCTACTTCCATCACGAGTCAAGCCCGGACCCGGTCTTCTCCGACCTGCTCGAGCTCGACCTCGGCGACGTCGTGCCCAGCATCGCCGGGCCGAAACGGCCGCAGGACCGGGTGCGGCTGACGGAGGCGAAGGAGGCCTTCCTGGAGGCGATGGGTGAGTTCGACCCGGAGGCCGGCGAGCAGCTCGGCAACGGCCGCGACGAGGCGATCGAAGAGTCCTTCCCGGCCTCCGACCCGCCCGCCGAGGACCACGACGACGAGCGCGGCAAACCCCGTCCGGCGATCTCCGGCTCGCCCGCAGCGGTCGCCGAGCGAGCCAGCGAGGACGCGATCGAGGTCAGCCTCGACGGCGAGACCTTCACGCTCGACCACGGCCGCGTCGTCATCGCCGCGATCACCAGCTGCACCAACACCTCTAACCCGAGCGTGATGATCGGCGCCGGCCTGCTGGCCCGCAACGCCGTGCAGAAGGGCCTGAAGCGGCAGCCGTGGGTGAAGACCTCGCTGGCGCCGGGCTCGACGGTGGTTACCGAGTACCTCGACCGCTCCGGCCTCACCGAGTACCTCGACGCCCTGCAGTTCAACCTGGTCGGCTACGGCTGCACCACCTGCATCGGCAACTCGGGGCCGCTGGCGGAGGAGATCTCGGCGGCAGTTGCCGAGCAGGATCTCGCCGTCTGCGCTGTGCTCTCCGGCAACCGTAACTTCGAGGGCCGGATCAACCAGGACGTGAAGGCGAACTACCTGGCCAGCCCGCCGCTGGTCGTCGCCTACGCCCTCGCCGGGCGTATGGACATCGACCTGATCAACGAGCCGCTCGGCGAGGGCAGCGACGGCGAGCCTGTCTACCTGCGCGATGTCTGGCCCGACGCCGAGGAGGTGAAGCGGGTGGTTGGTGCCTCGGTCGCCTCGGAGATGTTCACCCGCAACTACGCCGACGTCTTCAGCGGCGACGAGAGCTGGGCCGCCGTCGACGTCCCTTCCGGCGACCGCTACACCTGGCCTGCCTCCACCTACGTGCGGCGCCCGAGCTTCTTCGAGGGCATGCCCGCCGACCCGCCCGGGGTCGAGCCGGTCAGTGGCGCCCGGGTGCTTGCCGTGCTCGGCGACTCGGTCACCACCGACCACATCTCCCCGGCCGGTGCGATCAAACGCGACAGCCCCGCCGGCCGCTGGCTCACCGAGCAGGGTGTCGAGGTGCGTGACTTCAACTCCTACGGTTCGCGCCGCGGCAACCACGAGGTGATGATTCGCGGCACCTTCGCCAATATCCGCCTCCGCAACCAGCTGGTCGAGCGCGCCGGGGGTTTCACCCGCCACTTCCCCGACGGCGAGGAGACGACGATCTACGAGGCGGCGATGGCATACGCCGAGGAGGGGGTGCCGCTAGTCGTCCTCGCCGGCAAGGAGTACGGCTCCGGTTCCTCACGCGACTGGGCGGCGAAGGGGACGAAACTGCTCGGGGTGCGGGCGGTGATCGCCGAGAGCTTCGAGCGTATCCACCGTTCCAACCTGATCGGGATGGGTGTGTTGCCACTGCAGTTCGCGAACGGTGAGAGTGCCGAGTCGCTCGGGCTGAGCGGCGCGGAGACCATTGACCTCGGCGACCTCGAAGGGGGCAAGGCCAAAACGGTGACGGTTACCGCTGGCAAGGACGACGGCTCAAGCGTCGAGTTCGAGGCACTGGTCCGGCTCGACACCCCGAATGAGGTCACCTACTTCGACAACGGCGGCATCCTCCAGACCGTCTTGCGCAAGCTAAAAGGGTAGGCGCAGTGGGGTCGCGGGAGGCAGGGGGGTCCGCGCGACCCTCACTGCACCTGAGCGCCGGTAGCCAGGGAGGGATGCCGACGCCGCTATTCCCCCTGGACGGGACTGTCCAGAAGGAACAGTCTTCGCTAGCTATACCGCGTCAAAGCTCGGCGGTCAAGCCGAATCAACCGGTTGACCGTTGATCGCTAACGCTTTCTGGGTGATTGTTGGCTTCAGAAGCGGAATCGGCGATCCCCCACCCCTTCCGCTCAATCAGCTCAATACCAATAACACTCCCGACTGGTCCGACCGGGGTGAGCGTCGCGGCCAGCAGGGTGTAAGGCGCCTCGCGCTTCACCGCGGCGATCCAAATCACCACGCAGAGGGCGACGAAGCCGAGCCCGTGCGCCCAGCCGAACACCATCGTCTCGGTGTCGAACCCGGGCAGCAGCCAGAAGATGATCAGCGCCGAGAAGATCGCCAGCTCGACCCAGGAGAACCGCTTCACCCAGACGAACAGGGGCCCGGGCACGGGCTTCGCGAACGGTGAAGCAGGGGCCACGCGCTAGGCGCCGGGGGTGAGCGCGGTGAGGACGATGCGCTCCTGCTCGCGCGCGTGGGCACCGGAGTAGCCCTCGCTGGTGCTGGCGCGGCCCTGACGGCCGATGTAGGTGAGCGCGACACCCTCGGGCAAGAGCTCCGGCATCCGCCGCGACATCACCTTCCAGGCGCCCATGTTGCGCGGCTCCTCCTGGACCCAGGCGATCTCCTTCAGATTGGGGTAGGAGGCGATCACGCCTTCGAGCTGTTCCTTGGCGAAGGGGTAGAGCATCTCGACCCGGGCGATTGCGACGTCCTCGGCGCCGGCGCGGCGCTCGCTGGCGTCGATGTCGAAGTAGACGCGACCGGTGCAGAGGACCAGCCGCTCGACCTTCTCGCGGCGCTCGGCGGCGCTCGGGTCATCGAGGATGTAGCGGAAGTGACCCTCGGTGAGGTCCTCGAGGCCGACCGCGGCGCGGTCGAGGCGCAGCAGCCCCTTCGGGGTGAAGACGATCAGCGGCCGCGGCTTGCGGATCAGCGCCTGGCGGCGCAGCAGGTGGAAGTACTGGCCGGAAGTGGTCGGGTAGGCGATGCGGATGTTGCCCTCGGCGCCAAGGGCCAGGAAGCGCTCGATGCGGGCGCTGGAGTGCTCGGGGCCGGAGCCCTCGTAGCCGTGCGGCAGCAGCAGGGTGAGGCGGCTGGTCTGGCCCCACTTCGCCTCGCCGGAGACGATGAAGCTGTCGATGATCACCTGGCCGGCGTTGGCGAAGTCGCCGAACTGCGCCTCCCAGAGGATCAGCGAGTTCGGGTTCGCCGCCGAGTAGCCGTACTCGAAGCCGAGGCAGGCGGTCTCCGAGAGCGGGCTGTTGTAGAGCTCGAAAGGCGCCGAGGCGTCGTCGAGGTGCTGCATCGGGCAGTACTTGAGGCCGGTGTTCTCGTCGTGAAGGACGAGGTGACGGTGCGAGAAGGTGCCGCGCTCGGTGTCCTGGCCGGTGAGGCGAATGTGGACACCCTCGGTCAGCAGCGAGCTGAAGGCGAGCGCCTCGGCGTGGCCGAAGTCGATCCCGCCCTGCTCCAGCGCCTCGGTCCGTTTCGAGAGCGGGCGGCGCAGCTTGCGGTGGACGTTGAAGCCGTCCGGAGTGCGCAGCAGCTCCTCGTTGAGGGCGCGCAGCTTCTCGGCGGGGAGGGCAGTGTCGACCGGGGGGCTGGCGGTGCGGTCGAGTTCGCCGGTGCTGGTGGTTACGGTCGGATCCTCGTACTCGCCCGCCTCCATCTTCTCGCGCAGGCCTTTGAGGGCACCGGCCATCTCCTCGCGGCGGTGCTCGGAGGCGTGGCCGACCTGCTCGGCGCTGACCACACCCTCGTTGATCAGCTTCTCGGCGTAGAGCTCGGAGACCGGCGGGTGGGATTTGATCGTCGCCGCCATCGTCGGCTGGGTGTAGGCCGGCTCGTCGGTCTCGTTGTGGCCGTAGCGCCGGTAGCCGATCACGTCGATGACGACGTCGCGGTTCCAGCGCTCGCGGTAGGCCATCGCCAGTCTCACCGCGGAGGAGCAAGCCTCGACGTCGTCGGCGTTGACGTGGATGATCGGCACGTTGAATCCCTTTGCCATGTCGGCGGCGTAGGGGGTCGAGCGGGCGTCGGTCGGGTCGGTGGTGAAGCCGACCTGGTTGTTTTGGATGACGTGGATCGTGCCGCCGGTCGAGTAGCCCTGCAGCGATTGCAAGTTGAGCGTCTCGGCGACGACCCCCTGAGCCGGGAAGGCGGCGTCCCCATGTAGCAGCACCGGCACCGCCCGGCGGGTGTCGTGGTGCAGTTCGGGACCGTCGAAGTCGGACTGCAGGTAGCGGGCACCGCCGGTAACGACCGGGTCGACGAACTCGAGGTGGCTCGGGTTCGGGTAGAGGCGGACCGAGATCTTCTCCCCGGCAGCGGTCTCGTAGACCCCGCGGTGGCCGTAGTGGTACTTGACGTCGCCGGTGCCGCCGTGCGGGATTCCGGCCACGGCCTTGACCGCCTCGATTTTCTTCGAGCCCTCGAACTCGGCGAGGATCGATTCGACCGGGCGGCCGAGGTTGTGGGCGAGGACGCTGAGGCGGCCGCGGTGGGCCATCCCGAAGACGACCTCCTCGGCGCCGCCCCGGTGGGCCAGCGTCACCACCTCGTCGAGCATCGGCACGACCACGTCGAGGCCCTCGATCGAGAACATCTTCTGGCCCAGGTAGGCCTTCTCGAGGAAGCGCTCGAACTGAAAGACGTCGATCAGCCGCTCCAGCAGGCGTTTTTTCTCCTCCTCGGCGAGCGTCTGGCGGTGGGCGCCGGTCTCGATCATGTCCCTCAGCCAGTGCCGCTGTTGGGTCGAGGAGAGGTGCTCGAATTGGTAGCCCATCGTCCCGCAGTAGGCCTCGCGCATCCGCGGCAGCGCCTCCAACAGGGTCTCGCCGGGAACGCCGATGCGGAGGATCGAGGCCGGGATGCGGGCCATCAGCTCCGGGGTCAGGTTGAGGTTCTCCGGCTGCAGCGTCGGGTCGCCCTTCGGCTCCGAGCCGAGCGGGTCGAGGTTGGCGGCGAGGTGGCCGTGGGTCCGGTAGCCCTTCAGCAGCGAGGTCGCCGCCTGTACCGCCTGCAGCAGCTCCTCGTCGACTGCGCCAGGGGTCGGCGCCGCGGTTTCTTCGGCGGTCGGGGCGGCGACGCTGAAGGGCAGCGGTGAGGCCGAGGCGGGGTGGGCGGAAGAGATCGGGCCGGCGTCGAGGCCGAGGTTGGCGGCGACCGACTCGTAGAAGTCGTCCTCACCCTGCAACAGCTGCTCGACCCGGCGAAGGAAGGCGCCCGACTCGGCCCCTTGGATGACCCGATGGTCGTAGGTGGAGGTCATCGTCATCACCTTGGAGACGCCGAGCTGCTTGATCCGCTCCGGCGTCGCGTGGGCCCACTCCGGCGGGTAGGCGATCGAGCCGGTGGCGATGATCGCGCTCTGGCCGCTGAGCAGGCGCGGGACGGAGGCGATCGTGCCGATCCCGCCCGGGTTGGTCAGCGAGACGTTGGTGCCCTGGAAGTCATCGGGGCTGAGCTTGTTCTCGCGGGTCTTCGCGATCAGGTCCTCGTAGTAGGCGTGGAAGCGGGCGAAGTCGATCGAGTCGGCGCCCTTGATCGCCGGCACCATCAGGCTGTGCGAGCCGTCCTTGCGCTCGACGTCGACGGCGATCCCGAGATTGACCGGCCCGTTCTCAATCGCGTACGGCTTCCCCTCGCGATCCTCATACACGCGCACCATCACCGGGAAGTCCTTGCAGGCCTGCACGATCGCCCAAGCGACCAGATGGGTGAAGGAGACCTTCAACCCCCGCTCTTTGAGCAGTACGTTGATCGCCTTCCGTTTTGCGTCCAACGTGTCCACGGCAATCGTCCGGAACGACGTGGCCGTAGGAACGGCCCGACTCTCATCCATCGCCTTGGCCAGCATCGAAGCCGGCCCCCGCAGCTGCTTGGCCTCACCGGCAGCAGCTGGAGCAGCAGCTCCGTTTGCGCCACCGCCGTTTCCTGCGGCCAGCACATCGGCCTTGGTCACCTTCGACCCCGGTCCCGACCCACTTACCGAGCCAAGGTCAACGCCATTGGCCGCCGCAACCCGCCGCGCGACTGGCGTCGCCCGGACATCCGAGGAGTCGGCCCCGTTGCCGGAGCCGGCCGCTGCGGTCCCGGGAGAAGTTCCAGCGGCTCTACCGGCGGGTGGCGCGGATGATGGGCTCTCTCGCAGAGCGGGGGAGACATCATCGGCGACAGGACCCGCCGTCGAGCCATTAGAGCCCTCCCCCGATCCCTCCCCCGCCTCCATCTCCGCCAACGGCTGCCCGACCGGCACTTCGTCGTCCACCGCCGCCATCAGCTTGGTGATCGTCCCGCTGACCGGCGCCGGCACCTCAGCGTCGACCTTGTCGGTCGACACCTCGACGACCGTGTCGCCCTCATTGACGAAATCGCCCTCGGCGACGTGCCACTCGAGCACGATCCCCTCGGTCACCGACTCGCCCATCTCGGGCATGGAGATCTGCACCGTGGCCGTCTCTGGCATCTCTGCTTCGCAGTCTAAGGAAATGGCGGAACGTGCTTCCCCTTGCGGGTAGTCTGGGACCGGTGAACTACTTCGTCACGGGAGCGACGGGCTTCATCGGCCGCAACCTGATCGCGCGTCTGCTGCAGCGCGACGGCACGATCTACGCCCTGGTCAGGGCGGGATCGCGGGGGCGACTGGAGGAGCTGCGGACCGGTTTCGGCGCCGACGGGGCCCGCATCGTCCCGGTCGCCGGCGACCTCACCCAGCCCGGCCTCGGCGTCGCCGAGGAGGACATGGTGGCGATGCGGGGCGAGGTCGACCACTTCTTCCACCTGGCGGCGATCTACGACATCACCGCCGACGCCGACGTCCAGGAGGCGGCCAACGTCGAGGGCACCCGCTATGCGCTGGAGCTGGCCGGAGCGATCGAGGCCGGCACCTTCCACCACGTCAGCTCAATCGCCGCCGCCGGGCTCTACCGCGGCGAGTGGCGCGAGGACATGTTCGACGAGGCCGAGCGGCTCGATACCAACCCCTACTTCCGCACCAAGCACGAGTCCGAGCGGCTGGTGCGCGAGGAGTATCCGCGGCCCTGGCGGGTCTACCGGCCCGGGATCGTCGTCGGCGACTCGCGGAGCGGCGAAATCGACAAGGTCGACGGGCCCTACTACTTCTTCAAGGCGCTGCAACGGGCGCGGCGGGTGCTGCCATCCTGGCTGCCGCTGGTCGGCATCGAAGGCGGCGAGATCAACATCGTCCCGGTCGACTTCGTCGCCGACGCGATCGATCACATCGCCCACAAGTCGAAGCTCGACCGCAAGGTCTTCCATCTCACCGACCCGAAGCCGAAGCGGGCGGGCGAGGTGATCAACCTCTTCGCCAAGGCCGCCGACGCCCCGCAGTTCGCGGTCGAGCTGGACAACGACCTGACTGAACCGGCGATCGGGGTGGCGCGCACGGCGCTCGGCTTCCTGCCCGGCTCCAAACAGATTGCCAAGCGGGTACTGAGCGAGATCGGCCTGCCCGCCGACGTGCTCAGCTACGTCGACTACCCAACCCACTTCGATTCGACCCAGACCCAGAAAGCGCTGAAAGGCTCGGGGATCGGGGTACCGCCGCTGGAGAGCTACGCGGCCAAGGTCTGGGACTACTGGGAGCGCAACCTCGATCCCGACCTCTTCAAGGACCGCTCGCTGAGCGCCGCGGTACGGGGCAAAGTGGTGCTGATCACCGGCGCCTCCTCGGGGATCGGCAAAGCGGCCGCGGTCAAGGTCGCCGACGCCGGCGCCACCGTGCTGCTGGTCGCCCGCTCGGTCGACAAGCTCGAAGAGACCAAGGAGGAGATCGTTTCCGCCGGCGGTGCCGCCCACATCCACCGCTGCGACCTCTCCGACATGGAGGACATCGAGCGGATGGCCGAGGAGGTGCTCGCCTACCACGGCCACGTCGACGTCCTCGTCAACAACGCTGGCCGCTCGATCCGCCGCTCGGTGGCGCTCTCCTACGACCGCTTCCATGACTACGAGCGGACGATCCAGCTCAACTACCTCGGCGCCGTGCGGCTGATCCTCGCCCTGTTGCCGGCGATGCAGGGGCGCAAATCGGGCCAGATCATCAACATCAGCTCGATCGGGACGCAGACGAACCCGCCGCGTTTCTCGGCCTACGTGGCATCGAAGGCCGCGCTCGACGCCTTCGGACGGGTGATCGCCTCCGAGGTCAAAGCCGACGGCATCGACATCACCACGATCCACATGCCGCTGGTGCGGACGCCGATGATCGCGCCAACGCGGATGTATGACATGTTCCCGGCGATCAGCCCCGAGGAGGCGGCGGAGATGATCGCCAAGGCGATGGTCGGGCGGCCGAAGAAGGTGGCGACCAAACTCGGCAACTTCGGCGAGCTGCTCTACGCGGTCGCCCCGAAGGCCAGCGACTCGATCCTCAACACCGCCTACAAACTCTTCCCGGACTCGCAGGCGGCGAAGGGCAAGACCGAGGAGGCGCCCGACAAGGCCCCCTCGACCGAGGCGGTGGCATTTGCCCATCTCATGAAAGGTGTTCATTGGTAGAGCGGCGCTCTGACCAAGCAGTTCAAGGACGCAGGGAGCGAAGCGTGCTCCGCACGTGAGCGACCGAGGACGCCGAAATGCGCCGGTCAGGCGGCTCAAGCACTGGGGGTGGGGGTACGAGGATCAGGCGCCGACGGCGACGCAGCTGCGCGAGGCTGCGGAAGGGATCCGGGCCCGGTTCGGGTTCGGCGGCGAGGTCGAGAAGCCGGTGCCGCTGGAGGCGGTCGAGCTGCGGGCGGCGCGGCTGAAGGCGCCGGAGCGCTTCGGTGACCTCTTCTCGGACGGGCGCTACGAGCGGGTCTCGCATGCGCTCGGCAAGGCCTACCGGGATGTGGTTCGCGGCTTCTACGGTCGCTTCGATGACCCACCCGACCTGGTCGCCTTCCCGCGCGACGAGGGGGAGATCGAGACGGTGTTGAGCTGGGCGGAGGCCGAGGGGGCGGCGGTGATCCCCTTCGGCGGCGGCACCAGTGTCGTCGGCGGGATCGAGCCGCGGCTCGGCGAGCGGGCGGTGGTGACGATGGACCTGCGGCGGCTGGACCGCGTGCTCGAGGTAGAGCCGGTTTCGCTGGCGGCGCGGATCCAGGCGGGGGCGACCGGGCCGCGGCTGGAGGAGCAACTGCGCGAGCACGGGCTGACCCTGCGCCACTTTCCGCAGTCCTTCGAGTACGCGACGCTGGGCGGCTGGATCGCGACCCGCGCCGGCGGTCACTTCGCCACGGTCGAGACCCACATCGACGACCTGGTCGAGTCGGTGCGGGCGGTGACGCCGCGGGGGCTCTGGGAGAGCCGGCGCCTTCCTGGCTCTGGCGCCGGTCCCTCGCCGGACCGGCTCCTGCTCGGCTCCGAGGGGATCCTCGGCGCGATTGCCGAGGCCTGGGTGCGGGTGCGGCCACGGCCCGAGTTCAAGGCCTCCTGCGGGGTCGCCTTCGACCAGTTCGCCGCGGCGGTTCGGGCCGTGCGCGAGATCTCCCAATCCGGCCTCAACCCGTCGAACTGCCGCCTGCTCGATGCCGCCGAGGCGGAGCTGACCGGTGCCGGCCAGGGCAACCTGCTGATCCTCGGCTTCGAGTCGGCCGGGCAGCCGGTCGGCGCCTGGATGGACGCGGCGCTGGCGATCGCCGCGGAGCATGGCGGCGTCGCCGGGGAGCGGCGCGAATCGGCTCCCGACAGCGCGGTGGCGGGTGAGGGCGACGACGCGGTCGGGGCCTGGCGCGGCGCCTTCCTGCTCGCCCCATACCTGCGCGACACCTTCGTCGCCTGCGGCGTCCTCTCGGAGACCTTCGAGACGGCGGTCACCTGGGACCGCTTCGAGGAGCTGCACGCGAGCGTGATCAAAGCGGCACGGCGGTCGGTCGCCGAGGTCAGCGGTGCTCCCGCCGAGGGGCGCGGGGCGCCGCTGGTCAGCTGCCGCTTCACCCACGTCTACCCCGACGGGCCAGCGCCCTACTTCACGGTTCTGGCGCCGGCCGTGCGCGGCGGCGAGGTCGAGCAGTGGGACGAGATCAAGGCGGCGGTTTCCGAGGCCCTACTCGACGCCGGTGGCACGATCACCCACCACCACGCCGTCGGCCGCGATCACCGCCCCTGGTACGACCGCCAGCGGCCCGCCCCCTTCGCCGCCGCCCTGCGCGCCGCCAAGGCCGAGCTCGACCCGGCCGCCGTCCTCAACCCCGGCGTCCTGATCGACCCGTAGCTACCCTTTCTCCCGTGGAAAGTCCTCAGAAGCAGGCAGTTCGCGTCGCTTCGGAGATTGATCCGTGGCGCCTCAGCGAGGTGGCTCGGCGCAGGCGGCTGCGGGAAGACGGCTCGCGCCCCCTTGCCGTCAACCTGGCAGAAGGCCTCGCTTTGACTGAATATCTGTCCCGATTCACCGGGAGCGCGCGGAAGAGTTGAGCGCGTCACCGTTGCAGCTCCGCGAGTTGTTGCAGCGACTCAGCGATGAGAGGTGAGTTTCGTTCTGGTCGGCGGCCTGGCCGTCAATGCCTGGGGGTACCTGCGTGCGACCAGTGCCGTCGATGTCGTCCCGGATCCCTCCGGGGAGAACTTGGAGAGGCTCAATGAACTGCTGGTCGAACTCGGCGGCAGGGTGGAGGTTGGCGAGCGACTACTGGATGCGAATGCGATTCAGACGTTCCTGCGGACGGGAGACAGGACGCTCGTGGCGACGGATCTCGGACACGTTGACGTTCTCCAGGGACTGCCGCAAGTGCCTCCTTTCTCGACTCTCGATGCCGAGGCGACCGACGTCGACATCGACGGCCTGGTCGTCCGCATTTGCTCGCTCGAGCACCTGCTGCAGATGAAGCGGGCCAGCGATCGGCCCCGTGACCGGGACGATTTGGAGGCGCTGGAAGCGGCACGGGACGGCGAGCCCCCCGGCGTCGACGGCTGAGGCCTTACAGGGTCATTACACGGGCCTGATCGGGCCCGAACGCCGGGCTTCCAGGATCGGGTCATCCGAACCCGACCAGGAGGTACCTGATGTTGGCAATAGCCAGGAAGCAATTGCGGTCGATCGCCATGCTGGCGGTGGCGGCCGCGCTCGTCGTCGGCGGGGTCGCCGCGGCGCAGAGCAACTCGAATGGAGGTTCCGGCGACGGCAAGCCGGGGCGCATTGGTGGGCCACCGCCGGGGCCGCCGACGATGGGGATCGCGATGCCCGGCCTCACCAACGGCGTCCTCCATGTCCAGAACAAAGAAGGGGACGAGGAAACGATCCGGATTGACCAGGGCAAGATCAAGAGCGTCGACTCCGACTCGATCACGATCACCGAGAACGACGAAAGCGAAGTGACGGTCAAGGTCGACGGCGACACTCAGATCCTCGGTAAGCCCGGCGCGGAAACCTCGCTCGACGACCTCGAAGCGGGCCAGCAGGTGAGCACCTCCGCGCCGGATGGTGAGGCCGCCACGGCGGTCATGGTGATGCCGAAGAAGGGCGACATAGTCGGCAACTTCCGCGGCGGGCCGATGCCGCCCCCGGGCGCTCCCGGCGTTGAGTACGGCACCCAGAGCTCAATCCCACGTGGTCCGTCCACGCAGAGCTCCGGCAGCGGCGAATAGCCGCGAGGCGACCGTGGGCGGAGGGGAGCCGCCCACCTAGCGTCGCCGCCGGGCGCGAGACTACCTCCATGAAGGGAGCCGTCCTTGTCGTCGAGGACGAGCAGGCGATCGCCGACCTCGTCCGTGCCTACCTGCGTCGCGATGGTTTCGACGTCGTCTGGGCGCGTAGTGGTGAGCAGGCGCTGGAGGAGCTGGCGCGCCATCCGGTGCGGTTGGTCGTGCTCGACATCGGTCTGCCCGGGATCGACGGCTTCGAGGTCTGCCGACGGCTGCGGGTACGGACGACGGTGCCGATCCTGATCCTCAGCGCCCGCGACGACGAGGTCGACCGGGTAGCCGGGCTGGAGGCGGGCGCCGACGACTACGTCGTCAAGCCCTTCTCGCCGCGCGAACTGGTGGCGCGGGTGAAGGCGATCCTGCGGCGAGCGGGCAGCGGCGGAGCGGCGGCCGAGGGGCCGCTTGCGGTCGGCGACGTCGAGCTCGACCCGGCCGCCCGCAGCGTCCGTGTCGGCGGTGAGCCGGTCGCGCTAACCACCCGCGAGTTCGACCTGTTGGCGGCGCTGCTCGCCCACCCCGGCGTCGTGCTCAGCCGCGACCGGCTGTTGGAGCTGGCCTGGCAGGGGGAATTTCCCGGTGGCACCCGCACCGTCGATGTCCACATCGCCCAGCTGCGCGCCAAGCTCGGCCGCCCCGACCTCCTCACCACCGTGCGCGGCGCCGGCTACAAGGTGCAGGCCTGATGCGCTCGCTGCGGACGCGGCTCTTCCTGGCGATCCTCGGCACGGTGCTGGTCGCCGTCGGTGCCTCGCTGGCGCTCGGCGTGGTCCTGACTAAGAGCGCCGTGCGCGACACGATCCGCGGCGACGTCGAGAACCAAGCCGACGCGATCGCCACGCAGCTGCGCCACCCGGGCGCGGCTGGCGGGCTGCCGCTCCAGGTCGGCGGCACGGCACCCGGAGGCACGGTGCCGCCTCCACCTCCGGGTGCCGGCGGCGAGGGGGCGCCGGTCCTGATCCTGCCCCTCGAGCAGGCGACCAGGGTTCTCCCTGACGGCGCCGCGAGCGCCCTGCGCAGCGACGGCGGCGCTGACGGCACCGCCGAGCTTGACGGGCGCAGCCAGATCTACGCCGCCCGTCGGGTAGGGCGCTCGGTCGTCGTCGTCACCCGGCCCGACGTCGTCTCCGGCGACGATTTCAGCCGCTACCTCTCGGCGCTGCTGATCGCCAGCGGCGTCGCGGCGTTGCTGGCCGCCGCTGCGGCGGCTCTGCTCTCGCGACGGCTGACCCAGCCGCTGCGTCGGCTCGGCGCCGCGGCCGGCGAGCTGGCGGCCGGCCGGCGGCCGGAGCCGGTGCCGCTCGAGGGCACCGCCGAGCTCGACGAGCTGGCGATCTCCTTCAACGGGATGTCCGAGCAACTGGCACTGGCGCGCGACGCCGAGCGCGGCGTCCTCCTCTCCGTTTCCCACGATCTGCGCACGCCGCTGACCTCGATCCGCGGCTACGCCGAGGGGATCGAGGACGGAACCGTCGAGCCGCGCGCAGCTGCCGCGGTCGTTGCCCGTGAGTCGGGCCGGCTGGAACGGCTGGTCGGCGACTTGCTGGCGCTGGCGCGGCTGCGGCAAGGGGTATTGGAGGTGCGCCGCGAGCCGGTCGACCTAGCGGCGGTGGCGCGCGAGGCGGAGGAGCGGCTGCGTCCGCGTGCTCGCGAGGCTGGCGTCGAGATCGCCGTCGAAGGCGGCGAGGCGCCGGCGCGGGCCGATCACGGCCGCGCCCTGCAGGTCGTCACCAACCTGCTCGACAACGCGATTCGGGCCAGCCCACGGGGAGCGGCGGTGACGATCGCGGTCGGGCCCGGGGAGGTCTCCGTGTCCGACCGTGGTCCCGGCCTCCCTACAGCCGAGATCCCGCACGCTTTCGAGCGCTTCCACCTGCGCTCGCGGACCGGCGGATCCCCGGACGGTGCCGGCCTCGGTCTGGCGATCGTGCGCGAGCTCAGCGAGGCGATGGGGGGTAGCGCCGCGGTTGAGAACCTCACTGGTGGCGGGGCGCGATTCACGGTGCGATTGCCGCCGTCCTAGAGCTGCCGGGGGCGGCCGGCGCTACCCTTTCGCGACCCGTCGCCGCTTCCTGTCCGCGGCGGCCGTCCAGCTTCCAGCGTGGAAACCATCACCTCCGAACATCCGACCGTGCCCACCGAGGCCCGCCATACCGCGGCCGAGGAGCCGGTCGTGCCGCGGCGCTCGCCGCTGCGGGCGGCGATCAAGACCGGTCGCCCCAAGGAGTGGATCAAAAACGTCTTCGTGTTCGCGGGCCTGCTCTTCTCGGGCAAGTTCAACCAGCCCCACGAGGTCGTCGAGGCGGTCATCACCTTCGTTGCCTTCTGCCTGATCTCCAGCGCTGGCTACTTCGTCAACGACCTGATTGACGTCGAGCTCGACCGCAAACACCCGAAGAAGCGCTTCCGGCCCCTCGCCGCCGGTGAGCTCTCCGAGGGCGCCGCGAAAGCGATCGCGCCCGGGCTGGCGATCGTCGCGGTGGCGATCGCCTTTACGGTCAACTGGCAAGTCGGCCTGATGGTGGTCGGCTACGGCGTCGCCCAGATTGCCTACAGCCTCGGCCTCAAGCAGATCGTGATCATCGATGTGATGACCCTGGCGGGTCTCTTCATCCTCCGCGTCGCCGCCGGCGCCAGCGCCGTTGAAGCGCACGCCTCCGAGTGGCTGATCCTCTGCACCGGCATGCTCGCCGCCTTCCTCGGTTTCACCAAGCGCCGCCAGGAGGCGGTCTCTGAGCTCCACGAGGGGACCTCAACGCGACCCGTGCTTGAGCACTACTCGCTGCCGTTCCTCGACCAGATGGTCTCCCTGGTCACCACCGGCACGGTGATCAGCTACTCGATCTACACCGTCAATTCGCCGCTGATCGGCAGCAAGATGATGCTGACGATTCCACCCGTGGTCTACGGGATTTTCCGCTACCTGTACCTGATCTACGACCGTTCCGACGATCGCTCGATGGCCCAGATCGTCGCCGGGGACCGTGGCATCCAAGCGGCGGGCGCCGCCTACGCGATCATCGCCTTCCTACTGCTCTACGTCTTCAAGTAGGCGGCCCCAGGCCGAGCGGCCCGCCTAGACGATCTCATCTGGAGTGCCTTCCATCAGGTAGAAGCGGGCGCGACCGATCTCCTCACCGTCGACCTGGACCACGGCCGCGTGGGGTCCGGAGGCGGTGAAGGTGGAGGAGGCGCCGATCGACATCACCAGGCGCTGCTCCTGGCCGGCCGGCATCCCCGGCGGGCGGCCCGTCTCGAAGCTGGCAGCGAGACCTTCACCGAGCTCGATCCCGTCGGGGTCGTGGATGCCGACACGCAGCTCGTGGGTGGCGTTGGTCTCGTGCCAGGCGATGTCAATGCCGAGGGCGATGTGGAAGGCCCACTCGTGGGGCAGCTCGGGGAGGCGCAGCACGTTCCAGCCGCCGCCGGTCATGTAGAGCTTGCCGTTGACCGCCTCAGCGTGGTCGGCGAGGAGCAGGAAGCCGACGTTCATTGCTCGTCGTCGTAGGGGACGATCGGCAGGTCGGAGCGCAACTCGATCTTGCCGCCACGGTGGAACTGCAGGTCAACCGTCTCGTTCTTGCGGTACGTCCCCCACAGCCCCAGGTACATCGCCAGCCAACGGCTGGTGCCGATCTTCTCCTTGACGATCGGGCGGGTGAAGGCGATCTCGCGGCTGGAGATCTCGTAGTCAGCGCCCTCGTTCTGCTCGACGCCATTGATAAATACGGTGAAGGGCGCTTCGGCGCCGGCCGGCAGCTTCACCCGCTCGCCGGCGGCGTAGCTGCCCTTGGGAATCTCGGTCTCCGACTTGCTCATTGCGTCTGCTCCTGCAAAGTCTCGCGCACGAGATCGAACGGCGTCTCGTGCCCGCTCGGATCCAGCTCCTCCCGCTTCATACCGCCGCGAAACGGCACGAAGCTGCCGTCGCCGCGCACATCGATCCCGGCCACCGGTTTGTGGAGGAGCCCCTTGCCGGTGATTTGCAGCCGCCCCGTCACTTGCTTGTCCGGAGTGAAGTCGCGCAGCATCGAGGCGGTCTTCGGCGGCGCCTGACTACGGATCCGCAGCGCCTGCTCCCGCATCTCGGTGACCGCCTCGCCGAGATCCTCGAAGCTGGCATGGGACACCTCGGCGCCGTTTCGGACCGTCAGCTTCCAGCGGGGACGAGCCACGGCGGCAGCGTAGCTAGGGCCGCAACCCCGCCGCCGTCCGCGCCACGATGCCCGCACGTAGGCCGCTTCGTACTTGGCCTGCCAGTGCGTGAAGCGTCGACCGGCGTCTGCGCGATCAAATCGGTTCGTCCCCTGAGCAATGCCCTGCGGACTTTTCCCACGCCATAGGGTGGGATAACTCCACAGGGCATGAGGTTCGGCCCCCCGCGGGACGCAGCGCGGGATGGTTCTTGGGCGCTCGGGGGGAGCTAGGCGCCGCGGCGGGGGCGTTTGGGGCGGCGGGCCGGCGGGCCGACGATTTTCTCGGGGCCGTTGCGGTCGTCGATCGCGACGTACTCGCGCTCGCGGTCGCCGGTGTAGATCTGGCGCGGGCGGGCGATTTTCTTCTCCGGGTCTTCTTGCATCTCCATCCATTGCGCGATCCAGCCGGCGGTGCGGGGGATCGTGAAGAGGACCGTGAACATGTTGGCGGGGATGCCGAGCGCCTCGTAGATGATCCCCGAGTAGAAGTCGACGTTCGGGTAGAGCTTGCGCGAAGTGAAGTAGTCGTCGGCGAGCGCCTGTTTCTCCAGCTCGCGGGCGATCTCGACCAGCGGGTTGTACTCGGTCGCATCGAAGACCTCGTCGAGGTGGGTCTGGATGATCCGCGCCCGCGGGTCGTAGTTTTTGTAGACCCGGTGGCCGAAGCCCATCAATTTCTCCTCGCGCTCCTTCACCTTGGCGAGGAAGCCGGGGATGTTGTCGACCGACTCGATCCGACGCAGCATCCGCAGCACCGCCTCGTTGGCGCCACCGTGCAGCGGCCCGTAGAGCGCCGCCACGCCGGCTGCCACGGCCGAGTAGGGATCGACGTCAGAGGAGCCGACGCCGCGGACGGCGTTGGTCGAGCAGTTCTGTTCGTGATCGGCGTGGAGGATGAAGAGGACGTCGAGGACTTTCGAGAGCACCGGCTTCGGCACGTGCCGATCTTCGGTCTTCTTGAACATCATCGAGAGGAAGTTCTCGGCGAAGCTGAGTTCGTTGTCCGGGTAGACGTAAGGCAGGCCCATGTTGTGGCGGTAGGAGAAGGCGGCCAGGGTCGGCACCTTGGCGATCAGCCGCACCGCGGCCATGTAGCGCTCTTCGGGATCGCTGATCTGCTTCGCGTCGGGGTAGAAGGTCGAGAGGGCGCCGACGCCGGCCAGCACCATCCCCATCGGGTGGGCGTCGTAGCGGAAGCCCTGGAAGAACTGCTTGAGGTCCTCATGGACGTAGGTGTGGTGGGTGATGTCAAAGACCCAGCGGTCGAGCTGCGGTTTGGTCGGCAGCTCGCCGAAGATCAGCAGGTAGGCGGTCTCGAGGAAGGTCGAGCGCTCGCAGAGCTGCGCGATCGAGTAGCCGCGGTGTTCGAGGATGCCGGCGGCCCCGTCGATGTAGGTGACCGCGGAGCGGCAGGAGGCGGTATTGGTGAAAGCCGGGTCGTAGGACATCAACCCGAATTCGTTCTCGTCGACCTTGATCTGCCGCAGGTCGAGGCCGCGGATGGTGCTGTCCTCGATCGGCAGCTCGTAGGTCTTGCCGGTCCGGTTGTCGGTGACCGTCAACGTCTCCTGGGCGGCGGCGGTGGCGCCGTCAGCGTTTGCGTTCTCGATCTGCTGGTCGGTGGCCATCACCCCTCCTCGAGCTGTCTTTGCGGAGGCGCCAGTATCGCAGTTTGCCCCTGCCGGCCTGTTGCTGAACTGCGAAGACGACGCGGCGCGCGGATGCTCGTCGCGGCTACTCGGCGGCGCTGGCGAGACCCTCGAACTGGGTCATCGCTCGCAGCTGCTCGAAGCGCTCGTCGATCTCCTCGCGGCTCAGCCGCGCCACCCGCTCGGTGCCGAACTCCTCGACGTTGAAGGAGGCGAGCACGGTCCCGTAGCCCATCGCCCGCCGCAGCTCGGTCTCGTCGGGCTCGCGGCCAAGGCCGTCGAGGTAGCCGAAGAAGCCGCCGGCGAAGCTGTCGCCGGCGCCGGTCGGGTCGCGCACGTCCTCGAGCGGGAAGCCCGGCAGGGCGAAGAAGCCCTCGCCGGTGAAGAGGGCGGCGCCGTACTCGCCCTGCTTTGCGATCACCGCGCGCGGCCCCATCTCCATCACCGCGCGGGCGGCCCGGGCCAGGTTCGACTCGCCGGTCAGCATGCGGATCTCGGCGTCGTTGACGACCAGGCAGTCGACCTCGGCAATCGCGGCGAGAAGCGAGTCGCGGGCGGTCTCGATCCAGAGGTTCATCGAGTCGAGGCCACTGAGAGCGGCGTCGCCGCATTGGGCGCGTACCTGCCGCTGCAGGTCGGGCTGGATGTTGGCGAGGAAGAGCGTGTCGGCGTTGCGCGAGGCCTCGGAAAGCTTCGGCTCAAACTCGGCGAAGACGCCGAGCTGGGTGTCGTCGGTGTGGGCAACGTTGAGGTCGTAGTCGTAGTGGCCGCGCCAGAAGAAAGAGGTACCGCCGGGGACCCGCTCGACGTCCTCGGTGAGGATGCCGCGGCCCTCGAACACGGCGAACTCGGCGGCGCCGAAGTCGTCGCCGACCGGCCCGACCGGGCGCACCTCGGTGAAGAAGCTGGCGGCCAGTGAGAAGTGGGTGGCGGCGCCGCCGAGCATCCGCTCGCGCTCGCCGAAAGGCGTCTTCACGGCGTCGAAAGCGATCGATCCCACCACGGTCAGCGACATGGGGCTAACAGTATCCGTAGGATCGCCAACGTGAACTCCCGAGCCCAGCGCTGGTCCCCAACGCGATGAAGGCGATCCAGATCCAGCAGTTCGGCGGCCCGGAGGTGCTCGAGCACGTCGAGATCGAGGAGCCGACTCCGGGTGAGGGCGAGGTCCTCGTCGAGGTCGCTCGCAGCGGCATCAACTTCGCCGATACCCACGCCACCCGCAACGACTACCTGGCTGAGCAGCAGTTGCCGCTGATCCCGGGAGCCGAGGTCAGCGGTCGCACGCCTGACGGGCGCCACGTCGTCGCCCTGCTCGGCAGCGGCGGCTACGCCGAGAAGGTGGTGGTGCCGGAGGCGATGCTGATCCCGGTGCCGGAGGGCGTCGACGACGACCAGGCGGCGGCGGCACTCCTGCAGGGCCTGACCGCGATGGCGCTGGTGCAACGCTGCGCCCGGGTCGAGCCGGGGGAGACGGTGGTCGTCGAGGCGGCGGCCGGCGGCACCGGCTCACTCTCAGTACAGCTCGCCAAGCGGGCCGGGGCGCGGGTGATCGGACTTGCCTCCAGCGAGGAGAAGCGGCAGCTGGTCGAGCGCCTCGGCGCCGACGCCACTGTCGACTCGCGCGCCGAGGACCTCGGCGCCGCTATCCGCGAGGCCAACGACGGCAATCGCGTTGACGCGGTCCTGCACATGAGCGGCGGCGCCGCCTTCGACGCCGAGATGGACGTGCTGGCGCCGCTAGGGCGGATGGTCGTCTTCGGGATCGCCTCGCGCGAACAGCGCGAGGTCTCGACCGCGGCGCTGCTGCGCGGCTCCAAGGCCGTGGTCGGGTTCTGGCTGGCGCACTTGCTGTCCCGTCCGGAGTTGCTTGGGCCGATGATCGGCGAGCTGCTTGCCGCCGTCGCCGCCGGCGACCTCGAGGTCACGGTCGGCGATGTCTACCCGCTCTCCGAAGCGCACCGCGCCCACGAGGACCTGATCGCCCGCCGCACCTCCGGCAAGCTGCTGCTGGACCCTTCGACGTGAGCGCCCGCCGGTGACCGCCTTCACAGACCTCGGCCTCTCGCCGAACATCCAGCAGGCCCTCGACGAGCTCGGCTTCGAGAAACCGAGCCCGATCCAGGAGCAGGCGATCCCGGAGCTGCTGGCCGGCCACGATGTAATCGGCCAGGCCCAGACCGGGACCGGCAAGACCGCCGCCTTCGGCCTGCCGCTGCTGCAGTACCTCGACCCGGAGAACGACGAGGTGCAGGCGATCGTGATGACCCCGACCCGCGAGCTCTGCATCCAGGTCACCCAGGCACTGCGCTCCTACGCCGAGCACCTCGATGTCGAGATCGTCGCCGTCTTTGGCGGCGCCCCGATCCGCTCCCAGCAGTCGCAGCTGCGCTCCGGCGCCCACGTCGTCGTTGCCACCGTCGGGCGAATGATGGACCTGATGTCGCGCCGCTCCCTGGTTCTCACCGCGGCCCGCTACGTGGTCCTCGACGAGGCCGACGAGATGCTGGACCTCGGCTTTATTGAGGACGTCGAGAAGATCCTGCGGATGTGCCCGAGCGGCCGCCAGACGGCGCTCTTCTCGGCGACGATGCCGCCGCCGATCAAAAAGCTCGCCGAGGGCTACATGTATGACCCGACGACGATCCGGATCACGCCGAAGACGCTGACTGTCGACGCGATTGCCCAAGCTTTCGTCGAGGTGCCGGCCAAGGACAAGGCTGCCCGCCTGGTCGAGCTGCTGAAGACCGAAGAACCCGAGCAGGCGATCATCTTCACCCGCACCAAAATCGGCGCCTCGAAGCTGGAGAGAACGCTGAAGGACAAAGGCCTCGACGTCAAGGCGCTGCACGGCGACCTCAGCCAGGGCGTCCGCGACGGGGTGATGATCGCCTTCAAGGACCACCGCGTGAGGCTGCTGGTCGCCACCGATATCGCCGCCCGCGGACTCGACATCGAGCACGTCACCCACGTCATCAACTTCGACGTGCCGAACTCCTCGGAGACCTACGTGCACCGGATCGGCCGCACCGGCCGAGTCGGCCGCACCGGCCGCGCGATCACCTTCGTGACCCCGGCCGAGCGCGACGAGATCGGCCGCATCGAGCGCGACGTCAAAACCTCGATCGGCGAGTGGGAGAGCCCTGAGGAGCGGCTCGAGCACGCGCCCCGTCCGCGCCGCCGCGAGCGCTCGGAGCGCCGCCCGCGCCAGGAGCCGGCGGTGGAGGCTGCGGACGGCAACGGCGCGGCCCCGGTGGCCGCCGCGTCGGAGGACGACGGCGGCGATGACGGCAATGGCGGCCGTAAGACGACCAAGCTGTTCGTCAACCGCGGCGAGCGCAGCGGCATCGCCGAGGAGGACCTGCGCTGGGCGCTGCGCGAGGGCGCGGTTCTGCCCGAGGAGGCGATCCACGACGTCCGCGTCCTGCACCGCTTCTCCTTTGTCGAGGTCGACCCGGATCAGGCCGAGCGCACCGTCGAGTTCCTCGACGGCACCAAGCTCAAGGGCAAGGAGATCCGGCTCGAGATCGCCAAGAGCTAGCGCCGCCGGGCGCTAGCGAGTTAACTCGGCGACTTCGCCGAGCAGGCGGTCAAAGTCGATTGGCTTGGTGACGAAGCCGCTGACTTCGAGCTCGCTGGGGGCGTCGGCGTCGGTGGCGTTCTGGTGAGCGCTGACGATCAGCACCGGCGTGTCGATGCCGGCCGCGCGCAGCTCGCGCACCGCTTCGATCCCGGACTTGCGCGGCATCATCGCGTCGAGCAGCAGCAGGTCCGGACGCTGCGCGGGCGTGCCTGTGTGGATCCGCTCAGTCACCTCCTGGCCGTCCCTGGCGGTCTCGACCTCGTGTCCAGCCAGCTCCAGGCGCGTTCGCATCAGCAGCAGGATCGTCTCCGAATCGTCGGCGATGAGGACGCGGGCCATCAGCGGGCTTCCGCGATCGTCTGGCCCGGCTCGGCGCCGGCGGTCGCCACCGGCAGCCGGAAGCGGAAGGTCGAGCCGTGCCCCAGCGCTGATTCGGCCCCGATCGTGCCGCCGTGCAGCTCGACCAGCGATTTGGCGATTGCCAAACCCAGGCCGGTGCCGCCGACCCGCTGGGTGAGCCCGGCGTCGCCGCGCACGAAGCGCTCGAAGATGTGTTCCAGCTGGGTCTCGGGTATTCCCGGTCCGTTGTCGGCCACGGCGATCTCCACTTCAGCACCAACTACCAAGGCGCTCACGTCTATCGAGGCGCCTTCGGGCGAGTAGTCATGGGCGTTGGTAAGGAGATTCACGAGAATTTGGCGAACCCGGTCGGGCTCGCCACTGATCTGGGGCAGACCGGGCTCGATCTGCACGTTAAGGGTCTGGTGGGCGGCATCAGTCTGACCGCGCATCGTCCGCACCGTCTCTTCGATCAGCGACGTCAGGTCGGTCGGGCGAGGGACGATCGCAAGTCGACCGGCGTCGCTGCGGGCGAGGTCGAGCAGGTCGTTGAGTAGCTTCACGAGGTGGCGGCAGTTCTCGAGGATGATCTCGACCGTCTCCACCTGCCCCGGGGTCAGCGAGTCACGCTCGAGCATCAATAGCTCGGCGAAGCCCTGGACCGAGGTGAGTGGGCTGCGCAGCTCGTGCGAGGCGGTGAGGACGAACTCGTCTTTGAGCCGATCGAGCTGGTCGCGCTGGCTCGCTTCCCGCTCCAGCTCGTCGGCCATCTCATTGAAGGCGGCGCCCAGGGTGGCCGTCTCGGCCAGGCCGCCGATCTCGACCCGGGCGCTGCGGTCGCCGCCGGCGAGGCGGCCGGCCGCGTCGACGAGCTGCTCGAGCGGCCGTCGCATCGAGGAGATCAAGCCGCTGAAGAGGAGCAGGGCACCGACCAGGCCGGCGATCAACCCGGCGGCGACGAGCAACGCCGTGTCCTGGGTGTCGCCGGAGATGTGGTCACGCAGTTCGGTCCGGTGCTCGCCCTGGCGATGCACGATCACCCGGTCCCTGGGGCTGCCGCGGCCTTCGGCGAGCCGGGTTCGCGCCGCCATCTCGATCTGGTAGGAGCGGGAGATCGAGTCCTCGAAGTCCCCTCGCTGCTGAATGAAGCGGCCGACGCCGATCACCGCCATCGCGGTGAGAATCGCGAATCCGATCGCGAACCCGATCCGGAGCCTGTTGGCAAGCGATGGGCTTAACCGGTGGCCCCTGCGTGAATATGCTTGCGCGGCTATGGGCGACGAGGCTACAGGCAGCGGCGACGTTGGCGCCAGCGCCCCGGACGGTATCGACGCCGCTGGGGTCGGTGGCTGGTTCGAGCGCAACGTGCCAGAGGCGGAGGCGCCGCTCGCCTACGAGAGGATCGCCGGTGGCCACTCGAACCTGACCTATCGCGTCCGCGACGCCGGCGGCCGCAGCTGGGCGCTGCGCCGCCCGCCGCTCGGCAAGCGGCTGGGCTCGGCCCACGACATGGGCCGCGAGCACAAGGTCGTCTCGGCGCTGGGACCGACCCCAGTGCCGGTGGCCCCGGTGGTGGGGCTCTGCGAGGACGAGGCGGTCAACGGCGCTCCCTTCTACGTAATGGAGTTTGTCGAGGGGCCGGTCCTGCGCGGCGTCGCCGAGGCGGAGATCTTTCCTGACGAGGATGACCGGCAAGCGATCGGTGAGCGCGTCGCCGACACCCTGGTCGCGATCCACGCCGTCGACCCCGACGGCTCCGGGCTTGGTGACCTCGGCCGCAAGGAGGACTACGTCGCTCGCCAGCTTCATCGCTGGCAGGGTCAGTGGGAGAAATCGAAGACCCGCGAGCTGCCGGCGATCGACCGCGTCCACGACGCCCTGGCGGCGCGCATCCCGGACCAGGGCCCGGCGACGATTGTGCACGGCGACTACCGCCTCGACAACATGATCCTCACCGACTCCGGCGAGGTCGCCGCGGTCGTTGACTGGGAGCTCTGCACGCTCGGCGACCCGCTCGCCGACGTCGGCACGCTGATGGCCTACTGGCCGAAGCGCGGCGAAGAGTCGATCTCGCTCGGCCTGCCGGCGAACCTCGCCCCGGGTTTTCCGACCCGCGAGGAGATCGCCGCCCGTTACGCCGAGCGCAGCGGCCGCGACCTCTCCGACCTCGGTTATTACCTCGCCCTCGGCTACTGGAAGCTGGCGATCATCCTCGAGGGCGTCTACGCCCGCTACGCGGCCGGCGGCTACGGCAAGGTCGACGAGGGCTTTCGCGCCTTCGCGCAGCTGGTCGAGCGCCTCGCCGACGCCGCCGAGGAAGCGGAGCGCGGCACCCTCTAAGCGTCGTCCTCGCCGGTTGACACCCTCTCGTAAGGCCTGAGAGGGTCGCACTAATCTCAATCCATCGGGGCGCCGCGCCTCCCTGTCGTGCGGCGCCTCCTTCCTCAAGGAGATCTCTCCGTGAAGCAGATACGCAAGCGGCTCACGTACGCGAACGTGATGTCGTCGATCGCGGTATTCCTGATCCTGGGCGGCGCCACGGCATTCGCCGCCGGCGGCCTCGGCAAGAACACCGTCGGCACCAAGCAGCTGAAGAAAGAAGCCGTCAACGCCGCGAAAATCAAAGCCGGTGCGGTCAGCGGCGGCAAGATCGCCGCTAGCGCCGTCGATGGCTCGAAGGTCGCGGACGGCAGCCTGACCGGCTCGGACATCAAACTGTCCACGCTCGGCACCGTGCCCTCGGCGACCAAGGCGACGACCGCCACTTCGGCAGACACGGCTAAAGCCGCGGACACGGCTAAATCGGCGACGACGGCGACCAGCGCGACCACGGCGACTAGCGCGACCACGGCGACGACCGCGATCCAGCTGAGCAAAATCACCGTCGTCAAAGTCGACTTCACGGTTCCGACCGGAGCCGGCAGCAACGTGACGGAAACCGCCAGTTGCCCGGCCGGGACTCAGGCGATCAGCGGCGGCGCGAGGAACGATGCGGTTTCGAACAACGGCGCCATCATCACCTCGCGTCCGGTCAGCGGCTTCTCGGGCGCTCCGGAAACCGGCGAAGGCTTCGACGGTTGGCGCGCCTCGATCACCAACACCGCCGCCGGAGCGCTGAGCTCCAGCGTTTGGGCGATCTGCGCCGGCTAGTACTCAGACCATCCGCGTCGGGTGCCGGGGCTCGAGGGTTCCCTCGGCCTCGGCCTCGGCGCGTTTGGCCCAGCGGTTCAGCTCGCGGCGGGCGAGGACCATCTTGTGGACCTCGTCGGGACCGTCGGCGAGCCGCAGCATCCGCGAGAAGCGCCAGAGGGCGGCCAGCGGGGTGTCGTCGGTCATCCCCAGCGAGCCGTGGATCTGGATCGCCCGGTCGAGCACGTTCATGACCATGTTGGCGGCGACGATCTTGATCGCCGAGATCTGCTGGCGGGCGGCGCGCTTGCCCTCGGTATCCATCTTCCAGGCGGCGAAGATGGTGAGCAGGCGGGCCTGGTCGATTTCCATCCGCGAGACGGCGATTGACTCCTGAACGAACTGCTTGTCAGCCAACGGGCCGCCGAAGGCTTCGCGTTCGTTGGCGCGGCGGCACATCATCTCGTGGGCGCGCTCGGCGGTCCCGATCGCGCGCATGCAGTGGTGGATCCGACCCGGGCCGAGGCGGTCCTGGGCGATCGCGAAACCGCCGCCACGCTCGCCCAGCAGGGCCTCCTTCGGCACCCGGCAGCCTTCGTAGCGGATCTCGCAGTGGCCGGGGCCGCGGTCATGGCCCATCACTGGGATTGGCCGCACCAGGTTGAAGCCGGGGGCGTCGGTCGGCACGCAGATCATCGAGGCGCGCGCGTAGGGCGGAGCGTCGGGGTCGGTGACGACCATCGCGATCGCCAGGTCGGCGCCGACTGCGCCGGAGGTGAACCACTTGTGCCCCTCGACCACCCACTCGTTGCCGTCGAGCTCGGCCCGGGCCTGCAACAGCGTCGGGTCGGAGCCGGAGACCTCGGGCTCGGTCATCGAAAAGCAGGAGCGGATCCGTCCTTCGAGCAGGGGCTCCAGCCAGCGCTCGCGCTGTTCGGGGGTGCCGTGCTCGGCGAGGATCTCCATGTTGCCGGTGTCCGGCGCCGAGCAGTTGAAGGACATCGCCGCCGCCACCGGGCTGCGGCCCATCTCCTCGCAGAGCAGGCCGTATTCCCAGTTGCTGAGGCCAGGGCCGAAGCGCTCGTCCGGCATGAAGAGATTCCAGAGGCCCTCGCCTTTCGCCTTCTCGCGAATCTCCACCAGCGCGCGCGGGTAGGGGGTGCCGGGACCGACCTCGTCGTCGAGGGCCTCCATCAGCTCGCGCTCGACCGGGTAGATCTCGGCGTCCATGAAGTCGAGCACCCGCTCGCGCAGGCTGGCTACCTCGGGGGTCGGCGTGAAGTCCATCGGGTCCTCTCCTCGTCGGGCTAAGTGCCCGAGAACGCTAGCTCAGGCGCGCTGGTAGCGGGCGAAGAGTTCGCTCTCGGCCTCGAGAAGCCAGGCCAGGCGCAGCGACGCGACCGCGGCCAGCTCGCCCTCCAGGATTGCTGGCCCGGCTCCGCTCAGCTTCGGCGCCACGGTAAGGAAGAGCTCGTCGACCAGTTCGGCCGCCTGCAGTTCGGAGTGCAGGCGCGGGCCGCCCTCAGAGAGCAAGGCGCGGACGCCGCGCTCACGGCGCAGGTACGCGAGGGCAGCGGCGAGGTCGACGCGGTGCTCGTGGCGGACTAGCTGCAGCGACGCCGCCACGGCCGGCGGCTCGTCTGCGGCGGCGGTGAAGACCAACACCTCGGCCTCCTCCTCGCCGAAGAGGGGGGCGTCCCAGGGCAGGTCGAGGCGGCCGCTGACGATCACCATCAGCGGCTCGGGGGAGAGGCCGAGCCGCTCGCGGCCGGCCCGCTGCTCGGGGTTGGAGACGAGCCGTCCGTAGCGCTCGGCCCTCATCGTCCCGGCGCCGATCATCACTGCGTCGAAGCGGGTCCGCAACCGCGCCAGCATCTGGGTGTCTTGATCGGAGCCGATCGCTCCCGAGGTGCCGCCGATCGTCGCCCGCCCGTCGACCGTGGCGGCGAAGTTCATCGCCAGAAACGGCCGCTCCGTGTGGGGGGACTCCCAGGGCCGGTAACCGTCCAGCTGCTCCTCGACCGAGGTCGGACCGGGATCGGGAAGCAGACGCCGCATGGCGGCGAGCCTACCCGGGCTGGTTCAGCTGTAGTCGTGCCAGGCGGGGAACTCGCGGCCGGCGAAGCGCTGCAGCTCGGCGACGTCCTCGCTGAAGCGACCGCGGACCGCCTCAAAGAGGTCGTCGGGCAGCTTCGGCTTCGGCGAGGAGGGTTTGTCCGGGTCGTGGACGATCTTCTCGACGAGCCAGCGCATCGACTCCGGCAGGCGGTCGAAGTTGCGATCGAAGGAGCGGAAGCCGGGCAGTTTGATCAGCTTCTCCATCAGCTGGTATTTGTCGCCCTCCTTAGCACTCGACTTCTCCCACTCCCGATCGAACTGCTCGGAGATGAAGTTCTCGTCGACGCCGGCGAAAGCAAACGCCTTGCGCATCGTGCCCTCGCGATCGGCGTGCAACTCCTCCTGGGCGACGATCTCGATCTGCTCGCGCTCGAAGCGCTCCAGGTAGGGCTGCAACTGCAGCCAGTACTTCGAGCGGTTGGTATAGGAGTTGTCGGGCTGGGAGAGCACCTCGACCATGTCGCGGGTCTCGTAGCCGGCACCGGTCGCGTGCACCCAGTGGGAGAGGATCCGCTTGATCGGGTCGCGCACCATGTAAAGCAGCCGGGCGTCGGGGCAGTTCTGGCGGATTCGCTCGGCGACGCCCTCGAAGCGGGGTAGGTTCGTGTAGTGCGGCGATGACTCGCCGCGGACCTTGAAGCGGTCGTCGAAGCGGCTCGCGTACCAGTCGAGGCCGAGGTCCCAGTTCAGCTCCTCGACGAAGAAGTTCAACTCCTTCGGCTTTGACATCTGGATTTCCGGATGCAGGCCGAGGTAATGGTGGATGCTCGTCGTCCCGCACTTGAGGCCGCCGATGATGATCAGGTTCGGCAGCCCCGCGTGGCGTTTGCGGCGGCGGCGCCAGCGGCTGCCGCGGTCGGCCGCGTAGCGCTCGCGGGCGCGCGCACACATCGCCTCGTCGGCGGGATCTGGGGGCAGCGTGGCGGGGAGCGGATGCGTGTCGGTGTCCGGCACGAGCGGGCTAGTGTAGCTGCGATGCCAGCCGCGGACCTCGCATCCAGCTTCAACCACTTCTTCAATGCGGCGGCGGAATTCTTCCGCCACCTCTCCGACATCCACTGGACGCAGTTCGGCCTCGCCCTGCTCTGCCTACTCGGCATGCAGCTGGCCCGTGCCTGGGCCTGGCGCAATGTGCTGCGGGCCGCCTACCCCGGCCAGCGAATCTCCTACCTGAGGCTCAGCGCTGCCTATCTTGCCGGGGCGGGGATCAACGCCGTTATTCCCGCCCACGCCGGCGACGTCACCAAGGTCTTCCTTGTCAAGCGCCAGATTCCCGACTCCTCCTATCCGGCCGTCACCTCCTCGTTCCTCGTCCAAACCGTCTTCGACACCTCGGTCGGGCTGCTGGTGCTTGCCTACGCGCTCACCCAGGGCCTGCTGCCGCCGCTGCCGCAGCTCCCCGATCTACCCGCTTTCGAGATCTCCTTCTGGGCCAACCATCCGCGGACGTTGGCGATCACCGTCGGGGTGCTGCTGGTGGCGCTAGCTGTCGGCACCTACTACCTCGCCCACCGGGTGCGCCGCTTCTGGGCCCGGGTGCGGCAGGGGGTCGTGATCCTCGCCGAGCCGCGCCGCTACCTGCGCGAGGTGTTCGCCTGGCAGGGGGTCGGCTGGCTGTTCCGCTTTGCCGCCTTCTGGTTTTTCCTCGAGTCCTTCGGGGTCGCGGGCTCGGTAGGCAATGTGATGCTGGTGATGAGCGTGCAGGCGATCGCCAACATCGTCCCCTTCACCCCCGGCGGCGCCGGCGCCCAGCAGGCGCTGCTGGTCGCGACCCTGCACGGCCCCTCGCGCACCGCCGTCCTCTCCTTCTCGGTCGGCACCCAGATCGCGATGGCGGCCTGGTCGGTGCTGCTCGGCTTCGCGGCGATGCTGCTCGTCTTCCGTACTACCGACTGGCGCGGTCTGATCAAACAAGCCGAAGACGAGGCTGCCCAGGAGAAGGCGCCGGCGCCGGCCGGCAGTCACTAGCGTTTCAGCTCGACCAGCCTGGGTAGCGGGCGGTGACGTGCCACTGCCAGGGCGGTTGTTCGGCGGGCGGGAACTCGTAGTGGTTGCGTCCGGGCAGGGTCTCGAGCGGGACCAGGGCCGGGTCCTGGCTCTCGAGCACCGGCGTGCCGGCGCCGGCGGCGACGTCGGCGGCCGAGGCTCGGCGGCGGATGGCTTCCCAGCCGATGGTGGGCCGGTAGAGCCAGTAGACGACTTCGATCCAGCCGAGCGAGCTGCGGCGGTCGTCGACCTCCGTGAAGGCGGTGACGCGGCGGCGCGAGGCGGTCAGGTGGGGGTCGGCGGCGACGGCGCAGCTCTCACTGCGACAGCGGCGGAAGTCAACTGGCATCAGCGGCAGGCCGGAGGGGCCGGGTCGGGCGGTCGGGACGGGAGCGAGCGCCCGGGCCAGGCGCGCCAGTGGCCAGCCGTAGGCGGGGACGAGCGGATGATGCTGGCAGTCGTCCGGAAGCCGCGGCGCGCAGGCGAGCCGCCGGCCGATCGTGCCGGCCAGCCCGCGCCCGGCCCCGACCTCGCCGCCAGCGGCGACGGCGGCGATCCCGGCCACCAGTAGGACTCCGATCAGCGCCGAGATCGCCACCTGTTCGACGCTTGCCGAGCCCCTCTGCCTTTCGCCGACGACCAGCATGCGGCGACGCTAACCGCGTCCGGCGCACGCGTGGTGCGCAGCCAGTGCCAACTCCGTGCCAGCGGCGTCGCAACTCTGCTTACATGTCGGGAGATGGAGGGCAGCCCCTTCAACCTGTTCGGTGACCCCGACGAGTTCCGCGCCCGCATGGAGGAGCTCTCGGAGCAGATGCAGTCCTCGCAGCGCGTCGCCTGGGCCGACAATGCGATCAAGCTGGCGGTTGAGATGACCGTCGCCTCGATCGGCCAGCTCGACCTCTCCGGCTCACCCGACCAGCAGGCGATGCAGGTCCGCGATGCGATCCGCGTCCTCTTCCCCGAGGCCGTGACGCTGGTCCGCGAGGCCCGCGAAGGCTTGTCTTAGGCGACCGGGCCGGCGACCTAAGAGGGCCGGATTAGAGGAGTTCGAGGCGGAGGCGAATCACGGCGCCGCGGCCGACGAGACCGCCCGCCAGCTCGATCGGCAGCGCGATGATCAACGCGGGGATTGCCAGGACGATGCTGGCGAGGATGTCGATGCGACGCTGCCAGGGGCGGGAAGCCTTGACGGCGGGGGCGCGGCCGAAGGCGGCGAGGGCGACGTTGTGGCCAAAGGTGACGCTGTTCAGCAGCGTCTGCCAGGTGGCGGCGAGGCCGGCGAGGGGGGCC
>Ga0207686_10000159_pt1 | contig 51365 bp, 33 predicted proteins | sample KBSM24metaG_FD_184396 | JGI IMG/M metagenome (GOLD analysis project Ga0207686, IMG submission 184396) | Miscanthus rhizosphere microbial communities from Kellogg Biological Station, Michigan, USA - KBS M2-4 metaG (SPAdes) (version 2) | ecosystem: Host-associated > Plants > Roots > Rhizosphere >...
ATCGTCACGATGTGTTCGCGATACTTCGCTTGCAGCTCGAGATCATCTTTCTCAGTGCCGAGGTAGTTGTCGCGATCAGGCAGACCCAAACCGCCCTGCAACATGTACGCGACGTTGTGAGTCGGATTGTTAAAGTCGGGCGAGACCCAAATGCCGAACAATCGATCGGTATAAAAATTTGTGCTGTTAAGCGGGTCGACGTCTGCTCGCAACTGAGAACCCAGCACTCGCGCCAGCGCCGTCTTGTCAGCGATGTCGTTGATCTCGTCGAGCTCAGTTTTGATCGGGGCCAGGCCCTTCTTTTCAATCACATCCTCGTTCATGAACGCGTCGTAGTAATCGCCAATCTTCTGCGCTTCCGGATCGTTCGCAGATTTGCCGGCGCTTCGGATCAAGTCCGCGGTCCGCGCATTCACCTTTTCGGCGATCGCGTCGAAGGCGCCATAGCTGGGACGATCCGAAGGGATCTGCGCCGCCCTGGACCACGTGCCGTTGGCGTAACCGAAGAAGTCATCGCCGGGATCGATCGATTTGTCGATGCCGGCCAGATCGATGCCCTGGGCCCTCGTGCCGCGAGTCGAGAGCAGAACATTCCCGCTGGCCAGCATTAGCGCCAGAACGACAACCAGAACCTTCAAATGCTTTGCGCGCATATTCTTCAACGTCATTTGTAATCCTTAGTGAGTGACCTGGTTAACCTGATCGATTGTTTTCTCGGGGATGACTGGGGTTTTGCGAGCATATTCGGGTGAAAAGGCTAGTGTCAAACGCGAGGCAAAAAAGACTCGCACGCCAGCGGCAATGCAGCTAGAATCTCCCGACTTCAAAATGACGCTACCTCCCGGAACCAAACTTGGCCGCTACGAGATTCGTTCGAAGCTGGGCGAAGGCGGAATGGGCGAAGTCTATCGTGCCTACGACGAAGCGATGCACCGTGACGTCGCCATCAAGGTTTTGACCGCAGCGCTTTCGAGTGACAAGGATCGACTTGCGCGTTTTGAGCAGGAGGCGCAGACCGCGGGCTCGCTGAATCATCCGAACATTCTCGTCATTCATCATATCGAGACGCATGAAGGTGCGCCGTATATCGTTTCAGAGTTGCTCGATGGAGAAACATTGCGCGAGCGCATGGGCGGCGTCGCGCTGTCGCAGCGAAAAGCACTCGAGTATGCGCTCCAAATCGCGCAGGGCCTGGCGGCGGCGCATGAGAAGGGAATTGTTCATCGCGACCTGAAGCCCGAAAACGTCTTTCTGACGAAGGATGGACGCATAAAGATTCTTGACTTTGGTCTGGCAAAACTGACCGGGACAGATGGAACGCAATCACAGGCCGAGGCGCCGACGCGCAGGGTCAACACCGATCCGGGAATGGTGATGGGAACCATCGGCTACATGTCACCCGAACAGGTGCGTGGGCAACCGACCGATCATCACTCAGATATTTTTTCATTTGGGGCGATTCTTTACGAGATGCTCTCGGGCCGCCGCGCGTTTCGCGGTGAATCAACCGCCGACACGATCAGCGCAATCCTGCGCGAAGATCCGCCGGATCTTTCATCAACAAACCGAAACATCAATCCGGCGCTCGAACGTGTCGTCAATCATTGTCTCGAAAAGAACCCTGAGCAGCGATTCAACTCGGCGCGTGATCTGGCCTTCGCCCTCGAAGCATTGTCGGGGCCCGCGACAACTTCGGGCGACACGGCCACCATTCTCACAAAACTTCCGTCAGTCAAAACCGAACGCCGTGCGTTCATTCCCTGGGCCATCGCTGCTGTTTTGCTGATCGCGTGCGCAACGCTCGCGTTGCTTTATTTCTGGCCGCGACCAACTGACAAGCGCGGAATCAGTTTCACGATTGAAATTCCCGATAAGGCTTCCGATATCGGAGACCTGGCCATTTCACCGGATGGGAGGCTAATTGTTTTTGACGCAAACATTGACGGCAAATCGTTCCTGTTTCTGCGTTCGTTAGACTCTGTCGAGCTAAAGCGTTTGCCGGGCACCGACGATGCCTATATGCCATTCTGGTCACCCGATAATCGCTACATCGGATTTTTTGCCAATAACAAGCTGAAAAAGATCGATGCAAACGGGAGTTCGATCCAAACGATTTGCGATTCGGGAGGTTCATCGGGCGGCACGTGGAACAGCGATGGAGTAATCCTGTTTAGTTCGCAAGGTCAGCCTCTGCGCCGGGTCGCGGCCGCCGGCGGACAACCAACGGTCGCGCTGACGTTGGAGCCCAAGGCGATCCAGCATGACTATCCACTGTTTCTTCCTGACGGCAACCATTTTCTTTATTGCTCGTGGGATGGGAATCCCGCGTCGACTGAGTTTTACGTAGGTGCGCTTGATGGCACGCGTCGCCAGCTCTTCACCGTAAATTCGAACCTCGGCTATGCCGCTCCCGGATACTTGCTGTTTGCCCGCGGTAACACGCTGATGGCCCAGGCGTTCGACGCCTCAAAACTGGCATTAAGCGGCGAGCCTTTTCCGGTATTGGAGAACATGGCCTTTGATGCGGGCAGCAGTTTCGCCTACTTCTCGGTGGCGGCTAACGGCACCCTCGCTTTTCGGAAAAGTACCGATAATGGACGGCAGTTGATTTGGGTGGATCGCAGCGGCAAACAGATCGCGGCGGTGGGCCCGCCGGGTTCCTACAACGATGTGATGTTGTCACCAGACGGAGCGCGGGCCGCAATGCAGAAAATAGACGGCACCAACAGCGACATATGGATCATGGATCTGGTTCGGGGCGCGCCCCTGCGATTCACTTTTGCCGAAACCGCCGAAGACAATCCATCCTGGTCGCCCGACGGTAAATATCTAATCTACACATCGACCAACACGTCCAACCACACCAACTTCTTTCGAAAGAATGCGAGTGGAGGCGGCACCGAAGAGAAAATCTTCGAGTCAGATGCGGCAATCGACGACGGCACAGATTGGTCCGGTGACGGCAAGTATCTGCTGTTTGAACAGGGGAACCCGAGCACGCTTCAGGATATTTGGGTATTGTCGCTCGATGGCAGTGGCAGCACTCAGGCACTGCTCAATTCGCAATTCAGTGAATATCAGCCGCGTTTTTCTCCCGACAGTCACTGGTTCGCCTATGTGTCCAATGAATCAGGGCGTGCCGAAATCTATGTTCAGACCTTCCCGCTTTCGGGTGGTAAGTGGCAGATTTCAACTGGAGGCGGCGCACAACCTCACTGGCGACATGATGGGAAGGAGCTTTATTTCATAGGTCCTGACCGAAAGCTGATGGCGGTTGACGTCAAACTGGGCGCGACATTTGAAGTAGGCACGCCCAAGGCGCTGTTTCAAACCCAGGTGTCGGCCTTCAGTTCTCCGAATCGTTACGATGTGTCTGCCGACGGTCAGAAGTTCCTCGTCAATTCGAGCGTAGAGGAAACCAGTCGTGCGCCGCTCGAGGTGATGGTGAACTGGGGCGCGGGTCTGAAAAAATAATTTGTCTTGAAGACCGAACCAAACATGGCACTGACACCCGACACCAAACTTGGACGTTACGAAATTCGCTCGAAGCTGGGCGAAGGCGGAATGGGCGAGGTTTATCTCGCACGCGACGTGCAGCTTGGTCGTGACATTGCCTTGAAGATTCTGACGGCGGACGTGGCGCGCGATCCGCAAAGGCTGCATCGCTTTCTTCAGGAGGCGCGAGCGGCCGCCGCTTTGTCTCATCCAAACATCGCCCACATCTACGAAATCGGCGAAGCCGACGGCGCGCATTTCATCGCGATGGAGTACGTCGAAGGCGAGAGCCTCGACCAAAAGATCGCGGGCCGGCCGCTGCGCTTGTCTGAGCAACTCGATTACGCGATTCAGATTGCCGACGCACTGGATGAGGCGCATGCCCGCGGGATAATTCACCGCGATATTAAATCGTCGAACATCATGGTTACGGCGCGCCGGGGCGTGAAGGTGCTCGACTTTGGTCTGGCGAAAGTGTCGACGCCCGCAGGCGTGACGGATCGCACCTCCAACAGCGAACTGGCCACGCGCGTCAAGACCACGCCCGGCATCGTGATGGGCACGGTGAATTACATGTCGCCCGAACAGGCGCTCGGTCGCGAGGTCGATCAGCGCAGCGACATTTTCTCGCTCGGCGTGGTCCTTTATGAGATGGCCACCGGACGGCTGCCCTTCAGCGGCGACACCGTCACGGAAACCATCGACCGGATTGCCCACTCTCAACCCGAAGCGATCGGCCGTTTGAATTACGACGTGCCGCCCGAGCTCGAAGTAATCATCAAGAAAGCCTTGCGCAAGGATCGTGAGGAACGATATCAGAGAATTCACGACTTGCTCGTCGACCTGCGCGAGCTGAAGCGCGAAAGCGATCTGGCCGCAGGTCTCGAGCGCTCGACCCCACCGGCATCGCGCAGCGTTGAGATTCCGACGCAGATTTACGATTCATCGGCGATCGCTTCACAGACAAGCGCGCTGCCGGCGGCGACCACGGCGTCAATCGCCCAACATCCAACCTCCAGCGCTGAATACATTGCGGGTGAGATCAAGCGCAACCGAAAGCCGATCGGAATTGCCGTCGCCGCAATTGTCGTCGTGGGGATCATTGGCGCGAGCGTCGCAGGACTTTGGCTGTACAACTCTTCGCGTGGCAGTTCCGCTTCGGACCGCAAGTCATCGCGCCCCTCGAACATGAGAATCACGCGTCTCACGGCCAACGGCAAGACTGAGAATGCGGCGATTTCACCCGACGGCAAGACCGTGGTTTATGTGCTCAAAGAGGGCCCGCAGAAGAGTCTCTGGATTCGCCAGGTGGCCACCAGCAGCAACGTGCAGATTGTGCCTCCGTCCGAGGCAAACATCGGCCGCGAGACTTTTTCTCCCGACGGCAATTACATCTATTACCAGGCCTTCGATAAACAGAATCCGCAGGGAATACTTTTGCAGGTGGCGGCGTTCGGCGGAGTGCCGCGGAAGGTCCTGTCCAATATCGCCAGCGTGATTGGTTTCTCGCCGGACGGCAGTAGATTCGCGTTCATTCGTAACGACAATGCCGCCACCGGTGAAGATCAACTCATGATTGCCAACGCGGACGGTTCGAATGAAAGAAAGCTCGCGGCCCGCAAGGGCGATTCATTCTTTGCTTCATCCGGACTGAGCTGGTCACCTGACGGTAAATTGATTGCGTCTCCTGCGGGAGCTTACGCCGGTGGTTTCCATCTGACGGTGGTCACGGTGAACGTCGACACGGGGGAACAGAAAGAGATCACGACGAAGAAGTTCATCGATATCGGGCGAGTGTCGTGGCTGTCGGATGGCAGTGGTGTTCTGGTCAACGCAATGGAGACGGGCGCGAACCAGAACCAGATGTGGATGGTTCCATATCCGACGGGCGAGGCGCAGCTTATCACGCACGATCTAAATGAGTATGGCGGCGCGACTTTGACGGCGGACTCGCGCTCGATGGTAACCGTGCAATTCGATCTCACCTCGAACGTTTGGGTGGCGCCGGTGAACGACTTGAACCATGGCAAGCAAATCACTACCGGAAAGCTCGATGGTGATCGCGGAGTGACCTGGACGCCCGATGGCCGGATCGTTTACTCGTCCATTGCCGGCGGCAATGTGGATCTCTGGATCATGAATGCCGACGGGACAAATCAAAAGCAACTGACTTCCGATGCGGCGATGGATTACGCGCCTTATGTGTCTCCGGACGGCCGCTATATCTTCTTCGGTTCGATGCGCGGATCACTGCCCGGCGTCTGGCGCATGGACATCGATGGCAACAATCTGAAGCAAATCACCGATCAGGAGGATTATCTTCAGGACCTTACGCCGGACGGGAAGTGGGTCATTTACACAACCTGGCGAACTACGAAACTGTCTCTCTGGCGGGTTTCAATTGACGGTGGCCAGCCCGAACAAATCAGCAATCTTTTCATCAGCAACGCGCGCGTTTCGCCTGATGGGAAGTTGCTGGCGTGCCGATATCGCGACGAAGACCCGAATTCGCCAGCGAGGCTAATCATTCTGCCGATTGAGGGCGGCGCGCCACTGAAGAGTTTTGATTTGCTGCCCACCACGAACGGTTCACCAGAGTGGTCGCCGGATGGAAAGTCCGTTACCATCGGTGATACGCGCACCGGCACTACGAACCTCTGGAGTTTCCCTCTCGACGGCAGTCCCATGAAACAACTGACCGACTTCAAGCCTGACGAATTTCTTAATCGAGAGTTGTCCTTCGATCACAAATGGATGGTGATGGCGCGCGGTCGCATTACCAGCGACGTGGTTTTGATCAGCGATTTTAGGTAGTTCGCAAAAGGAGAAGACATGGCATTAACAAATACATTGGCCGGCAGAAATATTGGAATGCTCTTGTTGGGTCTTTGGCTGATTCTCACTGGGCTTCTGCCCCTGCTGAATATCAAGCTCTCTTCGACCGTCACTACCGGCCTGGCTGTTCTGGCGATAATCGCAGGCATCTTGATCTTGCTTCGACGTTGAACTTCGAGAGTATTGCCGTGCCCGCTTTCGCGGGGATCAACGCCTTTGCGATGTCGCGCGACCGCAAACAGTTTGCGGTTGTGTGTGGCTCAAGTTCCTCGGACATCATTTTGATCAAAGACCGATTCTTTGATCTTTCGTTTCTCGCAGCTGCCGAACGTGAAGGTGAGTCCCACCAGCTCGGTAATGCGTTTCAAAAACGCGGCCAAGGATGTGACCGAGGTGGCCAGGGAGCTTAATGTCGATGCCGTCCTGACGGGCCGTTTGATGCGCGCCGGCGATGAATTAAGCATCAGTGTGCAGCTGGTTGACGCGCGCACGATGAAACTCGTCTGGGCTGAGCAATACGATCGGAAAATGGCTGACCTGCTGGCGACGCAACGCGAGATTGCTACCACGCTCACGCAGAAGATGCAGCTTCGTCTTGCCGGGGATGAACTCGGCATCGCGAAGAAGTACACCAGCAGTAATGACGCTTATCAGCTTTATATGAAGGGCCGTTTTCACTACGCGCGGCGCACCAAAGACGACGTGCTCAAAGCGATCGAAGCTTACCCGCGATTCACCCTTTGGCTGGATGTCGGCGGTCGGATTGGCGCAAGCGTATGCCAAACAAGGCAAGCGGGCTGAGGCAGAACAACAGATAGCTGTGCTCCATGAGTTGGCGCAGACCCGATACATTCGCACTTATTATCTGGCGGCGATCTATGCGACGCTCTGCGACAAGGACAAAGCATTTGCCGAACTCGAAAAATCGTTCAGCGATAGGGATTGCTTTCTCGGCCGCATGCCGGTCGATCCGTTGATGGACCCTCTGCGCGACGACGCACGATACAAGAGCCTCTTAAAAAGGATGAACCTGCCCGGCTAAGTTGATGAAACGCTGCCCCCAATGTAATCGCGTTGAAAGTGACGAAGCGCTGAAATTTTGTCGCGTCGATGGCGCGACGCTCGTCGGCGTTTCATCCCCGCTCGAGAGCGAAGCCGGAACCATCCAGCTTGCTTCCCCATCAACCGAGATCAAGACGAACGAACTGCCGGACCGTACCGCTGCCAATATTAATCGCGCCACGGCGCCTACGACTGTACTGCCGTCGCCAGCCACCTTCACCGACGTTCGGATTACCACACACTATCGGCCCAATAAAATAGCGATCGTAGTAATCGGAACTCTGATCATCGTCGCGATCACCGCGGCTGCAATTATTTGGTATCGGACGGGAAGTCGCCGAGCAGCCATTAATTCGATCGCCGTCATGCCCTTCGTCAACGAGAGCGGCAACCCCGACGTTGACTATCTTTCAGACGGAATGACCGAGACATTGATCCGCAGCCTCTCGCAGCTGCCGAGCCTCAACGTTAAATCGCGGTCGTCCGTTTTTCGCTATAAAGGGCGGAGTCCTGATGCGGAAACGATCGGGAGAGAATTGGGTGTGCAGGCGGTTTTGAATGGACGGATCATTCAACGTGGCGACCAGTTGACGCTGAATCTGGAACTGACGAACGCTGAGAACGAAAACGTGATTTGGACAGACCAATACCTGCGTAAGGCGTCCGACCTGATAGCGCTACAGAATGATATTGCTCGCGATGTATCCAACCAGCTCAGGCTCAAGCTTACCAGCGCGGACCAACAGAAACTCGCGAAAAACTATACGGTCGATCCCGACGTCTACAAGCTCTATTTGCAAGGACGTTTCTATTGGAACAAGCGCACGCCCAGCGAGGTTGCGAAAGCGGAAAACTACTTCAAACAAGCGGTCGACAAAGATCCAAATTTTGCGCCCGGCTATGTCGGCCTGGCAGATTCGTTTGAAGACAATGACCGGCCCACCAAGAAAGAATATATTCGCCGCGCGCTCGACATCGACGACAACCTGGCAGAAGCTCATGCCTCACTTGGCTATCAATTAATGTGCGCTCAGGACTGGGTGGCGTCGGAACGCGAGCTGAAACGGGCGATGCAACTAAATCCAAATTATCCGCAAGCTTACGCGTGGAATGGCGCCCGTTTGATGATGATCGGCCGTTATGACGAATCACTCGCCGCCATCCAGCGAGCACTCGATCTTGATCCAACCTCGAACGGCATCAATTTCTATAAGGGAACTTGTCTAGCTGTTTCGGGCCGGCGGGCAGAGGCAATTCAGCATTTTAAGAAAATCATCGAAATGGACCCGAGTTTTCCCTGGGCCCACGCCTGGCTGGCGCGAGTTTACGGATGGAACGGAGATTACGCCGCCAGCGTCGACGAACGGGCCATTAGTCTTGAGCTTGACGAGAAATCGGAAAAAGCGAAACAGCTCCGCGAGATTTTTGCCAGGGAAGGGTGGGCCGGCTTTCAGAAAGAGCTGCGGCAGAATAATCCCAATGCGGTGCCCACTGGGGAACTAGATCAGGTAGAACGGGACACGACGATCGAAAGATTGCAAAGGCAGGCACAGGAGGGCAGCTTCTGGCTTTTCCTGATCAAGGTGGATCCGATGTTTGATCCTTTGCGAGGCGACCCGCGGTTTCAGGCGCTGGTCAAGAAGTTCGATCCGCCGCAGTAACGGGCGCGTCAGCGGCTGCATGCAATCCATCGCTACGCGATGAGTTTTTCGTGAGTTATTCTGAAGTTATTAACTAACGGATTGAGCGAAACCATTTCCCCCAATAAGACGATTGCCCAGTACACGATTGTCTCCAAGCTTGGCGAAGGCGGTATGGGCGAGGTTTGGCGCGCCCACGATCCGCGCCTGGGCCGTGATGTCGCCATTAAGATTCTGCCCGCACAATTTGCTTCGCACGCCGACCGGCTGAACCGCTTCGAGCAGGAAGCCCGAGCCACCTCGGCGCTCAATCATGCAAACATTCTCACCGTCTATGACTTCGGCACGCACGACGGTTCTCCTTACCTCGTAGCGGAACTGCTCGAAGGCGAGGAACTTCGTGATCGTTTGGATGCCGGTCAACTTCCGCTCCGCAAGGCCATAGATTACGCGCAGCAGATCATCAATGGGCTCTCGGCAGCTCACGGAAAAGGAATTGTCCATCGTGACCTGAAACCTGAGAACCTGTTCATCACCCAGGATGAGCGCGTCAAGATTCTCGACTTCGGATTAGCCAAGCTGTCAGAACCCGCAAGGCCATCCAACCCGGATATTTCGGAAGATGCCACGCGCAAGGTGCTCACGAACCCAGGCGTCGTCATGGGAACAGTGGGCTACATGTCGCCGGAACAGGTGCGTGGCGAGAAGGCGGATCATCGCGCCGACATTTTTTCGTTCGGAGTAATTCTGCACGAGATGATCACCGGACGCCGGGCGTTTAAGCGCGAGACGATGGCCGAGACGATGACGGCGATTCTCAAAGAAGAGCCGGAAGAGTTGAGCGCGTCGAACCCAAACATCAGTCCGGCGCTGGAACGCATCGTCAATCGCTGTCTCGAGAAGAAACCGGAGCGACGTTTTCAATCAACTGCCGATCTGGGATTTGCGCTCGATGCATTGTCAGCGCCTACCAGTTCGTCGGGACGCGATCTGACAACCGCTGCCGGCGTCGCCGTCGCTGAAACGAAGAAGTCGGCGGGCCGCGCGCAACTTCCCTGGATCGCGGCGGGCGTCTTGGCGTTGATTGCGGCGGGAGCTCTCTTGTTCGCTTATCTCAACCGCACTACCTCGACTACGGCCGCAGCGGTTCGACTTTCGTTCAGCCCACCTCCAAATCTATCTTTCAATGACGACCATCCGGACGCCGCCGTAATCTCGCCTGACGGGCAGAAGATCACATTCAGCGCCACGTCTGCGGACGGAAAGAGAATGTTATATGTCCGCAACATCGATTCAGCGGAAGCCACGCTCGTTCCCGGCTCCGAGAATGCCATAGAGCCTTTCTGGTCACCGGACAGCCGTTCGATAGCCTACGGCTCGAACGGAAAGCTCAAACGCTCCGATCTGACTGGGGCGAACGCGCAGGTGCTGTGCGACTCCCCCCGCCTGATTGCAGGGACGTGGAACAAAGACGGCGTCATCGTCTTTGCGCCCGGCTATCGGATGACGCTCATGCAGGTGTCGGCCCAGGGCGGCGAAGCGAAGCCGGTGAATATGAAGACCGAAAGTGATGATTTAGAGCATCGCTCTCCATACTTTCTGCCCGATGGTCGCCATTTTCTTTTCTCGCGAAAGAATGCCATTTGGGTGGGCTCCCTGGATTCGCCGGAGATCAAAGAAATTGGCGACGTCAGAGGGTCCGTGGTTTACGCGCCGCCGGGCTGGCTGATCTTTTTACACAATGACGTACTGGTGGCCCAAGCTTTCGACGCGGGAAAGCTCGCCCTGACCGGCGAGCCGATGCCGATTATTACCGGCGCGAAAAACCCTCCCGGGGCTCGGCGATTCTCTGTTTCGGACAATGGCGTATTGGTTTGGCAGGGACCGTGGCAGCGGGACTATCAGCTCGTCTGGTACGACCGTACCGGTAAACAGACGGGACAGATTGATGCTCCGATGAAGGTACTTGTCGGGCAAAGCCCGATGCTTTCAGCTGACGGGAAACGCATGGTCGTGAGAAGAGCAATTAGTCCCGCCGGCGCAGACTCGAACCTTTGGGTCGTCGATCTCGAAAAGGGCACGGGACTGCGAATAACTTCGACGTTCAGTCAGATGCCGGTCTGGTCGCCGGATGGCAGCCGCATCGCGTATAACAACGGCAACAACATCGTAGTGAAAGCTGCGAACGGCTCCGGTGAAGCCGAGACTCTGGTTGAGCGAACCGCCTTTCCTGCCGATTGGTCGCGCGACGGCCGGTTCATTATTTTCATGGAGCGCGGCGTCAAGACGCGCACGGATCTGTGGGCGTTGCCGACGTTTGGTGACCGGAAAGAATATCTGTTGTCGAATTCACCGTTCGACGAGCAGAACCCGCAGCTCTCACCCGACGGACGCTGGCTCGCCTATTCATCAGATGAAACGGGCGATTACGAAATCTACGTCCAGTCATTTTCGGCGGACGGCAAACTAGGCGCGGACAAAAAGATCGTCTCGACCCTGGGCGGCAGACTTCCAGTCTGGCGGCGCGACGGCAGTGAACTCTTTTTCATGGCCGCCGACGGGCAGATGATGGCTTCGGCAGTAAAGACTGGTGGGACGGAATTTGAATTCGCCGCGCCGAAGCCGCTTTTCAAAACCCGAACATTATCGTTAGAGGGCAGCATTTATCACGAATACGACGTTTCACCTGACGGGCAGCGGTTTCTCATCGGCACGCTCGTCGGCGACACGAAAGCTCCGCCGCCAACCGTGATTCTGAACTGGACCGCGGCATTGAAGAAATGAGTATCGCAGCGGGCACCAAACTCGGCCGTTATGAAATCCGCGCGAAGATTGGCGCAGGCGGAATGGGTGAAGTGTATCTCGCACAAGACACGAAACTTGATCGCAAGATCGCGATCAAATTCCTCAATCAACAATTCAGCAAGGACGAAGACAAGCTCAATCGGTTTGTGCGCGAAGCTAAAGCCGCGTCAGCGCTCAATCATCCGAACATCCTGACCGTTTACGAGATTGGCGGAGTTGATGGACAGAATTACATCGCGACCGAGCTAATCGACGGCACTACCTTGCGAACTGGGCGAAAAGAACAAAGCCTTTGCCGCCCTGGAAGACGTTTACAATGTCCACAGTAACTTTGTTGGATACTTCAAGATCGATCCGCTGCTGAATCCATTGCGCGACGATCCACGCTTCAAGGCATTGCTGAAAAAGTCAGGCTTTCCACAGTGAGGCTTGAGCAAGATGAGTGAAACCATTTCTCCCAACACGACGATCGCGCAGTACACGATTGTCTCCAAGCTTGGCGAAGGCGGCATGGGCGAGGTTTGGCGCGCGCACGATCCGAAACTCGGCCGCGATGTCGCTATCAAGGTTCTGCCGGCGGCACTCTCTACCGACAAAGATCGCCTCGCGCGTTTCGAGCAGGAGGCAAGGGCCGCCGGCGGACTCAATCATCCCAACATCCTCGTCATCTATCAGATCGGCACGCACGAGGGCGCACCATTCATTGTCTCGGAACTGCTCGAAGGTGCAGAGCTCCGCGATCGTTTGGACGCCGCGTCCATCCCCTTGCGCAAAGCAATCGATTGCGCGCACCAGATTGTCAGCGGGCTTTGTGCGGCGCATGAAAAAGGAATCGTCCACCGCGATCTGAAACCTGAGAACCTGTTCATCACCAAAGATGAGCGCGTCAAGATTCTCGATTTCGGATTGGCAAAACTGTCAGAATCCCGACCTGTCGGGATAGCGACGGGATCGGAGGACGCGACCCGGAAAGTGCTGACCAATCCTGGCGTCGTGATGGGAACGGTCGGCTACATGTCCCCGGAACAGGTGCGTGGCGAGAAGGCTGATCACCGCTCAGACATCTTTTCGTTCGGGGCGATCCTGCACGAGATGATCACCGGCCGCCGCGCCTTCAAGCGCGAGACCATGGCCGAGACAATGACGGCGATTCTCAAAGAAGAGCCGGAAGAGTTGAGCGCGTCGAATCCGAACATCAGCCCGGCGCTGGAACGCATCGTCAATCGCTGTCTCGAGAAGAAACCCGAGCGACGATTTCAATCGACCGCCGATCTTGGCTTTGCGCTCGAAGCGCTGTCAGCGCCGACCAGTTCGTCGGGACGCGATCTGACAACTGCGGCGAGTGCGGCCGTTAACGATGCGACCAAATCGAAGTGGCGTGCGCGACTTCCATGGATCGTCGCGGGGGTGTTGATGGTGGCACTGATCGTGCTCAGCGCGTTCTCTTTCTCAAATCGCGCTGCGACGGGAACGCGCCCGCTCTGGCTTACTTTCAATCCTCCGCTCGAACTGTCTTTCAACAATACGCAGCCGGACGCGGTGACCGTCTCGCCCGATGGTCAGAAGATCGCTTTCACCGCCACCTCTGCCGACAATAAGAACATGCTCTACGTTCGCAATCTCGATACGCTGGAAGCGAAGGTTTTGCCCGGCTCGGAGAATGCGTTAGAGCCTTTCTGGTCGCCGGACAGCCGCTCGATTGCCTACGGATCGAACGGCAAGCTGAAACGCTCAGACATTGCCGGCGGCAGCGCACAGGTTTTGTGCGACGCAGCGCGAATGGTCGGAGGCAGTTGGAGCAAAGACGGCGTCATCATCTTTGCTCCCGACTACCGCACGACACTCGTGCGGGTGTCGGCGCAGGGCGGCGAGCCGAAGCCGGCAGCGCCCACCGATGACGCGGGCATCTACTCGCATCGTTATCCTTACTTCATGCCCGACGGTCGTCATTTTCTTTTCCAACGGCAGCAGAAAGGCATTTGGTCAGGCTCGCTCGATTCATCTGAAATCAAAGAAATTGTGCCGGACGATTCGCCGTTCGTTTATGCGCCGCAAGGGTATCTGGTCTTTATCCGGAATGATGCGCTGGTCGCGCAGGCATTTGACGCCGCCAGGTTCACGCTTGCGGGCGAGGCAATTCCTATTATCACCGGACAGGTGAATGAACCAGGTACCCGGCGGTTTTCAGTTTCGGATAACGGCGTTCTGGTTTTTCAGGGGAAATGGCAGCGCGATTATCAGCTGGTTTGGTTTGACCGTGAAGGGAAACAGACGGGCACAGTTGACGCGCCTATGAAGATCAACATCGGGCAAGACCCGCACCTTTCAGCCGACGGAAAACGCGTGGTGGTCAAGCGTGATTTTAATCTTTGGGTGATTGAATTGGAGAAAGGCGCCGGACTTCGGATCACTTCGACCTTCAGTCAAATTCCGATCTGGTCGCCGGACGGCAGCCGCCTCGCATACACAGGGCTGGGCGGTCTGACGATTAAAGCGGCTAACGGCTCGGGTGAAGAGGAAACCGCGGTTCCGGGAGCAAACTTTCCCGCCGATTGGTCGCCCGATGGGCGCTTCCTTATTTTTCTGCATCGAGGAGTGAAGACGCGGCGCGATGTGTGGGCGCTGCCGATGTTCGGCGAACGGCATGAGTATCAATTACTGAATTCACCCTTCGAAGAAACGAGCCCGCAGTTTTCGCCGAACGGACACTGGCTGGCCTACGCATCAGAGGAGAGCGGCAATAGTGAAATCTATGTCCAGGCATTTTCCGCGGAGGGCAAAGTCAGCGCCGACAAAAAACGGATCTCGACGACCGGCGGCGCGATGCCCGTCTGGCGGCGCGACGGCAGCGAGCTCTTTTTTGTCGCCGCTGACGGGCAGATGATGTCATCAGCCGTGAAGACCGTTGGGCCCGAATTTGAGTTCGCCGCGCCCAAACCACTTTTCAAAACTCGAATGATGGCGTGGGCGTTGGGTTTTCACGAATACGACGTTTCGCCCGACGGGCAACGCTTTCTCATCGGTACGCTCATCGGCGACACGAAAGCAGCGGCGCCCACGATGATTCTGAATTGGACCGCGGCTTTAAAAAAATGACACTGGCACCCGGCGCCAAACTTGGCCGTTATGAAATCCGCTCGAAGATTGGCGAGGGCGGGATGGGTGAGGTGTATCTGGCGGAAGACCTGGAACTTCGGCGGCCCGTGGCGTTGAAGATTTTGCCTGCCGACGTGGCCGCGAATCAGGACCGCATGCGACGCTTCAAACAGGAAGCGCAAGCGGCCGCGGCGCTCAATCATCCGAACATCGCGCACATTTACGAGATTGGCGAAGCCGCTGACGTGCACTTCATCGCCATGGAGTTCGTTGATGGCCTGACGCTCCGCCAACTGATTCACGATCAGCGAACGTCATTATCGAAGCTGTTGCGCCACCTGCAACACATGGCTGAAGGGCTGGCGAAGGCGCACGCTTCCGGGATCGTTCATCGCGATCTGAAGCCCGACAACATCATGGTGTCGCGTGATGGGCATGCAAAGATTCTCGATTTCGGTTTAGCCAAACTCATTGAACCACAACGGCCATCCGGCAGCCTTCCTGAAGGCAGCAATGAACTCCCGACCGTCATTATCCAACAACATTCAACGCCGGGAATGATTCTTGGCACGATTGGCTACATGTCTCCCGAACAGGCCCAGGGCAAGATCGACGAAATCGATAATCGCTCGGACATCTTTTCTTTCGGCTGCATCCTTTTTGAGGCGGTGACGGGGCGTAAGGCCTTCGAGGGTAAAGACGTGATTGACACGCTCAACCAGATCATCCGCGCACCTGTAACACCGATACACGATTTTGCGCCGTCTGCTCCGGCTGACCTGCAGAGAATCCTACGTCGATGCCTGGAGAAAGACCCGGACGAGCGTTACCAGACAATCAAGGATGTCGCCATCGAGTTGAAACACGTGCGGCGGGAGATGAAGGATGACGGAACGCTTAGCGCCACATACTCTGACTCATCGAGAAGCGCCACGACCGCAAGCGGTGTCGCGGCATCGGCTCAGAGTGAAAGCTCGATCAGAGAGACTTCGCTTCCCTCAGTTTCAGCACGTGCATCCAGCGCCCCAAGTCTCGTCGGCAAACCGGGACAGGCGAAGTTACTGTTGTTCGCAGGTTTGATATTGCTGTTGGCTGCTTTGGTGTTTGGTGTCTATAAATTCTCTGGCACACGATCGGCCGCGAAACATTTCTCGGCCCCGGGGAACTTGAAGATCACCCGGCTGACGAGTTCGGGCAAGGTCGCCGACATCGCCATGTCGCCCGACGGCAAGTATGTCGCTTACGTCATTGAAGACGCCGGCAAACGCACAATTCGTCTGCGGCAGACCGCGACCGCAAGTGATGTTGAAATTGTCGCGCCGGATGAAAATCAAATCGGGAGTCTCAGTTTTACGCCCGACGGCAACTATGTCTATTTCCTCAAAGTGGTGCAGAACCTCGGCACGCTTTATCAAATCCCAGCGCTTGGCGGTCAGGCTAAGAGAATCGTGTCCGACGCTGATACCGGCGCGGCCGTGTCGCCCGACGGAAAACAGATCGGTTTTGTTCGCGAATCAGAGCAGGCCCAGACCTTCATGCTGGCGAACGCCGATGGGTCGAACCAGCGTCCGCTCTTCCAACTTACGAACGATAATTTCTTTTGGGGATATGCCGTGCCGTCGTGGTCGACCGACGGAAAGATGATTGCTTACGGTAGTGTCAATCGTGACCAAGACCAGACGCGCCTGAAATTGTTTGGTGTGAACGTCAAGGACGGAACCAGGCAACCGTTGAGCGACCGAAACTGGTCGGTGCTCGCCGGAATTCAGTGGTTACCAGAAGGCAATCTAATTGTCTCTGGAAACGAAAAGTCGGAAACCGAATTTGCGCCCGTGCAACTGTGGCTCATCGCGCCCAACGCTGCGCCGCAGCGCTTGACTAATGATCTGAATGATTATTTCGGTGTGAGCGTGACTGCCAATGGCGACGCCCTGGTAACCTTACAGAACACTAACGTGGCGAAAATCTGGATTGCGCCGATGAATGATTCGGCCCGTGCCGTGCAAACCGCACCGGCGTCCGATATTTGGAATGGCATCGTGTGGACTCCCGACGGCGATTTTGTCTATTGCTCGAAGGCGGGCGGCAAATTCGATATCTGGAAGATGAATTCCGACGGCACGAATCAGAGACAGGTGTCGAGTGGCGAAGGCGCGAAATTCTGGCCGCAGGTGACACCGGACGGGCGATATATCGTTTTCCTATTCAACCGCGCCGGAAACGATAATATCTGGCGGATGGATATGGACGGCGGCAACCTGAAGCAATTAACCAATGGCGCCAACGAATTTCAGCCAAACATTACGCCGGATGGCAAATCGATAGTCTACTCAAAAGTCGAAAACAACATAGAAACACTCTGGAGAGTCTCGATAGACGGCGGTTCGCCTGTACAGCTGACGACCACACAATCTTTTGGTTGTGCGGTCTCGCCTCGCGACGGAATGATCGCTTATGTCTTCAGCGAGATGGGAGCCAACCCGCAACGTAAAGTCTCGATCATCTCGCCCGATGGCGGCGCGCCGATTAAAACCTTTGCGCTCCCGCCCACGGCAGCACGGGCTCTCAAAATACATTTCACGCCTGACGGACGCGCGCTCGCCTTTCTTGATTCACGTGGCGGCGGCGCTAACATCTGGACCATCGCCCTTGATGGCAACGGTGAGTCTAAACCTTTGACCGATTTCAAGACCGAAACGATTTTCGACTACGCGTGGTCAGCGGACGGCAAACAACTGGCCGTCATTCGGGGCTCGTTTATTCAAGATGCAGTGCTGATTAACGAAAACAAATGATCGCGCAACAACTGGGGCTGCTCACGACACTTAGCAGTCATGATCCATGAGCTTCGAAGCAGGCACAAAACTCGGCCGTTACGAAATCCGCGCGAAGATTGGCGAGGGCGGGATGGGCGAGGTCTATCGCGCGCGCGATGAAAAGCTGAACCGCGACGTGGCGATCAAAGTTCTGCCGGTGGCCTTGTCGCAGGACAGTGAACGACTCCTGCGGTTTGAGCAGGAGGCCCAGGCGGCCGGGGCGCTGAATCATCCCAATATTCTCTCGGTCTATGACGTGGACACTCATGAAGGCGCGCCTTACGTCGTTTCGGAATTACTGGAAGGCGAGACCTTGCGAGATCGGATTGCCGACGCCACGCTCTCGCAGCGTAGGGCAATCGAAATTGCCATCCAGATGGCCCATGGACTGGCCGCCGCGCACGAGAAAGGAATCGTCCATCGAGATCTCAAGCCGGACAACATTTTCATTACTAAAGACGACCGCGCAAAGATTCTGGATTTTGGTCTGGCCAAGTTGATCCAGCCGGCCGAGATCACCAAGGCCCAGACCGACGTGCCCACCCGAAAGGTCCATACCGATCCGGGCACGGTAATGGGCACCGTGGGTTACATGTCTCCCGAACAGGTGCGTAGCCAGGCGATCGATCATCGCTCAGATATCTTTTCGTTCGGAGCGGTGCTCTACGAAATGTTGACTGGCCGGCGGGCCTTTCATCGTGATTCAGCCGTAGAGACTCTCAACGCCATTCTCAAAGATGATCCCACAGAGCTTATTGAGACGAGCCCGAAAATAAATCCCGCGCTCGATAAAATTGTCCGCCGGTGTTTAGAAAAGAAACCGGAACGGCGCTTTCATTCCGCGCACGATCTGGGATTTGCGCTCGAAGCGTTAACTGAACCATCAGACTCATCGCTGCGGACCGTGACTTCAGCCGGCATCGGGCAGGGGCCCTCAGCCTCAGGCGTTCGCGGGTTGCTGCGGAGTTCGTGGGTGGCCTGGGCGGTTGCCGGGATCTTCATTGTGTTGCTCCTGGGCCTTGGCTGGATGTATGCGACGCGCCCCTCGATAAACGATCCGCGAGTGATGCGGCTTTCGATCCTGCCGCCTGAGCAGGCCACCTTGATAGCCGGGCAGGCGCCTACCGTTTCGCCTGACGGCCGTCATCTGATCTTCGCGGTTACCGACGCGACGGGGCGGACCATGCTTTACCTGCGCGCGCTTGATTCGCACGTGTCCCAACCTCTGCTTGGTACAGAGGGAGGAAGCTTGCCGTTCTGGTCACCGGATAGTCGCGAGTTTGGGTTCTTTGCCGGCGGCAAATTGAAGAAGATCGATATTGCCGGCGGACAACCGGTCACGCTGGCTGACGCTCCCGTTCCGCGCGGTGGCTCATGGAGTCAGGATGCGGTGATCATCTTTTTGCCCGCACCTCCCGCCCCCACTATGCGAATTTCTGCGGCCGGAGGCGCACCCACGCCATTGAATTCAGTCGACATGCCTCAGGGCGAATACCCCCGCTGGTTCCCTCAGTTTCTGCCCGACGGTCACCACTATTTATTTCTATCTGGTGGCAGCAAGGCCACGGGAACGCGTACGATTTGCGTCGCTTCGCTTGATTCGAAAGAAGTGAAGACGATCCTGCAGAGTGACTTCACCGCGCTCTACGTGAAGCCGGGCTACTTACTTTTCCGCCGCGACACAATGTTGATGGCGCAGAAGTTCAACGCTGACCGATTAGAACTGTCCGGCGATCCTTTTCCGGTCGCCGAACAAATCGGTTTTGATGGGTTGACTTATCAAACCCTCGTCTCGGCGTCGGATCAGGGAGTGTTGGCTTATCAAAGTTTGGGGGTGGGAAAGACTCAACTGGCGTGGTTTGATCGCGAAGGCAAGAAGCTCGGAGTAATCGGGGCGCCCGGAGACTACAGCGATTTGGCGCTCGCTTCGAATGACAAGCGCGTGGCGTTTTCGCGAACGGATCAGGATACCGGGAACGTCGATATCTGGGTGATGGATCTTGCCAGCGGCGCGCCGTCCCGATTCACTTTTGATACCGCAGTTGATTTTTCGCCAGTCTGGTCACCAAATGGAGAGGAAATTGTTTTTGCGTCGCTGCGCGAAGGCGCTCCGAACCTCTTCAAGAAGCTGTCTAACGGATCGGGCCAGGAAGATTCACTGTACCGATCCGCTCTGGCCAAACTTCCTTCTGATTGGTCCAGGGATGGGCGCTTCATTGTTTGTGGCACAGTCGATCCGAAGACCAGATGGGACTTGTGGGTGCTATCTATGGCCGGCGATCACAACTGGGAAGTGTTTTGGCAGACGCCCGCCAACGAAACGCGTGCGGTTTTATCTCCTAATGCCCGCTGGATGGCTTATGAATCGGATGAGTCAGGCAAAAAAGAACTCTACGTGCAGAGCTTTCCGACCTCGGGCGCGAAGTGGCAGATTTCGGCGAACGGTGGATCTCAACCGCTTTGGCGAAGTGATGGCAAAGAGTTGTTCTATCTTGGTGGAGACCGCAAAGTAACCGCGGTGGAGGTCAACACCGAGACCGGAACCTTCACTCACAGCACACCGCGCGACCTCTTTGAAACTCGGATCAGCAAGGGAGATGGCCACCCTGGTCGCCAATACGCGGTGGCTTCCGATGGACAACGCTTTCTGGTGAACACCCTGGCCGAAGAGGGTGCTTACAATTATATCGGCGTCGTGCTCAACTGGACCGCCACCCTGAAAAAATAAATTGTGCGAGCGCCGGCTTCTATCCATGACTGAGATGAAAACACAGAATGAAGAGTACACCGCGAATTTGGCGGAAGCGATCAATGCAAGCATGAGAGTTGAATGCGATGAGTCTGATTGGAGCAAATGAACTAAAACGTAAATTGCTGATCTCGTTTGATGGTCAGCCTTACCTGGTCCTGGACGTGTTCTTTGCTTCGCCTACGGCGCGCGGCGGGGCCACGATGGTCCGCACCCGTCTGCGTCACGTGTTAACGGGCGCGGTCATGGAAAAGAGTTTCCGTTCGAGTGAGAAGTTTGCCGAGCCGGACGTCGAGTTGGTGCCCGCGTCCTTTCTTTACCAGGACGCTGAGGGCTCTCATTTCATGGACGAAAAAAGCTTCGAGCAGTTTGTTTTCGCGAATGAAGACGTCGGCGGCGATCGCGGCTATCTCAAAGATGGTTTGTCGCTGCAGGTCTTGAAATACAACGGCGCGCCGGTTTCGCTGCAACTGCCACAGTATGTCGAGCTCGCGGTCACGTCGACAGAGCCGGGTTTGCGCGGCGACACGGCCGCCGGCGGCGCCAGCAAACAAGCGACGCTGGAAACCGGCCTCGTGGTGCGCGTGCCGCTTTTCATTAAAGAAGGCGAACTCGTGCGGGTGAATACGCAGACCGGCGAAGTGCTCGGCAGGGCTTAAGAACGGCCTGGCTTGAGAAGGCAATCAAGAGCGCTCATTCCGGCTGCTCTGGATCAGGTGGATCTGCCGAAGCTTATACCGGCGCGAGGTTCAGCGTCTGAACATCCGGCAACACGCCTTATCTCGCCATGATCGTTTCTTTCAAACATAAAGGTCTGCGAGACTTCTTCGAAGCTAACGGTCAACTTTATGATGGGAACGAATGCTTGAATCGAATTATTGGAATCCTCTTTGCTGAAACAAGTGTTGTCGAGACGCCAGTTCAACCAAAGGCACGGATTGAAGGAATCAAAGTTGAACGGAAAAAACGACGAAGAGAAAAACTACGTCGATAAACAGTTATGAGATTTGAATTCTACAGCGATGCTATAGCCGGCCTACCGAAGCTTTCAGTCGACGGCACGGTCGATAACGCAATTCACTTTTCGCATTGGCAGGGGAACGAGACGCCGCGGTCGGTGAAGGCCGACACCTCGACCGAAACAGTTTTGAATGTGGTGGCGGCGCCGAACCGTGCCGAACTCACGCGCAGCATCGAGCTGGTGACTAATAACCACTTCGACACGGACGGCTTGCTTTCGGTTTGGGCCATGCTGACGGGCGAGAGCGCTCTGCCGCTGCGCGACAAATTGATTGCCGCGGCCGAAGCCGGTGATTTTTCAGAAATGAGTACGGTCGATGGCGTGCGCGCGAGTATCGTCATCCAGGGATCTGATTCGCCGATTGATAAATCGGGCTCGCCGCTGGTCGCCAAATTGGCCGGCCGTCCCGTCGACGATGAAGCCGAAAGTTATCTCGTGGCGTTGCCTCATGTGGCCGACGTAATCAGCAACACGGACAAGTACGAAGAGCTTTGGCGCGATCAATGGAAGAGAATCGAGACGGCGCTCGACAGTTTTGCGCGCGGCGCGTCGACGGTCGAAGAATTCAGCGACGTCGATTTATCGCTCGTATTGCTCGCGCCCGAAATCTTCGGAGCGAACGGATTTGACCCGGCGCGTGACGCGGCGCCCTTCACCGCATTTTCCACGCGCGTGAAAGGAACTCTGTTCCTGATTGCCACGCAGCTCAATGGCGGCTGGGCTTATCGGCTTGATTATCCCTATTACTCCTGGGCCGAAACGGTCGTGCGGCCGGCGGTTGAAAGAAGAGATTTGAGTTTGCTGCTCGAGCGGCTCAATGAACTTGAGACGAGTGCGAACGGAAAATGGGCGGAGGATTCCTCCGAACTTGCCTCAGCGGCAAAATTCCAGAGCGACGGCAGAGTGCAGTCTTCAGAACTCCCTCCGGATGAGGTCGTGAGCCAAATCCGCCAGATTTTCGCAGAATCCCCAGCAACTGCGGGCTTTTAGCCGATTTACAAAGACATCTCGGGTTCAAGCATTGGCGTCTCGGGTTCAAGCATTGGCGTCTCGGGTTCAAGCATTGGCGTCTCGGGTTCAAGCATTGGCGTCTCGGGCTCAAGCATTGGCGTCTCGGGCTCAAGCATTGGCGTCTCGGGTTCAAGCATTGGCGTCTTGGGGTCAAGCATTGGCGCCTGGCGGTCAAGCATCGGCGGCGAACGGTCAAGCATTGGCGTCGGACCGTCGAGCATTGGCGGCGGACGGTCAAGCATTGGCGGCGGACGGTCAAGCATTGGCGTCCGGCGGTCAAGGGGTAGCGGTTCAGTTTATGGCGCTTCTCATTCACACCGTGGCTTTAGCCCGGTGTAGGCATGCCGCAAACAAAACCGGAAACCGTTTAAGACGGTTTCCAGTCCGCGCACTACTGCAATTCCGCCGGGCTGAAGCCCCGGCGTGAATGAGACGTTTTGCAAGTTCGAATCACTATCTCAAAGACCCTTCGACAAACTGTTGCAGCTTCCCCGACAATTACCACATGCGCGCGCATCGCGACATCCTGGTGGGCCCGGCGGGCTGGTCTTATGCCGACTGGCGCGGACGCGTCTATCCCGAAGGCGCGGGCACAAAGTTCGACACGCTCGCGCTCGTCGCCAAGTACTTCGACACCGCGGAGATCAACAGCAGCTTTTACTATCCGCCAAAGCCTGAGACCGCGCGCCGTTGGCTCGCACGCATCGCACACAACCCGCATTTCATCTTCACGGCGAAGCTGCACAAAGTCTTCACGCACAAGCGCGAGCGATTGACGAATGATGACGAGCGGCTGTTTCGCGAAGGTGTCGAGCCTTTGATGGAAGCAGGGAAGCTGGGCGCGCTGCTGATCCAATTTCCCTGGTCGTTCAAAAATGATCTCGACGAGCGCATCTATCTCGATCAGCTAATTGCAAAGTTCAAGGACTATCCGCTCGTGGTCGAATTGCGTCACGAATCGTGGAACAACCCGCGGCTGCTGCAAACGCTGGAAGATCTGGGTGTCGGGTTGTGCGACATCGATCAACCGCAGTTCGCGAATTCGATCAAGCCTTCAGCGGAAGTGACTTCGTCGATCGGTTACGTTCGCTTGCACGGACGCAATTATCAGAATTGGTTTCGGGAAGAAGCGAACGTTCTGGAGCGTTATGACTATCTGTATTCACGCGACGAACTCGACCCATGGATCGATCGCATCAAAGAAGTTTCGGACAAGGCCAGGCAGACCTTCGTGATCACCAACAACCACGCGCGCGGGCAGAGCCTGGTAAATGCTTTTGAGCTGCTCGCGCAGTTGGAAGAGAGGAAGGTCGCAGGTCCGGCGAAGTTGATCGAGACGTATCCCAGGTTGAGCGAATCAGTCGAGGCGGATGATGAAGATGAACAGGGCCGCCTGTTTTAATTTGGAGTGCGCCGGCAGAGCGAAGCGGCGACGGCGCTTTGGATGATTATTTGCTCTCCTCTAAGATAACCTCGTAATCATCCAGCACGTTTAGCTTGTCGATCTTAAAGCCATATATTGTTTTCACTTGCGCCAGCGCTGCGCCTCGTTCAAACCAACCCGCGGAACACCACGGATATTGGTTAGCCACCGCAACCAGTCCATGCCTCACTGGATTTTGATGCACGTAATTCAGTCGGGCAAAGTAAGAGTTGCGATGCGTCAATTTGGTTTCCCAGAAATTGTGCCAGACTTCTCGCCCGTTCTCGTTATCTAGTCGATTAACCCACTTCGCAGTTTTCTCATGGAGGAAGCCCAGCATCTCGCCCAGGTTACTTGCGCCTTCCACCGGTGAGTGGCCAATGAAGTGATAGTGATTTGAAAAGACTGACCACGCCTCCAATCGCCAGCCGAAGTCGTGCGCCACCGACAGCACTCCCCGTTGAAGTACGTCAAGTCTCTTCCGATTTCGGAAGTGATGATTCTTCTTATAGGTGCCGGCGGTTACGAGATACGTCCCATGGTCTGATAGCTTGTGAAGAGGAGCGTGAGGCCAGCTAATTCTTTGAGGGGCAGTCATCGGCTATCCAAAGCGCCGTCGTCGCTACGCTCTGCCGGCGCACTCCAAATTATTTCGCTAGGGGGAACACCGGCTCGATATCAACCGGGACGTCCTTTAGTTTATCCAAAGCGTTCCGCATCGGCGGGCGAATCACGGCGAACTTCACCAGCAGCGCGCGCGCCTTGTCGTACGAACCTTCAGCTTCGAGCGTCAGCAATTCAGACGTCAGCCTGCGCACTGCGTCGCGAATCTTCGATTCGTCGATGCTGAATTTGCCGGTCTGTTCGTCGTACTTGATGCCGCCTTCGTCGGTGAAGTAGTTGAACTGCATGGCCACGCCACGGCCGTGCGCTTCGTTGATGCCGAACCGCACCGAGCGAAACATGCTCGCCAGGTACGTCGTGTACAGCGTCCCCTGCATCGTCTGCGGCACGACGCCCTTATCAATCAAATACTGCAGGGCCCAGAGACCGGTGACGTCGGCCTTGGCTTCCTCGATCGCCGAATAGAGTTCCTTCAATTGCAGACGCACCGTCGTCGACTGGCCACTGACGTTGATGTTGTGCGGCCCGAGGCCGTGCATCAGCTCGTGCGTCAGGATGTGCGTGAAGAAGGAATCGAAAGAAAGCTTCGCTTGATCAGCACGGGTAAGCACCACGCGCGAAATCGGAATCAGGGTCTTATTGAATTTCGCATCCTGCACGTTCTTCAGCATGATGCGCTTCGATCCTTTCTCCTTCACTACGCGTTCGTCGTTCGGCAGGTTGAACGCCGCGGTCTGCACGCCGCTGTTGCCTTCGCCGGCGCTGAAGACTTCGTTGACGACGCGAATCGGCGACGCGGCGCCAAGTTTAGGATTGCGATATTTCGGATCGATGGGCAGGTGGTCCTCGAGTTCCTGCAAGTAGCCGCTGAATTTCTTCAGCTTCTCAGTTTCCGAGTCGTCACGCAGGGTGACGTAAGCCTCGAAGGCGGCCTTGTAACCGAACAATTCATCTTCGTAAGTTTCGTAGGGACCAATGGTGAGATCGATCGGCGAATCCAGATCCATCCAGGCCACGTCGCTGTCGTAATAATCGTTTGACGTGAACGCCGCCGCCCGCTTTTCGAGGAAATTTTTCAAGGTGGCGTTGGTGGTCAAGGCCGCCGCTTCGCGCAAAAGCTTCGCCGCAGGTTCAAGGAACTCGCGATATTCTTCACTGTAAGGCACGGCTTTCAGCTTGCCGCTCGCATCGCGGCGGATGGTATAGAAATATCCGGTCGCCCTCGCCTTTTCTTCCGCAGACAACGTGCCCAGCCAGGCGTTGAATTCGTCTTTGGTGATATCGGCAGGATAAAAATTCGCGTACGGCGGACGCTTGGGCGCGTTCGGAATGAAAGGTTCGTTGTCGTCGAGTTGCGACCACGGCCCCTGATTGATCTTGAAGTAATGCAAACGCAGCCGGCCGAGCGGCGTCTTGTCTGCCTCCAGTTGCTTCAGCAGCGATTCGTTGCCGCTCCAAATCTGACGCTGATAAAGCGGATCGTAAAGCTTCGCGGCGGCGATAATTTTTTGCAGCGCCTTGCGATCGTTCGGCGACAAGCGCGCGATGTTTGCCGTCATCACCGTCGGCGCAAAGCGACGTGTTTTCGCGGCGAGCGAACTATCCGACTCGGTCACCTGAGCTTTCGTTTGCAGTGGAAATAGGGCGGTCATCATCATCAATAAGAGAGCGATTGAAGTGAGTTGCTTCCAGACTTTCATCTTAATCCTTCGCGTTGTTGTAGGCTGCTAATACCTTTTTTGCACTGTATCCCGCGACCCCTAAACGGTCAACCGGTGTACCGGGTCACGCAAGGTGAAGCCAAAGACAAAGCCGCAACCCAAGCCAGCACGTGAGGGGAGCAAAGGACAGTGCTTGATTTGTTGCAGCCATTTCGTATACTGCGCCCGTTCATCATTTGCACCCGACTCACCCTTGCTTCCGGAGGACGAACATGAAAAGACTGAGATTGATTGCCGCGATTCTGTTGTTGGCCGCAATTGCGCCGGTGTTTCATCGAAACACCGCCCAGAGCCAGTATCAGCCGAAAGCTGTCTTTTGTGCGGAACTCTCGAACAATCTTTGTTCATTGCTGCCGGCATATATCGGTCCCGACCCGCGTCTGAAAAGTAATATTGGATATCCGGGGCTCTTCGGTCCGCTGCCTAAGGCTTTTGCGGATGATGCGCAGACACCCTTCGACAACATGGCATGGCAAATGTTTGTGGCGTTGAATTGGGCCGCGAGTGCAGTCAAGCAACCACCATCAGTCGGCCTGACGATTTCAGGTCCACGCGTTTTCCAAACCTACCGGAAGGTGAGCGCGCTTTTTGGCGATTCGCCGGTCACGGCGGCCTGCAGCAACCCAAACAATTTACCTGTTTTTAATGTCGGCTCAAACGGAAGAGGAAAGCCGATGCCCAACAACGAGGAATTTTTCCAGGCGTCGACTAACCTCCCGCTAATTGACATCAACGGAAATTGGACCTTGTACGAGCGCCGCGTGAATGATACGGAAGCCCAGTATCTCTTGGCCCCCGGCGGCAACGCTGCGCAAACATTGACGACCCTCGCGGGACAAGCGGCCTTCGCCTCAGCTAATCCCGGTGGCGCGAAGTTCACCGCGTCAGCCACGACGCCCATAGGGAAAACCGGCTCGATTGAAATCAAGACTTCGTGGCGCATTATTAATCCAGCCAGAGGCGACGACGCTTCGCGCTACTACACGCAAAATGTAATGCTGGCGGTGCCGGGCGATCTGGTTACCGGCGGTCAGAAAATTTGCGCCGCACCGGTGACCCTGGGCCTGGTGGGGATGCATATTATTCAGCGCAATCCGCCGGACCCTAACAATCGCGCATTATTGCCGCAATGGATTTGGGCGACTTTTGAACACGTCGATAACGCACCTTTGGCGCAGCTGCCGTGTAGTGTGGCGACTGGATGTCCGCAGGGCGCTGATTGGCTGAACCAGGCGAGCTGCGGAGCGGCTGCTCCGCAACCGGGAAGGCGTTATTCTTATTTCGATCCCAGGTCGAACACGTCGTGCACGAACAACGTGCCCGTGCCGAGCAGTTCGCCATTACCGAATTATCCGTGGAATGCGACGCAACCTTACGCGAAAGGCGGAACTGCGCCGGGAACGGCGCTGCCGCAAGCGACGCGCTGCTGGTCCGTTTATCCGATGACCCAAACGATTAACGGGCAATGGCAAAGCGCTCTGGCAGCGCTCAAGTCGGTCTTTAAGAATTACACGCTGGTCGGCACGCAATGGGGCACTGCGGTCGAGTTGCGCAGCCCGGGAGTACCGTCCAACGCCGTACCAGGCATGCTCTCGAACATCACGCTCGAGACCTACATCCAGAACTATACCGGCACCGAGCCAAACTCGCCGGGACCCGGTTCGTGTATTGGCTGCCACAGCTTTGCCACGTTGGCCACACAGCCACGTCCGGCTCCGCCTCCGCCGCAGAGCGATTTTAGTTTTCTGCCGTTTCTGGCCCAGCCTGAAACAGCGCGCAGCCGGATGAAGACTCCACGCTAGGTTGAGACCGCGTGGGGTAAACCAATCAAACGACTTGTCGGTTCTTTAGTATTTTCACGAAAGATGCCGAGACGAATTCATCTTGCGTTACGCTGGTTAAGTTCGTGGCTTCTGCTTCCGTTACCGCACCGCAGTTGATAGCCCGCAGGAAGTAATTCAAGAGACCCTGACCCGTGGCGGCGTCGTCGAATACGTCGCCCACCAGCGTCGCCTTCGCCGCTTTCTCGACAAAGTTGCGCAAGCGCTCTGATGCTGCGTCGAGACTTTCAAGAAAGAAAGCATACACGGCCGCATAGCGCGTCGGCAGTTGCGCCGGGTGCAAGTCCCAGCCCTGGTAGAAACCGCCGACGAGCGAGTGCTGAATGTGATCGTAGTGCAGCTTCCACGCGCGATGGACCACCGAACGATTCTCTTCAATTTGCTCGGCGGTCAATGACGAGCCCGCGCCGGCGCGATGCGGACCGACAGGCATGATGTTGGTGGCGCCGTCAGACAACCAGATGCCGCTGCCGGCAAATGAAACCTGCATCATGTGCTTCGCAAAGTCGCAGGACGGATGCATCATGTGCTGATGCGCGGCGGTGATTGAACAACTCGCGGTGTAGTCGTAAGTGCCGAAGTGCGCGGCTGTGCAACGCCCCCGCGCGGCCGTCAATAGTAACGGCAGGTTGATGCGGCCCTCATGATCGATGATCGATTGCGTCGTCTCGATCATCATCTCCATCTTGAGCGAACCGTCGGCGAGTCCGGTTTGCTTTTCCAGCAAATCGAAAATGTCGGCCAGCGCGGCCACTTGTTCGGGAGTCGTAATCTTCGGCTGCGTCACCACGAAATGGCCGGGCAGCTTTCCGCCGGTCCGATCCAGCAGAGTCGAAACAAAAATGTCCAAAGTGCGGATGCTGCGCGCGCGTAACTCTTCGTTGAATGGTTTAATGCGAATGCCGATGAAGGGCGGCAGCGATCCAGCTTCCATGCCTTTCGCTACTTCGATCGCGGCTGCTTCGGCATGCCCGTCTTCTTCGGCGTCGGGCCGGTTGCCGTAGCCGTCTTCAAAGTCGATGCGAAAATCTTCGACCGGTTCCCGCTGCAACTTTTCCCGGACCCTCGCATAAATCGTGTGCGCCAGCCAGGCAGCCTTATTGTCACCGCGCACAGCTTCGGGGTCGTTCTCAAGCCGCTGTTTTAAGCCGGTCGCATACTCGAGCACATCCGGCAGTTGATCCGATAACGGCAGCCCGACGGCTCGCGCAAACACCGCAAAGTCGGGGGCGTTTTCATTTAACGACCGCTGCGCGACCTGGCCCAGACGTGGCGCCGAATCAGCGCGAAACAGATGCGCGCCACCATAGACCGTGTGCACGGGTTGGCGCCGGCCGGACTCTCCGGGATAGCACGCGAGGAACTGCTGGTTTGATTGGGCCAGTCGTTCAGATGTGGCACGCAGTGACTCATCCGAAAGCGATATTTTCATCTTTCGTCCGTTCTTCTTGCTTTTCAGTCTGCGAAATCAACTGACTTTAGTACCAAAATCGCCGCCGTCGCAAATTAGAAAGCATCGCCAACCCCAAAAGAGAGATTGACGCCGCGCAATCGCGCTCGTTAAGATGGAATTGCCCCGCGTTACGCCTCCCTGACGCCGGTAATCATCCCAAGCGACAGTCTCCCGGCGAAATTTTGAGTGCGATTTATGAAACGGAATAAAAATCTATCTGACCCCCGCGCACAACGTGTGCACCGACAACCTTCAACGTCCGGCAATAGCAAACCCTATCGAAACTACGTCGTGCTCGCCCTGGCGATCGCGGTCCTGACCTTCGTAGGATTTTCACAGTTACCTAAGGCCGACGCCCAGAACACGCGGGCGCGATTTCAACAGGACCTGGCGCAAACCTTTACGAGTTATGAGCAGTTGAGCGTCGATCCGGGCTCAGTCGCCGAACAGGTGCGTGCATCTGGTCGAGTGTCGCTCGTCAGCACGGCGCACGATTTTGAGCTCGAACTTCAGCCGAGCGATCTGCGCGGGCCGAATTATCGCGCTGAACAAACCGACGCCGACGGTGTGGTGCGAGCGACGGCGATGCCCGGAGTCACTACTTTCAAAGGTAACGTCGAGGGCGTTGCGACCAGCGATGCGCGATTCACCATCGACGGCCAAAAAATCGAAGGCATGATCATCACGCCGGGCCAGTCATATTTTGTTGAATCTGCCCAGAAGTATTCTGCGGCGGCGGCGGCGACAGATTATCTGCTGTACACCGCTGAGGATGTGCGCTCGGACATCACGCGCACATGCGGTGACACGTTGGAGCAACAAGTTAATGCCGGCGCGAAGCGGATGATGACGTCCGCGACCTCCGGCGCGACCCCGGCGGTCTTCTCGCCATTAAAAGTTGTCGAACTCGCGACCGAATCTGATCTGGAATATACGAATGCTCTGGGCGGCGCCTCGCAGGCGAACAGCGACATCCTCAGCATCATGAATTCGATTAACGCGATTTATGAGCGGGACATCGGTCTGACCTTTACGGTCACCTATCAACATGCCTGGACGACTGCTGATCCATTCGGGGCGAACCCTTCATCGGCCGCGACGGTGCTTACCAATTTCACCAACAACTGGAACCAGAATCCGCCGACGCCGTCGCACGACGTGTCGCATTTGTGGACCGGCAAGAGACTGACCGATGCCAATGGCGTCGCGTGGCAGGGCGTCGTCTGCGCGAACCCGACGCACGCGTACGGAATCTCTGACCGGGAGACCATCTCGCCTTTTCGCGTGACCATTCCGGCGCATGAACTCGGTCACAACTTTAATGCGAGCCATGCTGATTCCGGCACCGGCCACCCTGAATGCGACAACACCATCATGGTGACCATCCAGAATCAGAACAACACCAGCTTTTTCTGTCCGTTCTCAGTGAGCGAGATAACCGGTTACGTACAGAATAATTTGAGTTGTTTGGGCACCGCGCAAAACAACAACCCGATCGACCAAACCGATTTTTTTGTGCGCCAGCAGTATGCTGATTTTCTCAACCGCTCAGCTGACGCGGGCGGTCTCGCATTTTGGAGTGGACAAATAAATAATTGCGGCGCCGACACGACCTGCCGGGACGCTGCGCGGGTGAATACCTCAGGCGCATTCTTTCTCTCCATTGAATTCCAGGAGACCGGCTATCTGGTCGAACGCACGTACAAGACCGCTTACGGCGACGCGAGTGGCAGTTCGCAGTTGGGCTCTCCCCACAACCTGCCCGTGCCGATTGTTCGCTTCAATGAATTCCTGACGGACCAGCGCTCGATTTCAAATGGAGTGATTGTCAACCAGGGCGATTGGCAGACGCAGTTGGAAAATAACAAGGTCGCTTACTTCAACAGCTTCGTGCAGACAGCGCGATTCACGACGAAGTATTTCTCGACGATGTTGCCGACGGACTTTGTCCATACGCTGAATCAGAATGCCGGCAGTCCAATGTCGGTGACCGAGGAAGCACAGGAAGTCGCCGCGCTCACTGCCGGTAGCAAAACGCGGGCGCGGGTGGTGCGAGACATCGCCGAGCATCCGGCGCTGGCCAAAGCCGAGACGAATCGCGCGTTTGTGTTGATGCAGTTCTTCGGTTACTTGCGGCGTAATCCGAATGATGTGCCTGATAAGGATTACACCGGCTACGACTTTTGGTTGTCGAAGCTCAATCAATTCAACGGCAACTTTCAGGCGGCCGAGATGGTGAAGGCATTTATCGGCTCGCCTGAATACCGCTCGCGCTTCGGCACGCCTTAATCCAACTCTTTATTAATCAGGAGACCTAAACGGCCGCCACCTGGTGGCCGTTTTTTGTATTTATTTATCGAGCGGATCGAGTGAGCGAGGTTGACTATTGACAATCAGCCCGAGGCGACCTACTCTGCCCGCACGTTCTCAGTTTGGCTGACCTGGCGGTTTCGTAATGTCAAACTTCATTCCCCGTTTGAAGCTCCTCCGCGTCATCACGGTAGCGCTTTCTATCACCCTGCTCGCCGGCTGGTTTTTATCGCGCAATTCGATCGACAACACGCACGCCCAAAGTTCGAGCTTTAAGAATTTTGAAGGGCCGCAGATTCATCCGCTGGCAATGACGCCCGATGGCACGCGGCTGTTGGCGGCCAACACACCCAACGCCAGTCTCTCTGTCTTTTACGTCGCGGGAAACTCGCTGAGCCTGATGGCGGAAATTCCGGTAGGACTCGAGCCGGCCAGCGTTGCCGTGAGAAATAACAACGAAGCGTGGGTGGTGAATTGGCTGTCCGATTCGGTCAGCGTGGTCGATCTTAATCGCTTCAAAGTTTCGCGAACTTTCGATGTTGGTGATGAGCCCACAGACGTGGTCTTTGCCGGCCAACAGAAGGAGTTGGCGTTCGTTTGCGTCTCAGGGCTGAGCCTGGTGAAAGTCTTTGACCCGGCCGCGCCGGCGGCCGGCCCGCAAGTAATCACGATTAACGGCAAACAGCCACGTGCCTTGGCGCGCGATGCCGCGGGCGCTCAGGTCTTTGTTTCAATCTTTGAGTCGGGCAGCCAAACCACGATCGTGCCTGAGGCGCAAGTGACATCTAATGGTGGGCCGCCGCCGCCGTCACCCGCGATGGCGCCCGGTCTGCCCGTCGCGCCGAAAGTTGGTTTGATCGTGAAATGGAACGGCAGCGGCTGGGCCGACGAAACTGGAAACGCGAAGTGGACCTCAACGATACCTTACACGCTCGCCGATATCGACGTGGTGGTGATTGACGCCCGCAGTTTGACGCCGGCTGTGAGCAGTTTGGTGCGCGGCGCGGGCACGCATATCGGCAACGCTGTCTTTGACCCAACCGGCAATCGGTTGCTGGTGGCCAACGACGAGGCGCGCAACATCGTGCGGTTCGAGCCGAACCTGCGCGGCCATTTTCTGACCACGCGCATCGATTCAATTGCTCTCGGCGGCGCTCTGAGCGTGACCGCCACTGATATCAACACACACATCGACTTCAACAACCCGGCCGGCACTGATGCCGAACGCGCCAACAGTCTGGCGAATCCGGCCGACCTGGTGCGGGCTGCGGATGGGACGCTCTTTCTGGCGGCTACCAGTTCCGCGAAAGTCGGCGTGCTGAATTCTCAGGGCGCGGTGACGGCGCGCATTCAGGTGGGCCAGGGACCGACGGGACTGGCTTTGAATGAATCGCGCAATGTGCTGTACGTGCTGAACCGGTTTGATGAATCGATTAGCATTGTCGATCTCCCCACGCGAACGCAGATCGCGACGACACCCGTTGGTTTCAATCCGGAGCCTGACACGGTCCGCAATGGACGCCGGTTCCTTTATGACACCAGCCTGTCGGCCCACGGCGATGTCTCATGCGCCAGTTGTCATGACAATGGCCATCGTGATGGGTTGGCCTGGGATCTCGGTGACCCGCAGGGCGAGATGCCGACCACTGGACCGAGATCTCATCCGATGAAAGGACCGATGACCACGCAATCCCTGCGCGGCATCATCGGCACTGAACCACTGCACTGGCGCGGTGATCGCGCATCCCTGTCGAATTTCAATCCGGCGTTTCAGAGTCTGCTGGGTGGACCGCGACAACTTACGGCCACCGAGATGAGCGCCTTTACCGCGTTCGTCCAGACGCTTACCTATCCGCCAAACCCGATTGAGAATCTTGATCGCACGCTGCCTAATCCGGCCAGCGGTCCGAATGCGACGCGCGGGCAGCAACTTTTTACCACGACGCCGTTCGATAAGGTGGCCATCAATTGCAACGTCTGCCACAACACTTTTAACTTCGGCAACGGCACCAGCAGGATAATTATTCCGGCGGTCGAAATTGGCGAATCGCAGGACTTCAAGGCGCCGCAACTCCGCGGCATGTATCAAAAACTGGGAATGGTGAATGCCCCGGGCGAGCAAATCACCGGCTTTGGATTCATTCACGATGGATCGACCGATTCGCTTTTCAGTTTTCTGCATAACGCGGTCTTCACTTTCCAGAACGACGGCCAGCGGCAGGACATCGAACAGTTCATGCTGGCGCTGGACACCGGCATCGCGCCCGCCGTCGGATTGCAGGTCACGGTTAATGGCAGCAACAAAGGCTCTGCCGCCGTCACTGAGCGCGTCAACTTATTGGTGGCGCAGGCGAGCTTTCCGCAAAACTGTGATTTGGTTGTCAGAGGAATATTCAAAGGATCGTCGCGCAGCTTTCTGTTTTCGGGCGGCCAGTTTTTGACGGATCGACAAGGTGAGTCGCCGCTCTCGCTGCAGTCACTGCTGCAAGCGGCGGACGATGGCGCCGAACTTACTTTCATGGGAGTGCCGGTGGGCGCCGGCCGACGCAGTAGCATCGACCGCGAACTGAATGGAGTTCTTGATGGCGATCAGCCAAAGGTTAATGCCATTGATGTGGCCCGGACTTTTGTTTGGCAGCACTACCTGGATTTTCTGAACCGTCAACCCGATGAACCCGGATTGGCTTTCTGGACCAATGAAATTACTTCCTGCAGCCCGAACGACCAGGCCTGCATAGACATCAGACGCATCAACACTTCGGGAGCGTACTTCCGTTCGATCGAGTTTCAGGAGACGGGCTATCTCGTCGAGCGAATGTACAAGGCGGCCTATGGTGATGCCTCCAATGCCGTCTCGACTTTGGACGGCGCCCATAACATCGTCGCGCCGGTCGTCCGCTTCAGCGAATTTCTTCCGGACGTGAAACAGATCGGAAACGGCGTGGTGGTTAATCAGGGAGATTGGCAAAAACAACTGAACGATAATAAGAACGCCTTCAGCCTGACGTTCGTGCAAAGGGCGCGATTCACTGATCCAACGACTGGCTATCCGACTACGTTGTCGCCGACGGACTTTGTCACGCGAATGGCGAACAACGCCGGGGTGCCGTCGAACGATGCCGATCGCGCCAAGGCGATTAGTGAATTTGGTGGCGCCACGAACACCAGCGACGTCGCGGCGCGGTCGCGCGCGCTGCGCGACATCGCCGAAAACGCAGCCCTCTCCACTCAGGAACAAAACCGGGCGTTCGTCCTGATGCAATACTTCGGATACTTGCGGCGGGATCCCAACGGCGGGCCGGACAGTGACTACACCGGCTATGACTTCTGGCTCCGCAAGCTGAATCAATTCAACGGAAACTTCATAACCGCGGAAATGGTGAAGGCGTTTATCACTGCGCCTGAATATCGCTCACGCTTCGGCGCGCTGTAATCGCCGGAAAGAACAATCCGCAGATTACGCGGATGAAAAAAAAGAGGGGCGGCACTGAGTTGCCGTCCCTCTTCTCGTTTGTGATGTCTTCCGATCTGTGTAATCTGCGTAATCTGTGGACCATTTTCCTGCTGATCACGCAGCGACGCTGGCGCCGGGATAGCTCATGCCCAGTTTGGTAACGTCTCCCTCGGCCAGCGTGTTCACCAACTCCTGGTGGAAATAGTCGTGACGCGCGGCGACCGGCGGCGCAACTCGCTTGTCGTACATCTGCCGGGAACGATCGATGTCGTCGCGCAGACGCTCGTATAGATCGCTCTTGTTGCGGCCCTCCTGAACTTTCGGCTCGTTGTAGAGCTTGATCTCCGAGACGAGCAGTCGCGCGAATCGGCGAGCATCATTGTGCAAACGCCGCTCATCTTCGCTCACGTCAACCGGCAACTCAGGTTCGCTGACGCCGTAGCGGCGCGAGCCGAGAGGCGCTGAGTATTGCGAGGTGTAAGCCGGTTCGGCTGGTGCTGGCGGCGGCGGCGCCGATTCAATCGGAGCGGCGACTTCCGGCTCAGTAGTTTCAGGCGGCGATTGCTCTGAGACCGGGAGCGCTGGCGGCTCCGGCGACCACACCTGTTGGCTGATCACGTCCTGCCTGAAAGTTGGCGCAGCTTCCACCGGTTCGTACGAGATGGCAGGTTCCGCCGGAGTTTCGAAGGTTTCGGTGGGCGCAGGCGCCTCAGTGAATGACGGCGCAGCTTCTTCGGTTGATTCTACCGAAGGAGTGAATTCAGCCCGCGGTTCTTCAGCGACTGAATCTGAAGTGTCGACCTGCGGTGTGTAAGTTTCTGCGTCATCCGTTGCCGGCGGTTCAGTAGCTTGCGTCGCTTCGGCCGTAGTCGGCGCGCCGGCCGCTCGTTGAATCGAAACCAGATTGACGGCCATCGAGGCGACCCGTGCCAGCAGCTCGAGCGCGTCCACATTCATCGCGTTCGTGTCGGTCGAAGCGGAATCGGCATAAAGCACGGCGACGATTTTGCCGCGGACGATCAAAGGGATGGACGTTACTGCTGCCGGCCCGCCGCCGAGCTGGTCCAACAGCATCGCGTAATCTGAATCAGCAGCGTTCGCGCCTGAGGCGGTGACGCGGTCGCGCACGGCGCGGGTGACAATCGTCTGTGCGCTCAGCGGCAAAGACACGCCGCCAATCATTTCCAAATCAGGATCATCGACTTTCGCCAGTCGCCAGCCGATTGCCTGATCGTTCTTGATCACAAACAGCGCGACCCGGTCAGCGAAGTTGACGGCGGCCCGCAGCAGCGACTTCAACACGTCGGCCTGCGATTGCTGCGCTTCAATTTCCTGGACACCTTTTTTCAGGTTGCCGGCGTCGGGCGAGGTCACCGTGAGCGTGGGCCCGGCGGTCAGCCGTTCGCTGCGTGCGGTTTGCAGATGCGCAAAGACCGCCGCCGACAAGGCTGTGCCGTCGAGGCTTTGCGTCGCGGATTGCTCACGCAGGCGCGCCAAACCGTCACTCATTTCGGCCTGCAAGCGCGCGAGTTGTTCATCGATTGAACGCAGACGTTCGTTGAGAAAGGTTTCGATGGCCTGCTGTAGACTGTGATCTAGTTCTTCACTCACTGGGGTAAGAATCCTCCGACAAGAGATGTGGCCCGGACGTACGTTGCGGTTTCATTCAAGGGCAGGAGCTACCACAGACTGGTGTCTGTGCCGCTGATCCGATTATGGAGGTCGCCACGAAGGCGCGTCAAGAACCTTTTTTGGAAAAAGAACTAGGAGTTCGTAGCAGCGGCTTTGCTAGCCATCTCGCCGTTGAGCTTCATGATTTCCAGAGTCATCTCGGCCGCGGCGTACATATCCTTCACATCCAGCCATTCTTTGACCGTGTGAATGGCCCGCATGCCGGTGCCCAGGTTGGCGCATTCGATGCCCCGGCGATTGAAGACATTAGCGTCACAGCCGCCTCCGGACGCCATTGTTTTCACGTCGAGACCCATGCGCCGGGCGGCCTGAATCACGAGTTGGACCACGTGCGAACTGTCGGGCACGTCCATCGAGGAATAATCGCGCTCGACGTGTGATTCGACCCGCGCCTTCGTAGTCTTGCCCGCGACCGTAACTTCATATTTAGCGGCCGCGTCTTCCAGGCATTTCTGCATATGTTCAGTTTGGGCGTTGAGCTTCTCTTCGCTGTGCGAACGCGCTTCGCCGTTCAGGACCACGAGATTCGGAATGATGTTGGTCGCCATGCCGCCCTTGATCACCCCGATGTTCGCAGTCGTCTCTGCATCAATCCGGCCGAGCCGCATGTTGGCCAGGCCTTCGGCCGCGATCTTGATCGCCGAGATTCCTTCCTCGGGCGCGACCCCGGCGTGAGATTCAAGACCGTGGATCTTGAATTCCATGTGATTCGATGAAGGACCTTTGGTAAACAGAAATCCCGGGTCGTCTGAATCGAAAACGATCCCGTACTTCGCTTTCAGTTTCGTCACATCGACGTGCTTCGCGCCGAGCAAACCAACTTCTTCACAAATCGAAAAGATGGCTTCGATCGGCGTGTGCGGAATGTTCTGTTCCTGCAAACAGCGGATGACTTCGATAATCACCGCGCAGCCTGATTTGTCGTCACCGCCGAGCACGGTCGTGCCGTCAGTGCGAATGATGTCGCCCTCGACGATTGGCTTCACGCCTTCGCCCGGAACGACTGTGTCCATGTGCGCGCTCATCATGATGGTTTGCGTGCCGGTCAGCGTGCCGGGGAAACGGGCAATGACGTTGCCGCTATTGCCGTCGACTTTCTCGCCGGCGTCGTCAATCTCAACCTGCGCGCCCATCTCTTCGCAGTATTTCTTAATGCATTCCGCCACCTCGCGCTCCTGGCGCGAGTGACTATCAATCTGAACTAATTCCAGTAGAAGGTTTTTGATACGCTCCTGGTTAATCATCGGACCTCCGGACAAGCCGTGAATCGAATCGTAAATCGTAAATAGAGTTGTTAAGTAACAACTCTATTTACCATCCACGATTTATTATTTACAAGCTGGCCCGCCACTCTTCGCCCTTTTTATTTACCGCGTCGAGTGCCTGTTGCAGTTCGTTTCGCATCGCCGCCAGGGTTTCGTCATCAGCGTCGGACGACACGCTTATGGGTGGCGCGATGGTCACGCGCGCGCGGGTGAAGGGCTTCGGAATCTGCGTGCGGTCCCAGCTTTTCACCTCCCAAAAGCTCTTAGCGGTGAGCGTAAACGGCAGCATTGGGAACCCGGTTTTCTTGGCTAACAGGACGCTGCCCATCTTCGCTTCGTAGCGCGGGCCTTTCGGTCCATCGATGGCAAAGCCCGCCGGGCAGCCGGCGCGCATCAAGCGCACCATCTCGACAAACGCGCCGGTCGCGCCCCGGGTCGATGATCCGCGCACCGCGCCATAACCGAACCGTTGAATGAAGCGGGCGATGTATTCGCCGTCGAAGCTCCGCGAAGTCATGATCACGATCCCGCGTTTCTGAAAAAAGTAAGTCCCCAGAAAAATTCGATTGTGCCAGAAGGTGTAGATGGGGATGTTCTGGTCACGCATCGCCGCGTCCCAGTTTTCCCTTCCTTCAATTTCGAATTTCACCGTCTTGCAGATCGTTTTGATCAATAAGTAGAAGAGCAGATCGGCACCGCGGATTAGAAAGCGCTCTTTGAATGAATAGCCCGAGAGGTCAGCATTGGCATAGGCGCGGGCGATGTTTGACGAGGCGTCCATGAACAGCAAAAAAGAGATTGAAAATTGAAAATTGCAAATTGATTCTCACGCTGGCGCCGCGCTTGGCCGTTCAAGCGAACAACCTACGGGCAAACCGGCAATTTGCAATTTTCATTTTGCAATTCTCAATTTTCAATTCCTTACCTACTTAATAAATCTGAGCCTCTCCCTCGGGCCGCGTTTTCCATCGCCGGTGAATCCAGAGCCACTGGTCAGGATAACGACGAACGTATTTTTCAACCACGGCCGTGTACTGTTGCGTCAGCCGCCGCGCGTCTTCCTCTTCATCGCCGGTGCGGTCCACCTTCAGCGGTTCATCGACAATCAAAAGGAACCGCTTTTGTTCCGCGTCCCAGGGCGCAAATACCGGCAGCACTTCGGCGCCTGTGCGCAGCGCCAGCTTGGCGACGATGAACGTGGTCGAGGCGGCCCGGCCAAAAAAATCGACGAAGATAGCTTCGCGATCGAGCGTGTTGAGGTCGACAAGGATCCCCAACGTTCCTCCGGTCCGTAAAATCTGGAGCATCTCGCGCGCGGCGGATGTCTTATCAATCGTGCGATTGCCAAGGCTGCGGCGCGCGCGATCAATCATCGCCTCGATTTTCGGATTATCGATCCGGCGCACGAGAAAGCTCAAAGGATGATCGAAAAGTGAAAGCCCGAAACTTGAAAGCTCCCACGCGCCGATGTGACCGGTGAAAAGAATCACCCCGCGCTGTTGCTGCATCGCTGCGTCCAGATGTTCGAGGCCCCGGGACTCGATCAGATCCTTCAGGCGTTCGCCCCTGTCTTTATTGAAACGGCTGAATACCGCCAGCAGCCGTCCCAAATTCTCGAACGAACCGAGCAGCAACTCGCGGCGCTCTGCCTCGGCCAAATCGGGAAAGGCCAATTCCAGATTGCGCTCGCCAGTCCGTCGAAGTTTAGGAAACCACAATCCAAACCTGGCCATCACGCGCGCCAGGGCAATCCCGCTGTTGAGCGGCAGCGCGCTGAATAAGCCGAGCACCGCGCGCGCCAGCCAGTACTCGGCGTCGATCTGAAGATTCCCCTTTTTGGACATGGGAAAAGACGCGTAGTGTAGCGTGTCAGAACCTGGAGCGGTAGCGACCGGATCAAGTGGCCCGATCCTGACCAGAGACTTCTTGATCCGGTCGCTACCGCTCTCGGTTCTGACACGATCCAAAGCGCCGTCGCCGCTGCGCTCTGCCGGCGCACTCCAAAGTTTGCGCCCTTTGTATTAGACTGGCGGTTGCATTCCCGGCCGCATCAGCAATCAATGGCTCAGCAAACAAATCCTCTCTACCAGCTCGGGCGCTTTGCGTTAATGGGTATTCCGCAGGATGCGGTCTGTTCCGTCGATGTGACCAACCAGTGCAACCTGCGCTGTCACCATTGTTATTTCTTCGAGCACGAACAGCCTGAGAACCTCGCCGTCGAGCGCTGGCGAAATTTTTTCGACAAGCTGCAGGCTGAGGGCTTCCCTTTCTTCTCATGCAGTTGGGTGGGCGGCGAGCCGCTGATGCGACCGGAAATTATCGAGATGGGCTCGCACTACTTCCGGCGCAACATGGTCGTGACCAACGGCACGATTCGCATTCCCGATTGGCCGCACGTGAACTTCAAAGTTTCAGTCGACGGCAAAGAAGCGCGGCACGATCGTCTGCGCGGCGCCAAGACTTATCAAAGAATCAAGCGGCACATACGCGATGCGGCGGAACGCAATCTGCGGATTGGCATCACCACGGTGCTGACCCGCGAAAATGAAGGCGAGCTCGAAGACTTTGTCGAAGAGTGGAAGGACGAACCCATCAACGGCGGCATCATCATCGAGTTTTATACTTACATGCACGGCCAGCCGGAAGCGGACAAACTCTGGCTGAATTATGAAGAACGCGACCAGGTCATCGATCGCATCCTGGCAATCAAAGAAAAGTATCCGCAACTCATCGAAATGACCCGGCCTGCTTTGGAATTGTTTCGCTCTGAGAACTGCCGCGCCGTCACCGACAACTGCCTGGCGGCCACGAAGATGGCTTCCTGGGACGTGAGCGGCAACCGAAAAGAGAAATGCATTCTTGGTCCCAAGGCCGATTGCGATCGCTGTGGCTGCGCCGTTCCATTCTGGTTGCATTCGTTCGATAACCTCGATACAGAAACCATCGAGAAAATGTTCGGCGCGACCGCCGCGACCTATTCGCCTTTCGTGAAACCGCTGCGCCGCGCGAGCCGGGCGCTGACCCGCAAGAAGAACCCTCCAGGTCAGTAACCCGCCGTGAGCGCGTTTTCTCCCGGATTCAATCGAAACTGAATAATCTCTCAGGTGGGGAAGGGTGGTTTACCCCCGCGTTTCTTTTCTTCAGGTGAGGTGTTAGTGGCAGCGGGGGCAAGCCACCCTTCCCAACCTGAGAGATTATCCTTGATCCATTTTCCCTCTCAGCGATCTTTGGCGAGTCCGGCCGCCGCTATCCCTCAGATTCGCCCGGTGATATATTCCGAACGCCCGAGCGGGGAGTTTCGTATTAGCCCATCAGGAAGGTCCTTCGGCTAATTCTCTCCGCGCCGATTTCAAGCTGATGCCCCTGAACGAGCGCAACGGGAACCAGACGAAATGCACGATTCTGATCGTCGAGAATGACGACGACATCCGCGCCGGGCTGCGCCGCGAAGTGGAACAGCTCGGTCACCGGATCACGGTCGTCAGCCAGCGGGACGAGGCTCTCGTGGTCGAGGGCCAGACGAATTTCGATCTCCTCGTCAGCGATCTAATCGATGAACCAAAGCCACCGGCTGCCGGCGACGCCGTGCGTTCCTTCAAGGTGGCTGTCACCAGCGAGCGGGCGCGACGGTCTATTCCCGCGCTGCACGACATCATCGAACGGACGCTGTCGTTCAAACTCCGATGCATTGACAAGGCGCCCGATTCGCCTCGCGTTCGTGAAAAAATTGACCTCGAGTTGCCGAGTGATCTGAGCTTGATGAACGCGGTGCTCGAATATCTGCTCGACCGCGTGGCGAAGCTGGGGATGATCGAGGTCGAGCAATCGAACCTTTATATCGCGCTCGATGAGGCCTTTGTGAATGCGGTCAAGCACGGCAATCGCCACGATCCGGAAAAGCTCCTGCGGGTGACGGCGGAACTGTCGGCGCGCGAAGCGATCTTTACCGTGGAAGATGAAGGCGACGGGTTCAACGTGCGTGAGATTCCCGATCCGTGCGACCCCACGAACCTCTTCAAGTCGAGCGGCCGCGGGGTGCTCCTGATTTACAACATCATGGACGAAGTCGAATACAGCGATCGCGGGAATAAGTTGAAGATGGTGGCCCGCCCAAAGCCGAAGCCATTGCAAATTGAAAAATGAAAATGTCAAATTTCAAATTTCGCCGCTGAAGGAACGGATTAACGTCACCGGAAAGCCAGAGGCTTTCCGCACTGGTGAGCGGCAAAGCCGCAGCATCGCCTACCTGCAATTTTCAATGGTTTATCTTCCTGGTTCCCCCAGAAGCTTCCGCCACCAATACCCCTACTGGCTGCCGCCCGCACTAGTTGCTCTCGTTCTCACGCTGATATATCTCAACCCATTCATCGGCGATTGGGACGCGCTGGACTACACGATCTTTTCGCTGCACGCGCGGCCATCATCGATGGCGCTGGGCCGATCTCTATTCACAATCTTCAACTTCGCCCTGTACCGGCTGGCGCACGCTCTGTTCCGAGTTGGTCCGGAGCACGCCTACCTGTTGTTCAAATATGCGGTGGTGATTGAGACGCCGATCGCAGTCATCGCCTGTTGGGTGTTCGCGCGCGATCTGACCGGCTCGCCGCGGTCGGCGACGCTGGCCGCTTTGATGATTGCGTGCTCGCCGATTCTGGTCATTTACGGTGGGCAAGTGATGACCGAGATTCCGTCCGTGCTGCTCACGGCAATCGCTCTGGCGATTCATTTGCGCGGCATTCAAACCAGACAGTGGTGGTTGCTTCTGGCCGGCGCGGCCGTTCTGGGTCTGGGGGTGAATCTGCGCGAAACCGTGGCCTTGTACGCGCCGTGGCTCGTCATCGCGCCCTTTGTCGCCGGATGCAAGTTTGATCGCCGCACCATCCCGGCTGTCGCGGCATCGCTCGCCATCTTCGTGATTGTGGCGTTCGCTCCGTTCGTCATTTGGTACGAAGCTTCAAGGGTCTTTCGGCTCGATTGGCACACGTGGCTTTCATCGATGCAGGATGAAGCTAAACGGCATCCGATATCTGCCGCCAATCTCAAGCCGTTTCTAATCTACTTCTTCATGTGCGCGCCGCTCATCACGGTTGGGTTGCCGTTTGCGGCTGGGAAGGAATGGCGCGAGCGCGGCTTCACCCTCTCGTTGCTCGCGGCGGGCATCGGCGCGTTCGCGACAGCGATGCTCTTCTTCAACTACAGCACCACGATCAATTGGCGATACTTCCTGACGGGATTGCCGGCAATGGCGCCGCTGGCGGGAGATTTTTACGCGAAGATTCAAGCGCGGAGATTCGGCAGCGAACGACGGGGTTTTGTTTCGGCGATCGTCGGCGTCGCTTTCATCGGCGCGTTGATGATCGTTTTGGTCCCCCCGGCCGGCAATGAATATTTCAATCGGCTGGCGCAGGCAAAGACCTACGACGCGCGCCTGAAGTTGATCCCGCGCGACGCGGTAGTCATCGCGGGCGCGCAAACAGTCGCCGTGCAGTACTGGCGCGGCATCGGGCTGGGTGAATGGGATTGGATTGGCGTCGGCGCCGGCTGGCCCGCCGGTCAACTCGAATCAAAAATCGACGAGCACCTGAAAGCGGGACGACGAGTCTTTCTCGACGCGGATCCGCGCTGGTGGCTGCCGTGCGATTGGCATTTAGTTGAGGTAAGGGAACTAGCGCAGGTCGAAACGCGCCTTCATTACAAACAAATCGCGCCGACGATTTACGAGATCAAACCTCTCGATGATCCATCCGCCACCGATCAGCCTCATCTTAGAAATCTGCTGCCCGAGAACCGACCCGAAGAAGTGAAGAAGTGCTTCAACTCCGGCTGATTGTGGAGTGCGGCGGCCTGACGCCGCTTTTCTCGGGCATGACACTTGTTGTGTCAGAACCCGGAGCGGTAGCGACGGGATCAATTGACCCCTGCACATGCTGGTCGCGCCACGCTCGCTTAGGACGAGCGGGTCACATGATCCGGTCGCTACCGCTCCCGGTTCTGACACAACTGCCGCTCGTTCCCGAACATGTGAAGTGATGTTCCGAGGGTCGTACTTTGAGCTCCGCGCTTGGCGTTTCATCCTTTCAGCATGGCTCTTGATGTTCTGAGCATGGTTTTCCATGCTTGGAGGATGGCTTTTGATGCTCGGAGCTTGGCCGTTGAATCTCAGAGGATGGCGCTTCAAGCTCAGAGCATGACTCTTGAACCTCAGAGGATGGCGCTTCAAGCTCAGAGCATGACTCTTGAACTTCAGAGCATGACGTTTGATGCTCAGAGCATGACTCGTCAAGCTCGGAACATAACTTGAAATCTCCGCAACTTCAACTAATGCAAGGGCTTAACGCGAATGTGAGTAAATTTCCGCAGCGTTGACTAAGGTTTGGGCTCGGGCGCAGCCGCCGGATTGCGTGAGCGCTCGAAATGCTGCCCGATTCTTTCGACCAGTGGGCGCAGGCCAGGCACCGTGTCCACGGCGGCCTCGGCGTAGTCCTTCACCTGCAACGCTTCCTTGGCCGCTTCGCTGCCGACCGCCAGACAGGTATCGTCCACCTGGGACGCCAGCGAGTCGACCTTGAGCTTTAATTCATTGAGCTTCTGGAACAATTCAACGTCCCGGAGAAAGGCCGTAATGTTGAAGCTGGGCGGAAAGATGTTGGGGAAATCCTGCGCGATACCGGCAGTATCAACGATCAATGAAAGCCGGCTGGCCCCAGTCTTGAAAAGACTCTTGCGCTCGTCGCTGGTGAGCGTAACGAGGAAGGGCATCTTCTGCTTGATGCTGTTGATGTCGTCCTCGATGGCCTGAGCGTCAGCGGCGGAAAGCGTGGCATCAATATTCTGATAAGACATCGTGAGTACTCCTTTCGTGAGTAACGTCTGAAAAGTTGGGCGACGTTTCGCAAGAATTGCTGCGATGGGGCGCACTTTAGTCGATGACACGGTGTTAGTCAAGATTTTGTCTGGATGATTAGTAGGGTGTTGCGGCGCGCAGTAAAACATTGACAGCGTGCTAGCAAAGGAGTATACGTGCAGGCAATTACGGCTCTCTGCCGCTCATATCACCGGATGTCGCCCTACAGTCAGCCGAGAACACGTTACTCATAGTTAGCGTTTTGGGGTTCGAGAAGCGGGAGCAACTGCTCTCACTTAGGAGGCACTTCGATGAGTCGCTTCAAGCGATATTTGTTGGCTGTTTTTCTCGGCGTCTGTCTCGGTGGCATTGTGTACGCCGTTGTCTTCCATAAGAAAACTCCCATTGTTAAAACTGGCGGAGGATTCCCACCTGAAGTGATGTCGTGCGTAAAAAAGGTCAAAGTCATTAATAGAAGAATTGACGCTGCGTTAAATGTACTGGTCGTGGAGGTGGAGAATACGAGCGACCTTGGGATCGTGGCGATATCACTCGAATCTAAGAAAGGTAGTGACTCCTACAGCGTCGTTCCCAGCACATTCGAGGCTGATGAGCCAATAGTCATTATTAAACCTCACGAACGATATGAGCTAACCATAGAGCTCAATCTCACGGCTAACGCAAGTTTTCAGGTTGGAAGTGTCGTATATGCCGATGGCACGGAAGACGGATGCCAAGCGTCAATCGGAAAGATGCGTAAACTAAAGGCTGACCATGAACAAATCAAAGCTCAGAGAAAAGGATCAAAATGAAACGAGGATTGCTTTTTCTAGGCTTGATGGTTCTAAGCTCAACCGTAACGATTACGGTCTTGGCGGTGGATTGTGGCAATTATTTCCAGTCGGCGGGAGCTGACACAACCGGCCCATCCGGTTTTCAATGTCCAGATAGCTTTTGGAAGTCAGCTAAGTGGACAATATACTTTACCGATTCGACCGCCGGCACAAACCCACCTGTTGAAGTTAAAGAGTTCGGGGGGTGTTTTACGAACGAAAATGATGGGCAGACCGCGTGCTATCCAGGTTACGAAACCCCAGTATGGGCGGACAAACACGCGGGAAACTGGAATCAAGTAACTCATGCCGCAGAATACCGCGCTAATTTCGGCTGCTTCTATTACGGCTCAAATACAAAGGACCACCCGTTTTCTCACGACTGCAATTGTTCGCAGGGGGGCGGCTATCAAATGGAATGCGACCCTCCGTACGGATACAATGAGTGCTTGCAGTGTTGTGATGATGGGACCGGGGCTTGTCCAGGCAGTCCAATACTTGTCGACGTAACAGGCGAAGGCTTCGCGCTGACTGGTGCAGTTGACGGCGTTGACTTTGACTTGAACGGGGATGGCAGCATAGAGCGGATCGCCTGGACCTCTGCTGGTTCGCAAAACGCTTGGCTGGCGCTGGACCGCAACGGTAATGGCGTGATTGACGGCGGTCCGGAGCTGTTTGGAAACTTCACCGCGCAAACGGAACCTCCCGCAGGCAAGGTCAGGAATGGGTTTCTGGCGCTGGGTGAATTTGATAAACCACAAAACGGCGGCAATGAGGACGGCATTATCGACAAGCAGGACGCGATTTTCTCATCACTTCGTCTGTGGCAAGATACAAATCATAACGGCATCTCCGAGTCTTCAGAGTTACACACGCTACCTGAACTTGGCTTGAAAAAACTTGAGCTTGATTACAAAGACTCGAACCGCGCTGATCAGTACGGTAATCAGTTTCGGTTCCGCGCGAAAGTAAAAGACACCCACGATGCACAGCTTGGTCGTTGGGCTTGGGATGTGTTTCTGGTGACCCGTTAAATCAAAAGTAGGAACGAGCGAAAACACCCGCAGACTCGCGTGAGCTTGTGGGTGTTGTTGTGTCTCCAGGATAGCGGGCAACGCCCGCCTCTAAACAATTACGCTGTGATCATCTGCACCACGTTCTCGCGTTTCGCCGGCACGTACTGCTCATTCATCAAAGTCGGGAAGAGGTCGCCTTGCCAATGTGGCTTTCTGGTAATCCAAGCGCTGACTGATTCCGGATCGACCGGGCGCGAGAACAGATAGCCCTGGCCGTACTGGCAATTGAGTTTGCGCAGTTGGGTTAGCTGGCTGAGCGTCTCGACGCCTTCGGCGACGACGTCCATGCCCATGTTCTCGGCCAGCGAAACGATGGTGCGGACGATCTCGATGTTCTCGGCGGCTTCACCGATGCGGCCGATGAACGAGCGGTCGATCTTCAGCGTGTTCACCGGGAAGCGATGCAGGTAACCGAGCGACGAATAGCCGGTGCCGAAATCGTCGATGCTCAACTGCACACCCAAATCTTTCAAACGCTTGAGCAGTCGCGCGGCCATGTCGGCGTTTTGCATCACGGCGCTCTCAGTCAATTCGAGCTTCAGATGCTTCGCGTCCACGCTGGTCTCTTCGAGGATGTCGCGAATTCGCGCCACCAGATCGGGTTGCGAAACTTGCTTGCTGGAAAGATTGACGCTCATGAACAAGTTGCGATTGGCCGCTGACTGCCATTGCCACTGACAGAGTTGCTGGCAGGCCTTGCGCAAGATCCACATGCCGATCGGAACGATGAGCCCGGTGTCTTCCGCGAGAGGGATGAAATCGGAGGGATTGACGAAGCCGCGCTCCGGATGCTGCCAACGAATCAGTGCTTCGAAACCGGCGAGGTTGCCGTTCTCGAGCGAAACAATCGGCTGGTAATAAACGCGGAACTCTTCACGATCAAGCGCGCGCCGCAAATCGTTTTCCATCTGCAAAAGGTAAACCGCGTGCGTGTGCATGCCCTTATCGAAAACTTCGTAGCACGCTTTGCCCTGCGCCTTGGCGCGATACATCGCCGTGTCGGCGTCGCGCAACATGTTCTCAGGATGGTCGTAGCCGGTTGAGCTGAGGGCGATACCAATGCTGGTTGAAGTGAAGACTTCATGCCCGCTGAGATTGAAAGGCGAAGCCAGCTTCTCCTGAATGCGGCGGGCCATGGTCGTGGCTTCGGTGCCGTTGTGAATTCCGTCCAGCAGGATTGCGAATTCATCGCCGCCCAGGCGGGCCACGATATCGGCTTCGCGAATGCAGCTTTCCAGACGCCGCGCCATGGCAATCAGCAATTGATCACCGATCGTATGACCCAGACTGTCGTTGACGTTCTTAAAACGATCGAGGTCAAGAAAGAGTACAGCAAACTGATAGTCCTCCTGGTTTTTAGCGCGCTCGATGACGAATTTCAGGTTTTCCGTCAGCAGCGTGCGATTGGGCAGGTTCGTCAACGCGTCGTGGAATGCCGCGTGACGGAAGTGATCTTTGCTTTCCTGCAACTGCTGGCCGATGCGTTCCTGTTCGGCAATGTGGCGGTTTAATTCTTCGACGTGACGCTCGGCCTGTTCGGCGCGCTCGCGTTCGGCTTCGGCGCGCGCGCGTTCGGCCTCAGCGCGTTCGCGTTCAGCCTGCTCGGCCTGCGCAGCCGTCGCGCGGATTTCCTCGAGATATTTGTTGTAGGTGAAATAGACGATAACCAGAATCGGCGCGCCCACCAGCACGACGGTAATGCCTATGCGGTCGATCGAGTTCGAGGCAAAAGCGGCCAGTCCGGCGCCGGCGATGTAAGTAATCGAGGACCAGAGATAGTGCGTCTGCCAGGTCCGCCAAATCGGCTCACCATTCTTGATCGCCAATCCAATCGCGCAGATGCCGCTGTTTGAAAAATACTGGATCAGGGCCATCGCGCCGACCGCGGCAATGAAATGCGAGGTGTCCCAAAACCTGATTTCAGCAACCGATCCAAAAGAGTTACGCATGACCCATATGGTCAGCGAAGTCGAGCAGACCATCATCGCCGAATTGAAGGCGATGGTTAGCGGCTTTCGGCTAATGCGCAATGCTGAGAAGAGACCTTCAATTGCGGCCAGTAGAATTCCAGCCATTCCGCCGTAAACCAGCAGGACCAGAAAGATGAAGGTATCTGAAATCGTGATGTTGGTGTTGACGCGGGGGATCTGGACTGAGAAGCGAGCGCTGACCACCATCATGATGGTAGCCAGGATCAGAAGTCTCAAGTCGAACTTCGGCGCTGGCAAAAGGAACGTCGCGGCAATCAGCGACGCGGCGCCGGCCACGACGATGATCCAGCGATAGGCGTCGGACAATCTCGCTTGACTAGTTATTCGGGCTGTAGCTTCCACGTTGGGACCTGTGCTTGGTTAGCGGAGATAGATAGTTTCGTAATTGCTATGGAATTTGAAACCGATTTTTTCATAGAGCGCGACGGCGCTCTTATTAAGATCGTTGACCGTGAGGCAAATCGATTTCGTGTCGGCCAACAGAATTGACGAGAGCTTTGTCAGGCATCGCAACGCGTGACCCTGCCGTCTTTCTTCCGGATGGACATAGATGCCTTCGAGGTAGGTGACCTCGGCTGTTTGGCTGACGACGTCAGCTTTGAAGATGAGACGGTTTTCGTGGACCAGCACCCACACGCGGTTTTGCCCGATGCGCCGCGCCGTGCGATTGCGGAAGCCGCTCGGGTCGCGCTTCAGTGGATTGCTGCCGCCTTCTTCCTGGGCCATGGCGGAGTTGACCGCGACGACCTTTTCGAGGTCCTCCATGGTGGCCGGCCGCAAACAGACATCCTCGACCGGGCACGCGGGTTCAGTAAGTTCGAACATGTGCTCGCGAGCTACACAACGCGGCTGGGTTGAGCCGCCGCCATAATAGGTCCAGAAGGTTCTGATCGATTGCTCCTCGCCGCGAATCAGATGGGCACTTCCGCAATTGCGAGCGACCCGCGCGAAGCTGACCAGCGAATCTTCGGTGTGCGCCTCGACCATCGTGGCGTGACCGATCAAAGCGACTGCCTCGAGTTGTCCGGCGAAATTCCGGGAGCCATAGAACGAACCGCGATTGCGCGGACTGAGCAATCCGTTATCGCGAATCAAACCCAGCATAAAAACCGTATGCAGCGGCCGCGCGGATAAAAACTCGATGACTTCCGCTTCGTCGCTGCGAGAAAGTTCGCTGATGTTGCAGGACTGAACCGGTTCGGCGAATCCGCTGCTCATTCCCAAATCCTGGCTCATCATGGTGACTGCCATGTCGTTTTCCCCTGAAACTTTCGAAGACCGAAAAGCAATTTATGAAGATTGATGCGCCGGCCGTTTGCTGGCCGGCGCACGTTTACTTTCAGGCGTTAGTGCTTCGGCTGCATCGCCGGACCACCATCGCCATTGATCAGTGCGCGCGCGGCCATCGCGGCAACCGCTGAGTCGCCGAGCACCACGCCATCTCCGAGCACGACACCGTCACCGAGGACGACGCCGTCACCCAGCACCACACCGTCGCCGAGGACCACACCGTCGCCAAGCACGACGCCGCTGCAAAACATCGTGCCATCGCCAAGCACGACGCCACTGCTCGTCAAAATGTTGTCGCCGAGCACCACACCATCGCCGAGCACCACGCCGTCGCCCAGCACCACGCCATCGCCGAGCACCACGCCCTCGCCGACCATGATGCCATCGCCCAGCACCACACCCTGTGCGTAATAAGTCTGATACTTGGTTTCCAGCGCTGAACCGGTTGCGTACCAGTGCCGCAGGATGATGCCCTGCGCCCAGGTGAAGGTCTGTCCGCCGATTGTGCTCTGCGGATTCGGAGCCGAACCATTGAGCATCGGCCCATCCTGCGGGGTCGTCGCGTTGAGGTCCGTGCGAATCACTTTCGCCAACCGCGCGGCGCCTTCGATGTTCAATTCACCGGTGCCTTGCTCGAGCAGGTTGAAGCCCGGCAGCGGATCCGCCGTGTACATCAAGGCCATCTTCACCATGTTCGGCGTGAGCTTTGGATTGATTTGCAGGAGCAGCGCGGCGGCGCCTGAAACGACCGGCGTAGCCATCGAGGTCCCGCTCAGATACATCAATCGCCTGTTGTTACGATCGACAATTCCTGAATCAAGCTGCGGATTCTGCTGCACCAGAAGGTTCGGAGTGCCGCCACCGCCGCCGCTGTTGCCCATGTCGGATTCGGCAAAGATGAGCTTGTTGCCGGGAGCAATCAGGTCCGGCTTGAGCAAATTGTCGTAGTGCTTGACGCCGCTCGCGTCAGTGTACGAGCTGCGCGTCGGACCACGAGAGCTGTAAGTCGCGACACCGT
>Ga0207686_10000160_pt1 | contig 51361 bp, 41 predicted proteins | sample KBSM24metaG_FD_184396 | JGI IMG/M metagenome (GOLD analysis project Ga0207686, IMG submission 184396) | Miscanthus rhizosphere microbial communities from Kellogg Biological Station, Michigan, USA - KBS M2-4 metaG (SPAdes) (version 2) | ecosystem: Host-associated > Plants > Roots > Rhizosphere >...
ACCATTCCCCTTAATTTTGAGCGGCGAAGAGGCTTGTCCATGCAAGATCGCTCTTGAAGCGTCGCTCATAACGATAACTCAGATACCTGCCCCGGTTCTGTGTCTCAATCAATGATCCAAGAAGCACTGCCGGACTTGTCGTCGGAATCCGCCAAAAATCAACGCGCCAACCGAACTCACGATGGTGGGCCAGACTCGCAGCCCGAGTTGAGCCGTCCCTCGCGATTAATAGAATTTCCCGGGTCGGGCCGCGCTGTTCCGGAATGGCGCAAGCAGCTCAATCAACGCGTGCGCGAAGTCCAGGAACGCAAAGCGCGCGAAGCGGCGGAAGAACTTGCCGCGGCGCAGGAGGCGGGATTGGTTTCGTGCGCGTTGCCTTCGGGTCAATTGGAATTGGTTCCTAATCTGGAACAGCCGGTGATGAATCCGATCGTCTCGAAAGCGCTAGAGCGTCTGGAGCGGGCGCGAGGCGGCGAGGCGCTCGCAACCTCTTATGGGCGAGCCGTTGCTGCGGCGCCCGCGCTGGCGTCAGAGGTCGACGAGCCGGCCGCGGATGAATTGTTAGCTGCGCAAACCAGGCCAAAACTCACCGTCGTATCGACGCCGCCATCAGTTGAAGTTATCGAGCCGGAAGACGAATCAGTTCCAGCGCGAGTGGAGTCCACCGCAAACGAAGCGACAGCGACCGAAACAAACATAGAACACAAACGGGTGCGCGTGATTTCAGAAGATGATGCGGCGTTGTCGTATCTCGACACTTGCTTGTCCCTGCCTGCGCTTTCAACCGACACACGCAGCGACCTTCCGGGTTTGTCACGCCGCTTCTTTGCCGGCGTTTTCGATTTGGTCTTCGTCGCCATCATGGCTTCGCCGGCGGCTGCTGTTGTCTATTACTCCGGCAGTCGGTGGACGGATCCGCGCGTCATCGAACTTCTCAGCGGCGTTACGATCGCGACCATGTTCGCTTACATGACCATGTCAATCGCCTTCACGGGCAGGACGCTGGCGATGCGGATGTTCTCGCTAAGAACGATTGATTTGCGGACCGGTTTGATTCCAACTGGTGGCCAGTCCATCGGCCGGGCAATCGGATTTGTGATCTCACTGGCGCTCCTGGGTCTCGGTCAAGCCTATGCGGTAATCGATCCCGACAAGCGCACCGTCTACGATCGTCTCTCCAACACAATCGTCGTGCGCGCCTGAATTCATCCGGGACGCCGCGATCCCGGCGGCGGTCCACCGCCATCCCTGCCGGTAATTCTGTGTTAACTTTCCGCGGTCATGGATGACGAATCGATCAGTCTGATCGTCAATGAGATTGCGCCGCTACTCGCCGGCCGCGCTCCCGGAAAAATCTTTCAACTCAGCCCCACGTCGCTCGCAATCGACTTTGGCTTAAGAGACGCCGGCTATTTATTCGTCAGCGTCGAGCCAGCGTCGCCGCGGCTTTATTTAATCAAGCGTCGCGTGCGCGACCTTGAGAAGCAGAGCACTCCGCTGACGGGCTTTGCGCTGACACTGCGAAAGGAACTCGCGAACACTCGATTAACCAACGTCGAACGGGATGAGCACGATCGCGTCGTCTGGTTCACTTTCGCCGGTGAAGACGATCTGGGAACAGCAAAGACGCGCCAGCTGGTCGCGCAATTGACCGGCCGTTCCGCTAATCTCATGGTCCTCGGCGATCGCGATACGATCATTCACTCGATGCGCTCGTCACCGGACGGTAGAAGCAGGCCCGGCGAGCTCTATGAGAATTCGAACCAACCACCAGGCAAGTCGCAGAAGCCATCAGAACTGGCCGGCTTGATTAAAAGCGCTGAACTTTCGCCTTCAGAAACCGCAGATCGATACTTCACGTCGCTGTTCGCCGAAAAAGCGCAAGCTGCGCGCATCGCGTCGGCGCGGGCGGAGGCGCGCCGGAAAATATCTCAACAAGAGAAATTGTTGGGGCAGCTGGACCGGGACCTGCGCTCGCATGCGAATCCCGATGAACAGAAGCGCATTGGCGATTTACTTCTGGCCAATTTGAGCACCGCCAAAAGAAACGGTCGGCGCGTGACGCTGATTGATTACTTCGCGGACGACGACAGCACGATCGAGATTGAGATTGAAGAGTCGTTGTCGCTGCAGGAAGAAGCAGTCCGCAAGTTTTCTGCGTTCACGAGATCTAAACGCGCGATCGAACAGATCGGAGCCAGGCAGAAAACTGTGCGCGCGCGTTTACGCGAACTCGAGGCCGAACGTGATTCGCTCGAAACGAAAATAGCCGCGGGCGAGTTCCCTGCCCGCGATCATGCGACGAATGAAATTGGCGCAAGACCTGGCGCGGCCACTCGAAGAACCGAGCCGGAACGCGTCCGCGGAACGCGGCGATACCTATCTTCAGATGGATTCGAGATTCTCGTCGGCCGCACGGCGAACGACAACGATCATCTGACTTTCAAAGTCGCCAGGCCGAATGATCTTTGGCTGCACGCAGCCGACTACGGCGGGTCGCATGTGGTCGTGCGAAATTCATCGCGCCAGGACATCCCGCAACGCACGCTGATCGAAGCGGCGCAACTCGCGGCTTACTTCTCTCAAGCAAAGAAGAGTCCGAAAGCAGATGTGCATTACGTCGAGCGCAAATTCGTGTCGAAGATAAAAGGCGCGAAGCCCGGCCTGGTGCGCCTGCAGCGCTTCAAGAATATTACGGTGGCGCCAAACGAAGCCGGCACGCGCGTTTAATTCCGAATTGTCACTCCATCAATTGAATGGCCGATTGGATCGCGTCGAGCCACTTGCGAATTTGAATGTTGTAATAACCACCCACGTCGAAGAGCATGAATCCGGTTGGGCCGGTCCGCTCCACCGACAGGTCAACGCCGATTGTGGTTTCATTCCCGACCGATTGAATGCGGAGGTTGGCAACCGCGGCGTGTGAGAAACCGTAACCTTCGGCTCGTAAGCCGTCCGCTGCGTCGGTAACGTTCCACCCGAGCGACTCACTCATGTATCGCCGCGCCGCCTCGACGACCGCATCGCGCGACGCGGGAAAACTTCTGTGCTGATGAAAGTGCTTGTACTTCCAATCCATGAGCGCGGAGTATTAGCCGTCGGCCCGACGGTTGTCAAAAAAAGCCGATGAGCGAATGCGCGCCAGCATTACCGTTAGCCGAGGCGTCCCCAACCGCCATTCACACGTCACCCACATTTGTCTTGTATTCCACGTTTGCTTGCACTAATCTTGAATTCGCAAGATCGGAGCAGCGTCTCAGAAAAGACCGGCCCGCCCCAGCGGCAAACCTCTCTCCCCCAACTTTGAATACTCGGATCGGGGCATGCGCGTAAGTCAGACTCTTCCTAAACCTAATCCGCCGTCGCAGCTGTTATCACCCGACGAAAGCCAGGGTTTATGCGTCGAGCAGCGTACCGCTTGAATGCTGAAACATCGTCGAAGGGAGCAAGCAAGATGAGAGTATTTTGTCCGGAACACAAGCGAGGATTTTTTGCCCCGCGCCAAAATCCGATTAGGTGTGAAAACCGGGACCACGTCTTAGGCGAACTGAATTTTGCCGGCGACGACCATTCTCAGGTTCAGCTGCAATGGCAGTATTGCTGTAACTGCGAACACTTCTGCCCCATCTCGGCGCAGGGTGAGAGTCTGGAGCGCTGCCTCGCCTGCACGCGGCGGGCTTCGCTGCTTTATGTTTGCGACCGATGTTTCACTATCAGCTTCGAATCCGACACACCGCTGCAGACGAAGAACTTTACCGTTACCGCGGCAGGTCTGCCGCAACCGTCGTGTCCAGGTTGTCTTTTGCAGACTTCCGGCGAAGTCCGTGAGCACTACTGCGATGAACTTCATGCCTCGTTCACCACGGCACTTAACTCGTGTCCCATCTGCGGCGAGCGGCTCGACGTTGGTCCATCGTTCCCAAGTTTGATCGAGCCGTACCTGAGAAAGACTAAAGCGAAGAACAAGATCGCAGCCACCTTTGATTATGACTCCGGTCTGTTTGTAGCTGTCGAAGACGGCGAGTTCATGGTCGTCCCTAACGAGGCTGAACACAATCAATCATTTTTGCTGCCGCGCGTGACGCACTTTTCCAAGGCGCGAGAGTTTTACGAGATCTATCAGGACTATTACCACCACCGATCTGAGCTGCGATCCGGAGTTGTGTTCATCCATGAACCTGCTTTGGTACAACCGAAACACGAAGGCTGGGAATTTCAATCTGCCGGGTTGCTCGAAGTAGTTGACGATCAGCCGAAAGCTCGCATGCGAAAGATACAACCGCACGAGGGAGACTTGGCCCATCCGCCTTCCGAAGGCCCGGCCACGGCGCCGGCAGAAGTCGAGCCAGGCGAAATCGAGACCTTCAGTCCGGACGCAGCGGCGCCATCGAGGGACACCGCGCCGGAGGAAGTGCGTACTCGTTCATGCTCGGGCTGCGGTGCGGTTGTCGAAGAGAAATACTCATTCTGCTGGCACTGTGGTTCGGCCATGAAACCCATTCGACGCGCCAGCAAATCATCAGAGTCCGCCAGGCCACCGCGCGAACAGGATGGCCGGGGAAAAGGTCTGCGCGCGTAGCCAGGCGAGTTCGAGCAGTAACCCAGCGGCGTCTCAAGTGCGAAGCGGCGTCATCCAATCGCCCGACCGCGAATCGCCAACAACCAAAATAAAATGCGAGGCCCGAAAGTCGGCATTCGACTCTCTATTACAGAGCCTCGAACATGCCGGTCCTTCGGACCTCAAATTTTTTCGCAATCTAACCCGGCTAACCTAAAGCCGGCCTGCGTTCACGATATTGATTTCAGGAACGGTTAGCGCGCCGGCGACTCCGTAACTTTGCCGAGATACCGACAAGGCCGCTCCCCAAAAGCACCAGAGTGGCCGGTTCAGGCACCGACGTCTGCTGCGCCCCGTTGATTTGACCGGTGATCGGCACGCTGCTGTCCGGATCGATCGATACGTCGTTCACCGAAAATGAAAATGAACCAAATCCGCAGGTCGTGTGCTGCCCCGGCGAGACGGGGACGGGTTCGGCCTCACAGTTCGAATCGTTAAAAGTAAATATGATGGGACTGTTGTTGAAATCAACGAATACCCCTCCCTGGTTGTCGCTGATCACGGTGCCGGTAACGGTTGCCGTGAAAGTAGCTAGACTCGATCCATTAATTCCCTGCGGCGCCGTGAAAGTAACCTCGAGGCTAAATGGAATGTTGTAGGACGCGCCAGTATTGGGCAGGGTCGAAAGGGTCAACGATCCCAGGTTATTAAAATTCGAGCCGGGGTTGGGCGCTGCGCCCAGACCGCGGAAGCCGTTTGCGGTCGTTCCGGTAAAGGTTGAGTTGCTGAACGTCAATCCCGGCACCGTAGCCGAGGCGCCGGGCGTACAACCACCGCCCCAGCAACCATTCGTGAAACCCGAGATGGTTACCTCGTCGGCGCGGGCCGCCTTCTGGCTTGCTGCGATTAAGAACATAACGGCCAAGCCGAGCATTAAGTATCTCGCCCCCGTTTTGATTACTAACAACATGATCTGGATCCTCCCTGACCTGAAACTCCAATTTAAGATCCTCGTTCAAGGAAGACGGCCGGGCACACAGTGCGCGCATGGGGCAAGAGCACGCTCGCCGTCTTCCTCTCCACCTCGCCCGTTAGACATAGTCCTGCCTGCGCAAAAGTGGAGTCCTACAAAGGTCCTTTGTCAGCTTAAAGATGTAATGCCGGATCGTTTCCAGAAGTCTTCGGCGAAAGAGTCTTGTGAATGGAATCAGCAGCGAGAGTGTTCTGCTGCACAGTCGGCGAAGGCGACGAATGGGAGTAGCCCACCGATCGGAGTTTATCTACTTGACGCGCTTCTCATCGGAAACCCTCAAGGTCCGGAGGACCGTCATTTAGTAGCCACGGCCGTGAGGCCGTGGAAGGAAGCGTAAGAAAGCAGTCCGAGCGCCGAAGGTGCGGTGTGCAACCGTTATCAGTTGTCCGCCTTGCGGACTTTGGGTTAGACCGCTGAGGATCCCAGCGCTAAAGCGCTGGGCTATTTCCACTCAGTCCGCTACGCGGACGAAAAAAAGGACTTCTGTAGCAAAGCCCAGCAAGAGTGGGAGATGCGGTTGAACTCATCTCATTCCGGCTTAAACTCCGGCGCATTCGGATCGTAAGGCTTGCTCGGATCGATTCGTTTCCCATCGACGTACCACGCGCCCGGCTTGATGTCGCCGATGTGCCGAAGGCGCCACCCGTCTCTGGTGTTCACCCAGGTCTCAGTCTGGATCGCCTCAGTGTCGACGCGCCGCAGCTGCCCCGCCTTCATCTGCATGCGCGACCAACGCTGATGCATCACGGCCACCGCGGTGTCGCCGTGCACGTCGAGACTCTCAATCGTATCCGACATGCTAATGTTGGTCTTAACCTGCTGAAAGCCGGCGCGCGAGTAATTAAGCGACGTCTCCAAATCCCACTTCTGCCCATTCGGCATATCGACCGAAAAGTCCGAAGTTCGCGTCGCCCTTAGCGCCTCGATGTCTTTGTTGCGCAGGGCCTCAGCCATCTTCGCGTACATCTCCTCCAGGGCCCGCCGCACCGGCTTCGACTTGTCCGCCACGACGACGCGATTGTCTTTAACTTTGATTTTGGTGGCCTGATTCTGATTGGTTTGCGTTTGCGGATCCTGCTGCCGTGCCGCCTGCGCGAACAGGGTGACCGTCACGAAAGCGATACCGAGACTCGCGACCAGTAGGAACTTCCTCATTTCAATTTCTCCGATGTTAGTGGTCCGGGGCCTGCGCGAAACGAGCATGATTCTAACCGCGCTGCGCAATGTTAGTGACGGAACGAGCTTGTTTGTTTCTTGCTTTTTTAATCACTCATTCGCCCGGCCATTTCAAAACATCATCGATCGAGGTCACCGCAATCGGATGATAAGTCGGACGAGCGCGGCGATAGATGGCGATCGCGCGTGCTTTACCCTCCGGCGTTTTCGCCAGCTCTTCATAGAGCGGCTTGATGAATTTCCGGCGACCGATCGTCAGCAGAAACTCTTCAAGCCTCGCATTCGCCGCCTCATAGTGATTGCGAATCGACATCAACAACCACTGGAAAGCGATTTCCGAATTGCCGGAGCGGGTGAGATGGAAGGCAGCGTCAAGATCGGCCATGCTCAAGGCCGGCGACGACCCCACGCCTGCGGTCGGCACCGGCCCGTCGTATCTGTCCTGAACAAACCTCAGAAAATGCAGCCACTCCTGCGTCGTCCATTTGGCCGTGGGGATTTGTGATGTCGTGATCTTCTTATCAAGCCAGCGCTTCGCCTGTTCCTCAACCTCTGCAAACGCCGTCGAGGAAGGCTGCGGCGCAGACGCTGGAATTCCCGGTTGGTTGATCCATTCATCGACCGGGACCTTCGCCGCGAGTGTGGGGTTCTCGTTCAATAGATTCTGCTTTAGATAATCGACGAACTGTTCAGTCGTAATGCTCTGAAAGGAGAAGTGATTGAAATAACTTTTGAGAAACTGATCGAAACGCGCGCGCCCAAAGGTTTCTTCCAGATGACGCAGGAAGAGCGCGCCCTTCTCATACGGAATGTCGGTTGAGCCGTCGTCAGGATCGCGGCCTTTCAAATCAATATGCAGAATCTCGTCACGATCATCCAGCGAGGCAATCTCTTCCTTCAAATCACGTAAACCCAGGGCAGCTTCCATCTCTTCACGCGACCGGCCATACACAGCTTCGAGAATCCGCCGCTCGAGATAAGTGGTGAAGCCTTCATTCAACCAGAAGTCACGCCAGGTCGCATTCGTCACCAGATTGCCGGACCACGAGTGCGCCAGTTCGTGTGCGATTAACGAGACGAGACTCTTGTCGCCGGCGAGCATTGTCGGCGTCGCGAAAGTGAGCCGCGGGTTCTCCATGCCGCCGTAAGGAAAACTTGGCGGCAGGATCAGAATGTCGTAGCGGCCCCAGCGGTATGGTCCATAGAGATGCTCGGTGGCCACGACCATCTTTTCAGTGTCGCTGAGTTCGCTCGCCGCGAGCGCGAGTGTGGGAGGCTCGGCATAGACGCCCGTGCGCGGACCGAGCGAACGGAACTGCAAATCACCAACGGCCAGCGCGATCAGGTATGAAGGAATCGGCTGGTCCATGCGGAAGCGATAGTCGCCGTCACGCGCCGGCCCGGACAGGTTCTCGGCACTCATCACGGCGAGCAGATTGCGCGGCGTGCGCACGTGCGCCGTGTAAGTAACGCGGACCCCGGGCGAGTCCTGTAAAGGAATCCAACTGCGCGCATGGATCGCTTCCGATTGCGTAAAGAGAAAAGGACTCTTCTTGCCGGCGGTCTGCGCTGGATCAAGCCATTGCAGTCCCGAAGCGCCGGGCGAGGTCGAGTAATGAATGCGCACTCGCGTCGCTTTCGCGGGCAGAGGAATCGTCAACGGCGCGCCCAGAAACTTGTCGGAGGCGCCCAGCTTGAATGTGCCCGCTTCATAACGCGCGCCATCGGCTGACGTCTCGACCTTGTCGATTTTCAAATCGCGCGTGTCGAGAATCAACGGTTGGTCTTGCGAGATGCGCTCGACAGTCAGCGTCGCTGAGCCTTTGAGAATCTTTTGCTCGAACAACACTTGCCAGTCGAGATCGACATGGCGGACGCGCACGGCCGCAGGGTTGGAATACGAATGATAGTCCTGAGCATTGACAGTCATAACAAGAATGATGATGGCGGCAACGGAAAAAAGAAAACGGTAAATCATATCCACAGATTACAAAGTTTGCGTTGACTAACAAAGCGAGGAGGTTGTCTTCTGTAGGGGCAGGGCTCGTCCCTGCCCGCAACGATAAGAGCGGGCCGGGACAAGCCCTGCCCCTACAGTTCAACGGATTCCAGCGCGCCTTCTTGACGTAATGCGGCTTTGCCGCAGCACATTGCGGTAAGCCTATGGCTTACCGTGCGTCCTGCCCTTGGCTTTGAGGCTATGCCTCAATTTTACCCAGGCGCAGCCTCGGACTTAGCCGACCCACGTACGGAAAGGCAAAGCCTTTCCGCTGTCTGCTGCGGCAAAGCCGCTTTTTAGATCAGCGCGCACGACTTTTGGAGCAAAGCCGCTCACAAAAAGACCGCCGTCGACAATCCATCGACCGCAGTCCCGAACCTGCCGTCTTCAATCCCGCCCTTGCCGACCGCAGTCGAACCACCGCCGATCGCAATCCAACGCCTTTCGATCGCAATCCCCCGGCTGCCGATCGCGATTCACCAACCGCCGATGGCAATCCCCCGGCCCCCGGCTCGCGTCTCCCGGCTCCCGTTCGTGATTCCCCGCCCCCCGACTCCTATCTCCCGGCTCCCGATCGTAATCCCGCGAGGCGGGATTGCGATCTCCCTCTTGCGGATAACGATTTCTCGTGGCAAAATTCGCATCACCAGGTCGGAAGTCTCAGTCTTATTGAGGATTTGCTCGCCCCGCTTGGTTTGTTGCGCACGCGGCCATCGTGACCGCCAAGCGCGTGACACGGCGCTCCCGCAACCTGCTTCGGAGAGCCTCCCGCTGCCACAAATAACGACGTTGCCTTCCGCTCCGGCCGACGTTGTTCGTCGATTGGGCTGACGCAACGGCACAACCTTTTCCGACACCGTGTGCTTCGAGCGCACACAGAAAGGTTTCTCAATCATGGCTGGTAAGTCACCAAAAGATAACGAGGAAAAGCTAAATCAAGCCCTGAACGCGTGGAAGACTCTGGCTCATGACAATGCCTTCAGCGGCATGACCGTCGAACAATACGAAGCGTTCATCGCGCCTTCGTTCACCACTCGTCGCGACCTGCACGAGCTGGACAATCAACGCACCCACTTAATCAACGCCCGCGAAGACGCCGACGAAGCCTCTCTGGCAAAAACCGCCGCTATAGTCGCCGGCGTACTCGCCGACCCAGCCTTTGGCCCCAACAGCAGTCTGTATGAAGCTATGGGCTATGTGAGGAAGAGCGAACGCGCTTCGGGGTTGACTAGAGGGAAGAAAGATGATCGCGGCGGAGGGGGGCCGACGCAGTGAGGTGATCAATTAACTCTTGGCGATGGAAAACTGAGTTCTCCATCGCCATAAGTTTGTTCTCGACAAAGTTCGATTGTCGCGGAGTAGCGAATTGCCAGAGTGCGAAAGGAGAAAATGAACGAAGCAAATGTAATCCACGCACGCGGAATTGCCGATAAATGGATGACTCAAAAAGGTCTGGGTTGGACTCTTTCCTGCTCCCTTGGTCAAGGCGGGACAGCCCCCGTTTTTGAAATTATCACTCCTGATGGCCCACGCGCGCTCAAAATTTACGATCCAGAATTCTCAATAGGTGAAAAGGGGCGAATCGAGGAAAAACGTATTCACCAACAACTCGCGCTAAAGGATCATGACTGTCCCAATCTTGTTAAAGTCTATGATGGGGGCCGCTTTGAGGACAGGTTGTATTTGTTGATGGAACGGGCTTCCGGACAGGAACTCGAAAAGCGCCTCGGGGAAATTCCGCGAGGCAAGATTCGACAAATAGTGGATCAGGTAGCACGCGCCGCCATTTATCTTAGGGAAAGGGATCTTTGTCACAGGGACATCAAAGCTGCGAACGTTTTCGTCTCGAATGATTTTGAGCATTGCACACTGCTCGACATCTCAGTGATACGAGATATACACGATCCCGTTGGCGTGGGAACTGATCACGATGGACAACTGCCGGTGGTAGCAACGGCTCGCTACTCTCCTCCCGAATATCTCTTCCGACTCTTGGAGCCGGGGCCAGCGCTGTGGCACGCTTTGAATATTTATCAATTGGGCGCGTTGTTACATGATCTTATTATGAGACAGCCCCTTTTTGAGTCTGAGTATCAGGCCTCGCGAACCAATCGGTACAGATTCGCGTGGTCGGTCGCTACAATGGTGCCAAAAATACGAGCGGAAGATGTGGACAAAGATCTCGTATTCATTGCGCGCCGCGCTTTGGACAAAGATTGGGAACGTCGCTCGGATCTCCAGTTAGAGGATTTTCTGCAGACGTCTGAAACGCAGCAGGTGCATGCACTAAAGCTCTTAGGAATTGCGAGCGACGCTGATAGGTTGGCAACAGTAACTCGTAGCACTACACTGCTGCGGCGCCTTAGAACTGTTACGGAAAACCTCGATCAAGATTTCTCGGATCGTCTGAGAAGGAGAGGCGCAACTTCGCAGCACACTGTTGCCGAGGGGACAGACGATTTCTCGAAGACGCTGAATTTCCACTGGAAGTCGCAAACCGATACTGATGCCGGGCCTATTGAAGTTACGCTTCAGGTTTCATTAACGATAGCACCTCAGTTGGGCAAGCCCTGTTTGCATATGTCTGTTCAACTTCAGACGCAAGGGAACGATGGAATTAGAAAAGCATCGCTCCATCTGCCGGAGACTCAGGATGAGCCCGGCGTAGAGGCGCTCTTAATCGAACAGCTTGAATCGGCCTTGGCGTCGCTGGCTACTCAATTGACATTAGCAACATAGTATTGGGAGGTAAATCATGTCGTTATGGTGGGCCCGCCGAGAACAGCTTGATGACTATCAGATCAACTTGATCGAAAATTTGCCACTGAACGAGAGTTGCCTCGTGCTTGGCCCGCCCGGATCGGGCAAGACAAATGTGTTGCTGCGACGCGCCCAATTCGTCTCGCTCCAAGATATGCCTAACGTGTTAGTCTTGAGCTACACGAGACCTTTGGTCGAGTTCATTAAGACCGGATGTTTCGATGCACAAGGAAGAGAGATATTCCCACGAAACTGTGTTATGACGATTGAATCATGGATTAGATGGTTGTACGGTACGCATAAGGTACCGCTCCCAATAGAGGTCTCTGACCAAATCGAAAGAAAGAAGCTATTGGCAGCTGGCGCAATGGATTTCATTAATTATGGTCTGCTGCCCCGTTATGACTCCTTGTTTATAGATGAAGCTCAGGATTTGGTGAAAGAGGAGGTTGACCTCTTGTCACAATGGAGTGCGGTTCTTGTCTTTGTAGGGGACGCAAAACAAAAACTCTTTGCGCAAACGGAAGGATTGGATGTCATCGGCAACCTAAATCCGCCCGCCAAAATTCATCAGCTTCCGTTTCACTATCGTCTATCACCGAAGATATGCCGAATGGCAGATCGCATTCTGTCCTCAGACAATGGACGCACTTTGGCGGAAACATCTCACTACGAAGGACCGAAGCCGGGAGAGATAAGATCGAACGGACCGCTCACGCGGAATAATCAGTTGAAGTTGGCAGGCGAAAAACTTATCGATCAAACTAGAGTCTATGAGGACTTGATACGTCAAGGTGATCGGCTTGGGGTTGTCGTCGCTCGGAAAGATGACCGCGATACGGTACTAGCTTTCTTTGAACGGGAGCCACAATTGCGCGGAAAGGCAAAGATTATACGAGCTCGTACTGAGCACGAAACAGGTTACGATCCTGCTCTCGATCCGGATATTCCAATATGTATCCTCACGGTAAAGGGCTGTAAGGGTTTAGAATTTCGGGCGCTTCATTGGCTGTTCTGTGAAGAGTTAAGTCACTATCATGACAACCAAACCTATTACACCGTTGTCACGCGTGCGAAGACTAGTTTGGATCTCTATTACTCCGTAGCATTGCCGCAGGAATTGGCGCGCGGCTATTCTGAGAGTGGGGGTGAACTCTGGTGATGAATGAACTGAACTTCTTTTATACTCTTGCTTCGGAATCAGAACTGAATGAAATTTTGGTCGGAAGAGGTGACCCGATTGCATTCCATTGGCCGAGCTACTCGATACCCACTTTAACTCCTGGCAGTACTGGTGTCCTTTGGAAACATACGCCTACCCGGTCGATCAAACCGTTGGCGCTAATCGCTCATGATGCAGACTTGCGGCGATTGTGCGTGAGATTTGCGCGACTTCGTTCTGACCTGTCACCGCTTACAGCTTGGTGTCACCTATTAACGCCGAATCAATTTGAGCAGTTGAAAAGCCCAACACGAGAAGCCTTCCTATCCAATCTAGAGGCCGCTTGGACAGGTCTAGTTATTGCGGAGGTGGTTTTAGCAACTGGCAAACCTCTGAAAGATATTACGGTTGCGCAATGCCTTGCGACGAAGAGTTTTGCAATTGGACGCACAGCTGCTTTATGGGCTGATAAAACTGACCAGCAGATCATTGAATTAGCGGACAGTATCACACACACTCTGCAGACAAATGGTCTTCCCGCTCAGTCACATAGAACCCTATCCAATCTCGAACGAATTTGGGAAACACTATTGGCGTTAAATCGGGGCGACTCGTTCTCTCCGAATCATGATCTTCGCCCTTTGGTTGCGAGCTTGCAGGAACTATACGGGGCACGCGAGGTTCGATTCACTAACGAGGCAGAACGGTTTGCACGACCTCTAATGAATGCAGTTCCCGAGTCGGAGGCATTCTATGGTTTGCCGCAAATGGTGCCCGAACAGCGACTGAAGCTGTTCGATATGCTTGTCGACAATTTAGAAAAAGAAGAAAACAACAAATTGTCGTTACGGCGGAATGCCCTCGCACTGTTAGCAGGTTACTTAGCAACTGTCGCGGCTGGCGGCAGTCCAACCCTAAGCTTGGCAGAGAACAAAGCGCTTAGATTTCCCGATATCACAGCTTGGGCATACGTAACCGGTGGAATTGGCGAAAGGGTGATATGGACTTCTAGTTTCGATGGTCTCGGCAGAATGGTCGCTAAGGAATTGATAAGATCTTTCCACATCGGTGATTCTCCAAGTTGTGATTTCGCCTTGAATGAGGCGTCGGTACTAGTTGATCGGAAGTTGCCTGATCCATTTGTTCACTTATACATCAAGGGAAGAGTTGCGACCGTGGCTGTACTCCCAGGAGTCAATGTTGTTGTGGAGATGGATGGCGCACGCGCCAAGATGACTGAAAATAGATTCCAGAGTCAGCGGAATCAACAACCTGATGAGCCGCTCCCGGCGGGCAGGAACATCTTTGCTGCACTCGCTGATGCCTTATGGCCTCACCTTAGAAGTCGATTCGAACAATTGGCAAGAGCGGAACTTCAGAATGACTACGCACCGCAGAACTACAACAGGAGCAAGAGTAAAAAGAAGCAAACCTCACAACCTTCACTAACAGGACCAAAGCGGTAGAGCGCAGGCAAACCAAGGACACCGTAGGCTGGATCGTGATCTCATTTCCACGCAATTTCATTTTCTAGCCACTTCATCACCGCGTTCGTGGTGATTGGGTCCGACGCTACTTCTTAACCACCGTAATCGTCACGCTCGACGGGTATTGTCTCGAATGATGCACGACGTTGTGGGCGACGACTCCGGTTGCCTCATCGTAATTGTTACCGCCGGTGTTCAGGTTGCGATCGAAACGTGGGAAGTTACTGCTCGAAATTTCCACCCGAACGCGGTGGCCGGCTTCGAAGAAGTTGCTCGTATTCATCGGTGAGAAGCTGAACTTGTAGACCTCGCCGGGCTTCATCCACGCCAAAGGCTTGTCGTAACCGTTGCGATAACGCAGCCGCTGAATTGTCTCGTCGAGATTGTATGCATGGCCGTCGGGATAGACGTCGATGAGCTTCACGGTGAAGTCGGTGTCCTTCACGTCGGATGAAACGTAGAGTGTGACTTCGATTGGACCGCTCAGTTCGATTCCCTCTTTCAGAGGCTCGGTTGAATAGACGAGGATGTCTCTGCGCTCTTCCATCTTCCTTTGATCCCACGCGCCGCCTTGCACCGCGTTGCCGGTGCAGCAGACGTTGCCGCCGTAAGACGGCACGGGATTCATCGGATCGTAATCGAATTTATCCGGCGCATCAGCCGCCGGCGCCGCGGCCAGCAGACCGCCGTCGCCGTTCAGGCTATTCGCTTTGCCGTTGCTTGATAAAAAGAACGTGACGGGTTGCGCGCCTTTCGGTGGCCAGGTGTCCGACGCCTGCCACTTGTTGATGCCCATCGTGAAGTAGCGCACTCGCGGAGTCTTCTCCAGCATGCCGTTGTTCTCGCCTTTGAGAAACCGATCGAACCAGCCCCAGGTCAGTTCGTCGTAATTCAAACGCGCGTCGCCCATGCTGCGCTCGCCGACGACGGTGTTTTCGGTCGCACGCTTGTAACCGCAATGAAGCGTCGGCGCTATCACGGCGTATTGCTGATTTGCGATTTCGCCTTTCGCGTGATTGCGAACAAAGTTATACGCGGCGAGGTTTGGACCAACCGAGACGTCGTACCATGACATGAACCAGAAGCCAGGCACGTTGATGTTCATGTTGTCGTGGAACAAGCCGCCTTTGAACCAGGCGGCATCGTTCGGCGCGCGTTTAATCATCGCGCCGCCGGTTGCGACCGGCATATTGTCAGCAAAGATTCCCTTCGGGCCATCCACCGCTTTTAAGATGTCCATCTCCGGCAGGTGACGCAGAGCTTGCGACCAGTCGACGGGCGGCTGCTGTTGCGCTAAGTCGAAGGACTTTGAAGCGCGAATCAAATCTTCCTGCGATGTGTTCGCCGGAAACGTCGGACGCACCTGGTTCTGCTCACCATTTATCCATGCGATGAAAAGCATCTGCACCGCGCCACCGCGATACCAATTGCCTTGCTCAAAGTAAGGCGCGACCCGGCCCACGCCCGCGCCGAAACCCTGGGGAATGATCGCGCCCAGGGCGGGATTGCCTTGCGCGGCGACGGCTAGTTGCCATTCCGCAGTTGAAGAGCAACCAATCAAGCCGACCTTGCCGTTGGACCATTGCTGTTTCGCGATCCATGAAATCGCGTCGTCGCCGTCTGAGAGTGGCGGCCCCAGGATGTCGTAATTCCCTTCCGAGAAAAAATGACCCCGCTCATTCATCTGCACGTAAGCGTAGCCGCGCTTGACCGCATCGAGTTCGGTGCTCATGTCACGTGGGACACCATTACGAACGTCCCAGAAATTAAAGTTGTAGGGAGTGCGCGAAAAGACCGTCGGGTATTTCTTCGAAGTGTCTTTCGGTCGATAGATGTCCGCGGCCATACGTTTGCCGTCGCGCATGGGCACCATCACCTTGCGATCGATGACGGCAATCGATTCAAGTTCCTGTTCGTGTTGGTTGCGCTGCGCGATCTGTTCCGGCGTCAACCCGGCGCGCTGCTGGGCATCGCTCCGATGTTGAATCAATGACAGACTGAAGACGATCGTGAAACCTACTACGATCAGCGAAAACATGGTGCGAGCGCGCATAGAAGTCTCCTGCGAAGATGGGTTCAGTAGAGCGTGACGTGCGGAGCGCCAATGATACCGCCTTCCTCCCTCGCTGCCCAGAGCCCTGCGCATCCAATGAAACTCTCATGGCGAGCTTGCCTCAAAGTAGCTGACAAGGTTGCAATACTGCTCGTCTCAGTCACACATGGCTTTAGCCAGGTGTTTCAGAAACAGGAATTAGGCCGAAACCGTTTAAAACGGTTTCCAAAAACATCACGCCAACTTAGTCACCCGGCTGAAGCCAGGTGTGAATTAGAAAAGAAAGAGACTCTTGAGGCAAAGCCTTCATGGCTTCAATTGATCGGGTCATCCAAAGCGCCGTCGGCGCTGACGCTCTGCCAGCGCACTCCAAAATAAGACCTTACCCGTTGTTGACGCTCGGTCTACTCACACCGAATCATCCTCTGCAAATTTCTGTCAATTAACAGAAAATTTCGTAGCCAAAACAACTTAATTTTACTAGTATGCCTCCGGCCGAGCTCATCAGCGGCTGATCCAAGTGCTGGTCTTCCTCGACGACTGGTGCGCTAAGAGAACCCGACAACCCTTTAGTTTCAGAGTCCACGAATGCGCATGCTGGTGCGAATTCTGAAGTCTGGTCCGCGCAAGTCTATGCGCCTCACGACGATTACACAGGAGGAATCGAGATGCAGAAACCGAAAGGTGCGAATGTAACCAGAGCGGTGTTGGCGCTTGGTTCTGTTCTATTTGTTCTCACGATTGCGCTGACGACGGCGACGATGACGCCGTTGAGCGAAGGCTTCGAAGCCGGCGGCAAAACTGCTTACGCCGCGGGAAACGTCACGCTGGGAACCGGCTCGTGGTTCATGGACGACGCACTCACCGGCAATCTCTCAACTGATCACAAAACGGGATCATATGCGGCGCGCGTACGGAACGTCGGGCTGGTCCACATGAACTTCAATAAGACCGGCGCGGGCACGGTCTCGATTCAACATGCAGTTTACGGCACTGACGGATCGAGCACGTGGCAGTTGTGGTCATCGACCAACAACGGCAGCTCGTGGACGCAGGTCGGCTCGACGGTCACGACGAGTTCGACGACGTTGCAGACAGCGACGTTCACCGTCAATAACGCGAACGCCATTCGCTTTGAGATTCGGAAAATCTCGGGCGGCGCCAATCGCATCAATCTCGACAACATTTCGATTGGCGATTATTCCGCGGCCACACCGACGCCCACTCCGTCACCGACGCCGCCGCCCAGCGAGCACTTGACGATGGGCAATCCCAGCAACGCCGTTCATAACATCGTGTTTCCGAATAATTACCTGATGGAGAAGCCGCAGTACTCACTCTCGTACAACCGGGACACCGGTGAAGCCAACTGGGTGAGCTGGCACTTGAGTTCTTCATGGCTCGGCAGCGCGGCGCGGCAGAATGACTTTCGGGCTGACACGACGCTGCCCACCGGCTGGTATCAGGTGCAAGCGACCGATTATTCAGGTTCGGGATTTGACCGTGGTCACATGTGTCCCTCAGCCGATCGCACGATCACGGTCGCGGACAATTCGGCCACGTTCCTGATGACGAATATGATTCCGCAACTGCCGGCGAACAATCAGATCACGTGGGCCAATCTCGAAAATTATTGTCGCAGTCTGGTCACGGCGGGCAACGAACTCTACATAATTTCCGGCGGCTGGGGTTCGCAGTTCTACATCGCCAACGGACACGTGAACGTGCCGCAGGACACCTGGAAAGTGATTATCGTTCTGCCGAATGGATCGAATGACGTTTCGCGGGTCACGACCACTACGCGCACGATCGGGGTCTGGGTGCCGAATTCAGGAACCGTGAACAGCGATTGGAAGACTTATCGGGTCAGCGTCGATCAGATCGAAGGATTGACCGGGCTTGATTTCTTTTCGAATGTACCGGCATCAATTCAAAGTGTGATCGAAGCGACGGTTGACGCGCAGTAGCAGTAACGGGTCAGTACCATCCGCGTCAGCGGATGGATCAACCCACGCGGCTTGGATCGATTTTGATCCATCCACTCACGCGGATGGTACTGACTTCATCACTTCCTTGTGGGTCCCCAGAATCCAATCGCGCTGATCCGCGCGTGGTTCGAGTGACCAGTCGTCGTGATCGAAGGTGCCTCCGAGCACGATGCCGTCGTGGCGCGGGAACATGTAGCCGCTGCTGAGATAACAATAATCGACCTCAGGCTGCGGAATCAGAATCTCCAACTGCCCTCGCACCGGTCCGAGTTTCTTGTCATCGAATAACGCGCGAGCGCCGAGGCCGGTGCAATTGAAAACTACCCGCTCGGGCAGACGCATTAACTCACGTCGATCGCGAAGTTCCCTGACGACGACTTTGCCGCCGGCAATGTAGAAATCGCGCAGCAAAGCATTCAGGTACGTCTGCGGTTCGATCAGCATCGTGCTGTAGTGGCGCACAAAAGGAAATCCAAAATACACCTTGGCGTCTCGATGGATATCTGAGGCCGGATACAAATCGTTGCCGCCCGGCAGTTCGCGATTCACGCCGGCCTCTGTCCGGCCCAGTTCATATGTTTCGATCCAGCGCACGGCGTATTCCGGTCCGGCCAGGAGTTGAAACGCGCGATTTGAAGTGTGACAGGCCTGGTGAAACTGGCTGCGGAATTGCGGCGAGACAGCCGCCTCGTCATACACCGAGGTGGGCGACCAAAAGCCGCCGGCGATGTTCGAGGTAGTGTTCGGCGGCAAATCCTTCGCATAGATCGTGACCACAGCTCCGGCGTTACCATACCGCCGTTGCAGCAGACGCGCGGTCGACAACCCGTTTACGCCGGCGCCCAGAACGGCGAAGTGAGGAGTTACCGCCCTCCGGGTGTGCTGCATCAACGATGTTTCCAACGCGCCCGGCGCCGACAACAGATCAACTGCCAGTGCTGCAGTCCCCCACGACAAGGTTATGCCCGCGCCGCCGTGACCATAGTTGTGAATGATGAGTTTGTCTCCGGCCCGCGCGGCCGCCACTACGAAACCTTCGTCGCGATACGGTCGCAGTCCTACGACTTCACGAATGACGCGATCCGCAGCGACGTTCACCGGCGCGAAGTGACGATCGGGAGCAATGGCAAACGCGCGCGCACGTGCGGCAACTGTCAGCGCCGTGGTCGCGGCCAGGCCCTGCAGAAAATTTCGGCGGTTGAATTGAGCATTCATCGCGTCCACAGATTACGCAGATTTACAGAATTACGGAAGAACAAATTTTTCATGGATACTGTCTTAATTTGGAGTGCAGTGACTTGTCACCACTTTGGTTCTGGCCGAGAAAAGCGCCGACAAGTCGGCGCACTCCAAACTTAAGATACTGCCCGTTCGTCGCTGTCTGGCTGGTGGGGTAAGATTGTCGCAACCGGATGCACCCCGACGAATCCCTTCACACTCGAGATGCCGCCCTGAAGAGCTCAACCGCTCGCCTATCGATCTACGCCGCGGCATTTCTAATCGCGCTCAAGCTGGGCGCCGGCTGGCTCACTGCATCGATCAGTGTGTGGGCATCGTTGCTCGATTCGGTGATGGACATTTTTGCTTCGTCGCTCAATTACCTCGCAGTTCGCATTTCCTCGCGTCCCGCCGATGAAGATCATTTGTACGGTCATGGAAAAGTTGAATCGCTCGCCGGTTTGTTCCAGGCCCTGGTCATCGGATTGTCAGGCACGTTTCTGATTTCAGAAGCAATTCACCGTCTCCGCCAACCTCATCCGACCAGGTCTGAGGCCGTCGGCATCGCCTCGATGATCGTGGCGATCGCCGTCAGCATCGCACTCGTCATTCGACTTCGCCGGATCGGACGGGAAACTGATTCGCCGGCGCTCACGTCAGACGCGGTTCATTACGCGACCGATGTTTACATAAACCTGGGCGTGCTGGGCGCGCTGGTCGTAACGATCATTACCGGCTGGCAACTGGTCGACCCGCTGGTTTCGATCGCCATCGCCGTCTACATTTTATGGTCGGCCGCCCACGTGGCGTATGAATCGATCAATGTGCTGATGGACCGCCGGCTGCCGGCTGATGTGGATGAGACCGTGGCGATGGTCGTCCGCCGCTATGAGCCGCACGGCGTACTCGGCTTTCATGATCTGCGCACGCGACGGTCAGGGTCGCACCGGTTTGTTGATTTGCACCTGGAGATTTTGCGGACCAAGGGATTCGAAGAGGCACATGAGTTGACAGTGCAGGTGCTCCGCGAGATTGAAAGAGAACTACCCCGAACGCGCGTGCAAATTCACTCCGACCCAGCCGGATAACAGAAACCCGACCGTCAGGGAGGGTGCCCACGGACAGTTGCCGCATTCATCCACGGCTAAACTTTATGTGTGAGCACCCTCCCTGACGGTCGGGTCTCTGAAATTTAGGCAGTCGCGGTCGCGGCTTCCGCCAGCGCTTCGCGCAAGCGACGAATCTGCGCCGCATGATTGTGAGCGTGCGCAGCGTAGATCTTCAACCAATCTTCCGCCGAGTACGAACCGCTTTCCGAATGCGTCCCTTCTCGACGCCAATCTTCATCAGTCATGAAATCGAAGAGTTGCGCGGTGCAGGCGCGCGTACTGCGAAACAGATCAAGCGATGGACCCATCTCGCGTTCGTTGTAACGAAGCTCTTTCGCGTAGACGTCCTGATCGTAACCTTGAATCAGAGGATGATCCTCGGACAGCAGGCGACGCAGCCGAAGTCCGCTGGTCGTTTCGCTGTCGCCGAGATGGTGGACGATTTCGGCCGCGCTCCATTTTCCTTCGATCGGATGCGCGTGGAGTTTGTCCTGTGGAAAACCTTCGAGTGCCGCAGTTACTTCCGCGGCTCCGGCTTTGTATTCAGCGATAAGTTGTTGTCGTTCTTCAGTGGTCATAGTGTTCCCTTGTCTTAATAACGCGGAAACTACTATCACGGGATCATCTTAGTCAAGGCGAGTGTGCGGCTGGCTCTGATGCAATCTGAGAATTGAAACCGTACGCGCAAGCGGTGCACGCATTTCGATCAATCTTTGCTCACGTGCCGGTCTATCTGCATTTCTATGCCGTTTTGTCCTTTTTAAATGCACCGGAATGAATGTTGCTCTGACATCGGCACGGCCTCACTGCCGTGTGCAATCAGATCGAACCCTGAGGATTTGAGAAAAAGGAGAAACGGAAATGGCTTACGAAGAACGTGAAGCAGAACACAGGCGAATCGTGGTGGATACACCGAGTGGACGGCGTGAGGAGATTCATTCTGAAGCGAGACAGTATCCCGAGAGAAGCGGCGGAGTTTCGGGCGCGGCGCTGGCCGCGATCGTAGTTGGCGTGATTGCGCTAGCCGCGATCATTATTCTGTTCGTGATGAATCAACAGCAGAATGCGCTGAACGCGAATACCACCGCTCAACAACAACAGCCGCCGCAGACGATCATTCAACAACCGGCCCAGCAACAGCCGCCGGTAATCGTGCAACAGCCGGCCGCGCCGGCCCAACAACCGCCGGTGATTATTAACGGCCAACCGGCCACGGGCGGCACCACCACTACGAGTGGCGTGGCGCCGAGCGGACCCGACGACTCTTCGATTCAGACGGCCGTCGACAAGAAGCTGACCAACGATCCGGCATTATCGGCGCTGGGCGTCACGGCGACAGTGATGAATGGCAAGGTAACTTTAATTGGAATGGTTCACAGTCAAGCTGAAAAATCCCAGGTCGAACGTGCTGTGCGCCAGATCAAAGGCGTGAAATCGGTCGACAATCAACTCAGCGTAGGAGACTAACGCAGCATCAGTCCGTGTCCCTGGACCGTGTGATACAGCGTGTCCAGTCACCCCAGCAGGAGCGCCGGAGCCCAGAGGCTTCGGCGCCTTTTTTTGCCTCATGCTAATCTCTCCGGCACGAGGAAACCCCATGAATCAACTTCCCCGAACACCACGCACCACCCTGAAGCGTCTGCCAAAGCGCGGCAGTCATGAGCGCGAGACCATCAATCAGATTCTCGACGCAGGATTTATCTGCCATGTCGGATTTGTGATCGAAGGGCAGCCGTTTGTAATTCCCACCGGCTACGCTCGCATTGGCGACAGACTGATCATCCACGGCTCACAGGCCAGCCGGATGCTACGCGCGCTGAAAACCGGCATCGACGCATGCATCAACGTCACGCTCATCGATGCCCTCGTGCTCGCGCGTTCTGCGTTTCATCATTCGATGAATTATCGATCGGTGGTGATCCTGGGTCGCGCGAAGCTGATCGATGAACGCGAGGAAAAGCTCGAGGCGTTGTTCGCGTTGTCCGAACACATGATTCCCGGACGTTGGCAGGAAGTGCGTAAGCCGAGCGAGGCTGAACTGCAACAAACGACCGTCCTCTCAATGCCGATCGAAGAAGCATCGGCAAAGATTCGCACCGGCCCACCACTCGACGATGAAGAAGATTATGCGATGGAGGTGTGGGCCGGGGTTTTGCCGATGAGGACGATTGCAGAGAATCCGCTTCCTGATCCTCGCTTGGGTAAGACTGTCGAAATCCCGGACTACGTCTTTAACTACAAGCGATCGCGATAGATCATAAATTTGGAGTGCGCCGGCAGAGCGAAGCGGCGACGGCGCTATGGATGTGCAGGTTACCTTGGCCATGCAATCCAAAGCGCCGTCGCCGCTTCGCTCTGCCGGACGCACTCCAAATGTGGTACTGCGATTGCTCCTAAACCTACCTGAAGCGCGAAAGCACTAATTTGCCGGACGAAAACTAAACGAGACTTCTGATCGCTGTATTGAATTCAAGCGGCGACAGGGTGAGAAAGCACAATGCGGCATTATAAGAAAGTAACAATCATTCAGTGACAATTACGACATCCACCATGGCTATGATGACGTTCACCGTTTTGTGCATTTACTTCAGTCGGAAGTGTCGACGAACCCTGTCTGAAGACGGAGTTGGAACCTCCCGCGCTTGAGTTCTATCTCCGGTGAATCAGAAAACAGTTTCAGACTAATGTGGAGGATATATTTGTGTCTGCCGAAATCATTAACAACAACGTAATCAAAGAATCTCTCAATGGGGGCGATCTTGAACCGCGCGAAGCAAATGCATCGCAGCCCGATCTGGTTTGCTGGTCGCATCTTCGTTGGGACTTCGTCTATCAACGGCCGCAGCATCTGCTCACCCGCGCGGCGGCAGACCGGCGCGTCTTCTTTTTTGAAGAGCCAGTCTTCAACGGCTCAATGCACCTCGAAGTGCGCGAGCGCGATGCCGGCGTCAAAGTAATCACGCCGCATCTGCCGTCAGGCTTGCACAGTGACGTCGCGACTCAGGCAGTGCTGAAGGAAATGCTGAATAGGTTCTTCACCGAAAACCGCATTAGCGAATACGTCTTCTGGTATTACACGCCGATGGCCCTCGAGTTCACGCGTCAATTCTCTCCGGTCGCAACTGTCTTTGACTGCATGGATGAATTGTCGGCTTTCCAGGGCGCTCCGCAACGACTGCTGGAACGAGAGAAAGATCTGCTGAAGCTGGCCGACGTGGTTTTTACCGGCGGCTACAGCCTTTATGAAGCCAAGCGTAATCGGCATCCGGCGGTTTATGCGTTTCCCAGCAGCATCGACCGCGCGCATTTCAAACAGGCGCGCACGCGCCGGGATGATCCTGCGGATCAAAAAGAGATTCCACATCCGCGACTCGGTTTCTTCGGAGTGATTGACGAGCGCTTTGACGTGCAGTTGATCGATGAAGCGGCGGCCGCGCGACCCGATTGGCAATTCATCATGATTGGCCCGGTCGTCAAGATCGATCCCGGTTCCCTGCCGCAGCGCCCGAATATTCATTATCTCGGCGGCAAAGATTATCGGGAGTTGCCTGCGTACATCGCCGGGTGGGACGTGGCCCTTTTGCCGTTCGCCCAAAACGAATCGACGCGATTCATCAGTCCGACCAAGACTCCGGAGTATCTCGCCGCCGGCAAACCGGTGGTGTCGACGCCGATCCAGGACGTCGTTCGGCCTTATGGCGAAATGGAGCTGGTGCAGATCGCGAGCAACCCGGATGAATTCATTGCCGCAATTGAGCGAGCGTTGAGCGCGGACGCAACCAATGACAATTGGCTCAGGCAAGTAGACAGTTTTTTGGCGCAGACTTCCTGGGACGATACCTGGGGCCGGATGTCTGCTCTGATCGACCAGGTGGTTGAGCGCAAAACACTCTCAACGCCGATACCGGTTAGCACGCCGCAAACGTTGCGAGCAGCAAACTTCTAATACAAGGAACAGGGGAGAAACTATGTTTGACTATTTAATTGTCGGAGCCGGATTCGCGGGCAGCGTGATCGCGGAGAGGTTGGCGCGTGGATCAAATAAGAAAGTTCTGTTGTGCGACAAGCGTCCGCACATCGGCGGCAACGCTTACGACGAATACAACGAGGCCGGGATTCTGATTCACCGTTACGGCCCGCACATCTTCCACACGAACTCGCGCGAAGTGTTCGAGTATCTCTCGCGTTTTACGGAATGGCGGCCGTATCAACATCGTGTGCGTGCCAGCGTCGACGGCCAAATCGTTCCCATTCCCATCAATCTCGACACGATTAATTCGCTGTACGGACTAAATCTAACTTCATTCCAGGTCGAAGAGTTTTTTAAGAAGGTCGCCGAACCGCGCGAGCACATCAAGACCTCGGAAGACGTGGTGGTCAGCACCGTCGGCCGCGAACTGTACGAGAAATTTTTTAAGAACTACACGAACAAGCAGTGGGGCCTCGACCCGTCGGAACTCGACGCCAGTGTAACTTCGCGCATTCCGACGCGGACCAACCGCGACGACCGATATTTCACCGACACTTATCAGGCGATGCCGCTGCATGGCTATACGCGCATGTTCGAGAACATGCTCGATCACCCGAATATCAAGATCATGCTGAACTGCGACTATCGCGAAATCGAAAAAGAGATTCCCTTCAACGAGATGATCTACACCGGACCGGTGGACGCGTTTTTCGGATATTGCTATGGCAAGCTCCCGTATCGTTCGCTGGAGTTCAAGCACGAGACGCACAACGTTGAGCAGTTCCAGCAAGCGCCGGTGATCAATTATCCGAACGAGCATCTCTACACGCGGGTGACCGAGTTCAAGTATTTGACGGGTCAGGAACACGCGAAGACCAGCATCGTCTATGAATTTCCGAAGAGCGAGGGCGATCCCTACTACCCCGTCCCGCGCAAAGAAAACGCAGCCGTCTACGCCAAATACAAAGCACTCGCGGACAACACGCCGGGCATACACTTCGTGGGGCGTCTGGCAACTTACAAGTACTACAACATGGACCAGATCGTGGCGCAGGCGCTGACCGTCTATTCGAAGATCGTCAGCACCAAGCGAGCCGACGCGCTGCAGCTCGCGCACGGTCATCAGAATGGAAATCACAAGCCGGCGAGTCGGGCGACCATCACCACCGACCTGACGATTGTCGGCGGTTCGCAGCATGGTGAGATACGAAAAGCTGTTTGAAAGTTTCTTTCTCGGCGGATTTGAATGTTCGACGCATCGTCTTGCTACCGGCAAGCGGTTGGATGAAATTGCCTTTACCCATCACGACCGCTTTGCCGGTCAGGACTATCGACGCCTGATTGAGCAAGGCATCACGACCGCCCGCGAGGGATTGCGCTGGCACCTGATTGAGCAGCGCCAGGGCAACTACGATTGGTCAAGTCTCTTACCGATGCTGCGCGCCGCGCAGTCAGCACACGTCCAGGTAATCTGGGACATCTTTCATTACGGCTGGCCTGACTGGCTCGACGTGTTTGAGCCGCGCTTCGTTGACGCCATCGCCGCGTTCGCGCGCGAATTCGCTCGGGTCTGGAAGAACGAAACGGACGATGTCCTGTTCGCCTGTCCCACCAACGAGATTTCATTCTTCTCCTGGGCCGCCGGCGACGGCGCCGTGCTTAATCCTTTCTGCACCCGCCGCGGCGACGAACTAAAACAACAACTCGTCCGCGCCAACCTTACGGTGTGCGAAGCGCTTTGGGATATCGATCAACGCACGCGCATCACCCAAATCGATCCGATGATTAACGTGCTGCCGCTCGATCCCAACAACGAGCAGCAGGTGCACGAGGCCGAAAGCTATCGGACTTCACAATTCCAGGCCTGGGACATGATCTCAGGACGTTTGCAGCCTGAGCTCGGCGGCGCGCCGAAGTACCTCGACGCGATCGGCGCCAACTACTACGTGCACAATCAGTGGATTCTCGGTCAGGGATTCATCGATCAAAACAATCCGCGTTACAAGCCGCTCAGAAATATCATTAAAGAAATATACGACCGCTATCAACGTCCTTTCTTCATCGCCGAGACTGGCATCGAAGACGATCTGCGGCCGAAGTGGTTTCGCTATGTGTGCAGCGAAGCCCTGGCGGCAGCCAGAGACGGCGTGCAGCTCGAAGGCATTTGTCTTTATCCCATCCTGAACCATCCCGGGTGGTTGGACGACCGTCACTGTTACAACGGGCTCTGGGACTACGCGGATGAGAAAGGCGAGCGCGAAATCTATCAACCGTTAGCGGACGAATTGCAGCGACAGAGAGACTTGTTCAGAGATGAGTTACACGTGGCAGCATGAGGTGAATGGTGTGAGCAAGAACGGCGTGCCGCGGCCGGAATATCCGCGCCCGCAGTTTGTACGCGACAAGTGGTTGAACCTGAATGGCGAATGGGAATTTGCCTTCGATGACGCCGACGAAGGAATTAAGAACAGTTGGTATTCACGTCAGGATCTGCCCCAACGAATCGTCGTGCCGTTTGCCTATCAGGCAGAAATGTCCGGCGTCAACGACAAGTCGGTTCATGAAATTGTCTGGTACGCGCGCAACTTTGAGGTCCCGAAAGAATGGGCAGGCTGCGATGTGCTGCTGAATTTTGGCGCCGTCGATTACTACTCGACTGTCTGGGTGAACGGGGACGAAGTCGGTCATAACCAGGGCGGCCACGTGCCGTTCCAATTTGAAATCGCGCCCTACTTGCGCGAAGGCACGAACCGCGTGATGCTGCGCGTTGAAGATCGGCAGGACCCGCGACAGCCGCGCGGCAAGCAATCCTTCACTGGCCAGCCTTTCGGGATCGATTACTACTGCACCACTGGCATCTGGCAGACCGTGTGGCTGGAAGCAACCCCGGCGATTCGCATTGAAGAATTGCGAACCATTCCGGTGGCCGATCGAAACATCCTCTACCTGAGCGTATTCCTGCACGCGCCTTCATCGAATTGGCGAATCGAAGTTGAAATCTTCGATGACGATCGACTCGTAACGCGGCAAGAGACGCGTACGGCCGTCGCGACCGGTCAATTCATGCTGACGATTCCGTACGCCAAACTGTGGTATCCGCACGCGCCGCATCTCTACGATTTGAAAGTGCGTCTGTACGAAGGCGACCAACTGCTCGATGAAATCAGTTCATACTTCGGGATGCGCAGCATCGAGTTGCGTAATGGCCAGGTCCTGATCAATGGCGAGCCGACCTACTTGAAGATGGTGCTGGACCAGGGTTACTGGCCGGGCGGCTACATGACAGCGCCGACCGACGAAGCGCTCCAGACCGACATCGGCTGGATCAAGATGTTCGGTTTCAACGGCGCCCGCAAACATCAAAAAATTGAAGACCCGCGCTGGTTGTACTGGTGTGATCGGCTGGGTCTTTTGGTTTGGGAAGAAATGCCCAACGCGCGCGAATGGTCGCCGGATGCTGAAGAACTTTTGTCGGCCGAATGGCAACGCGCGGTGCGGCGCGATTACAACCATCCGTGCATCATCGCCTGGGTCCCGGTCAACGAGAGTATGGGTTTTCCGGGTCTGCAACAGGAGCACGCCGGCCAATATGCCTTCATCGAACGGATGGTGCGAACGACGCGCCGGCTCGATGCCACGCGGCCGGTGATCGACAACGATGGTTGGGAACATACCGACATCTGCGACATCTGCGCCATCCACGACTACACGCCGACGGCTGAGAGATTGCGGGAGCGATACCTCGATAAGATCTCCGGCGGGCAATTACCGATGCAGGTCTGGCTTCCCGAGAAGCCTCTGTTTGCACGCGGGTCGAAATATCGCGGCCAGCCAATCATACTTTCCGAAGTTGGCGGCTTTCTGAACATTCCACCCGACATTCCGCCCGAGCAACGCGATCTGCTTTATCGCTTTTACGATTCATTCAACACGCCGGAAGAATTCGCGGCGAAGTACGAAGACCTGATGCGAGGCATCTCGTCGCTGAAATTTCTGGCGGGCTACTGCTACACCCAACTCACCGATATCGAGCAGGAGATCAACGGGCTGCTGACTTTCGATCGGCAGCCGAAAGTTCCCGCTCATCACATCTACGAGATTCATCAACAGGCATTCAAGGAACAGCGGCGCAACGGTAAGTAGGAGCGCACGCATCAGGAGCGCACGCATCCTTGCGTGCGGTTCGCCGGCATCTGTGCTTCCTTTGTGTGAACGCAACGCTTGGTTTATAAGAATGCCTGCCAAAGCGCCGCCAGATACTTAAGGAGCATCAATGAGAAAAGCCCTCGTTCTCAGCGCCGTCATTTTGATCGTCGTGATGGCCCATCATTCTGTCTCAGGCCAGGCAAAGCGGACCGTCATCGCCGCCGATACCGTCTTCGACGGGAAAGGCAAGGTGTTGCACAACACGCGCATCGTCATCGAAGGCTCGAAGATTGTCTCCATCGATCCCGAGGCCGGGCCGGTTGATTACGATCTGCGTGAACTGACGCTCATGCCGGGTTGGATTGATGCGCACGCGCACGTCACGTGGAGTTTCGGACCGGATGGAAAGAATGGCGGCCCGGGTCGCACCACGGCCGAAGCGGCGTATGCTTCTGCCGAAAATGCCTGGGCCACTTTGCTCGCGGGCTTCACGACGATCCAGAGCGTGGGTTCGCCGACCGATCTGCCGCTGCGCGATGCAATTGTAAAGGGACTCTTGCCCGGGCCGCGTCTGCTCACGGCGGTCGAGCCGCTCAGCGGCCGTGGACCGCAAACTGGCACGCCCGATGAAATTCGCGCCTTCATTCGCAAACAGAAAGAAGCCGGCGCCGACTTAATCAAGATTTTCGCGTCGGCCAGCATTCGCCAGGGCGGCGGCATGACACTCTCGCAGGAACAACTGAACGCTGCCTGCGATGAAGCGAAGAAGATAGGTTTACGGACGCTGGTTCATGCTTACAAAGATGCCGTGCGCGCCGCCACGCTCGCCGGCTGCACGCAGGTCGAACACGGCACGCTGGCCACCGATGATGATTTGAAGTTGATGGCGCAGAAAGGAACCTATCTCGATCCGCAGGCGGGACTGGTGATTGAGAATTACCTGCTTAACAAGGAGAAGTATCTGGGCACGCCGGGCTACACCGCTGAAGGCTTCGAGGCGATGCAAAAGATTCTGCCGATGAATCACGACCTCGTGCAGCGCGCCTCAAAAATTCCGGGGCTCAAGATCGTCTTTGGCACTGACGCGGTCGCCGGCGCGCACGGTCGCAACGCCGAAGAATTCATCGACCGGGTTCGCGACGCCAAAGTCGATCCGATGACGGCGATGGTCTCGGCGAATTCGCTGGCGGCGGAAGCGATGGGACTCAGCAACCAAATTGGATCGATCACACCCGGCTTGCAAGCGGATATCATCGCGCTTGATGGCGATCCTTTGAAAGATATCACTGCGGTGCGGCGGGTGGTGTTTGTGATGAAGGGCGGGGTGGTTTATAAGAATGTCCCGCACGGTCGCACCAAATAAGTCTCAGGATCCAACGCGGTTCATTTCTCTGGAGCAAAGATGAAACAGGTTTCGTTAGCATTTTGTTTGATCGCGCTGATCTCGTCATCGGCGCTGGCCCAATCTCAAAAGGAATTAGTGGATCAACTTCAGAAGTCGGTCGCGGATACGTACAAGGCCAAGACGATGCGTACGCTCGACGAAAAGAAATTGATTCAAGGTTCGGTGCTCGTCAGAATTGTGCACTCGTTGATGGAGGGCAAGGGTTCGGTCGTGCGCCGGAGCTTCAAGACGTTTGCGCAATTCGATGCGTGGCTGAAGAAACGGGAGAGGGAGGAAGGCTCACCGTTTCGCCAGGTCTCGGAATTAGTGAAGTGTGCCAAAGGACACTGCGAATATAATTACGATAACGGCATACTGCACAATCAACTTTATCTACACGACATCTATTACCGGTTTCGCAACGGCAAGCCGTACGTCTTTAGAATCGACTTGCTCGACGGCGATTAAGTGGCCGAGACTTCAGTCTGTGCCACTTGCAGACTCACGTAACAACGAAACAATCACAGACTGAAGTCTGTGCTACACAAGCATGAGTTCAATAGCTGCAGCCCAAATACCTTCGCCAATTGTAGACGCCAAGCGGCGCGAACGAGTTTTCTATACCGGCATGTCGATCGCGATCGCGATTGTCGTCTTCGCCGGATTCTCGCGCACGTGGTTTCTCCGTTCCTATTTTCCGCAGACGCAGGCTTTGATTCCGCTGCTGATTGTGCACGGCACAATCTTCACTTCATGGATTGCGTTGTTCGTCGTGCAGACTACTTTGGTCGCGACCCGGCGGACGAGGACGCACATGCGTCTCGGCGTGGCCGGCGGCGTAATCGCCTGTCTGATACTCATCGTCGGCACGATAACCGCGATCGTCCGGGCAAAGGGGCCATCGCCCATACCGGACATTAATCCGCTTGCGTTTCTCACGATCCCGCTCGGCGACTTGCTGATCTTTGCTTTATTGGTGGGCGGGGCATTCTACTTTCGCCGCAAGGCCGATACGCACAAGCGTCTGATGTTGCTGGCGACGATTGCCATGTTGCCGGCGGCGGTGGCCCGGATACCCATCGGCTTTATCGCGACCGGCGGACCACTGGTTTTTTTCGGGCTCGCTGATTTGTTCATCCTTCCCTGCCTGGCTTTCGACGTCGTCACGCGCGGAAAGCCGCATCGGGCCACGGTATTGGGCGGCGCCCTGATTGTTGTTTCGCACCCGCTGCGCATGATTATTGGGGTCACGCACGCGTGGATCGTATTCGCCACCTGGCTGACTCACTGGACCTGATTTTTGGACCGCAACAAATTATTTTCTGTAACGTCAAACGATTGTCGATCTGCGCAAACCTTGTTCGACTAACCTTTGAAGCAGGAACAAATCGATAATCAGGAGAATCACGATGGCAGACAATCAGAAAATCACAACTTGCCTCTGGTTTGATAATCAGGCGGAAGAAGCGGCGGCGTTTTATAGTTCGGTATTTAAGGATTCAAAGGTCAAGGACGTGGTGCGCTACGGCGATGCCGGTCCGGGGCCGAAAGGCGAAGTGATGCTGGTCACGTTCGAACTCGATGGCCGCGAGTTCATGGGTTTGAATGGCGGGCCGATTTTTAAATTCACGGAAGCGGTTTCGCTGGTCGTGCACTGCGAGGACCAGGCCGAAATCGATTATTTCTGGGACAAACTCACCGCCGACGGCGGCAAGGAAAGCCAATGCGGCTGGGTGAAGGATAAGTTTGGACTGTCGTGGCAAGTCGTACCGAAGATAATCGGCGAGTTAATGACCGGCGATCCTGAGCGCGCCAACCGCGTGATGCAGGCAGTCATGCCGATGAAGAAACTGGACCTGCAGAAGATGAAGGACGCCTACGACGGGAAATGACGGCAACGAGAGGTAGTGAGACCAAAGGAGACAGCATGAACATCATTCCACATCTCAATTTCAACGGGCAGTGCAAAGAAGCTTTCGAGTTTTACGCCAAGCTGCTCGACGGCGAAATCAAATTCAGTATGACCTGGGGCGAGATGCCCGGCGCCGATCAGTTCCCTGCGGAGACACATAAACTGATCATGCATACGACGCTCGAAGTCGACGGCGATCTCATCATGGGCGCCGATTCGCCGCCCGATCGCTACACTGAACCAAAAGGCATGACGATTTCCATTGGCGTCAAAGACAAGGCCAAAGGTGAACGTGTCTTCAACGCTCTTTGCGAAGGCGGTAAGGTCACTATGCCGTTCGAGAAAACGTTTTGGTCTTCGGGCTTTGGCATGTGCGTCGATCGATTTGGAATTCCGTGGATGGTCAACACCGAGGATCACAATTGATTCGTCCGGCGCAACCAAACACTTTGAAGGACAGCTTAATTAGATCATGGAACCGACACTCGGAAACGGAAAAATCTGTTACATCGAAATTCCTGCCGCCGATATCGAAAGATCGGTGAGTTTTTATCAGGAAGTCTTCGGCTGGAACGTCAGGACGCGCGGCGATGGCAGCAGAGCGTTTGACGATGGCGTCGGTCAGGTGAGCGGCGCATGGCGCCTCGGCCGTAAACCGATGACTGATGTCGGTTTGCTCATCTATGTGATGGTCGACAGCGTGGAGACGACCGTAGAAAAGATTGTGCAGGCGGGTGGGACGATTGTGCAGCCAATCGGCGCTGACGCACCTGAGATCACCGCGCGGTTTGCGGATCCGGCCGGAAACATTCTCGGCTTATATCAGAATCCGGCGTAACAAATCTGTGGACTGAGGTATGAGCTTCAGTTAAGATTTGCGCCACTCAAACCCCTGAAACGTAAGGAGACTCTCCATGATTAAAAAGATTCTGCTCCTGGCCCTGGTCGTGATCGTTGTCGGCGTCGCAATCTTCTGCGTAGTTGTGGCCTTGCAGCCGGCACATTATCGGGTCGAACGATCGGCGATGATGAATGCTCCGGCGCCGGTTGTGTTCAATCAGGTAAACGACTTTCACAAATGGGACGCCTGGTCGCCGTGGGCTAAGCTCGATCCGAACATGAAGACAACTTTTACCGGACCACCTTCCGGTAGTGGAGCCGTCTACGCATGGACCGGCAACAGCGATGTTGGCGAAGGTCGCATGACAATCACCGACAGCAAGCCGGCCGAATCAATCAACATCAAGCTCGAGTTCATCAAGCCATTCGCGGCGACCAGTGCGACAGTTTTCAGTTTCAAGCCGCAGGGAAACCAAACTGGCGTGACGTGGACGATGGATGGCGACAATAACTTTGTCGGCAAGGCCATGTGCCTGTTCATGAATATGGACAAGATGGTTGGCGGTGATTTCGAGAAGGGACTGGCGCAAATGAAATCGGTTGCTGAGAAGGCCGCACAGTAAAAGCGCACGCGAGGAGCGCACGCATCTGGCGTGCGGTGCGCAGGCATCGTGCCTGCTAAATTTAAATAACCATGCGGCCAGGATGGCCGCGACCCGCCCGCAGAATGCGGGCGCTCCAAAATCATGAACATACTGCTCTGGATCGTTCAAGCGTTGTTGAGTCTGCTGTTCATCTTTGCGGGCGTCATGAAATTCCTGATGCCGGTCGCCGAAATGCAGAAAGGCTCGCCCATCGTTTTACCCGGATGGTTTTTCCATTTCATCGGGGCGTGCGAAATTCTGGGCGCGATTGGATTGATTCTGCCGGCGTTGCTGCGCATCAAGCCGGGACTGACGCCGCTGGCTGCCGCAGGTCTCTGCATCATCATGATCGGCGCGACGATCATCACCGCCATGGGCAGCGTGCCGGCGGCCGCAATTCCTTTCATAAATTGCTTGCTTACATTCTTCGTTGCTTTTGGGCGATGGCGGCTTGCGCCGACGCGCCCGAGGTGACGTTCGAACAATCGTCAAAGACATGACTGCGCGAATCGGCAAACTGTTTTGGACAATGCCGATCGTTACGATTGGCCTGGCCATACTGGCTTTCCCGCAGAAGCCCACGCAATCGGATCCCGCCCTGCTCTTGCGTCCCGACAGCCCCGAAATGAATCGACGCGCGCCGGCGCTGGCTCGCGTGCGGATGGAAACCACCAAAGGCGTAATTCTGATCGAGTTGCATCGTGACTGGAGTCCGCGCGGAGTCGATCGGTTCTACAATCTCGTCGCCCGAGGCTATTACAACAACAGCGCCTTCTTTAGAGTCATCGCCGGGAAATGGGCGCAATTCGGAATCAATGGCGACCCGAAAATTGCGCAGGCATGGTCCAGGCAAACAATCCCTGATGAGTCGCGTGTCGAATCGAACACGCGCGGCGCGGTGGCCTTTGCCTTCAAAGATCCGAACGGCCGCACCACGCAGGTCTTCATAAATCTGCGCGACAACTCTGCCGCACACGACAAGGAACCATTTGTGCCTATCGGCCGAGTGATCGCGGGCATGGAAGTCGCCGACGCACTTTATTCAGAGTATGGTGAGCAGTCCGGCGGCGGCATACGCGCAGGCAAGCAGGATCCGCTTTTCAAGGAAGGCGCCGATTACTTAAAACGTAACTTTCCTCGTCTCGATTACATCATCAAGGCCACGATTGAACGGTCAAAGTAATGACCAGGTCATCGATGAACGCCCTGCCCATAGCGACCGGATCAATTCATGCCCTCGTAGTTCGCATCCGCAAGGACTCGGATGCTTAATTAGTTATCAAACGGTATTTCAACCGTTACGCATGTTACGTTCCGGCCCTGACGGCGTTCTCTGCATTTCCCTTCCTCGCATCAAGCGAGATATATTCCCGCTTCACCACGCGTCCTGCGTTTCACGTTGGACAGACCCAATGACATCGCAAGCCACCGGAGGAACCATGAAGCAGTTGATCGTCGCCATCGTTGCCGCATTTGCGTTCGCCTCTGCCGCCGCTCCGTCGCAAGCGCAGAACAACGAACTCGCGCGCTGGCAACAGCACACACAGAACGTGACCATCACGCGGGATGACTGGGGCATCGCGCACGTGCACGGCAAGACTGACGCCGACGCCGTGTTTGGAATGATCTATGCGCAAGCCGAAGACGATTTCAATCGTGTCGAAACGAACTTCATCAATTCCCAGGGACGCCTGGCTGAGGCTGAAGGCGAGAGCGCGATCTGGCGCGACCTGCGCATGAAGCTTTACATCAATCCGGACGACATGAAGGCACGTTATCAAAGCAGTCCGGCGTGGCTACAGAAGTTGATGGTCGCGTGGGCCGATGGCTTGAACTTTTATTTGGCCAAACACTCCGAAGTGAAGCCGCGCGTGATTACCCACTTCGAACCATGGATGGCGCTGACGTTCAGTGAAGGCAGCATCGGCGGCGATATTGAATCGATCAATCTGAATCAGTTGCAGGCATTCTACGGAGGAAACCGGACCGAAGTGGCCTTGTATGAAGACCCGAGCTTCGTTAAAGAACCCGGCGGCTCAAACGGCATCGCGGTCTCGCCCAGGAACACTATCGGCAAGCATGCGCTGCTGGTAATCAATCCGCACACCTCTTTTTACTTCAGATCAGAATTGCAGGTAACGAGCGATGAGGGCCTGAACGCGTATGGCGCCTCAACCTGGGGACAGTTCTTCATCTACCAGGGCTTCAACCAGCATTGCGGCTGGATGCACACGTCGAGCGCGGTAGATCAGATGGATGAATACCTCGAGACGATAACCAAGAAAGGCGATAAGTATTTCTATAAGTACGGCAATGAAGAGCGCCCGGTGATCAGTTCGACGATCAAAGTGCCCTACAAAACGGCAAACGGAATGGCCGAGAAGACCTTCACCGTCTATCGCACGCAGCATGGGCCAATCATTCGGGCGCAGGACGGCAAGTGGGTCAGCATCGCCATGATGTTCGAGCCGGTTAAGGCTTTGACACAATCATTCAGCCGGACAAAAGCGAAGAACTATGCCGAGTTCAAACAGGTCATGGAGCTGCACACGAACTCTTCGAACAACACGATCTATGCTGACGCCGACGGAAACATCGCTTACTTTCACGGCAATTTTATTCCTCGTCGCAATCCCAAATTTGATTGGACGAAGCCGGTTGAGGGCAGCAATCCCGAGACAGATTGGCATGAATTACTTTCAGTTGATGAGTCGCCGAAGCTTTTGAATCCCGCGAGCGGCTGGCTTTACAACAGCAACAATTCGCCGTGGTCAGCGGCCGGCGCCAGCAGTCCGAAGCAATCCGATTATCCAAAGTATGTCGACAATGGCGTTGAGTCAGCGCGCGGGCTGCACGCGGTGCGGGTCCTCGAAAGCAAAAAAGATTTCACGCTCGACACACTGCGTGAGGCGGCCTACGACAGTTATCTGACGTGGTTTGAGAAACCAATTCCGGCTTTGGTAAAGGCCTGGGACAACGCGCCGGCCGGCGACCTCAAATCAAAAACAGCGGATCAAATTGCGCTGCTGCGAAAGTGGGACCTGCGCTGGTCGGCAGATTCGGTGGCGACTTCCCTGGCGGTTTACTGGGCGGAAGATCTGGACCGTCAGCGAATTGCGGCCGACGCGCGCAAAGCCAACCTGACCGTGCCCGATTATATTGCCAGCGGCGCGAAGGCCGATCAGTTGCTCAAGGCTTTGACAGCAGCTTCAGACAAACTTGCGGCTGACTTTGGAAAATGGCAGACGCCCTGGGGCGACATCAATCGCTTTCAACGATTGACTGACGACATCGTGCATCCATTCACCGACGCCGGCCCCAGCATTCCTGTCGAATTCACTGCCGCGACCTGGGGGTCGCTCGCGTCGTTCGCGGCGCGTCCATACAAGGGCTCGAAAAAGATCTATGGCACGAGCGGTAACAGTTTCGTGGCGGTGGTTGAATTCGGCAAGACCCTGCGAGCAAAAGCCGTGACCGCCGGTGGTGAAAGCGGCAATCCCTCGTCCAGGCACTTCAACGATCAAGCAAAACGCTACGCTACCGGCGACCTGCGCGAGGTCTATTTCTATCCGGCGCAGCTGAAGGGCCACACTGAGCGCGAGTATCACCCCGGCAATTGATAGCAAAGCAATGGTCTTCGTTTAGAGGGCCGCACGTCTAAACGATCGTAACAAATGTCGAGTGCCTAATCGACTCGCTAATTTATCTTTAAGGTATCTGAAGCCGTGTTCGTATTACCGGCCCGATCAGTTCCGCGCACGGTGACCGTGTAAACGTGACTGCTATCACCAGCGTTTTTGGTGGCCGGCAGGGTCAAAGTAAACGAATAATTCCCGTTTGACTGCAAGGTGATCGGCCCGCTCGGCTGCGTCACGCCGTACTCATCAACCACGCTAAAGGTTGCTCCGCCGGAAATGGGAACTCCACTGATCGTGTCGGTAGCATGACCTGAGACTGTGATCGTCACCGGATTCGAGCTCTTCGCAGCACTCGATGGACTAACATTCGCGGTCACCGCCGGCGGGTTGGAATCGATATTCAACGCCAACGAACCCATGGTTTCGGTGTTGCTCGCTCGGTCCACACTCCAGAAGTTGACCGTGTGCGATCCATTGCCGGACACGCTGAAAGGCGCTGTGTAAGTCTTCGTCGTTCCGCCGTCCAGTTTGTAATAGGTGGTTTGCACTCCGGACAGGCTGTCTGCAGCAGTAACCGAAACCTGCACGGCGCTGCGATACCAACCGTTCGTTCCCACAGTTCCCGCGGCCGAGGCCTGAGTCAACGGAGCACTGGCGTCGATCGGCACGCTTGCGGCACCGACTCCGGAGACGTTGCCTGCGGTGTCCACGCTCCAGTAACTGACGGCATGATTACCATCGCCCGAAACCCCGAATGGAGAGCTGTAGGTCAGAGCGGCTCCGCCGTCGACTTGATAATAAATACTCGCGACCCCGGACAGATTGTCTGCGGCCGTGATGGCGATTTGCACCGGACCTTTGAAATAGCCATTACCACCAACCGGTCCGCTAACGGAACTCTGCGCAGTTGGAAGTGTCGAGTCTATTTTGATGGTGGCGGTGTTCTGCGCTTCGATGTTGTTGAGCTTATCGTTGCTCCAGTAGAGCAACTGATGCTGGCCTTCTCCGCTCACGGTGAAGGGACTGCCGCCATACACCATGGTGGGACCACCATCGAGCCGGTACATAGTGAAACCTACTCCGACCTCGCTGTCCGTTGCATTCAGCGAAACCTGGACCGGACCGCGGTACCAGCCGTTGGCGCCGGTGCCGGCGTTTGAGATTTGCGTCGTGGGCGCGGTCTTATCGACCTTGGCCGTCAAAGACTTTTGCGTCTCAGTATTGCCGGCAGTATCCACGCTCCAGTAATTAACCGTATGAACGCCGGTGGTCGAAATGGGAAACAGCCCAGTGTAAGTTTGGGTGGGTCCACCATCGAGCGTGTAACAGGTAGTAGCGGTGCCTGACGCTGTATCTGTCGAGTGAATGTAAATCTGCACCGGACTCTGATACCAATCACCCACCCACCCAGTACCTTCAATTTGAGCTTGAGTTGACGGAGCATCGAAATCGACCTTAATCAGCATTGAGCGCTGTGACTCGGTGTTGCCGGCGCGATCAACGCTCCAGTAGATGATGGTGTAGTAGCCGGAATTGGAAAATGTGACCGGCGTCGAATAGGTCTGTTGAGGACCGTCGCTCTCGATCTTGTAATACGTGGTCTCAACACCTGACTGGTTGTCGGTCGCGGAAAGGGTCACCTGGGCCGGGCCGTTATACCAACCGTTGCTGCCCTGTGGGCCCGAAGGCGTGGCCTGGGTTGACGGTTTTGTACCATCGATATTAATCGTGATCGGGTTCGGGCTGGCAGTGTTCCCCGCGAAGTCCGTGCTCGAGAAACTGACCGTGTGAGCGCCATCGCCCGAGACCGTAAACGGCCCCGAATAAGATTTCAGTGTGCCGTTGTCGATCTTGTATGAGGTGGGCGAAACTCCGAAGCCCGCCACGTCATCGGTTGCAGTCAACGTAACCTGCACCGGTCCCGTGTAGTAGTTGTTGTTGCCCGCCGTTCCCGATAACGAACTCGTGAGCGTGGGTGGTTCTTTATCGATTTTGATTTCCGCGGACTTTGCAGCTTCCGTGTTACCAACGTTGTCGACACTCCAGTAATTGACTTGGTGAATCGCACTGCCATCAATCATGAAAGGTCCTGAATAAGTTTGGATTGGGCCTCCATCGACTTTGTAGTAGGTTGCCGCCACGCCGGAGCGCGCGTCGGATGGCCACAGAGTGACCTGAACCGCGCTGGTCCGCCATCCGTTCCAGCCGTTCGTGCCCGTGGACGAAACATCCGTGGTAGGGCTGACGCCGTCCAATCTCAAAAGCCAGTGATTGTAAGTTTGGGATTCGGCATTGCCGGCCCAATCCACGCTCCAGTAGACAATCGAATGGTCGCCGTCACCGGAAACCATGAACGGGGCCGAGTATGTTTGCGTGGGACCGCCGTCGAGAGTGTAGAAGGTGTTAGCTACACCGGATCCTGAATCGGTAGCCGTTAACGCCACTTCCTTCGGAGTGGAATAAAACTGGTTTCCGACCGGGATCGAGATTTGAGTCGTTGGCGCGTTCACATCGACATTAACCACGATGGACTTCTGCGCTTCATTATTTCCGGCATTGTCCGAACTCCAGAAATTTATCGTGTGACTGCCTTCGGTTTGAAGCGCGAACGGTCCCACGTAGTTCTGAACAGCTCCGCCATCAATTGTGTACGAGGTGGCTCGAACTCCGGAGAGGTTGTCCGTCCGGTTCAGCGTCACCATCGCGCTGCCTTTGTACCAGACAGTGACTCCGGATCCGTAGGTTCCCGCAATTGAGCTGGTGGTTACGGGCACCGTCAAATCAATTCTCACCACTGGCGTAGTTAGGGTGGCGCTGTTGCCTGCCTCGTCAGAGACTGTGACTTGCTGGGTTTGATTATTGCCCTCGGCGTTGAATTGGAGCGGACTTCCCGGTGTAGCGAAGGTGTTGCCCCCCGAACGAGCGGCGGCAGTGAAAGACAGCTGGACTGGTGTGTTGTTCCAGCCGGAAGCGTTGGGCGCGGGCGATGGGCTACCCCAAGTGACCGTCGGCGCGGGATCGGCTTCGTACGCCACCAGCTTAACATTCGTGGGTACGACCAAAATTCCTTCGCCGGCAGCAAAGCCGGTTAGCGGTTGCGAAACATTGTGCTCATCAACATAGGGAATGGTGGTGCCGGCCGTAGTGAACCAAACCTGATTGCCCGTGGCAGCTTCGACGGCGTACAACTTACCGCTGTTTGATCCCACATAAACATAGTCATTAACTACCAGCGTCGAAGATTGCAAAAATCCGTCACCGGCAAAACTCCAAACCTGCAAATTGGTATTGATGTCCCTGGCTTGCAGCGTGGCATAAGACCCAAAACCCTTGGGCCCGTTCATGAAGAAGCCCAGGTTGCCAGAGAAAACGGGAGCGCTCTTGGACAAAAAGCTGCCCGCCATGCCGCCGGTCTGACTGTCGAAGATGTAATCCGGATTGTAGTCACGAATATATAGACGACCGTTATACAACGCGGGAGTCGTCCCGCCACCACCCGAACAACCCGTGCTGTATCTCCAAATTTGCGCGCCGTTGGCAGGGTCAAGCTTGTAAACATTCGGACAGGCATACGAGACGTAAATCCCGTCGAGTGTTACGGCCGGTGAACTTTCGTCACCGTTGCTTACGCTGTGGGTCCAAAGCACAGTGCCTGTGTCGGCGCTGACTGCGTACGCTGTGCCGCCACTGCCGGCGCCGCCGGTGTAGATCACACCCTGGAATACTGTCGGGGCCGACGAGAAGGAATACTGCCCGGGAAGCTGCCGGCTCCAAATGACGCTGCCCGTGCCGGCGTCAAAGGCACGCAGCAGCCCGTCATAATTAATCGCAAAGACGCGGCCGTTCTCGTAACAAAGAGTCGACCAGTAGTAGGTTCCCCCCAGCGCAAACGACCAGAGGGTCGCCCCATCGCCGGCATTCAGCGCATATAGTGTCGTGCCATACGCCGAAGGATTGCGGACCGTAACGAATACTCGACCGTCGGCGATGATTGGATAAGAAATGTTCTGCCCAAAATTGACGCTCCATTTTTGTTTCAGTGGAGGCGTCAATCCCGGCGACGACGATACGCCCGTATGAATTTCATTAATCTGATAATTGCGTGCCTGATCGGGAGTGCTCTGAGCTTGAAGGTAAACAGCAAACAGAATACAGATCAATCCTGTTAGGGGAAACTTTGATATGTTCATGACGCCTCCGGTCGTAGCCGACTACTGCGAGTGAGTAAAGAGGGGCAGGCTTGAGAACCGAGACAAAAGATGAAAGAACGGCACTCGAGTTAATGCCGGGTTTTCCTAAATGCCATCAGAATAATAAGCATTGCCGCGAATGAAAGGCAACGATTATTTTTTGTGGTGGTACGATTTGAGACCGACGGAGCTAATGCTGGGAACGCGGACGTCCTCGTCCGCATAACTGCGTGATTTACGTTGACTGCGGACGGGGACGTCCGCGTTCCCAACAAAACGTATCACTACCATTTTTTGGTGATCTGGCGGAAGCCCGGCCGTTAGGAATGACCAGTGGCCCATGCGAGCTCTCCACGACCTAAGACTTCCGACACTTCCACGCTTTCGACTCGACTTGGCCGCTAGTGTAACCTGCTTCAGATCGCCGCGTATCAAATGATCATTCACCTCATCGACGGTACCTACGAACTGTTCCGTCACTTCTACGGCTTGCGCCGGTTTCACAAAACCGATCCGCCGTTCGGCGCGGTCAGTGGCGTCCTCAACATGATCGCCAAGATGATCGAGGACGGCGCTAAGCACATCGGCGTCGCTACCGATCACATCATCGAATCGTTTCGCAACGAACTTTGGGCGGGCTACAAAACCGGAGCGGGAATCGATCGCGCGCTGTTCGCGCAATTTCATCCGCTCGAAGAAGCGCTCGCAGCGATGGGTGTGGTCGTTTGGCCGATGGTCGAGTATGAAGCAGACGATGCGCTGGCCGCGGCGGCTCATCTGGCCGCGAAGAACAAGCGGGTCGAAAAGGTTTGCATCTGGACTCCGGACAAAGACCTCGCGCAGTGCGTAGTCGACGATCGCGTCGTCCAAATAGATCGGCGCAAGAACGAAATCAGGAATGAAGCCGCGATTGTCGCGAAGTTCGGCGTCGCGCCGGCGTTCATTGCTGATTATCTGGCTCTCGTCGGCGACAGCGCGGACGGCTATCCGGGGATCAAGGGACTGGGCGCGCGCACAGCGGCCACGTTAATCAATCGCTGCGGACACATCGAAGACTTTCCGCCGGATGTTCTTTCCGGAGCGAACCGCGAACTGGCCCTGTTGTTCAAAGACCTCGCGACTTTGCGAACCGATATTCCGCTATTCAAACGCGTCGACGAAATGGAATGGAAGGGGCCCGCCATGTCGTTCGATTCGATCGCGACCAAGATTGACGCCCCGCGTTTAGTTGAACGAGTTAGAAAACTGTCGCGCGCAATCGGACAGTAATCCGTCTTTTCCTCACATCGTCTCGGACTTCTTAACAACAATTTACATTTCGACGCAGCCGTGATCGATATTTACGATTCGATGCTGATATCATGTGCCCACGTTTCCGCGGTCAAGTAATCACGAATGCTTTCTCTCCTAATTCAACAGAACATCGGCCAGTCCTTCCATTCGCCTATTGTGCGCGTACTGCTGGGCGCGATTGCGATTGCGCTGGGGTATGTCTTCTACAAAGAAGTCCGGAAGATTCCCGCCAAGCTCTTCACCCTGATGATCACAGCGTTCATCGACATGGTCGGCCTATTGATGATCATTCCGCTGCTGCCGTTTTATGTGAAGGAGTTAAGCGGCGATGGCTTGTCGATATTGCATTTTCACATCGGCGTGGGAACTATCACGGGCTTTATAGTCACCTCTTACACGATTGCGCAGCTCTTGAGCGCGCCACTCTGGGGAAAATTCTCTGATCGAGTAGGCCGGCGTCCGACTTTGATTATCGCGCTGGCCGCGTCGGGCATTGCGTATCTTATTTTCGGGTTCGCCAATTCGCTGTTGCTTCTGTTCCTTTCGCGGCTCGTGCAGGGCGCCGGTGGTGGCACGGTCGGAGTCATTCAAGCCTACGTGGCCGATTCCACCGAACCGAAGGATCGCACGCGTGCCCTCGGTTGGTTATCGGCAACAACGAATCTTGGCGTGGTCATTGGACCGGTCATTGGTTCTTTCGCCGTGACCCTGGGAACGAGCAAGACGCTGACGGCGCAATCGACAATTCCCATCGGTCACGCGGCGCCTGGCATTTTTGCGGCTGCGCTTTGTCTTATCAACATCATTTTTGCGGCCCGCTATTTAACCGAATCGCGCAGCGCGGACCACGCTGCGGCAGATGGCGGCGAGCCGGCGCGCAAATCGCGTCAAGCAATCTGGCAGGTGATATCGCGCTCGGGCGAGCCGGCTTCACGACTAATCTGGATTTATGCGATTGCAATTGGAGCATTTCAGGGAACCTTTGCCGTGCTGGCGCTCTTCTTGAACGTGCGCTTTCAGGTGACCGCGCAGATGATCGGCTACTTCTTCATGTACACGGGCGCGATTTCAGTCTTCACGCGCGTGCTGCTGCTCGGTCGCATGGTTGATTGGCTGGGTGAAGCGAAGCTTTCACGGCTCGGACTAATACTGCTCGCTGCCGGCGTGATAGGCATGCCGCTCTCTGGCAACCTCGGAACGCTGGCGCTGGCAGTGGCGCTCATTCCCCTGGGCACTGCGTTCACTTTCCCATGCGTTACCGCGCTCTTGTCGCGCGTCGTAAGTCAGAGAGAGCGCGGTCTTTATATGGGCATGCAGCAAACTTACGGTGGGGTCACCCGGGCGATTGCGCCGGTGCTTTACGGTCGAGCATTCGACACGCTGGGCGTCGCGTCGCCTTACTATTTTTCCAGTGCGATTATCGCGGCGACCATCTTGCTGGGATTTGGATTGGATAAATATGCGCGGCATGAACCGGCGGCGGCATCAACCCCGGAAGTGAAGGAAAAGGAGTTGCCAGAGATGGCGATGGCTGCCGGTGCGTCAGGTTCAGCTGAGCCTGAGACTTGATCGAGTCGTGTAGGGCAAATCTAATTTGCGTCTTTTAAAAATGGGCGGCGCGGGCGAATGCTAATTCGATCTGCGTCGCCCTTCGCATTTGAGCAAGCTGCAAATTAACAATTTGCGCTACCATCACGCCGGATCACGGCCACGGTCATATCATCCATCAGCGGCCGAATCGTCGCAAAATCCTGTACCGCGCCGAGCACTGAAAAGAGGACGGCATCAGCCGAAGTCGAGTTGGCCTTTGCCAATTCCGCCTTCAGTCGATCGTAGCCAAATTCTTCGCCCGCAGCATCCTGAGATTCGAGAATGCCGTCCGAAAAGATCAGCAGGGTGTCGCGTGAATCGAGATTGACCCGGCCGGCCACGTATTTCGCATCATCCAGCACACCCAATAACAGGCCACCGTCGGACAAGGATTCGAATTCACCGTTCGCGCGCAAAAGAAACGCCGGCGGATGCCCGGCACTGCAATAGCGCAGATCGCCGGTGACTACATCCAGTTTGGCCAGAAACAGACTAGCCAGCGGCTTCATCGTCGACATGCGGCCAATTTCACGATTGAGGCCGGCGACAATCCGCTCAGGCAACGAACTACGCGAGGTGTTCGCGCGCAGCATCCCAACCATGTGCGTGGTCCACATCCCCGCGGCCAGCCCTTTACCGCAGATGTCTCCCAGGGCCAGCATGACGCCCTCGTTCGTTTGTTCGACGGTGAAGAAATCTCCCGGCAGGTGACGCACCGCGAAAATTTCGCTGGCGATCTCGAAATCTCCAAAGCGCAGCAGACGGGGGGCGCACAAGCGACGGTGCACTTGCGCAGCTTCAAAGATCGCTTCGTGCAGATCGGCGTAATCCTTCTGCAGCGCCGCGAACTTCAACTCCGTTTCGCTCGGACGTTTGATCTCTGCGCCGCGACGCACCGGCATCGCGCGATCGACCGCGCGTCGAGATGCTGCTGCTGAATTGAATGCTGGCTGGGCCATATAGAATTGGATGTTAGCCTACGAATTTATAGCCGGTACCGTGCACGGTAAGAATGAAACGCGGTTCTTCCGGATTCGGTTCCAACTTTTGCCTGAGATGAACGATGTGTGTGTCCACCGTACGAGTGTTTGGATAATTTTCGTAACCCCACACCGCGTCGAGCAGACGGTCGCGTGAAAGCGTCTCGGCGGGATGCGCGACAAAGTAAGCCAACAGCGCAAACTCCTTGGCTGAAAGCTCCACCCGTGAACCGTTGCGCAGCACTTCGTTGCTGCGTACGTTCACTTCCACGTCGCTGAAACGGTAGATGTCGGGTGGCGGTTGCGGCGCAGCGCGGCGCAGGACGGCCTTCACGCGCGCCATCAATTCACGAATCGAAAACGGTTTCGTCACGTAATCGTCGGCGCCGAGTTCCAATCCGACGACTTTATCAATCTCCTGGCCGCGTGCGGTTAACATGATAATCGGCAACGACGGCTGCTTGATCTTGAGCTGTTTGCAGACATCGAGGCCGCTCATGCGCGGCATCATCACATCGAGCACGACCAGGTCAGGATTTTCTGACAGCGCGCGATCCAGCCCCTGGACGCCATCGGCGGCGCTGATCACTTCGTAGCCTTCGTATTCGAAGTTATCGCGCAGGCCGGCAACCATCGCGGGCTCGTCTTCGACGATCAGAATGCGCGCGCGCTTTCCCACCTGCGGCTCGGCAGGCGGCGGCGGCACGTCGCTTATTTCGCCGACAAATTTTCCGTTGTTGTGTGCGTTTGATTTCATATGGCTTGTTGTTGGAAAGGCGCTGAAGCCGTCTGGGGCTGTTGCTGCACAGCCGGCTTCAACGGGAGAGACATGATGAATTTACTGCCGGCGCCGGGCGCGCTTTCGACTTCAATTTCTCCGCCGTGCGCTTCGGTAATGTGACGGACCAGCGAGAGCCCCAGCCCGCTGCCCTTGGTGTTGTGTACCAGCGGATCGCCTCCGCGATAAAACTTCTCAAATATCTTTGCCTGATCGCGACGCGCGATTCCGATTCCATGATCGGCGACCTCGAGCTTAACTGATCCATTATCGCGATACAGTTTCACCCCGATGTACTTGTGGTCCTTCGAATACTTCAGCGCGTTGTTGACCAAATTCACCAGCGCCCGGGCAATCGCCTCGCGGTCGATGCGCACCGCGGGCAGCTCAGTATCGATCGCTTCGTCTAATTCAAAACCCTGCTGCTCGATTTGATAACGATAGGAATCGAGCGTATTGCGCACGAGGTCGGCGATATCAGTATCGCGAAACTCATATTCCTTCCGGCCGGCTTCGATGCGCGAGAAATCCAGGATGTTATTGATCAGCGCCGTCAGACGCTCGCTCTCTTTGCGAATGATCCGATAGTACTGATGCTTCTTTTCGCGCGTGGTGATGCGGCCCAGCTCCAACGTCTCGGCATACAAACGAATCAACGCGAGGGGCGTGCGCAGTTCGTGAGAGACGTTCGAGACAAAGTCGGATTTCAATTTCGCTACCGCGATCTCTTTCCCCACCATGTGCTTGGTCAGCGCCACCCCGGCGATCATCATCAGTGACAGGAACCCGAGGATCAAAAAGCCATTGCGTATCCAGACGCGGCTCATCGCTTCGAGACTGGTGCCCTGGTATTTGACGCCCATCGCCAGCCCGCGAAAGACATCGTCAAATTTCCTGACGACTTCAGGCTTACCTGAATCCCAACCAACCGAGGCCAGCGGTTTGAGCTCGCTCATGTCCATCTGATCTGCCGAATAGACAATGACAGCCAGATTATTACCACCCTGCTCTGTCTTTTTCTGTTTGACGATCCCATCCAGCACTTCGGGGAAGAAATCGTTTTTCACGTAGCAGGGATCGAAAGTGACGCCAGCAATGGGCACGTGTTCGCCGTCAACGGTGGGAAGCGTGAAAAACGCCGTCAGCAAATATCCCTTACCGTCAGCCCGTGTGGTCGGGCTCGGGTTGAACCACATGTTGTGCGGCCTTTTTGCGAGCATCTCCAACATCGACCCATATTCGTCTTTCGAACTGAACCAGGAGCGGAGGCTCTCCAGCATTTTGTCCCGTTCGTCCCGCAAGTACTTGTCGGCCGGGGCCTGCGTCTGAAATACGATGTCGCCGCCTTCGATAATGAAGGCATGCGAAAAGCACGAACACCTGGCGAGCACGCTGCTCAACACTTGCTCTTGATCGCTTTGGTCAACGTCGGTAGGCGGGAATTGGTCTCGCGCGTCTTCGACCTTGGCATAAATCTTCTTGTTCATCTGCTTTTCCCAGATGCCCAGGTTCTCCGTAAAGTCGCGCTTAATCGTCGCCTCGAGCACCTTGTCGCGATCAAACGAACGCAGCTGGCTGAAGTTGATGTAGATGAGAGCGCCCGCCGGCAGGAACACCGCGAGACCCAGCGTGATTATCAGGCGATAGCGATTGAATCCGCCCAAAACTTTTTGTCTCTTGAAATCCATCTTCTAACCACCAGGGCCGGCTCTGATGAGCAAAGCGAGTGCATGATACTCGCGCCAGCCTCACTTGGTGTCAACCGCAAGTAAAAATGTGTCGAGAGTTGTTAACTTTCGAGCTCTCCTTATAGAGTTCGGAACCTGATCGCTGAGACCTCGCGAACAGGGGTTCGCAAGATGTTTCTCAATGCGGCTGAGGTGAACACTGCCACCGGCACTAAACGTACACCGCATCATTATTTATATTGACAACCCGCAGCCTCAGGCGTATATAAATGCAACCCAAAACTTGCCGAACCCGACTATCGCAGACCTGCGCTACGGGATCGCCTTCGACAAGCTTTTATTCGACCGAAGTTGAGACGGCTGAGCGCCGCTCACGGTAGACAACCCACAACCAGCTTGACGAGTAAGGAGATATGTAATGAGCAAGAACAAAGACATCGAGAAGCTTCATGACAAGCAACTCGAGAAAAAAATAGAGATCAAGGAACACGCCAAGATCGAGAAACACGAACCCAAGGAGATCAAGGAACCGATCAAGGAAAAGCCTGAAATCAAGGAAGCCAAGAACGAGCTCAAGGAACACAAAGTCGAGAAGCTCGAGCACAAGGAAAAACCCGAGCCGAAAGAACTAAAGGAAGGCAAGGAAAAGGAGCCGATTAAGGAGAAACACGAGCCCAAGGAAATTAAGGAGCCGATCAAGGAAAAGCACGAACCCAAAGAAATCAAGGAGGCAGCCAAGGAGAAGATCGAGGTTAAAGAAGGTCCCAAGGAGAAACAGGAGCCTAAGGAATTCAAGGAGCCGATCAAGGAGCACAAGGACAAGGACCTCGAGAAGCAGATCTTCGAAAAAGGCGGCAAGGAATTAGTTGAAGGACAGCTCCCGGGCGTCGATGTTACCAATCCGCCTATCGCGACCACTCATCTTGGCCACGCCGGCGGCGCCGCTGCGGCTGCTGCCCCCAAGCCGAAAGAGGTCGAAGATATCAAGGGTCAAAAGGAGATCGATAAGATCAAGGCTGAGAAAGAGCACGTCGAAAAGATCAAGCCTGAGAAGGAGCATTTCAAGAACGAACTGAAAGACTTCAAGCACGAAAAGAACGAACTCAAGGAACACAAGAACGAACTCAAAGAGCACAAGAACGAGCTCAAGGAGCACAAGCTCGAAATCAAGGAAGTCAAACACGAGAAGCTCGAAATCAAGGAAATCGAAAAGGCGCAGCACAAGGACTTGCTGCCTGAGAAGGCGATCTTCGAGGGCGGTCCCAAACAAATCGTCGAAGGCGGCCCAATCGATAAGGGCACGGTCATTAACCCCGGTCCCGTTTTCAAAGCGAAGGGCAAACCCGAGGATCGACTGGCCGACCTGGAAGATGCGGTTACGCGCCTCTCGCACTTCATCGGCGCTGACTTGCGTCCCGATCTCAGCGGCGGCGCGCTGAAGCAGGAACCCGATGCAGCCAAAAAGACGCCGGCCAAGAAAACCGCTGCCAAGCGACGAGCGCAGCCGAAGAAAACTGCCGGTTGATTAGCGCGCCGGTGACTTACTCACACCACACGGGGATGAATGGCGTTTGCCATCCATCCCCGTTACTATCAGTTCTCCATTTATGTGGCTGATTCTCGCTTCTCAAAACGACGCCGCGGCGCTTTGGGCTTATCAGGGCTTGCGCAGCCGCGGGCTCAATCCAATCGAGCTGGTGTTCACCGAGATGCTGCCCTTCGCTTTGAGATGGGACCATCGCGTCAGCGCTGCGGAGTCGAGTATCGCGATTACGCTGGCGGACGGGCGGGTGTTGAAGAATTCAGCAGTGCGCGGTGTGCTCAATCGATTGACCCACGTGCCGCTGGATCATCTGTCCGGCAACCTCGACTACGATTACGCAACTCAGGAATACGCTGCGTTCTTCATGAGCTGGCTGGCTTCTTTTCGACAGCCGGTTTTGAATCCGGCTTGTGCGCAAGGACTCGCCGGAGCATGGCGCCATATTTCCGAATGGGTTCATCTCGCCGCGCGCGCCGGCCTGCCGACGCCCAAATATCGTCAAACCAGTGCCGACGAAGTCGACGAGACGATCGAGGTGCGCAAGTTATTTCCGGAAGGAACTCCGATCTTCACGAGCGTTGTGGTTCAGGATCGAGTCGTAGGTCAGGCCATCACCCCGGAGATCGAAAAGGCTTGCCTCAAGTTAGCTGAACTTTCTCAGACGCCCTTGCTGGGGATTGATTTTGCAATGTCAGCGGTGGGTGCGCCGTGGGAGTTTGCCGGCGCCACGCCGCTCCCTGATTTGACCCTGGGCGGCGAGCCTTTGCTTGACGCGCTGGCAGTGGCCTTGACTCAATCGAACGGAGACTCAACCACATGATTCTGCTCTGCGGGATACAGTCTGAGCCGCCGCTCGCGTTGGTGCGCGAGGCCCTGGATCGACGGGGCGCGCGCTACGTGTCATTCAACCAACGACAGTTTTCGTCGATGTCGGTGGAATTCGAAATCGTTAACGGCGAGCCCGGGGGACTTTTGCAAATGAACGGTGACAGTTATCCGCTCGAGGAGTTCACCGGTGTTTTCAATCGTCTGATGGATTATCGCTTCCTGCCCGAAGTAAAGGACAAGCCTGAAACTTCTCCGGAACGGCGGCTTTGCCGGAACCTGGTCGAGACCTTAACCAAGTGGTCCGAGTTGAGTGAGGCGCGCGTGGTCAACAAAATCGCGCCGATGACTTCCAATTTCTCGAAGCCTTTTCAAGCACAGCTTATTCGTCAGTACGGATTTGAAGTCCCGCCAACCCTCATCACCAATGATCCGGAGCTGGTGCGCGAGTTCCGAGCCAAGCACAAAACATTAATCTACAAGTCGATTAGTGGCGTGCGATCAATCGTACAGACGCTCACGGACGAGGATATGGCGCGCCTGGAAAATATTCGTTGGTGCCCAACTCAATTCCAGGCTTTTGTCGAAGGCGAAAACGTCCGCGTCCACACGGTCGGCCAGAAACTCTTTGCGACGGCGATTAGTTCTGAGGCGACTGACTATCGATATGCCGCACGCCAAAAAGGCGCTCCGGCCGAATTGAGAGAAGTCGATTTGGCGGATGAACTGGCCGAAATGTGCCTGAAGCTATCTGAAGGGCTGGGACTCGCCTTCGCCGGCATCGACTTGAAGATCACCCCCGAAAAACACGTCTACTGTTTCGAGGTCAACCCGAGTCCGGCTTTCAGTTATTACGAATCGAACACCGGTCAACCAATCGCCGACGCAGTTGCCGGATACTTGGCGGGGGAATGAATTCCCAGGGTTGGGTGTTGGGTGTAGTGTTCGTGTTTTCGCTTCATTCGACTCCTCACGCTACTCAAATCCGAGCTTTAATCTGGGAAAGTTAAAGCGCACGCCAAAATTCAGAATTCAAGACTTCGAATCCAGACACCAAACTTTAACGTCTTAGCTTGGCCTACGTAACCACGATCACTACACCCTACACCCGACATCCTTCACCCTGGTCTTTTCACTGAAGCAATTTCGCCGCTTCGAGAATCTGCTCGGGCCGCGCGCGCACCCAATAATTCTCTGTGAGCATGCGCCAGCGAACGATGCCCTTTGAGTCGATCAGAAACTCAGCGGGCCGGGCAATGTCATGTCCTTTGATTCCCTGCCCCGCATGGACCAAATCGTAACGCCGAATAGCATCGAGGTCCGGATCGGAAAGAAACGTGAAGGTGTAGCCGGCCTTCTGACAAAGGTCGCGTGATTCTTCCCGACTGTCGACGCTG